>Ga0315336_1000743_pt1 | contig 79448 bp, 100 predicted proteins | sample ASW5metaG_FD_204512 | JGI IMG/M metagenome (GOLD analysis project Ga0315336, IMG submission 204512) | Ammonia-oxidizing marine archaeal communities from Monterey Bay, California, United States - ASW #5 | ecosystem: Environmental > Aquatic > Marine > Intertidal zone | place: USA: California... | reverse complement strand
AGCAGCACACACACCGCAACTACCGCGCAACCGCCTACGACGAAGTACCAGAACCACCCGAGATGATGCGCCAGCACGCCACCAATCGCCGTGGCCAAGCCAAAACCGGCCGCCATGGTAACGATCTGTGTGGTGTAATCGGTAGCCGCCTGGGCTTTGCTCGCCCACTTCAAACGCGCTGCCTGGAAGGCCACGGTGAGCAGCGAGGGCAATGCCAAGCCGTTCAGCGTGACCGCAAATACGACGACGTAGCCAGGCTTATCCAGCGACGCCAGCCACGCGATGGGTATGGCTGCAAACACCATGGCCACCCCTGCCCACATGATGGTCGCCTTATAGCCGATGTGATTCAGGCACCAACTGGCGAGGGATGCGCCTATCAGAGTCCCGATCAAAGTCGCCGGCCCGACCATGGTCGCCACCTCGGCCGCGCGAAAACCCGCATCTGACAGAAACGTGGGATAGAGCATAGTGAGCAAACCCTGGGCAAACGCCGCCACCAGACACAGCGGGTAGATGTAGTAACTCTCGCGCCGCTCGAGCAGACTCTTGAGGCTCGGTGTCGCGTGCTCAAATTGCGTCGGCCGCGGGGGTTCGCGGCGCAGGATCCCGGGTAACGAGAACACCAACAACAGGCTCGAAGCGGTAAGCATCGCCGCGGTCCAGCCGAAGAAATCATAAATCCACGCGATGCCGGCCCAGGCGATGAACATCGAAACATTCCGCCCGATATCCAGCATGCCGGCAGCGACCGGCCGTTCCTCGTCGCGAATGTTCTCTACCATGTAGCCGTCGATGGCGATGTCCTGGGTGGTCATGATGGAGCTTTTCACTACCCACAGGGCGATGACGATCGCCAGGTTCTCCAACGTGGGTTCCCAGATGGTCATGGCCATGTAGGCCAGCGCGCCGAAGGTCGTGCAGGGGATGAACCAGGTCCGCCGCATGCCCAGGCGGCGGCTCCCGGTGCGGTCTACGAAGGGCGCCCACAGTGGTCGCAGCCAGGTCGGAATGAGTGGGATGGTGAACACCCACCACATATCCAGGGATAAACCCTGTTCACGATAAATCACCGGCATCATCAGGCCGATGAACGCCTGGGGCAGGACCTGCCCCATCTGCAGTCCGAGAACTGCAGCGAAGCGAATTACCTTCGCGCGGTCGCGCAAAGCAGAACCGGCGCTATGCCGGTTCTGCCAGGAACACCGGAATCTTACGGGAAGTTTTCGCTTTGTATTCGTTGTAGGTTGGGAAGGCCTCGACGCAGGCCACCCACAATCGCTCACGCTCTGCGTCGTCTGTCACTTCACGCGCGCGCATCGCGGTGACGTCGGTCGCATCGCGAATCTCTACGTCAGGGTTAGCGCGCAGGTTGTACACCCACACCGGATTTTTCGGTTGCCCGCCCATGGATCCCACCAGCACGTAGCTGTCATCCACTTTGACGCGCATGAGCGGGATTTTGCGGATCGCACCGGTCTTGTTGCCTGAATGAGTGACGAGAATGCAGGGGAGCCCAGTATCCAATAACGTCGTGCCTTCAGTGCCGCCACTGCTTTCCATCAGATCGACCTGTTTGCGCACCCAATCCAGTGTCGGTGGTATGTATTCAGCCATGGTTGTCCTCTTTCATTGGTTTTAAGTTTGTTCCATTAACGCCCCCATGGACGCCTTGTCGAATTCATCGGGGGGAATGCCGAGAAGCTGTTTCGAATAGATCATCGCCATGCCCTCGAGGTTGCCGGCGGGATGATTGACCATGGCCATCAAGTCCCGATAAAAGCGTTGTACAGGATTAGTGTTGTGTATTGCCCCCCCACCCGCAATTTCATAGACATGGCCCAGCGCATGGAAGCAATCCAGCACCGCTTTTGATGAATCGAACCTCGACGCCCGGCTCAGGGTTCGCTCTACAGCAGGCTCGCTGCATACCTGGTCGTACATGCGCACCCAATTGCTGAGCATGCGCTCATGGTGCAGGTCCACGGTATGATCCGCTTCCGCCAGGCGGGTCCATAAGAACGGATTCGCCGCTGCGGGCCGGCCGCTGGCAGGCGACACCCGCTCTCGATTGATGTCCAGAAACGCATCGACGCCGCCGCGTGCAGCACCTATCGCGGTGGCGCCGATGGCATACCAGAAAATCGACATCCACGGGATGCGATACAGGGGTCGGTCATTATGCTGCATGCCCGGCTCAGTGCCGGCAAGAACATCAACCACCCTGTGGGTGCGGTGCTCCGGCACGAATGCGCCCTCTATTACTACCGATTTGCTGCCGGTCCCGCGCAAGCCGGTCACTTGCCAGCTGTCGGGCACAATCCGAAAATCCGAACTAGGCACCACAAAGCTGCGGAACTCCGGCTCGTCGATGTCTTTTATGACGGCGCCCAAAATGGCCCACTTACAGTGGTCAACGCCGCTGCTGAAATCCCATCGCCCGGAAATATTGAAACCGCCTTCAGTAGATTCCACTTTGCCGGTGGGGGCATACGAACTGGACGCGCGGGCGTCCGGCCCCTCGGCAAAATACTCGTCCTGCATCTTCTTGCTCAAATGGGCGATCTGCCAGTTGTGCACAGACACCAGACCGGCAAACCAGCCACTGCTGGCACAACTGCTCGCTACGCGGTATGTGGCTTCGCACCAGGTCGCCGGGTGTACCTCCAGGCCGCCATACTGTTGCGGGGTTAATGAGCGGAACATACCGGCTTCAATCAACGCGCTGGTGACTTCATCCGAAGCACGGCCGAGAGTTTCAGTCTCAGCAGCGCGAGCTTTGATCATCGGCAGCACAGCGTCGATGCGTGACAGAAATTCGCCGTCACTGGCCGACGGCGCATAATCAACTGCGGCGGATTCACCCATTGCAATGATTCCTAGTTAAACGAGGCGCAATAGGCAAAAATACTCCAACACACTGTGTCATGGAACTACTTTGCAATGGACCTAGGGCTGGATCAGAAGAAAGTCATCATCCTCGGCGGCAGCCGAGGCATAGGTTGGTATACAGCCAACACATTCAAAACCGAAGGCGCACACGTCGCGATTTGTGGGCGCGGACGGTCCGACGTCGATCAGGCCACGCAAAGGCTCGGCAGTGCCGGACCTGAGCGAACCGTGTATGGCGCGGTGGCGGATCTCGCCGACGCCGCTGCTACCAGAGGGTTTGTTGCAGACGCCATCGCCGCGCTGGGCGGAGTGGACATCATGATCCACAACGCGTCAGGATTTGGCACAGAAAACAGCGAGGAAGCCTGGCAGCGAAGTTTCGACGTGGACATCATGGCCGGTGTACGAGCGGTGGAAGAAGCGTTACCCGCATTAAAAGAAAGCGAGGCCGCCAGCATCGTATTCATCGGTTCGATGGCCAGCGGCTATCACTTTGGACGCGCGCCGGCACCCTACGGCCCGGTTAAAGCCGCTATGCGCGCTTACGCCAATGAACTGGCGCAGACGTACGGCAAGGAAGGCATTCGCGCCAACGTCATCTCGCCCGGCGCGGTGTGGTTTCCTGGGGGACATTGGGACGAGCTTAAACAGGCCAATCCGAAGTTCTACGCCAACGTGGAAAAAGGCATCCCACTGCAACGCCTGGGCAGTGGTGACGAGCTGGCGCGAATCATCGTGTTTACCGCAAGTCCAGCAGGGTTATGGTTGAACGCGACCCACATCGCCGCCGACGGGGGCCAGGTGGCGGCAGTAGATTGACCCACGATCAATGACCCAGGACCGAGGCCGCAGGGGAGCAGCCACCAATGTCGAACGATAGTCACAGCGACAACACGATCCTGATCAAAGGCGGGTCCGTCGTAGACGGCCTGGGCAATCGGCCGCTACTGGCAGACGTGCTGATCGAGGGGCAACGCATCACTGACGTTGCCGCCGGCCTGAACGTGCCAGCCGGTGCCGCGGTGATCGACGCCCGCGATTGTACGGTCATGCCCGGTCTGATCGATGCCCACTGCCACATCAGTTTCGACGCGCCCTCCTCCAACGACGAGCTGTTTTATCACCGCAGTCGTGAGGGGCTTACCGCCATCATCGCAGCAGCAAACGTACAGAAGCTTTTGCGTGCCGGCGTCACCGGCTTTCTGGATGCCGACAGCCTGTTCGAGATCGGCGTGGATCTACGCGACGCAATCGAAGCCGGCATAGTACCGGGGCCGCGCATGTCTACCGGCGGCAACGCGCTGCTCACGTCGGTGGGCGGCACCGCGGGACGCATCATTCCCGATCAGGGCAGGGCCGGGTACGGCGTGGTGGTGAACAGCCGGGACGAGATCGTCCAGGAAGTGCGCCGCCAGATCAAAATCGGCGTGGACTGGATAAAGGTACACGTCACCGGCCTCACGCCCAGGCAAACGACCGAAGGCGAAGCTCAGGTCTGGAACTATGACGAGCTGAAGCTCGTGGTCGACACCGCCCACGACCTGGGCGTGCCGGTTGTGGGTCACTGCCGCGGCGCGAGTAGCATCAGGAACACGGCGGAGGCGGGCTTCGACATGATTCTGCACGCCACCTATATGGATGAGGCCGCGTTGGATGCAGTGGTGCAGGCCAACGTGCCCATCGTTCCGACATTCACGTTCCAAGCCAATCTCGCTGATCATGGCACCGCCATCGACGCATCGCCAGAGCTGCAGAAGATTTTCAAGAAAGAGATCGAAGACAGCGCGGTAATGCTCAAACGCGCGTATGAAGCCGGCGTACCCCTGCTGTGCGGAACCGAAAGCGGGTTTTCATTGACCCCGTATGGCGAGTGGCACTATCGCGAGCTGGAAGTCTTCGTGCGCGATCTGGGGTTCACGCCTTTACAGGCAATCCGCGCGGCTACGTCCGAGGCCGCCCGGGGTTTGAAGCTGCATGGCGAAACCGGCGCCATCGAGCGCGGCCGCCTGGCCGACGTGATCGTGGTCGACGGTGATGTGAGTATCGATGTCACCCGCCTGGCAAATCCGGCGAACATTCGCCACGTTGTGCTGGATGGGCGGGCGCTCACCCTGCCTTCCATACCCCCTCGCCAGGATCCACCGGGCTGGCGGGTTTCACACTACGGCAGCAAAATCCTGCACTGGAACGAAAACATTTGAGGTCACGATGAAAACCCTATTAGTGACAGGCGCAGGCAACGGCATCGGCCGCGAGGTGGCGCGCGTTGCAGATCGACACGGCTATCGAGTAGGAGTGCTGGATGTCGCAGCCGACGCCGCACAGCAGGTTGCCGATGAGCTCGACAACGGCATCGCACTGGGTGCGGACGTGCGGGATGCGAATAGCGTCCACGAAGCTATGTCCACGCTCGGAGACGTTGATGTCGTGGTCAACAATGCGGGTATTCTGCGAACGGGTCCCCTCATCGACCACGACCCGGAAGATTTCCGCCTGGTGACTGACGTTAACCTGAACGCGGTGTTTATCGTCGCCCAGGCGGCGGCACGTATCATGCGCGAGGGGCAAGGCGGCTGCATCATCAATCTGGCGTCTATCAACGGCATTCATCCCAGCCCGAATTGCGGCGCCTATGCCGCAGCCAAGGGCGGAGTGATGGCACTCACCCAACAGATGTCGGTGGAATGGGGTCAGTTCAACATTCGCGTCAACGCGGTCGCACCCGGCTTCATCGATGCCGGCATGTCCTCGCCTTTTTTTGAGAACCCAGAAGTTCGCGCCAACCGCTCTAACGCGGTGCCGCTGGGTCGCTTGGGCACCGCTGACGACGTTGCCCAGGCCATCATGTTCCTGGCTTCCGACGCCGCTCAATACATCAGCGGCCAGACCCTTACCGTCGACGGCGGCGTCATCAACAGCGTGCTACTGCATCTCCCCAGGGAGTAGCCCAGGGCATATAGATGAAAGACCTCGAGCGCATGTCGGTCCTCATTTCCGGGGGCGGCTCCGGCATCGGAGCAGGCACCGCACGCTACCTGGTCGAGCAAGGTGCGACGGTGACGATTTGCGGCAGACGAGCGGACAAGATTGCCGAAGTCGCCGCCGGCCTGGGAGATGCGTGCCTGAGCGTTCCGGGCGACATCACGCGTGCAGACGACCGCGACAACATTGTCGCCGCTGCCGTAGCACACGGCGGTGGGTTGGACGGCCTGGTCAACAACGCAGGCAATATGTATCGCGGCAAGCTGGCGGAGCTTACCGAAAACGAACTGTTGGAAATATTTCACACCAATGTCGTCGCTGGCATGCTGCTGGCCGGTCTGTGCCAACCGCATCTGGCTGAGCGCGATGGCGCCATCGTGTTTCTCGGCTCGATCCACAACCGGCGGGCATATCCGGGTGTGGCCCCATACGCTGCGACCAAAGGCGCCATCGAGGCGTTGACCAAGTCCCTCGCGGCTGAATTGGGCCCCCAGGGCATACGGGTCAACTGTGTCGCGCCCGGCGCGGTGTTTACCGAGATCAACCAGCGCGCCGGGCTTCTCACCGACAAGCAAGCCTACGCGCGCCTGCAGGACATGAAAGGCGACCACGCGCTGGGCCGTATCGGAGAGGTAGCCGAGGTTGCAGAGGCCATCGCCTATTTCCTTTGCGCCGAATGGACTACCGGGACCGTTCTAGAGGTGGACGGCGGCTTAGCTTTAGGTATTACCCGAGGATAGACGTGAGTATTGAAACTGCAGAAACCATCGATGTGCACGCCCACGCGGTACTTGAACAGACTATGGGCGCAGCAGGAGAACATGGCCCGGAGCTGTCACACGACGAAACACCACGCTTTCGTGTGGGCAGCTACGAACTCCACGGAGTTAAGTATCGCGGCAGCCCGTTCATGGAACCCGACCTGCGCATTGCGGCCATGGACGTTGCCGGCATTGATTTTCAGATGCTCTCGCCCAATCCCCTCACCTATTTCCACTTCATTGCCGCCGACGACGCGCGTGCGTTCTGTCGCACCCACAACGATGCCCTGGCGAACGTGGTCGCACAACACCCCCACCGGTTAGCCGCGTTCGCGGCCATGCCGATGCAGGACATTGGATTTGCCATTGAGGAAACCGAGCGGGCGATTAGCGAACTCGGTTTCTACGGGCCCTATATCGGTACCGATTTTGGCATGGCGTTGGATGATCCGCGCCTGGATCCTTTCTATGAAAAACTGGTCGCGCTGGACGCGCCGTTGTTCATCCACCCTGCGCCGGCGGGTATCGACGGGCCGCTGGGGGATGAGAAATTGCGCCAGTTCGATCTGGACATCATCGTCGGTTTCGCCGCGTCCGAAACCATCGCCGTCTGCACGCTGATCTATGGCGGCGTTCTCGAGCGTCACCCGCGCCTGGACATCTGCGTGAGCCATGGTGGCGGCGCGACGGGTTACGCGTATGGGCGTATGGCCCTGGCAGCGCAAAAGCGCCCATGGGCAAGCACAAGCCTGCGCGCCGACGGCGCGTTCGACGCCTTGTTGCACCGACTGTGGTTTGACGTGCATGTGCACTCGCCTGACGCTCTGGAGTTGCTGAAGCGCAACGTGAACAACGAACACCTCGTGTTTGGCACCAACTTTGCTGGCTGGGATCAGCAGAACTACAACGTGCGCGCAGAAGCCGCACCGTATACGGATAACGCCCGCGCACTCCTGCGCGTGAGCACGGTATGATAAAGCCAGCGTCCCAACACAACCCAGGACCACCCGCATGAGCGACACTACCGAAATTCTCGGCCGGCTCGACCGACTCGAGTCGAAAGACGCGATTCGTGACCTCGCATCCGCCTACGCCATTGCCTGCGACGAGCATGACATGCCACGCCTCATGAGCCTTTTTACTGAGGATGCCTGTTTTGACGCGCCCAACGGCGCGATGGTCGCGACCGGAAAGGACGCCATCCGCGACATGTTCGAGGCCACGTTCAAAATTCGCGGCCCCGCGTTCCATTGGACTCACGACATCACCGTGGAGATTGATTCCAGCGACCCGGACAAAGCCACCGGCCTGGTGTTGAGCCACGCTGAAACGACGCCCAGCGGCGTGGTGAGTATTGCGGCAATGCGCTACTACGACGACTATCGTCGCGACAACGGCACCTGGCGCTTCGCCAGAAGAGAAATCCACTTTTTGTATTACGTGCCCGCCGCAGAATTCACCAATGGTCTCAATCAACCACAGCGGGTGGTGATGGGGAGCGAACGCCTGGAGGCCGACTACCCCGAAAAATTGCCGGCCTGGCACGCGTTCATTGAACAGCACGGGCCGCTGAATCTGTAGCGCCATGGAAAACCGCGACACCATGATGCAACTCGCGCGCCGGGCCTTACAGCACCGCCAGGCGAGCACCACGGACCAGGCGGACGCGCCCATGGACATGCCCGTGGATGCCTATGTGAACCCACAACGTTACACGGCCGAGCGCGAACGCATCTTCAAACATCTACCATTGGCAATGGCCTTGTCTTTGGAGCTGCCAGCTGCTGGTGACTACAAAGCGCTAACGGTCCTCGACACGCCGTTGCTCCTGGTACGAGGCGAAGACAACACAGCACGCGCGTTCCTCAATGTCTGCCGCCACCGCGGCGCGGTCGTCTGCCCGCCCGGGACAGGCAATGCCCGGGTGTTTTCCTGCCCGTACCACGCCTGGGTGTACGATCGCGCAGGCAAGTTACGGGGTCGCTATGGCGATGACACCTTCGGCGAGGTGGACGATGCGGCTTTGGGATTGCTCGAACTACCCTGCGCGGAGCGATGCGGCGTAATCTGGGTCATGTTGAGTCAGGGCGAGGAGTTCGACATTGATTTGTGGCTTGGCGACTTTGCTGCCGAGTTGGACACCCTTGAGCTGGACGGCTGGCACCTGTTCGAACAACGCGATCTTACTGGTCCAGGCTGGAAGGTCACGATGGATGGCTACCTGGAGGTCTACCATCACAATCTACTGCACACAGACACCGTCGGACAACACACCATAGGAAACCTGCTGGTCCTGGATACCTATGGTCCACATCAGCGTTTGACATTTGGCCGCAAAACCATCGACACGCTGTTAACGACCGACGAAGCCGACTGGCAGCCAGGCGAGCACGTCCGCCTGATCCACTCGTGCTTTCCTAACCTTTCGATATCCGGAATTCTCGGTGGACACTGCCTGGTCAGTCAGATTTTTCCCGGGCCTACCCTGGACACCACCGTGACCACGCAAACCATTCTGGCGGCTCGAGAGCCGCGCACGGAGGATGAGAAAGCGGCCTCGCAGGGTTTCAGCGAGCTGGTCCTTAAGGCCGTGCAGGACGAAGACTACCGCGTTGGCTACGGCATCCAGTCGAACATAGGCGCCATCGCCAACAATTCATTTGTGTTCGGGCGCAATGAACCCGCGGTGCAGAATTACCACAGCTGGGTCGCCAGATTCATGACGCAGAATGGCAGCGCCTATTAACTGCTATACAGGTTTGAGGGCTGAACGCTGCGCATAGCCATATAGGCCAGCGATCAAGCACACCACTCCCGCCCCCTGCGCGACACTACTGAGCGAACTGAAATCGGCAGCGGCGCCCATCACCAGCACGCCAAGGCTCGGCGCCCCGCGAAAAATCAGGCCCCAGGTACTCATCACCCTGCCGCGCATATCTTCGCGCACGGCAAGCTGGACCAGCGATTGCGTGCAAATTCCTGTTACGCTGATGGCCATGCTCAGAAAAAACAGAACCGCCAGACCGACGTAGAAGTTGGACACCAGGCCGAACGCGCCGATCAGTACGCCGCTGGTCATAAATCCCGTGAGCGCCACTTTGGACAGATGATCGACGATGCGCAGACGGGCCAACACCACCCCACCCGTGAGCGCACCTACACCCATAGCCTGGGTCATCAGCGCGAGGCCGATTGCCCCGCGGTTGAACACCGCGTCGGCAAATCCGGGTAACAGCTCGGCGATGGGCTTGCCCAACACCGCCACGCTCAGAATAAAAAACATGATTACGCGTATCGCGTGATGGTTCAGCGTGTAACGGAACCCTTCCGCGATCTCCTGCAGTATGTGACTTTCGGTGGCGGCCTTAATCTCCTGCAGTCCCAGCGGTATGGTCAGCAGCGCACCGACCATGACCATAAAGGTGACGCCATTGAACAGAAATGCGTAACTGACATCCCAGAACGCGATAATTGCGCCGGCGATCATCGGCCCGACAAAACGGGCAGTGTTAAACACCGCCGAGCCAAGCGCCACGGCCGACGACATCTCAACAGGATCCACCAGTGATGGGATCAACGCGAGACGTGCGGGCTGGGCGATGGAAGCGCTGACGCCAAGGCAAACCGCGATGGTGATCAGCACATAGATAGAAGCTGCACCCGCGATAACCAGCGCGAACAGGACCAACGACAACGCCGCGGCAGTGGCCTGGGACCATCGCAATAATCTAATGCGATCGACCCGGTCCGCCCATACACCGGCAAAGGGCCCGACCACGATGGCCGGGAACAAGTCGGCGAAAGCGACCGCGCCGAGCCAGAAGCCAGAACCGGTTAACTCCCAGGTGAGCCATCCCAGGCCCACACGATGCACCCACAAGCCCAACAGAGACAGACTGTTGCCCAGCATGTAGCGCCTGTACAGCGGGTGCTTCAGCACCGGGAGAAGCCTGGCTAACATGCGATACGGCTGTCGCTGACGGTCAATCCAGCTCCGCGATCAACGATTCATAATCCACGAAACCCAGTTCCGCGGTGATCTCTTCGCGCCACGCCGCCTGAATGTCGTCAAGCGTATGCGGGCGCAGCTCAGTCCTCGAACCACGCACGCCAGCACGCACTTTGGCGCTGTCGCTGCCAGGCGGAATACCCGCCAGTTCTTCTCCGCGAAGACGGAACATCGCGTCGTCAAAGCGGTCTTTGTGCGCCAGCATGAACTCAAGCGAGGCGTGCTCTTCAGTGAGCGCAAGCAGCTCGTCGTCGAGCTCGATGTCGATAAAAGCAGCTATCCGACGAATGGTATGTCGCGGATCCTGAAGCATTTTTTCGTAGGCGAGAAACAACACGTCAGGGTCGTCGCGATGCGGCCACCACGACAGTAAATGCTTAAAGTAGTGACGCGGTTTCAAGAACTGCGCGGCGACATAGTCATCGATCGGCACGCTACCTGGCTCAAGAAACCAGCCTTCCTGGAACTTGAAGGCGGAAACTGCCACGTCGCCAGGCTCGCGCACAACGTTGATGTACTTTCCGCCTTTCGGCACCAGGTCCCAGGTCAGGTGACTCTTGAACGCGCGGGGATCGGCACGCTGCTCGGCCTCGAGGTCGATGCCCAGCGCAATGCTGGTCTCGATCCACGGCACCACACGAGATATGTCGTCGAAGTCCATATCTCCACGTGTGCGCAGCGAGTGCACAATCTGCTGGGTCCAGGTGGTGCCACTCTTACCGTAGGGAGTGATCACCACATCGGTCGGCCGCAATTTCATCGCCAGGCCCTGTTGATACCCCTCGAGCGAAAACAACGGCTGCATACGCTCATGCATTTCCTTCAGGCTGGTAGGTCGCCCTGACATCGCACGTACTCCTGGTGGTGAAATTTAAGCAGACGCGCTGCCTACCAGCGTTTCAGCTCCGGCAGCACTTCGGACGCGAACAGTTGCATGCTTGCAACCGCGGCGTCGTCATCGATGCCGCCAAAGCGAAAGCAGGCGACCTCCTCGAACGGACCGATCACCGCAAAGCGTTCCCGGTACTTCTCCAGCATCTGCTCCGGCGTGCCATAACTGTTGGCGGCGAGAAAGCCATCGACATACTTGTCAAAGCCTATCTCGCGCAACTTCGCCGCCTGTTTGCCATAGCCCGTGTAACCTTCCATGTCATCCAGGTGATTACCCATCAGGTCGTAGTGTTCGAGCAAACTCTGCAGATACACGGCCATGCTCTGCTCCGCGACCTCCCGCGCATGCGCGCCATCGGGGTGACAAAAGGTAAAGTCCGCGGTCAGTATCGGCGGCGCTTCTTCGCCCTGATAGTGCGCGTAGCGCTCGCGGTACTTTTCAATGCTGGGCATGCGCCGCTCCCAGTGCGCCTCAGCAAACATGATCATGCGTCCGCCAACACGCGCGCACGCTTCGATGGAGTCAGGAGAATTCGCCACCGCATACGTGCGACCTTTGAACGAGCGCTCCGGGCGTGGACGGATCTCCGCGCGGGGTTGCGGATAGTGCGGACCCTCACCTTCGATGAAACCAGTATCCAGCGCATTGACGATCATCTGCGAAGCTTCATCGAAGCGCTCGCGCGACTCATCCATGGCGATGCCTCGAAACGGCGCAAACTCACGCTGGCTCAAACCGCGCCCCATACCGAATCGCACCCTGCCGCCGGACAGGGTATCCAACATCGAGACTTTCTCAGCGACCCTCAATGGGTCATTCCAGGGCAGAATGACGGCTGCGGTACCCAAGCCAATACGTGAGGTACGGCCCGCGACGTAGGCTAGAAGCTCAAGATTATCCGGGCAGAACGAATAGTCGAAAAAGTGATGTTCCGTCGGCCAGATCGCGTCAAAGCCCAGTTCTTCCGCCATGTCCGCCATGCCAAGCTCACGGGCATAGACCTCCGCATCGGTGATGCCGTTCTGCCATCCGTAGGATGAAAATATGAGTTGTAGTCCGACTTCCACTAGTTTCCTCCCAGAATAGTTCTCAGCAGATCTCGTCGTCAGTCTAACATCGCGCGAATTCCTAATGAGACAGTGTTGCCACCTCCGCCATCTCATCAGCGCTGAGCTGCCAGTCGATCGCGGCTGCGTTTTGTGCGACCTGCTGCGCGGACGTCGCGCCCGCAATTACGCTTGGCACAAAGGAGTGCGACGCCAGCCAACTCATGGCCAGTTGCAGGATGGTACGGCCCGCCTGGTCGGCAAAAGCGATCAGTTTGTCGAGCTTGTCGAAGTTATCGTCTGACATCGCGCGTCGCCCGCGCTCACCGAATGATGCCAATCTCGTGCCGGATGCCGGCTCCGTTCCGCGCTGATACTTTCCAGTGAGCAAACCACTGGCCAGCGGGAAATACGGCAAAACATCCAGTTCGAAGCGCTCGCACGCCGGCACGAGCTCTCTTTCTATACGCCGGTCCATGAGGCTATAGAGGTTCTGTGCGGTAACGAACCTGGCAAGCCCACTGGTTGTCGCAGTCCAATCGGCATCAGCGATCTGCCAGCCACCGAAATTCGAGTTGCCGATAAAACGGACTTTGCCTTGTTGCACCAGCTCATCCAGCGCTCGCAGCGTCTCCTCGATCGGGGTCTGAGCATCCGGAATATGTTGTTGGTAGAGATCTATGTAGTCGGTATTCAGTCGATTCAGGCTCGCTTCCACCGCCTGCATGATGTAACTCCGTGACGCCCCACGCATGCTGGTATCGTCGGACATGTCGTTGGCGAACTTGGTAGCGATGATCACGCTGCTGCGATCGATGCCGGCTATAGCCTTGCCGAGCAGTTGTTCGGACCTACCACGACCGCCATATACGTCCGCGGTGTCGAAGAAATTGATCCCCGCATCCAGGGCCGCGCTCACCACCTCGAGGCTCTGACTTTCGTCGCAGCGCATGCCGAAGTTGTTGCAGCCCATGCCGACGGCTGAAACCTGCAGATCAGTTCCGCGTATCGTGTTGTATTGCATTACCTTTCCTTCAAAGTCTGCGCTAGAAAGTCCAATACCTTGTCCCAGGCGTCCTCGCTCTGCGCTTCCCGATAGCGCTCCGGCGTAGGGAAGTTCTGGAACGCGTGACCGGCGCCGTCATAGCGATGAAACGTGTGTTGAACGCCCACTTCATCCAATGCGGCGGCATAGTCATCCACATCTTGCGGGGTAGGATTCTGATCGTCGTTGCCGAAAAATCCGATGACCGGACATCGGACGTTGCCTGCCAGGCTGATCGCCGTAGGATTGCCCTCACCCATGGCAAGCTTGATACGCCCGCCGTAGAAGACCGCGCACGCCGCCAACTCAGGTATGCGGCAGGCGCCCAACCAGGCGACCCGCCCACCCCAACAATGCCCGACAATGCCGACCTTGCCCACATCCGCGCGGCCCGACAGCAAATCATACGCGGCGCGAACATCAAGTTGAGTCCAATCATCACGGCTTTGCTTGGCCTTGAGCATCATCTCTTCGCCCTTGGGCCACCAATGAAAGATGAAAGGCGCGGCCACAACATAGCCTGCATCCGCGAAGCGCTGCGCCGTGACCAGAGTAAATTCATCGTTCTCTATGCCCGTGTGGCCAACCGGTATATGTTGCGCCAGCACCAACCCTGGGTGCGGGCCCTCGCCTGCCGGTTCGAACACAAAGATTTCCATATCACTATCGCCTACCCGGGCGGTTTCGATCGTATAGGTCATGCTTATTCTCCCGTCACTGGCAAGATGCTAGCGCTTTATGAGTGGCAGTCCTATATACGCTTCATCGGTCGGTAGAACTCGAACGTGTGTTTCTTCGCACCAGGACTTCGGAACGGATACGCCCTGCCGAACACCTTGACGTAGCCGGCGAGGCCGACACAGGTGTTGCCGAGTCGTCTGCTCCTTTGGATGGAGGAGAAATTGTGAGATTCGACAAACCCGAGCGCATATCTGCGGCCCCGCTCAATGCAGATTCGATCGGTCAGGGTAGGATCCATCGCATGTTGACCACGGTACTCCGGGCGCGTGTATGCTTTGTAGCCGTAGCGATAGGGCTTTTCAAACGCTACCCATAGACCATCCACATGCGGGGCGCGGCCGTAGGAACGCCACACAAAAGACACCATTTTTGTCCCGCTAAAGGCGGCTATGCATATGTCGCCACGAGCAAGAGCGGCGACGACGAATTCCTGGCTGAGCGCTACCGGCATTTCCTCGGACGCTTTCTGCAACTCTTCGCGGTTCGCAATACGCGGAGACGTGAACTTGCCCGGCTCAACTGAACCGCCGTGAATACCCAGTGGCCTGGTGTTGATTCGGGCTAGCATGAACCACGGTCGTACGAGGGTCATGAGCCTGCCGTAGCACAATCGAATAAGGCCCCACCTACTGACGCTGTCTCGCAATCGGTCATTATCCATTTCGCTATCATCCCTCAATCGACCCACCGTTCCTGTAATGCGTTTGTGGACGGATTCGTAGGGACCTTAGATTGGAATCGACTATACGTGCATGTCTGGTGTGAACCCTCTACCATTGCCCGGCGTGGGGAACAGGAGACCGCTATGGCTGATCAATGGCAAATCAAGAGCTACACGTTCGCCAATTGCAACTGTGACGCGAATTGCGGGTGCCAATTCAATTTGCCCAGTACTCACGGCCACTGCCAATTCGTCCAGGGTGGGCGAATCGTTGAGGGCCACTTCAATACTACGCCACTCAGTGGCCTACATTGGGCATGGATACTCGTCTGGCCAGGAGAGGTGGCCGAGGGCGGCGGTACGAGCTTGATTGTGATCGACGAACGGGCAAATTCCGAACAGAGAGATGCCCTTGAGAAGATCATTTCCGGCACTGTAAGTGCCCCTGGCAGCAGTCACTTCGCGGTGTACGGCAGTATGTGTGACAAGCAGTTGCAAACCCGCTATATGCCCATCGAGTTCGAGATGAATATCGAAGATCGCACCGCAGACCTTAAAGTTCCCGGTCTTCTTGAAGCGTCCGGCGAGCCGCTCATCGATCCATTCAGCGGCGATCCGTTTCACATCGCGTTGGCGCGCCCAGGCGGAAGCTTTGAATTCATGTACGCGGAAATCGGGGCCGGTACAGCAACGGTGTCTGCCGAGCTGCCCATTCAATTGGATGGGTCCTATGCGCAGTTCTGCGTCCATCACTACAACCAGGACGGACTCGTCAAAGCGGCATAAGTGGGAGGTTACCTGTGTCCCCAGGGTGTCCCTGATTGGAACCGTCTCTAACACAACGGACAAGCTGTAGGGGAAAGGTCGGCTGCGATAACTATATTGGCGCCATTCCGGTGGATTAGTTCTCCATTATCAATATCGACAAGGTACACTGAACATTCACGAAAAAGCGGGAGTTGTTGCGTGCAATGTTGTAGTCGTTTGATTGAAGTTTGCAATTTTTGAGACCCGCCCTAATTATTGGTTCCAAGATCGGATTTCTATCGGGAGAAACTAGAAACCACGTTATGAAAACTAGATTTTTATCATTTTTGCTATTATCGATAAGCTTTTTTAGCTTTCCTTCTTTTTCTCAAACAGCAACTGACGCCCCGTTATTGGGTTTGCCGGGAGATGACCTAGATCTTTACGCTGTCTTAGACCTTTTTCAGAAATCAAAGACGATTGAGGATTTTGAAAAGTCGCTAAACGACGAAGACATGGGCGTTAGCAATCTGGACCTGAATAACGATGGTAATGTTGATTTTGTTAAAGTCGTAACCGAAAAAGACGGGGATGATTTCCTATTTATACTTCAGGATCCAATAAGTGAAAAAGAAATCCAGGATGTTGCGGTTATCTCGGTATCAAAAGATGCAGCAGATAAAGTATCGTTACAAATTATTGGGGATGAGGATTTATATGGCAAAGATTATGTGGTTGAACCGGCCACGGAAATCAGCCCTGGAGTGACCGCAAACCCGGCATATGTTGGTAATGATCCAGTTACGGTTAACGTTGAGGCAACGACAGAAGTTATCGTGGTTGAATCAACACCCGTAGTTCAGTATGTGTATTCCCCGGCATATGTACCTTATTACCCACCTTACTATTATGGATACTACCCTCATTATTGGAGGCCCATCGCAGTAATTTCGATTGGCATTTATAGACATAATCATTGGCATCACCACCATGGTGGCTATCATGGAGGTCATGGACCTGTCCATATTCATAATCGCAACACGTACAATAACTACAATAGTAATAGAAGAAATACCTCTAATACCGTAAGTAACAATATTAGTAAGGGGAATTTTGATACGGCCGGCAAGGGAGGGTCACGTACATCAAATAGAGCGTCTACAAGTTCTCAATATGGACGAACCCGAAGTGGAGCTTCAACATCGCCATCAAACAGGGCATCAAACAGGCCATCAACACCCAGCACGTCAAATACGTACTACTCATCAAGATCATCTAGACAACCAAGCTCAGGTCGTTCGTTTAGAGGCGGTGGCCGAAGGCGTTGAGCTAATGTTGACCGTTTACTCCTATAAAGAAGAGGCTGCTCATTTCGAACAGCCTCTTCTTTTGACTAACTGTTTTAGATCTCTACTCGAGGGGCATATCAGAAGTACTCATATCTCTAAGGCACACATATTGACCATCTCTTTTTTCGAATAGACTCATGTAATTTCCTGAATTAACAATTATGTTAGTAGAGTCAACTACTTTAAAAGCTCCTATTTCCACCACTTGAATCCCATCATCGGATACAAAGACTTCATTGGTTGTGAATGAAATCTTGTTACTATCTGTAGCCAGATCCGTTTCTAAGAATTCTCTTCTCTCTGCCCTGCTCCTCAAAGGAGCCATGTTCTGATAAAACGTAACCGCATCATCTGCGTAATAGCCGATTTTCTTCAACTCCCCACTATTGTACAAATCCGCAAATTGATTTTCCCTTGCTTGAATCTCCTTTTTGATTTGCTCTGTGTCGATCACTACGGACGTTGAGTTTTCCTGTTCCGCATCACAAGAAGCTATCAATAGAAATAGACAACCTAACGTGATTCCTTGTACAAGCGTTCTTTTCATAATCATCCTTTGCAAAAAATTTGGATTACGTAGTCATTTCAAAAGTAAAACAGAAACGGCAATTTGTTTGAAGATTTTCTATCGAAAAACTTGTCATGCAAAACAGCGTCACGTGAAAATCGAATATTACTCAAGAGTTGCAGAGGCGGCCGAAGATGGCCGATGGTGTGCTGCCAGAACAACGATTCGAGGATCCAATACCTTAAACCCTTATAGACTGGTAGCTAGGGGGAGACTTGAACTCCCGACCTCAGGATTATGAATCCTGCGCTCTAACCAGCTGAGCTACCTAGCCACTATGCGAAAATGCCCCTCGAGAATGAGGGGGGCGCATTTTCGTCGGCACATCGAATCTTGTCAATCGGCCTCGGGTATCCCTTAGTTCCGCAGTAGTAGGTGTCGTGCTATCAATACGCCACTGATTAAGGAACTCACATCGATGCGACAATTCATAGTTCTAGCGACGATAATGCTGGCCGCGTGTCAGAGCCAGGCGGACGCATCGGATACCTCAGCGGCCCGCGGTGAACATGTATTTACGCAACATTGTGCAACGTGTCACGGAGATACGGGCGAGGGCATCGAGCCCTGGTATCCGTCGCTGCAACGGCTGGCGGCGATGCGTGGGCCCGCAGAGATGATCGAAACAGTGCTTACCGGCCGCTTTCGTCGCGCAGGCGAGCTCGACGGGCACACCATTCCCATCATGCCGGCCTGGGGCCAGCTCACAAATTCCGACGTTGCCGCCATCGTCAACTACATTCAGCAGAACTGGGGGGAAGGCGCGGCGGTAACCCTGCAGGACGTCGAGACCACGCGCGAAGCGCTGTGGACGTTGGACTAGTCCGCTATTGAACTACCTGTCTGACTCAAACTCAGCAGCGCTCGGCGAGAGCTCACCAAACTCTCCGCCCGTTGGCATGGCGAGTTTAAAATCCCTATGACAACCCTCACAGATCTCCACCACGGCGTCGCCAACGGCGGATATGCCGCCAATGTCGCGGGCCTGGACCGCGGCAACCGCTTCGGTGCCGATGTCGCGCAACTGCAGCGCCCATTGTTGCCATTTCGGGCTGGCTGCCCAGTTTTCGTCTAACGGGCCAGTGCCCGGCACGCTCAGCAGCGTCCCGCCCAGCTCCAACTGTACAGCGCGACGCTCCAGTTCGCGCCAGTCTTTGTCGGTGGCGGGGTTGCGCCAGGCGGCTATCCACAATGGGTCTGCCGCCGGATTGATCATGGCGACCATCACCGTATTCAAGCTAACCGGTAAGCGTGCGGCTATCGGCGCAGGTATCGCAGTGCGTGTATCTTGTGCGGGCACTGGAGTGGCTACGTCTGCCGAGGGTTCATTTTGTGGCGGTTCGCCGCAGCCCCACGCCGACACCATCAAGGCGCCCAGCAATGCGGCCACGAGGCGGTTCATCCCAGCGCATCCGCGCAATCAAAACACAGTGCGGCCGCCGGCAATGCTTCAAGGCGTGGCTTAGCGATCTCATCGCCACATTCGGTGCACACGCCGTAACTGCCATCTTCCAATCTCGCCAGCGCACGCTCGACCTCGCGTTCCTGCTCACGCAGCTCATCCTCCAGCGCCACCATGGTTTCACTGTTTTCGAGCTCTACCGCCTGTTCCGCGAAATCCTGCGGTAACGGTTCATCTCTGTGGTGCACATGCCGCGCCAGCTTCTCGCGGCGGGTCGCTATGCTGGCTTGATATTCTTCCAACTGTGCTCTGACGTCGTCTGCACTCATAACTTGGGCCGGTTCCATTGAACGACTACAAGCATAGAGCATAGAAAGCCGCTAATCACGCAACCATCAGGAATTGGTCCAGCCGATTAGGTGAATGTACTTAGTTGAACAATGCAATGCAGACCCCATCAATTCAGAGTCAACTTCAGGAGACAGAACATGAGCGCAATCGACAAACCCGCAGGCATTCTGGACGAGTTTTACCGTCCGTTTGGCAGCTTCTTCAATCAGGGCTTTCCCAGCCGGCTCGTGGCCGACGAGGCCTGGGCGCCCGCGGTAGACATCAAACGCGAAGAAGGCGCCTATCTCATCGAGATGGAAGTGCCCGGGTTCGCGCCGGACGAAATCAACGTTGAAGCCCACGACAACGTTCTCACCGTCGAGGGTGAGCGCGAGTCAGAAACCGACAAGAGCGAAGGTGACTATATTCGTCGCGAGCGACGCTACGGTAAATTCGTGAGACGTTTCAATCTGCCAACCGGTGCGTCCAGCGACGACATAAACGCCCAGGTTAAAGATGGCGTGCTGCACGTCCGCGTTCAAGATAGCGAAGCGGAAACGCCCAAGAAGATCAACGTAGAGTAGACACGAGGAGAACGTTATGGCTCAACCCGTATCGACGGACAATGCGGATTCATCCAAGGCGTGGCACTGGCTCATGAATGGTTGGCAGGCGCTGCGCGAGAAAGCCGTCAGTGCCGTTACCTATTTCACGCCGGAGCGCACCCAGGAGCAGGCCTCTCAACGCTGGGGGGTGCTGGCCACGGACGTGACGGAACAGAAAAAAGCCGTGCACGTGGAGCTGGAGCTGCCAGGCATGGAAAAAGCCGACCTCGCAGTGGAAGTCCACAAAGATCGGTTGATGGTAAGTGGTGAGAAACGCACCACCGATACTCGCCACGAAGGCTCTCTGGTAGTGACCGAGCGTGCCTATGGCCGCTTTCAGCGAGTCATACCCATGCCCTGCGAGGTGACCAGCGACGGCACCAAGGCATTGTACAAAGACGGCGTGCTGAGCGTGACGATCCCCAAAGCAATGGCATTACAGGCGCGCTCAATCCCTATCAAGCAGGGCTAGCGCTAAAACCAGCAGCCGCGGCGGGTTCACCGGTTCGTGATGTAATCATACAGACCGGTGAATTTCCCCACGCGCAGATCAAACATAGGATCTGCATGTGCGGCTGCTTCCGCCGCCAATTCAGCCCAATCCTCATCAGCAAGCAGCCGCTCGGCCAGCGGAAACAGATGATTGTTCTCGTTGCGCATGTGCAGTCGCTGTAGCTCAAGGTAGTGCTTGAGCTGCTCACGCAGTTGATCGAAGGGAACCACGATGTCGCTCAATATGCTGCTGACGTCCCGCTCCAGCCGTTGGGTGGCGCCGATGATCTCGGCATGTTGGGCCAGATTGAAATGCACGAGCTCGCGTTCTGCAGGCGTCAGCCCCTTGTCCAGGACACGATCAAACAACTGGTCTTCGAGAGGGTGATGGACCGCGTCCGGATACTCTTGCAGATAACTGATAATGTCTGCGATGCGAACCCAGTTCAAATCATCATGTTCGTCAACGCGAAGCGCCTCCTCTAACGCATCCATCACCTTGACCATCCGCGAATGGTCTTCATTCAACCGCCGCAGCACTTCGTGATTGGGAGTGCCCCCGTCTGAAGAACTCATCTGCCTATGAACGCGATCAGCGGGCCGCGATCAACCAGCGGTTTGGGCCACACGTATTCGATGCCAGCGCGCAGAGCATGCTGCGTCGCGGACCCGGAGTTGATGCTCACCATCAGCGCAAACGGCACGATCACTTCACGAAAGCGTAGTTCATTGTATAAATCTACGCCGCTGCCATCAGGCAACTCGGCTGCACAGATAACGCACTTGGGGCTGGTGCGATTCACCGCGTCGAGCATGCGCAGAAACGCGGATCGCGTGGAAAAACCTCGCGCCACATAGCCATTGGAAGCACACAGATACTGCAAGCTATCGCGAACTGCCGGATCACCATCCACCACGCACACTGGCGGCTCAACGTTTGTAGGGTCCCGGGTAGCATTCATTTTGGCAGACTAGCGCGCCATCGAGTTACGCCAATTCGGGAATCTACTTAGGGCTGGGTTGGCTGGGTACCTGCATCGGTGCGGCCAGACTGCAGGCGCATGTAGGCGATGCCAGGCGCCAATGCCCAGCACCAGGCGAGCCGGGTTGCCTCGTCAAAATGGCTGTCAAACTGCTCAGCAGTTTCCACCAGCGCCTGCATCCACACATCAAAGGCGTTTGGATCCACACCCAGCCGGTCATGCGCCTCCGCCAGGCGGTCTAGTTCCGCATTGGGTTCCCCAACCACGTAATAGGTGACCAGCTGAAACAGCGATTTCTTCAACATCACCACCTGACGCTGGCGGTCGGTATCAACGAACATTTCGGCGATATTCGGATCCTGCAGAAAATGGTCGTAGAAAGCGTGAAAAAATTCGTCGGCGCCTTCGTCCATGCTGATGCCGTGGCCGAAGATCCGTTCGTAGCTGGCCTCGAACCTGGGGTTTGGCAACGCCATAGCGTTTATTCCGTTCTATACGGGGTATCCCGCATCATATGCTGGCATCCACGCATTGGCGAGTTGTCCTTCCCTGGCTAGTCTGCAAGCATTGCGGAAATAACAATGGAGCGTTAACCAGTGGGCTACCAGAACATTCTCATCGCGGTAGATTTAACCGACGAAGCAGTGGAAGTATTTTCCGCCGCTCGCAACGTAGCAGAAGAGCAGGACAGCGCGAATGTCGCAGCGTGCACCATCGTTCGACCTCTGGCGCGAACCTATGGCGGCCTGGATATGGCCAACGTGGTCGCAGGCGCGCCTTTCGAAGAGGAAATGCGCACCCAGGCCCGCGACAAGCTGGAAACTCTCGGGAACACTTTTGGCGTTGCCGAGGCCAACACCTACGTGCGCATGGGCGCGCCCGCCGCAGAGATCCGCGGCCTGGCTGACGAACTGCAGACCGACTTGATCGTCATTGGTACCCACGGCCGCCACGGGCTCGGGTTGCTACTTGGCTCTACCGCCAACGCGGTGCTGCATGGTGTTGAGTGCGACGTGCTCGTAGTGAAAATCCACCCCGCTGCGGAATGACCCGGGCTCGATGACCCATCCGCAAGGCCAGTAGCCGTTAACTACATCAGGACAATCTAATGTTCGGTTTCTACTGATACACCGGGCTCTAGAGCGTGCCTACTATCCCGCCAAAAAACCAACAAGGATGATGCGGTGACCGCTGAACAACACAACTACGACTACGGTGTGGTGCGCTATTTCGCCATTGCGACAGTCGTCTGGGGCATCGTCGGCATGGGTGTGGGGGTGCTTTTAGCCGCTCAGCTTGCCTGGCCGGCACTCAACTTCGATCTGCCCTGGCTCAGCTATGGCCGCATCCGACCATTGCATACCAACGCGGTTATTTTTGCGTTTGGCGGCTGTGCCCTCATGGCCAGCGCTTTCTACGCGGTGCAGCGCACCTGCCACACGCCGTTGTTTTCACGTGGTCTGGCCTGGTTCGTGTTCTGGGGCTGGCAGCTCGTAATCGTATCCGCAGCGATCACCCTGCCGCTGGGGATCACGTCCTCCAAAGAATACGCAGAGCTGGAATGGCCCATCGATATCCTCATCACGCTCGTCTGGGTAGCATTCGCAGTGGCGTTTTTCGGCACCATCGCCAAGCGCACAGTTGAGCACATCTACGTGGCGAACTGGTTCTTCGGTTCATTGATTATCGGGGTCGCCATCCTGCATGTATTCAACAGCCTGGCCTTGCCGGTTTCATTGACCAAGAGCTACTCAATCTATTCCGGCTCCGTAGATGCCATGGTGCAATGGTGGTACGGGCACAACGCGGTCGGCTTCTATCTCACCGCCGGGTTTCTTGGCATCATGTACTACTTCGTGCCGAAGCAAGCCGGCCGCCCGATTTATTCCTATCGTCTGTCGATCGTGCACTTCTGGGCGCTCATCGCTATCTACGTGTGGGCGGGACCCCACCACCTGCACTACACCTCGCTTCCCGATTGGGCACAGAGCCTGGGGATGGTCATGTCTCTGGTGCTGTTGGCGCCCTCCTGGGGCGGCATGATAAACGGCATCATGACCCTGTCCGGCGCCTGGGATAAGTTGCGCACCGACCCGATCATCAAGTTCCTGATCGTGTCGATCTCGTTTTACGGCATGTCCACCTTCGAAGGGCCGATGATGTCGATCAAGACCATCAACGCCTTGTCTCACGGTACCGATTGGACCATCGGCCACGTGCACTCCGGAGCCCTGGGTTGGGTGGCGATGGTGAGTATGGGTGCCATGTACCACCTGATACCCATCATGTTCGGCCGCAAGCCGGGCGAGATGTACAGCATCAAGCTCATCAACCTGCATTTCTGGCTGTCGACCCTGGGCACCGTGATCTACATCGCCTCCATGTGGGTCAATGGCTTGCTACAAGGTCTCATGTGGCGCGCAACCAGCATCGACGGCACGCTCACCTACAGTTTTGCCGAAGCCGTAGGCGCAAGTTATCCGGGTTACTACGCCCGCTTCGTCGGCGGTGCCATATTTTTCATCGGCATGTGCGTAATGGCGTTCAATGTGTATATGACCACCCGGGGCAAGACCCGGGATGAGGCCGCGGTGCCAGCCACGCCCATGCTGGATACGAGCATCGCCCGAGGTGCCCAGGCATGAACCACACCAGGATAGAAACCAACGTCGGCCTGCTGATTGGTCTAACGCTGTTCGCCGTCAGCGTCGGCGGCATGATCGAGATCTTCCCGCTGGTGTTCGATGCGGGCACCAAACCCATTTCCACCCTGCAACCCTACAGCCCACTGGCGCTGGAAGGACGCGACATCTACATCCGCGAGGGTTGCGTGGGCTGCCACACGCAGGTAGTGCGCACTCTGCGCTCGGAGACTCAGCGTTATGGCCACTATTCCGTGGCCGGTGAAGACGTCTATGAACGGCCTTTTCTGTGGGGCTCCAAGCGTACCGGCCCCGATCTTGCCCGGGTTGGCGGCCGCTATAGCGACGACTGGCACCGGGCCCACCTGATGGACCCACGCAGCGTCGTGCCGGTATCCAACATGCCAAGCTATCCCTGGCTGTTCAGCAATGTGCTGGACGGCGCGGACAGCGGCGCCAAGCTGTCAGCCTTACAAACCCTGGGCACGCCCTATAGCGAAGCTGATATCGCTAATGCACAGCAGGCGGTAGCGGGGAAGACAGAAGCCGACGCCCTCATCACCTATCTGCAGACCCTGGGTCTGGATATGCGCGACTATAAGGCACCCGCCGCAGGAGGTAGACCATGAGCATCCAGATCTTCGGCCTGATCATAGTCATGTTGGGTTTCGCCACCCTGGTTACCTGGGTGTTCTGGCCTGGCAATCGCGAGCGCTTCGAATCCCACGGCCGTCTCATCCTGGATGCACAGGAGGATGAAGAGGCCGAACAGGGAGGTCAATCATGAGTGCTGGCTGGCACTGGTTTGTCATTATCGGAACGTTCTTGAGCCTCGCAGCAATGCTATGGCTGCTGCTGGCCAATCGTCACAAATCGGACCAGGCCACAACGGGCCACGAGTGGGACGGGATCGAAGAGCTGGATAACCCACTGCCCATGTGGTGGGTTGGAATGTTCGTCGCCACTATCGTCTTCAGCCTGGCCTACCTGATTTACTACCCCGGCCTGGGCAACTTTCAAGGCGCGGGCAATTGGACGTCCACCAACCAGCACAACGCCCAGGTAGCCCGCCACGATGCGCGCTTTGCACCGCTTTACGCAGAGCTTGGCGCCATGGATGAGGAAATGCTTGCCCATGACCGCCGCGGCATGCAGGTGGGCCGACGCTTATACCTGAATCACTGCTCCACCTGCCACGGCGTAAACGCCTCTGGAAGCCTCGGTTTTCCCGACCTCACCGACGACGAATGGATTTGGGGTGGCGACTACGATGCCGTGCGCACGACGATAAGTAAGGGCCGCATCGCGCAAATGGTGGGTTGGGGTCCAGCACTGGGCGACGAAGGCGTTGCCAATGTAGCCAACTACGTATTGCAGCTGTCGGGCAACCCGCACGATGTCGATCGCGCCGCGGCTGGCGCAAGCCAATTCAACCTCATGTGTGTCGCATGCCACGGCGCCGACGGCAGCGGCAACGTGCTGTTCGGGGCTCCGGATCTCACCAATGATCAATGGTTGTATGGCGGCAGCCTGGACGCACTGAGCCGCACCATCGCCGCGGGACGCCAAGGCAATATGCCACCCCAGGCAGACGTCCTGAGCGAACCCAAGATCCACATCCTAACGACATACATAAGGTCCATGCAGGAATGAATTCCGTTGGGCCCACGCCGTCGGAACCGGTGAAGCTCGAAGGCTTCGGGCCGGAAGACCTGTACAAACGGCGTGAGAAGATATTCACGCGTTACGTGGGCGGGTTCTTTCAGAAGTTGAGATTCGCATCCGGCTGGCCCCTGCTGCTGGGTTACTTCGGCACGCCCTGGCTGATGTGGGGCGATCGTCAGGCCATCCTGTTCGACCTCCCGGCCAGGCAATTCCACCTTCTGGGTTTGACCATATGGCCACAGGACCTGTGGTTGCTCGGCTGGCTGCTGATGATCGCAGCGTTTGGTCTGTTCACCATCACCAGCCTGGTGGGACGCCTCTGGTGCGGCTACACCTGCCCGCAGACGGTGTGGACGGCAATTTTCATGTGGGCGGAACAGGTTACCGAAGGGCCGCGCCATCAGCGCATCCGCCTGGATAAGGCGCCATGGTCGTTCGACAAAATTCGGCGGCGCGCGGCAAAACACGCCATGTGGCTGGGTTGGGCGTTTCTAACGGGTCTGACGTTTGTCGGCTACTTCACACCCATGCGTCCGCTCGCGATGGATGTCGCAAGCCTCGACATGGCCGGTTGGGCAGCATTCTGGACCCTGTTCTTCACCGCCGGGACGTATGTGAACGCAGGCTGGTTGCGCGAACAGGTGTGCACATACATGTGCCCATACGCGCGCTTTCAATCCGCCATGTTCGACAAAGACACCCTCATCGTCTCCTACGATGCCGCGCGGGGCGAACCCCGGGGCTCCCGCAAACGCGGCGCAAGCGAACACACGCTGGGCGACTGCATAGATTGCCAACTGTGCGTGCAAGTGTGCCCTACGGGCATTGATATACGCGACGGCCTGCAATACGAATGCATCGGATGTGCTCACTGCATCGACGCCTGCACTCAGGTCATGGACAAGATGGGCTATCAACCTGGCCTGGTGCGCTACACCACAGAAAACGCCCTGGCTGGCCGCCCAACCCGAGTCATTCGCGGACGCAGCGTCGGCTATGCAATGGTGTGCGCAGCGCTGATCGTCGCGTTCGCATTCATGTTGCTCGGTCGCGACGGGTTCGGCTTCGATGTGCTGCGCGAACGCGGTGAGCTTTATCACCTGCAGTCGTCCGGTGAGGTACGCAACGACTATCAGCTCAAGGTCATGAACAAGACCCAACGGGATGCGACTTACACAATCGCGGTGGCCAGCCCCGCCTGGGTGGGCCTGGCGTCCGATGCGACCACAACGGTGGCGGCGGGAGAAATTGAAAACCTGTCGTTACAGCTGGTCGCGCGGCGGGCCGAATTCGCCAATGCGCCCGTCGAGTTACAGGTGTGCGATCAAGCCAATGCCACATGCATCAATGAACGCACGACATTTTTCGCGCCCGCCACCTCCGGCATGAACAAATGAAGCGCTTCATGGTTGGCCTCATCATCGGCATTCCGGCCGCCAGCGTACTGTTCGGCGCGGTCATGGTCTATTTCGCCACCCACACCCTCGACGGCAGGGTGATCGTCGAAAGCGAGCCGCTGTCCAAGACCAGCTGGCAGGCGCCGGTGCAACGCGCCGAGCAAGATCACGTGCCAGACCCCGCGCCATGACCATTACCACCATCAACGTCAGCGACATGCACTGCGCGGCGTGCAGCGACAAAATACGCAACGCCCTGAACAGTTTCGAGCAGATCCGTGCACTGCAATTCAATCCCGTGCGGCGCCAGGTGTTCGTCACCCACAGCGAAGATCTGGCGAGCACCGCCTTGCTCGAACAGATCGAACTCGCGGGATTTCGACCACATCTGGAAAACGACACGAGCGGGGAATGGCAGCAAAGCCGCGATCTACTGAAGCGCCTTGGCATTGCGGGCCTGGCGATGATGCAGGTCATGATGGTGCAGATCGCACTCTACGCTGGCGCATTCCACGGCATCGAAGAGGGCATGCGCCGCTTTTTGGAGTACACCGCATTGTTGTTCTGCGCGCCGGTTGTAACGTATGCCGCAGTGCCGTTTTTCCGTAGCGCCAGCGTATCTCTGCGCCACGGTGTGAATATGGACGTGCCCATCGCACTGGCCATTGCCATCGCATTCGTCGCGAGTCTAACGAGTACGCTGCGCGGCGTTGGCGAGGTTTACTACGACTCTGTGGTGATGTTCACGTTCCTAATGCTGGGCGCTCGGTATCTGGAACAACGCCTGAGCCATCGCCTAGGCGTGCAGGAATCGCTGCAGGCCTCCATGCCGCGCCAGGGTCGTGTTATCAGCGGCGGCCAGCAGCGCGAAGTGCTTCTCGAACAGATAAACAAAGGCGACGAGCTGTGGATCGCCGAAGGCGATCGCATCCCCCTGGACGGTGTCGTAGCAAGCGATCACGCCGTACTTGAAGAGGCTCTGTTGACCGGCGAAAGCGACTGGACGACGCACGCGTGCGGTGATCAGGTATACGCTGGCACGCTGAATCGCGGCGCAGGTTTCCGCCTGACGGTCAACGCCGACCTGGAGAATTCACGGGTAGCAGAAATCGATCGCCTGGCGAGTACGGCTTTAACAGCCAAACACAATCTGGCGCGCCTGGCAGACCACGTCGCGCGAATCTTCGTACCCTCGATATTGCTCATCGCAGCGGCAACCTACGCCATATGGATGGCGCTCGCGCCAGACCAGGCCTTTTCTGCGGCGTTGGCAGTGTTGGTAGTGAGCTGTCCATGCGCCCTGTCGCTGGCCACACCGGCGGCGCTCACCGCCGCCCTGACGCGCCTGCGCCGTACCGGCATCCTGGTTAAGAATCCGCGCGCACTGGAAATCGCCGGCGAAGTGGCCCATGTTTATTTCGACAAAACCGGCACGCTGACTAGTCCGCGCACGCACATACAGTCCGTTCACTTGCTGGGTGGCTTGTCTGAGCAGTCGTGCCGGCGCTATGCCGACGCGCTGCAGACTCATTCGGCGCACCCATTGGCAGACGCATTCAAACACGATCGCGCAACGGCACAGGCAACGGCGCCCGCCCTACAGGCGAGGTTGGTCGCCGGCCAAGGTGTTGCCGGTATTGTCGACGGGCATGAAGTACGCATCGGCAGCGCCGAATTCTGCGGATGTGCTACCCACGACGAGCCCGGCAAAGCGGTGTACCTGTCAGTCAATGGAGAACCTGCCGCACAATTCATCGTAGGCAACGACATCCGAGCGGACGCAAAAAACACGGTCGATGCTCTGCACGCCAGCGGCCTTACTGCGCACATGCTCAGCGGCGACAGCGAAGCGCACTGTGCGCAAATCGCACGCGACATCGGCATCGAATACATTGCCGGCAGCCTGCCCGAGGGCAAACCGAACGTCCTTGCGCACGCGCAAGCCGGTCCTGGTCGCGTCATGTACGTGGGTGACGGCGTCAACGATCTACCCGCACTTGCCATGGCGGATATCTCGGTCGCGACTATGGAAACCACAGATCTGGTTAAGTCCAAAGCTGATGTCATGTTGCTCACCCGACGCCTGGGTGCCCTGTGCGACTTTCTGCGCGTGGGGCGCCGTACCCGCACGATCATGGTCGAGAATCTGTGGTGGGCATTGCTGTACAACAGCATCGCCATACCGTTGGCCGCCATGGGCTACGCGCCGCCATGGGCAGCGGCACTAGGCATGTCGGTCAGCTCCGTGATCGTCATGCTGAACGCCACACGCATTCTCAACACGCCGCTGGAGGCTTACTGAATGGAGATTCTTGTGCTGCTCATCCCATTGTCCGTCACCTTGGTGGGCTTGGCCGCCTGGGCATTTATCTGGGCGGTCAACCACCGTCAGTTCGACGATCTGGACAAACAGGCGATGGATATTCTTAGCGACGAACCGAGGGACGGTGACCGATGAAAACATTACTCAACGGACTGTGGCTGATGTTCACGCCGAACCGCGCCTGGCGGGCCATTTCCGATGACGCGCCCGGCGCGGTCAAACTGGTATTGCTGCACACCATTCCATTTGCCGTGATTCCAGCCGTATGCTGGTACATCGGCGTTACCAAATACGGATGGGATGTCGCTGGTGAAACTATGCGCTTGACGCCCGAAAGCGCCTTGCCGATGTGCGTCATGTTTTTTTTCGCGTGCGTGTTTGGCGTATTGTTTTTAGGTTTCATGGTGCAGTGGATGTCGACCACCTATGGAGACGCAGCGAGCTTTTCCCAAGGTGCGACGCTGATCAGCTACACCGCAACACCGTTCTTCATCGCCGGTCTGATGGGCCTCTACCCGATCTTGTGGTTAGACATAATCCTGGGTATGGCAGTGGCTTGCTATTGCATTTTTCTCCTGTTTGCGGGCGTGTCTCCAGTAATGCATGTGGCGCGTGAACGCGGCTTTTTGTACGCGAGTGCGGTATTCGCCGTGGCCCTGGTTTCCTTCGTTGGCCTGTTGACGGTGACGGTGTTGTTGTGGGACTTTGGGCCTGCGCCGGAATACACATACTGAGTACGGTGTAGAGCAGCCAGTTAATACAGGGGCGAGACAAATGTCCGACAGTGGATGGCAAATATTCGATGTACATGAACTCAAACAGGAGGGCGCAGACAAACCAGTCAGCTACCAGGAGTTCCTGCGGGTGCCAACCATGTCCTGTGGCCTGTACCGGCTGGAGAAAGGTTCCAAAGACATGCAAACGCCACACGACGAGGACGAACTGTACTACGTCATCGAGGGCAAAGCGCAGCTCCAGATTGGCGACGAAATCAAGGACGTAGGCCCGGGGTCTTTAATGTACGTGCGTGCTACGGAAGCGCATTCATTCTTCGAGATTCAGGAAGACATGGTGTTGCTGGTGCTGTTCGCCACCGGAAAGCGCTAGCAGCCTGTTGCTATGACGTCTGCATTCCTGCCAGGCTGAATACCCAGGTGTCTACCGGCACGCCATGCAGCACAGACGATGCTTTGGAGCCCAACACGCGCTGCCAGCCAGAGTGGCCGTGGGAACCCATCATGCAGGCATCAAACCGCCCTTCCTCGAGAAGCGCATGAATCTCGTGGGCAACGCGTCCATACCGTACGTGCAATTGATCCTCTGTAATACCCAGCGGCGTGCACAACTCCACCAGTCGGGCGTGGGCGTTGGCAACGGTCTGCTCATACATCTGTTCATAAACCTTGCCGGTCATCGTTGGATCTATGCTGTAGGTCACCGATGATGGATCCACCACATGCACGACTTCCATGCGCGTGCCGTCAGCACACGCTTCAATGGCTTTCTCAAGCACGAACTTGGCCGGCTCCGGCGAAAGTTCGATGGCAACCAATACTTTTTTCATCGTCGTTTCACACTCTATTACTGCCCGGGTGAGGCGGGACTTCGCTTGAAATGAGCCTACCACATGATCCAGCCAACCGCCCTTAATCGAAGCCTGTCGCTGACCCAGATGGTGCTGTACGGCATCGGCACCACCGTGGGCGCAGGCATCTATGCCCTGGTGGGAGAGATCGCCGGGGTTGCGGGCTATCTGGCACCATGGTCATTCCTGCTGGCAGCCGGCATGGCCGCTTTCACGGCATTTTCGTTCGCCCGCCTGTCCGCGCGATATCCAAGTGCGGCCGGGGCCGCGCTATACGTACAGCATGGTTTCGACTCGAGCAGAATGGGCCAGGTGGTCGGTTTTGGGGTGATTCTGGCCGGGGTTATATCATCCGCCGCCCTGCTCAACGGCTTCGTTGGTTATCTTCAGGAGTTCGTGTCGCCGGGCCCGGCAATCACCATCGTGCTGGCGAGCATCGTACTTTGCGCTATAGCCGCCTGGGGCGTCGCCGAGTCGGTGTGGATTGCCGGCATCATCAGCGTGGTGGAGGTGCTGGGTCTGGTGTGGGTGACGGTGCTGGCCGGCCAGGCGGCAGACTTCAGCGTTCCGCGGCTGCATCAGCTGCTACCGGACATGTCCCTGTCGACGTGGTCATTCGTCTTCAGTGGCGCGGTCCTGGCCTTCTATGCGTATATCGGCTTCGAGGATATGGTCGAAGTTGCCGAGGAGGTCCGCGACGTGTCGACCAACCTTCCCCGCGCAATCTTCCTGACCCTGGGCATCTCAACGGTGATCTACATCATGTTGGTAACCACCACCATCATAGCGACGGGGCCGGAGCTGCTCGCTGCATCTCAGGCACCAATGGCTGCCGTTTACCGGGAGTTGACCGGCGGCGACCCCATCGTGATCTCGTTCATCGGCTTGTTCGCCATCATCAATGGTGCGCTCATTCAGATCATCATGGCATCTCGGGTGCTATACGGGTTGTCGTCCCGGGGTCAGCTGCCGCCTGTATTCGCCACCGTGCACCCACGCACTAGAACACCCCTGGTCGCCACGGTAACGGCGGCCACAGCGGTGATGTTGTTTGCCCTGGCCGGTAGTCTTGCGAGCCTCGCGGAACTTACCTCGGTTACCATGCTGAGCGTGTTCGCGCTGGTTAACTTGTCTTTGTATCGTTTGTTGCGACAGCAAAGCCCAATGCACGCCGCGATCGGGCTGGTAGGAGGATTTATCTGTGCAGGCTTTGCCCTGCGCACCGTATCGCTATGGTTTTTCTAGCCGTTACGCTCAGGGTGGGAACGTCGCAAAAAGCGCCGGCACGGCCTCACGCACCACGGCTTCCGACTCATCACGGTCTTTAGGATACAGGTTGCGTTCTACCCAACCACGCCAGATCGGCTCGCCGCCGAAGTAGACATCCGCGGCTAAGAACCCCACGGTGCGCATGTCCATGCGCGTGTTAGAACCCGGGTCGACCCGTTCCCAACAGTCCGTGTCCACACACGGTGACTCGTTGACCGTCATAGAGACCAGCTCCCGACGCGTGCGCAGAGTCAGGGCAACCTCGATGTCAGAACTCTGCTCAACGTCGGCGGAAGCGCCCTCGATGCGTTCAACGAATTCGAACCCTTTGCCTCCCAGCTCGGCGATGACGGCTTGGGCCAGACTCTGCTCGACCAGCGGGCTGATGTAGCCGGTGCCGTCATCAAGGTCCAGCGCCGAATCAGAACGCCACGTAAACGTAGATTGGCCGCTCAAAAATCCAGGCGCTACCACACATTGGCTGCCCGTCTGCATGGGTGTCGCGCATGCAGTGAGCGCGAGCGCTACCAGAGCCAAGAGAAGGTTCCGCATAAAAAAGTCTCCAAGTTAAGTGGCGAGGCGATGCACTGCCGCCAAGATTCCAGTGAACCAAATAGACCGCAGGTCAGTTATGCGCAATTCTACCTATGTTCGATCGTCCATCCACTATCGGCTGGCCGTGTGCAATTTGTTATGTTGGCGCACTGGGAATCATCGGGGCTGTGTCATGCACAAACTATTGAATCTGCGAGCGCTTGCGATTGGCGCATGCCTAACGATGGCTGCCGCTTGCGAGAATCGGGAATTCGTATTGCCCAACGGCAATTTAGAAGCGGGTAAAGCCGCGTTCTCCAACCTCGGGTGCAATAATTGTCACAGCGTTGCAGGCCATGTGCAGCACGCGCCGGTGGAAGACGGCGCCATTCACGTTGAGCTGGGCGGCACCGTGAGCCGGGTAAAGACCTACGCGGACCTGGTCACTTCGATCATCAACCCTTCGCACAAGCTGTCCCGCGGGCTGAACTTGATGACGGCCACGGAGACTGGCGAATCCAGAATGCCGATCTACAATCAGGTGATGACCGTCCAACAACTGGTCGATCTGACCGCGTTTCTAGAGACAACCTACGAGGTGTGGGTACCGCCGTACAACGTGTACCAGTACCCTTAGACCTTCTGCACCCATCTACGGGTGCACCGCGAGCACATCGCACACAGCCTTGGTCATAATCCGTTGTGCGGAATTGCCAAGCCCCGCGGCTTGCCTGGCACGATGCGCGTACGAGCCAACCACCAGCACATCCGCTTTCAGGTTGCGTGCTGTTTGTGTCACGACCTGCCCCACCTTGCCCACCGGCATGTGGATCCGCGCCTTGGGTATGGCGTAGGGCCGCAGCAGGCGTTCCAGTTCTGGCGTTACTTTGGCGACGATTTTCTTCTTCGACACCCGCTCTCTCACGATATCCAGATCACGCAGCACCTGGGATATCTCTACCGCGAACACCACATGCACCTTGGCATCGTAGAGTTCCGCCATACGATGCGCCGCCTCCAGCACGCGGCAATTCAAATGCCGATGCTTCGTATCCGTATGACGCAAATCAACGGACGCGACAACATTGCCGCCCTTCTTGCCTCGGCGTTTAGTGGTGAGCAGCAGCGGCGCCGGGCAGGTGTTCAACAGGGTCCAATCTGTTGGGGTATGCAAGATGGATCCGCTCTTGTGCAATGTCTTCACTACCAGATCCGGGCATTTCTTAGCACCTTCATCCGCTATCCAGTCCGCGATGTCATGGCTCCAGATAGCTCGGCCGCGCACATTGTCGGCGTCGCCCACGAGTTCACTCAACCACGCTTTGCGCTTCTCGACCAGCCCATGGCGCAGTTGCTTACGCTCGCCCCGGTCCAATGCGGAAGAACGTTCGCACATCGCGTTCCACTCGAACGAGATCGCCTGAACTTTCGCGCCACTCAGTTTCTGCAGCTGCAGGGTACGTCGCCAGGCGATCTGATCATGTTTCGGTTTGTCGAGAATCGTGGTGATGTTATTCAGGTCCATAGTCCAATCCACACTCTATCTAGCTCGATGATGCTTACCCTAGCGCGCGTACGGCAAGCGGGCCATGGGGAAAATCGGCGCTGTCCCCCTCGGATTCTACGTACTGCTGAGATTGTGATCCTGCATGCAATCTACGCAGCAATGACAACCTCCTCGCGCGCCAGGAACAGGATCACGCTATCGGGCTCGACGAAATTTGCCGCGTCCGAGCCCTGGTCCTCTACCATTTGCCTGGACGCCATGGAGGCACGCGCAGCAGGCACGTCGCTCCAATGTAGTTCGGTAATGCCATCGAATGGCGGTCTTCCCGGCGTATAGGTTTCCGGCATAGGGTGACACTGAAGGTAGTACACAGCCTGTTCAGTAAGCGCTGCGATCGGGCCATGGTTGAGCCACCAATGATGCTGAAAGTCCGCGACACTCATGCCGGGCTTACGTCGAAACGGGAATACGCCTTTGATGAAGCCGCCAGCGTGTTGCGCCGGCAAACGCATCACGGTACGCGCCATCCCGGTCACTATAGGCCCGACACGCACGCCGTCGGCCAGTATCGGCTGCAATGCCTGGGCATGCTCTACGCTGGCCAATGCGGCTCGTTTCTCGCTAAACCAGAGTTCAGCAACACCGACAAACGGAGGTTCACCTCGACCTTCAATCTGCTCCGACAGTGTGCGCGTCTGGGTAAAGCCAGCTGCCTCAGGGACTGCGGCGCGCAAAGCCTGTGCCGCCGCATCGCCCTCCTGACGGAACGGGTCAACACCCGCTTCGCCCTCTAGAAAAAAGTAGGTTTTATACACAGATAGTACTCCATCAACTTCATAATTGCGGATCAGCGCAGAACAAGTGGTTTTTGGACTAGGCGCGGCTCGCCGGACAGGTCGGGTACCTTTTCAAGAGCCGCAACAACGGCCAAAGGCCACTTGTGCTGCGCCCTTCGGGAGTCCGCCTGCTTTGCGCTGACCGCGTTGCGGTTCGTCGCAATATACCCGATATTGCTCGTCACGGCGCCTTGCCAGCCCAAAGCAGGCGGGCTCTGATTCGCGATTATGAAGTTGATGGAGTACTACCCCCCCTGCATGATCGCCGCATCGCCCGCTCGCCACAGCTCATGGGCGCGTTTCCAGCCGGCAAACGTGTTCAATATGTGCGCAGGATCGTCGTGCAGCTCAGTAAACCCGCCACTGGTCGTGCGGGTATCTATATAGCAAGCGTCCACATCGTCTGCGTGCAACTCGCAGGCAAGCTCGAACCCCATATCCATGATGCGTTGCTTTTCTTCTGCGTAGTTATTCACCAGTAAGCCAACATGGTGGAACCCCTCTTCCCCGGGGCCATACATGTCGCGGTAGATGGATGGCGTCTCATCATGCTGGGCGATGAACTGAATCATCATGTCTCCCAGGTAACCAAACGCATAACTGACGTCCGCCTCCTGATCAGTTCCGCGGTACATGAAACTGTCGGTCTTGTGGTGTGGAACAATCACAAACGGCCCTGCGCGATAGAGTTTGTTCCACTTTTCACATGCCTGTTCAACGTCGTTAACGAAATACGCCTCTTGAAAAAAGTCATAGCGCTCAAGCATCGGCATGGCGTACTCCCTGTTGTATTGAATAGGCCACTGAACCTAACGAATTCAACGCCTATTTCCAAGCATCCTTGATATTCTTGCCGCTGCTCGAAACGTGAAACAGCCTAGGAACATTGCCGATGCGTATCGCCACTTGGAACATCAACGGTCTGCGGGCGCGCATGGACTTCATGAAGATATGGTTGGAGGCACGCCAGCCCAATGTGGTCGGCCTGCAGGAGCTGAAAACCCCAACGGAAGACTTTCCTCATGAATTTTTCGCTGAACTGGGCTACACGGCCCTGGTACATGGACAGAAAAGTTGGAACGGAGTAGCAATTCTGACCAACGTGGATGCGCACCATCGTCAATCCGGCCTGCCTGGCGAAGACGATTGGGGTTCCCGCCTCATCACAGCAGAGATTGATGGCGGCCTGGAGTTCACAACCGTGTACTGCCCCAACGGCAAGTCCGTTGACCACAGCGACTATCCGAACAAGCTGACGTGGTACGACAGCCTGCTGGCCCACTGGCAAGCCAGCGACCACCCTTGCCGGGTCCTGTGTGGCGATTTCAACATCGTGCCCCAGGCGTTGGACAGCTGGCGCGGCGCCAGCGCCGACGGCGACATCTTCCATACCGATGATGAACGCAAACGCCTGCAGGCGCTCATGTCCAGCGGCCTCACCGACGTGTACCGCCACTGCAACCCCGATGAGCAGGCATATTCCTGGTGGGACTATCGAGGCGGCGCGTTTCACCGCAAACACGGGCTACGCATAGATTTTCTGCTGGGCACCGACGCTGCGGTGCAACGCATACAGGACGTCGTCATCGACCGAGACTTCCGCAAGAAGCAGGATGGGCTCACCGCCTCCGACCACGCTCCGGTGTACGCAGACCTTGCGACATAGGCCCGGGATTAATCTCTCAGGTTTCGCAAGTTTCGCTTAAGCTTTATCACGTTGTCTGGTAAGGTACGCGCTCCGGAATTCAGCAACTATAAATTTTCCTTATTTTTCAATAAGTTACGTTGTCGAATTCGGTAATTTACAGCCTTTTTGAGAACCAACATGACTGACCTGACGCTCTATCGGAACATCGGCATTTTTGCCCACGTCGATGCGGGTAAAACCACCACCACAGAACGCATCCTCAAACTCACCGGTAAGATTCACAAAATCGGTGAAGTTCACGATGGCGCAGCCACCACCGACTTCATGGAGCAGGAGCAAGAGCGCGGCATTACCATTCAATCCGCCGCCACATCGTGCGAGTGGGATGGGCATCGATTGAACATCATCGACACTCCCGGGCACGTGGATTTCACCATCGAAGTGTACCGTTCGCTCAAAGTTCTGGACGGCGGCGTAGGTGTGTTTTGCGGTTCGGGCGGCGTTGAGCCTCAGTCGGAAACCAACTGGCGCTACGCTAACGATTCCGAAGTAGCCCGCATTATCTTTGTAAACAAACTCGATCGCCTGGGCGCGGACTTCTATCGCGTGGTCGACCAGATCAAAAAAGTACTGGGTGCAGTGCCCCTGGTGATGACTTTGCCGATCGGCATCGAAGACGGCTTCGTGGGGGTCATCGACCTGCTCACACGCGAAGCGTACGTGTGGGACGAGTCCGGCGATCCGGAAGCCTACGAGATCAAGGAAATTCCTGCAGACCTGGTAGACCGCGTCGAGGAATATCGCGAAGCATTGGTCGAGACTGCCCTTGAGCAGGACGACGACCTGATGGAGGCCTACCTCGAGGGCGAAGAGCCGTCCATTGAGGGTCTTAAGAATTGCATTCGTAAGGGTACGATCGCACTGGAATTCTTCCCAACGTTCTGTGGCTCTGCCTTCAAAAACAAAGGTGTGCAGAATGTACTGAACGCCGTTGTCGACTACCTGCCCAACCCCACGGAAGTTGAACCGCAGCCGGAGGTGGATCTGGAAGGTAACGAAACCGGCGGCCGTGCGCTGGTCGAGCCTGGTTATCCAATGCGCGCCCTGGCATTCAAAATCATGGATGACCGCTACGGAGCCCTGACCTTTACGCGCATCTACTCGGGTACGCTCAACAAGGGTGACACGGTACTCAACACGTTTACCGGCAAAACCGAGCGCATCGGACGTATTGTCGAAATGCATGCCGACTCGCGCGAAGAACTGGATACCGCACAAGCTGGCGACATCGTTGCCCTGTTGGGCATGAAAAACACCAAAACGGGTCACACGCTGTGTGATCCCACCAATCCCGCGACGTTGGAGCCCATGGTATTTCCAGACCCGGTTATCAGCGTTGCCGTCGCGCCACGGGATAAGGCCGGCGCTGAGAAAATGGGTATCGCGCTGTCCAAGATGATTCAGGAAGACCCGTCTTTCTATGTGGAGACAGATCAGGAATCCGGCGAGACCATAATGAAAGGCATGGGCGAGCTACATCTCGATATCAAGGTGGACATCCTGAAACGCACCCACGGCATAGACGTCGACGTCGGCAAGCCACAGGTCGCGTACCGTGAGACCATCACCCAGCGCGTTGAAGACAGCTACACGCACAAGAAACAAACCGGTGGCGCGGGTCAGTTCGCCAAGATCGACTACATCATCGAGCCCGGCGAAACCGGCACGGGTTACGAGTTTGAATCGAAAGTCACCGGCGGCAACGTGCCACGGGAATTCTGGCCGGCGGTTGAGAAGGCCTTCGGCGTCTCCATGGAAGAAGGCACCCTCGCCGGCTATCCGCTGTTGGACGTAAAAGTGACCCTGACCGACGGTGGCTACCACCCGGTGGATTCATCCGCCATCGCCTACGAATTGGCAGCCAAGGCGGCCTACCGGCAGACCGTGCCGAAAGCATCACCACAACTTCTCGAGCCTATAATGAAGGTGGATGTGTTCACTCCCGAGGACCATGTGGGCGACGTGATCGGTGACCTGAACCGCCGCCGCGGCATGATCAAATCTCAGGAAGCAGGCGCCACCGGCGTACGCGTCAAGGCTGACTGCCCGCTGGGAGAGATGTTCGGCTACATTGGCGATCTACGCACCATGACTTCTGGCCGCGGCCAGTTCTCCATGGAATTCTCACACTACGCGCCGTGCCCGGCAAACGTTGCCGAGGCTGTGATTGCGGAAGTGAGAGAGCGCAAGGCCACCGCTTAGCGCGTATCCAGAATGTGGCCGGAACGATCCCGGCCCGTTCCTGCTATCGATCAACGTTGAGAGCGTTCGCATACGCTGCGGCGCGCTCGCCCGCGAGCTTGCCGAACACAATACACGGTCCAAACGAACCGCCACCGCCAATGTAGCGATCTCCGTGCAGGTTGCCTACGGTTTCGCCGGCTGCGTACAACCCCGAAATCGGTTGTTCGTTATGCCCGAGGACACACGCATCCGCATTGATGCGCACACCGGTGCCAGTCCAGCAGACGATGGCGGGACGTACTTCCACGCCGTAGAACGGCGCCTGGGTTATCGCCTGTAAGCCTTGGGTCTTGAAGAATGCGCTGTCTGCACCAGCAGCCACATCTGCGTTATAGCGCTCCACGGTGCCGCGCAAGCCGGTGACATCAACGCCCATATCAACCGCCAGTTCGTCGATGGACCCCGCCTGGTGGATGCGCCCTTCGGCCGCTTTCTTACTCAGCACGTCATCTACCCAGTACGCCTGGGACATGGGATTGGGTTTGGCGCCGCGGCGCGCGTGCTCATCAAATACCGCATAGGCCGCGCCGCCTTGCTTCTGTATCAGCCCCCCAAGCACGGTATAGGGAGCAGATTCGTTGGCGAACCGACGGCCCTGTTCGTTCACTAGGATCAGCCAGCCGGGCAGCAGGACCTCGAGGTCGCGGCTGAATCCAGGCGTTACCAACAGCAAACCCCGATTGTGACCATCCACCGTAGCACCCACGGATTCGCCAAGTGTAATACCGTCGCCTTGAGCGCCTTCACTACCAATGTACCAGCGCCAATCGCCCGCGGCGTACGCTTGCGGATAGTATTTTTCGATCATTTCCGGATTGGCGCCGAAACCGCCGGTAGCCATGACAACCGCACCGCAGGTGGCTTCGTCCTCGCCAATACGAATGCCAGTGACGCGACCATCATCGTCGCTCAGCAGCCCGCTCACGCGCGCGTTCATCACGATGTCTACGCCTTTGTGACTGCGATGACCGTCGAGCACTTCCACGACCATGGCGCCGCCCCCATCGGGTTGATGCCCCCGCGGGGTTGAACCAACGCCGGACGGATACACACCTTGTTCAGGAAACTGCACCCCTAATCCCTTCAGCCATTCAAAAGTCGGCGCACTGAGATCGCAGTATTGCCGCACTACCGCAGGATCAACCAGCCACTGATTGAGCGTCATGTAGTGCTCGAACATTGCATCCGCCGTATCGCCGACCACGCCGGCCTGGGCCTGTACCGTGGTGCCCGCCGCATAAAAGTGTCCGCCGCTCAAACGCGACGAACCGCCGACCTGGGCGTCGCCCTCGACGATCAGAACCGCGGCACCCGCGTCGGCTGCAGCCACAGCCGCAGACAGGCCCGCCGCGCCAGAGCCGATCACTATGACGTCATAATCTCTTTGCATGGTCCGAGTCTAGAGCGTGGACCGAGTCGAGTACAGTTGATGAAACTCAGCGATCACGTGGTCGGCCACCGAGTAATCGGCTGCTGCGTCAGAGACCCAGATCGTCGTCATGCCCAACGCCGCGGCAGGACGGATGTCGCGCGCGAGATCATCACCAACCATGGCAACATTCCCCGCGTCTGTGCCAGCCAGGCGCAATGTGTGCTCGAAGATTTCAGGAGAGGGTTTGTTGACCGCGATATCCGAGCTGAACACCAGGCCGGAAAATGGCGACGCGTCCAGCCGCGTAGCGAAGTGCTCGCGCCAGGGAGTGCCGCGCGACCACAAGTTACTGACTACAAAAAGTGTGAAGCCCTTCGATAATGCCGCAAGTGTGACCGCATCTCGATCAGACACTGCGCCAATTTCATGTGCGGCAATGATTCGCTCGACTCGCGCGATGTCTTCTGCACACCCTTCGCCTGGGAGGATTTCGGCCGCGATGTCGACAACCTGGGGAAAGTCATGGTCGTGCGAGCCGGCACGGTAGAGCTCAGCGAGCCGCGCAACTACCTTTCGCACAGAGGCATTGAGGAAGTCAGACGCCATGTCGCTACCCCCCTGACTAAGATAGGCAGGATAGAAATCCTCATCTTCACCGAAGCGGTCGTGACCAAACATGAAGGTGCCGTTCATATCCAGAAACAGAGTTTGAATGTGCTCCGGCAGCTGGTCGATCACGCGATATAGCTTTAGACGTTAAAGCGAAAGTGCACCACATCGCCGTCCGCGACGACGTACTCTTTACCCTCAAGACGCCAGCGACCCGCATCTTTCGCGCCCTGCTCGCCATTGTGCTCGACGAAATCGGCATAGCTAACGACTTCGGCGCGGATGAAACCCTTCTCAAAGTCGGTGTGTATCACACCAGCGGCTTGCGGCGCCCGGGTATCAATCGGTATGGTCCACGCACGCACCTCCTGGGGACCAGCGGTGAAATACTGATGTAGGCCCAGCAATTTGTAGCCCGCACGTATCACCCGGTTCAGGCCGGGCTCTGCAATGCCAAGATCCGCCAGAAATTCCTCACGTTCCTCATCCTCGAGCTCAGCTACTTCAGCTTCGATCTGATTACTGACCACGACCACTTCAGCTTGTTCTTCGGCCGCGATGGCTCGCACTTCGTCCACCAGTGGATTGTCGTTCAAACCGTCCTCGGCAACGTTCGCGATGTACAGAACCGGTTTGCCCGTAATGAAATGAAATTCCCGGATCGCGTCTCGTTCATCCCCGGTTAGCTCAGCAGCCCGCGCCGGCAGGCCCGCCTCTAACTTGTCCCGCACTTTATCGAGAATCGACATCATCGCGCTGGCATCTTTGTCGCCGGAATTGGCCACACGACGATTGCGGTCGTACACACGCTCCAATGTCTCGAGGTCGGCTAGCGCCAGTTCGGTATTGATAATTTCAATGTCATCACGCGGCGACACACGTCCCGACACGTGCACTACGTTGTCGTCCGTGAAACACCGCACGACATGCGCGATCGCGTCAGTTTCGCGAATGTGCGCTAGAAACTGGTTGCCCAGACCTTCACCCTGGGACGCACCGGCCACCAGACCGGCAATATCCACAAACTCCATGGTGGCGGGTATAACCTTCTCCGGCTTGACGATATCCGCCAGTTTCGCAAGCCTTGCATCCGGTACCGGCACCACGCCGGTGTTCGGATCAATGGTGCAGAACGGAAAGTTCTCTGCATCGATCCCAGCCTTGGTCAGGGCATTGAACAGCGTCGACTTACCCACATTAGGCATGCCCACGATGCCGCACTTAAATCCCACTAATCTTCTCCAGATTGTTCCGGCTTGGCCGAAGCATGCAGGGCATTCATGGCCTTCTGCCACTCGCCATGCGCCATGTCACCTATCAGCTCGTCGCTTAAATCGGTTGCCTGTTCGACCAATTGCCGATCATGCGCCGGCATGGTGTGCTGCGTGAGGTAGGCGGTAACCAGGTTGCGATCAACCGGGTGGCCCACGCCGATGCGCAGTCGATTGAAACCCGCATCGTTGCCACAACCGGAACGCACGCTTCTAATGCCGTTGTGTCCATTGTCGCCGCCGCCTTGCTTAAGGCGTACCACGCCGGGATCGAACGCCATTTCGTCGTAGGCGACCAGAACGTCCGCTACATCAAACTTATAGAAACGGCATACCGCGCCTACCGACTCACCGCTCAAATTCATGTAGGTGGAGGGCACCAGCAAGCGCAGATCTACGTCGCCGACGAGCCCACGGCCGATCTCGCCTTTGAACTTCGCCTCGCTCGCCAGGTTGATGCCATACCGTTTCGCAAGCTCACGGACCCAGAGGGCGCCGACGTTGTGGCGCGTAGCGTCGTACTGCGGGCTTGGATTACCCAAGCCCACAATCAATTTAAGCGGCTGCATGGCTTAAGCCCGCCGAGCTTCGTTCACTCGATCAGGCGTCTGCGTCGCTGTCGCCGTCCTCGCCGCCACTTTCGCCGCTAGCATCGGATGACTCGCCTTCGCCTTCTTCACCCTCGCCTTCGCCAACGGTTTCCTCGAGCTCTTCGTCCTCAAGGGATCCACCACGGGGGGTGGTAACGCTGACTACCGGGATATCGTGGTCTTCGCCATACGTGAGGGCGACGACCGTTACACCCGGCGGCAAGATGAGCCCGCTCAGATGAACGCCGAAACCAAGTTCGACATTCTCCATATCTACTTCTATGAACTCAGGCAAATCCGCCGGCAAGCAACTGATTTCCACTTCCGTCAGGTTGTGAGAAATAACGCCGCCACCCATCTTCACGCCCACGCAGAGATCTTCGTTGATGAAGTGCAACGGCACGCTGACGTGCATGGCTTTGTTCGCACTGATGCGTTGAAAATCGATATGCAGCACTCTGCCATTAGCGGGGTTACGCTGCAGATCGCGCACCACGGCCTGATTCGACTTACCCTCGACGATCACATCCAGGATCTGCGAATAGAAGGCTTCCTGTTGCATTACCTTGGTCAGCTCATTTACTGCAAGCGTCAGGGTCTGCGGCGTTTCTTCAGCGCCATAAATTATTGCCGGAATTTTGTCACCCGAACGACGCAGGCGGCGGCTCGCACCTTTCCCCACGTCGGAACGGAGTTCGGCAGTCAGTGAAAGTTTATCTGACATCAGTTTCTCCTTTAGTTGTCAAAACCGTCTGGTCTGCGACCAACCAGCCGGCTGTTTTATCGTAGCGCGACGTTTCGATGATTTTCATCGAAACATCGCGCTTATCGATTCTTCGTTACTTACTCGCCGTATCGATTCGGCCAGTAAACGGTCCAGGCTCAGTTGCGTAACCTTGTTACATCCCCGGGCCTCCTTGCTGAGCGGGATGGTATCCGTCACAACAATTTCATCCAGTTCCGAAGCAGCAATACGTTCGATTGCCGGTCCGGAAAATACCGGGTGGGTCACATAGGACACCACCTGGATTGCACCTTCCTGTTTCAACGCCTGGGCCGCGGTACACAGCGTGCCAGCAGTATCGACGATGTCGTCAACCAGGATGCATGTCTTGCCGTCCACATCGCCGATCACGTTCATGACCTTGGTTTCGTTGGCGTGGGGACGACGTTTGTCGATAATCGCCAAGTCGAGGTCATCAATCTGCTTAGCGATAGCGCGTGCTCTTACCACCCCGCCCACGTCCGGCGATACCACGATCGGATTCTTGTAATCCTTCGCCGATATGTAATCCACCAACACCGGCGAGCCATACACATTGTCCACCGCGATATTGAAAAAGCCCTGGATCTGATCCGCGTGCAGATCCACAGTCAATATCCGGTCAACCCCAACCGCGCCGATCATGTCCGCCACAACTTTGGCGCTGATCGAGACCCGTGCCGAGCGCGGCCGCCGATCCTGGCGGGCATATCCGTAGTATGGAATGACCGCGGTGATGCGCGTAGCGGAGGCGCGCTTGATCGCGTCCGCCATGATCAAAAGCTCCATAACACTGTCGTTAGTCGGCGCACAAGTCGACTGCAACAGGAAAACATCATGGCCACGAACATTCTCATGCAGCTCGACCATCACTTCGCCGTCGCTGAAACGGCCGACGTCTGCACGGCCGAGATCAACTCGCAGTTCGTCAGCCACGCGCCGCGCCAGTTCGGTATTCGAACCACCGGCAAACAGCATCAAGTTAGCCAAGTTTCGTTTCCTTCGCGGTTAAGAGTTCGCGGTTAAGAGATAGCGCCTGTGATAATGGCTGGGGTGGCAGGATTCGAACCTGCGCATGCCGGGATCAAAACCCGGTGCCTTACCGCTTGGCGACACCCCAATTTTTCGAGCGCGCTATTGTGCGGATCAGCCGCGCACCTGTCAAACGCATATGGCTTAGGAATCAATGGCTTAATGCTTAAAATCCCGCACCGCAACGGTCACCTTGCGGGCGCCGTTCTGCGCTATGATCTTCGCCGGTGTAACCAGCGAGGCATTTGTGTCTGCACGGGGTGTGAATCCACTTAGTTGCACCTGCCAGCCAGCCTGATGAAACTCGGTAAAACGGCCTGATGCATCCCGCACGGCGCCGTAATACGTACGCGCGTGCTGGGGCCGCCCGGCCAGCCAGGCCGGTAGCACTTCTACTGGCACCGACCAGCCGAGGTAGTCGTACATCACTTGATCTGGCGGGCCTTGGGCCAGCATTTCAGCGCCGCGACTGACCTGCATCGACCGAGCGTTGCCGCGCAATTGCGTGCGGCCCTGGCCCAATGGGCCCCAGACCTCAATCTGGTATTCGTTGGCGTAGTGCCGCCATTCAAAGCGCGCCGCGTAGCCCTGTTCACCGTCACGGATGCCGAACTTGCCCAGAACCGCAAACTGCAAATCAGCAGGCCCAGGCGTGGGCTGCACCGCGCACCCGGCACTAATCACCAGTATTAGTAAAATACCTTTAGAAATTAGTGACTTAACTACAGCGCCGAGCCGCCAATCTGCTATCATTCGCCCCCCGCAATCGGTTCATGCATCGCGATGAGCATATTGGCATACGGCTTGAACTATCGCACGGCTTCCATGGAGCTGCGCGAACGCGTCGCTTTCCCGGAAGACGACGTGCACGATGCCCTGCGCCAGGTTCACCGAGACGTGGCCGGGGTACGCGAAGCTGCCATCATATCCACCTGCAATCGCACTGAGCTTTACTGCGCTTTGCACCCTGACGCCGAAGCGGATCTCGCGGCATGGCTGAGCGCGCATCGCTCGGTGGCGGCTGAAGAACTCGATGATGCGGCATACAAACACTGGGACCAGGACGCCGCCAAGCACCAGATCCGCGTCGCATCCGGCCTGGACAGCCAGGTCCTGGGCGAGCCACAAATCATGGGCCAGGTCAAAGCTGCCTACGACATCGCGCGCGCAAGCGGCACCCTGGGGCCCGAGCTGAACCTTCTCTCCCAGGTGATCCTGCGAACCGCGAAGCAGGTGAGAACACAAACTGAAATCGGCCGCAATCCCGTCTCCGTTGCGTATGCCGCCGTTTCTCTGGCGCAACAGATATTTACCGACTTGAGCACCAAGAGCGCGTTGCTACTTGGCGCCGGCGAGACCATTGGCCTGGTGGCTGAACATCTCACCAGTCAGGGAATCGGCAAAATGGCGATCGCAAATCGAACGCTGGTGAACGCCGAACTGTTGGCGTCGAAATACGATGCCGATTCCATGCAGTTGACCGATGTCGCCGAACATCTGGCGCAATACGACATAGTCATCGCCTCCACCGGCAGCTCGCTGCCGATCATCGGCAAAGGTGCCGTCGAAGCTGCGGTCAGGCAACGGCGCCGACGCCCGATGTTCATGGTCGACATTGCCGTGCCTCGCGACATAGAACCTGAAGCCGGCGACCTTCCCGACGTATATCTGTATTCCATCGACGACCTTTCGCAGATCGTTGAAGGCAACATGCAACAACGCCAGGAGGCCGCCGCAACCGCAGAGTCATACGTGCACGAGGGCGCGAGCCTGTACCTGCGTGAAAGTCGGGTCAAAAAAGATCAGGCCCTGCTACGTGCCTTTCGTGACCAGGCCAAGGAGATCCAGCAGGAGTCGCTGGCACGGGCGACGAAAGACCTGCAGCGTGGCTCTGATCCACAACGCGTGCTGGAACGTCTGAGCAACGATCTGACAAACAAGCTGATACACGCGCCCACGATGGCCATCCGCGATGCCAGCGCCGAAGGTCGCACTGACGTGCTGGAATACCTGCGCACACTGTACGACGTGACCAACGCCGATCGCGACCCCGACAACCAGCAAGAATAATTCCGATGGCTCTTACCCAATCCATGGTCACCAAAATGGCCGGCTTAAACGATCGTTTCGAAGAAGTGTCGGCATTGCTGTCGGAACCCGAGGTTATGGCAGATCGCGCCAAGTTCACTGGCCTATCACGAGAGTTCGCCGAACTCGAACCTGTCGTACTGTGCTATCGCGACGTGCAGAAGCTTGAAACAGCGCTTGAGGATTCCAAAGACCTGTTAGACGAAGAAGACCCGGAGATGCGCGCTCTGGCCGAAGAAGACATCGCAGAAACTTCGCAATCGCTGGAAGCGCTCTCCAGTCAATTGCAAGCCCTGCTGCTGCCAAAAGATCCAAACGACCACTCCAACGTCTTTCTGGAGATTCGCGCCGGGACCGGTGGTGACGAAGCGGCCATCTTTTCTGGTGATCTGTTCCGCATGTACAGCAAATTCGCCGAATCCCAGGGGTGGCGCATCGAAGTGCTCAACGAGCGGCACGGTGAGCACGGTGGCTACAAAGAAATCATCTCGCGCATCGAAGGCACCGACGTATACAGTCAGCTCAAATTCGAGTCCGGCGCACACCGAGTGCAGCGAGTGCCGGAAACCGAATCCCAAGGCCGTATCCACACGTCGGCGTGCACCGTCGCCATCATGCCTGAAGTCGACGAGATCGATTCCATCGACATCGAGAAAAAGGACATTCGCGAGGACACCTTTCGCGCATCCGGCGCCGGCGGCCAGCATGTCAACAAAACCGACTCTGCGATTCGCCTCACTCACATCCCCACCGGAACTGTCGTGGAATGCCAGGACGAAAGGTCGCAGCACAAGAATCGTGCCCGCGCCATGTCGCTGCTACAGGCGAAACTGCTCGATGCTGCGCGAACCGCTCAGGAAAGCGAACAAGCCGAGAACCGGCGTGAGCTGGTGGGTTCCGGTGACCGTTCCGAGCGCATCCGCACGTACAACTTCCCGCAAGGACGTGTCACCGACCATCGCATCAACCTGACCCTGTACAAACTTGACGAGGTCATTGAAGGCGCCCTGGGAAATGTCGTGGAGCCACTCATCCAGGAACATCATGCAGACATGCTGCAACAACTCGGTCAGGATCAGTGATCGCGGTTGCTGATTGGCTGTCCAATACCGACGACCTGCCGCGCCTGGAACGAGAGCTGCTGTTGAGCGATGCACTCGATCTGACTCGTGCGCAGATCATCACCCGTCCAGAGCGCGAGATCCCCACTACCACGCTTGCCGAATTGGACGCGGATGCGCATCGATTGCGCCAGGGCGAACCGTTGGCGTACATCATCGGGTACCGGGAATTCTGGGGCCTGGCATTTAAGGTATCCCCCGCGGTGCTGATTCCTCGCCCCGAAACGGAATTATTGGTCGAACTGTGCGCGAAGCTCGCGCCCGACCACGGGCACGTGCTTGAGCTCGGCACCGGTAGCGGAGCCCTGGCTGTCGCAATAGCCCGGGAACGCCCAGATATCAAAGTAACGGCCACGGATATTTCCCAACCGGCGTTAGACGTCGCGATGGCCAACGCGGCCGCTCACGGGGTAGCCGTCGAATTTCTGCACAGCGATTGGTTCACTGCGTGCAACGGCCTATGGGACGTGATCGTGACCAACCCACCTTATATCGCGACAGACGATCCGCATCTGTGTGCTCTGCAAGCGGAGCCTCGCGCTGCGCTGGTTTCCGGCAACGATGGGTTACATGATCTGCGCCACATTATTGCTACGGCGCCGGATTTTCTGCACGTCGGTGGCCATCTAGTGCTCGAGCATGGCTACGACCAGGCGCAAAGGGTGCGCGCGCTAATGCGACGCACGGGCTACGACGCCGTGAATTCCGCCACGGACCTTGCACGCATCGAGCGCGCAACGGTAGGCTGCAAGGCGTCATCTATTACCGGTTGAGGCCATGGAAGACATCGAACTACTACGGTACAGCCGCCAGATCATGTTGCCAGACTTCGATATCGCGGGTCAGGAAGCGCTGGGCAACGCCACCGTTCTCATCGTCGGGGTTGGCGGCCTTGGGTCCCCCGCGGCGCTTTACCTGGCAGCCGCAGGAGTTGGTCATCTCATCCTCTGCGATGACGATGTTGTGGATCTTTCCAATCTACAACGTCAGATCGCCCATACCACGGCCGCCGTCGGCCAGAACAAAGCATTGTCGGCACAAGCTGCTATCGACGCCCTGAACCCACACATCAAAGTTACGGCTATGGATCAGCGCATAGACACTTCAGCGCTACAGACGCTGTTGCGTGAGGTGGACCTGGTGTTGGACTGCACCGACAACTTTGAGACCCGCTACGTGATTAACGATCTGTGCTGGCAGGCGGGAACCCCGGTGGTGTCTGGGGCCGCCATCCGCTGGGAGGGTCAGGTGACTTTGTTCGACCCCAACACGGCAGACGGGCCCTGCTACCGATGTCTATATCCCACTGGCAACAGCGAAGCGTTGAACTGCGCTGACAACGGCGTGATTGCACCCCTGGTGGGCATTATCGGCACCTGTCAGGCGCTGGAAGCGATCAAATACATCGCCGGTGTGGGCGACAATCTGGTGGGATTTATCCTCTATCTGGACAGCAAATACATGGAATGGCGCAAGCTTAAGCTGTCTCGGCGCGAGGGCTGTCGGGTATGTGGCGGCTGAGCCCGAAATAGTCGAGCAGCACCTCAACCAGTTCCGCTTTAACCTGTGCCATGCTCACCGGCGCAAAATTCGCCATGTGCGTCACTTCCATGCCAGACAAGCCGCACGGATTGATTCTAGAAAATGGCTCCAAGTCCATATCGACGTTAAGGCTCAACCCGTGGTACGAACATCCGCGCCTCACCCGCAGGCCCAGCGAACCGATCTTATCGCCGTCGACATACACGCCAGGCGCATCATCGCGCGGAGCTCCGCTGATCCCGTAACCGGCAATGGTCTGCACCATGCAATGCTCGATGCCAGTCACCAGGTCCCGCACGCCCAGACCCTGACGGCGTAAGTCGAACAACAGATAAGCGGTGATCTGACCTGGCCCGTGGTAGGTAACCTGTCCGCCGCGATCGCTTTGCACCACCGGTATATCGCCAGGCGCCAGGAGATGCTCCTGCTTGCCCGCCTGTCCCTGGGTAAACACCGACTCATGTTCGGTGAGCCAGATTTCATCCAACGTTTCTGGTTCGCGCAGCTCGGTAAAATTCTGCATGTCGGCAAACACTGGCTCGTACCCGGTTCGCCCCAGGTCACGGACCACGACGACTTGTGGAATGGTCATAGCACAAGGCGCACGCTGGACAGCGCAATCAGGTCCTGGTGCAGCATCTGCAGTTGCTCCTCGCCGGTGGCGACAATGGTGACGCGCACAGAGCGGTAGTTGCCTTTGCTGCTTTGCCGGGTACTCACCTGATCCGGGGTGACTTCCGGGGCATAGCGCCGCACCACATCGATGATCTGCGCAACCGGTCCGCTGGCGTCACCGATCACCTTGATCGGGTAGTCACAAGGAAACTCGATGCGCGGCGCTTCGACTTCAGTCACCGCTCAACAACTGACTGAAGAACAATGAAATAAAATCGGCCATGCGACTGAACATGCCCGCCTCCTCGACTTGCTGCAGCGCGACCAGGGGCGCTTCGTAAATTATGTCACCGTTCAATCGCAGCTTGATCTCTCCCACTTTCTGGCCCTGGTCCAGGGGCGCTTCCACAATTTTCGGCACCACCAGCTCGGCTTCGATATCCTTGTAGTAGCCACGCGGAAAGGTCAGCACGACATCTTCGGTGACGCCCAGACCCACGGCATCCTCGGCGCCGTAGAACAGCTCTTGTTCCTTGAGCGCCACGTCGGCTTCGTAGAGCGACTGGGTTTCATAGTAGCGAAAACCGTACGACAGCAATTTCTGGCTCTCGCGCATGCGCGCGCGGTCACTGTCAGTCCCCATGACCACCGAGATCAGGCGCATGCCCTGACGGACTGCTGATGCCACCAGGCAGTACCCGGCACTGTTGGTAAAGCCTGTTTTAACGCCATCGACCGTGCGGTCACGCCACAGCAGCTTATTGCGATTAGGCTGTTCGATGTCGTTGTATTCGTAGCTGCGCTCGGAGTACAGCGCGTAATGCTCGGGAAAACGCGCGATCAGATCACGGGTGAGCAGCGCCAGATCCCAGGCCGAGCTGTAGTGCTCGGAATCGGGCAGGCCCGTGGCATTCTTGAAGTGCGAGTTGTTCATACCCAACACTACGGCCTGCTGATTCATCATGTTCGCGAACGCGGTTTCGCTGCCACCAATGTGCTCTGCCAACGCTACACTGGAGTCGTTACCGGACTGGATGATAATGCCGCGCAGCAACTCGCCCACGGTAACTCGCGTACCTTCGCGTATGAACATCTTGGAACCGCCGGTACGCCAGGCGTTCACGCTGACCAGCACCTCATCGCTGGGAGCAATGCGGCCTTCGCTGATTTCCTGTTCCGCCAGGTAACTGGTCATGATTTTAGTCAGACTCGCCGGCGGATTCTGCTCATGCGCGTTGTGTTCCACCAACACTTCCGACGAACTGGCGTCTATCAGTAAATACGAAGTTGCGGCGATATCAGGCGGCGGCGGTATGATCGGCGCAGCCGCCTGTGCCAAGCCTGTGCCGAACAAGCCAAACGTAACTGCAGCCAACAACCCAGAGACTGCTCCAATCCGACACAGTGTGCGATCGATCATTAACAAGCTAATTCCATGTAAGTCATTGTGCATTTTAGCATCGAGCTTGGCCTGGCGCGTCAGCGATCTAACGCCCTGACGGCGGCGTGGGTATGAGCTTCGGTTTGCCGTAATCCGCAGCCTGCAGCAATGTCTGCAGCCGCGGCACGTCCTGGGCCGGCACCGGGCCGAGACGCACGCGATAGAAACCGTCCGTGGGAATTTTTACCACCACGCCGCGAAAACCAGTCAGTTTCTGTAGCTCCTTGTGGCTACGGTCTGCGCGCGCGAACTCCCGGAACGCACCGGCTTGCACCATAAACGTGTCCGGCACCTTTTGCGCTTCCACGACCTCGATACGCACGCGACTGGTGCCTTTGTCATGGAAACCAAGTTTCACGGCCGCGGCATAGGACAGATCGATGATCCTGTCATCATGAAACGGTCCCCGGTCATTCACGCGCACAATCGTCTGCCTGCCATTCGCCAGATTGGTCACACGCACGTATGTAGGTAGCGGCAGGTGCTTGTGGGCGGCGGTCAACTGATACAGATCAAAAGGCTCGCCACTGGAAGTCTCGCGGCCGTGGAACTTGGTTCCATACCACGAGGCGGTGCCTTCTTGCCAGAACCCCGAAGCCGAATCCATGACCCGATACGACTTGCCGAACACCTCATACACGGGACCATTGCCGCGTTTACTCTTGCCTTCGTCTGTCACCGCAGGATCCGGCATGCGCTGTAGCCGCCCGACAACATCGCTGCTGTGACGCGGCGCCGCATCCTTGGGTTCTTTGGACACCGGAGCGCCGCCGCTGTAGCCGCAACCCACCAGTAGCGCAGCGCCAACAATCATCCAGCAGAGTTGAATAGGCTGGCTCATGACGGCTTCTGCGCCACGCGCTCATCGCGCTCCTGTTTGATCGCCTGGCTCAACTGATGCACCGCGAGTGCATACATGTAACTGCGGTTGTAGCGGGTGATGACGTAAAAGTCATGAAGCCCCAGCCAGTATTCATCGCCTTGCGCTCCTTCGAGTTTGTATACCGCAACCTTGGTTTGCGGATCGATGTCAGGATCGATGCCTTGGACCTGTATGCCCAGACCGTAAATTTCTGCGAGGGTGTGATCAAGCGCCAGGGTGGTGCCGGCGATATCGTCAAGCTTGCCCACGTTGGCCGCAGACGGTTCCACACGAATCGCGACGGGGCCCTCGCCACGCCAACGGTGGCGCGCAAAATAGTTGGCGATGCTGCCGATGGCGTCCTGGGGATTCTGCCAGATGTCACGTATCCCATCCGCATCAAAATCGACGGCATAGTGGCGATAGCTCGACGGTATGAACTGCCCGTAACCCATGGCGCCTGCATACGATCCAGTCAATTCTCGAGGGTCCTTGCCTTCTTCCCGCGCCAGCAGCAGCAGCTCGGTTAGTTCCTTGCGAAAGAACTTGGAGCGAGGCGCATAATCAAAACCTAATGTGGCTAACGCGTCGAGCACGGGGTAGCCACCGGTCACCTGACCATAACGTGTTTCGATGCCGAGAATCGCGACCACGTATTCCTCGGCTACGCCAAACTCCTCAGCTGCCCGCGCCAACGTATCCCGATGCTCACCCCAGAAATCAGCCCCTTGCTGAATGCGGTCTGCATCTACCAGATGGCCACGATAGCGGGCCCAGGTCCAGACGGTTTCCGCAGGCTTTGATATGCGGTCGATAATATCCTGCCGCTGATGTGCCTGACTGAGCCACTGCTGCAACGTGGCGCGCGGAAAGTCATGCTCCTGCGCCACCGCGTCGAGGTAAGCGGCCACATCTTCGCGTTCCCCATAGGGAGTCGGGTAATCGCCCTGGGCACAGGCGCTGCTCACGCCGGACAGGAACACCAAAAGAAATAAATACTGCATCGACCTCATCAACAGCTACCAGGCTTTGTGCGTGCGTATCGCCATGAGAATGCCAAAGCTGGCCATCAGCGTTATGGCAGACGTTCCACCGTAGCTGACCAGGGGCAAAGGCACACCCACCACCGGCAACAATCCGGCAACCATGGCGATGTTCACGAATACATAGACAAAAAAGGTCAGGATAAGTGCGCCGGACAGCAACCGTCCAAACGTACTCTCGGCACTGACAGCGATAAACATGCCGCGCATTATCACCAACAAGTACAGGCCCAACAACACGGTAACGCCAACAAAACCGAGTTCTTCACCCACCACCGCGATAATGAAATCCGTGCGCGCTTCTGGCAGGAAATCCAGGTGGCTTTGGGTGCCCGCAAACAAACCTTTACCGAGCAGCCCACCCGAACCGATGGCCGTGGTGGACTGGATGATATTCCACCCCGCCCCCAATGGATCGCTTTCCGGATCGAACAGCGTGACGATGCGCTGACGCTGATAATCCTGCAAGGTGAACCACAAGCCCGGCGCGGCGGTGGCCAGGGCCAATCCGGCGTACAGCATCCAACGCCACGGCAGGCCTGCCAGCACCACGACGGCAAATCCGGCGACTGCCACCAGTATGCCGGTGCCAAGGTCGGGCTGAGCGATGATGCAACCCGCGGGGATCGCGACGATAGCCAGCGCCACGCATACGTCCTTGAACGACGGCGGCAGGGGTCGGTCATGAAAATACCAGGCTACTGCCATGGGTACGGCTATCTTCATCAGTTCAGAGGGTTGGAAACGCACGATGCCAGGTATGTCCAGCCAGCGCTGTGAACCTTTGACCTTGACGCCCACGGTCAGTACCAGAACGAGCAATGCGATGCCGAACACATAAATGAACGGGGCCCAGCGCACATAGATCTGTGGAGGCAGCTGGGCTGCAATCACCAGTGCGACCACGGCAAGCGAGATGCGCACCAGCTGCGCCTGGAACAACGTCTGGCTCTGGTCAACAGCGCTGTAGAGGACAACCAGCCCGTAACCGATCACCAATACGAGCAGCAACATCAGTAACGGATCAATGTGAATACTGCGCAACCAGCTGGCACCGGCGTCACGTTCGTGCTCCGGCAGGCTGCGAATGAAATCACGCGCCACTTAGCGTTCCGCCAACTGCGGTAGTAGATAGTGATCCAGAACTTCACGGGCAACCGGGCCCGCTACGGAACTACCCCCTCCGCCGTTCTCGACCAGTACGGACAAAGCGATTATCGGATCGTCGGCAGGCGCGAATGCGATGAACCAGGCGTGCTTGCGGTTAAACTCAGCAAGCTCTTCTTCTTCGTACTCTTCGCCCTGACGGATTTCAACAACCTGGGCCGTGCCTGACTTTCCGGCCATGCGATAGGCGATGTCTCTGCCGATGTACGCCCAGGCAGTACCATTGCCGCGAAAGCCCTGATTACCACGGTGTACCACAGCTTCCATCGCGTCCACCATGCGGTCCCAATCGTCAGCGCTGGGACCTTGTACCGGCGGCATTGGCGGCGGTGGATCGACCTCGGGCAAGGCTGCATCACTGGAGAGCAGCAGGCGCGGCCGTACGACACGCCCGCGGTTGGCAAGGGTTGCAGCCAGCGTCGCCATTTGCAGCGGCGTCACCAACAGATCGCCCTGGCCAATGCCCATGTTCACCGAGTCTCCGGGATACCACACCTCGCCTTTATATCCGCGCTTCCAGATCGGATCCGGGAGCAAACCCTGACTGGCATCCGATATATCCACGGCGACGTTGAATCCGATTCCGAATTGACGGGCAAACCCTACGAGATGATCTACCGGCATGCGGGTCGCCAGATCGTAGAAAAACACATTCGATGATCTATAGATCGCCCGGTGCAGGTCCACAGTGCCCTGGCCACCCGAGTTATTTCGCGTCCAGGTCCAGTCCCGATAGATGCGCGACCCCCCTGGCAGCTTGAAGAAACCGTGGTCTTCGATGGTTTCATCCCAGGTGACCGAACCATGTACCAGGCCTGCCAGGGCCACCACCGGTTTAAAAGTCGAACCCGGGGCATATTGGCCATTGACCGCTCGATTGAACAACGGCGTGTAAATTGAATCGCTCATCTGCGCGTACTGCTCGCCACTCATACCAGTGATGAACAGATTCGGGTCGTACCCCGGGTGACTCACCAACGCCAGCACGCCCCCAGAGCGGGGATCGAGTGCCACGACGGCGCCTCTGCGATCACCTAAAGCAGCGGTGGCGGCAATCTGCAGGCGGTTGTCCAGATGCAGGCTGATGTTCTGCCCCGCGATGGGCGGTTTGATGTCGAGTACCTGGCGAATTCGCCCGTGGGCGTCGATTTCCACTTGCTGGTAGCCCACTTCTCCGTGCAGAGAGCGTTCGTAAAACTTTTCTATGCCGCGCTTGCCGACATATTTGGTCGCGCTGTACGGGACTTCGTCCAGCGTGCGCAGATCGTCTTCATTGATGCGCCGCACCGAACCTACCGCGTGCGCCAGCAGGTCGTTGTAAGGGTAGTAGCGGATCAGCTCCGTGGTCACTTCCACACCGTTGAAGAGATGCCGGTTCACCGCGAGGATTGCGATTTCCTCTTCCGTGAGCGCCTGGCGCAACGCTACCGGTTCGAACGGCCGCCGTTTGCGTTGCAGGCGTGTTTCGAAGTCAGAAATATCTGCCGGAGTCACGCTTATCAAGCGGCCTAGTCTTTCCAGCGTGCCGGCAAAATTTTCGATGCGCTCGGTAACCAGGGCGACGCTCGATGACACTCGATTTTCCGCCAGCAGTTCACCGTGGCGGTCATAGATCAGGCCGCGCGGAGGCGCCAGTGGCTGGACCTGAATTCGGTTCTGCTCAGAGCGGGTCTGGTAAGCGTCGTATTCCCACACCTGCAGTTGTATGAGCCGCAATATCAACAACGCGAGCAATACGGCGATAATCAGCAGTAATGTGATTGCCCGGGACGCGAACATCTGCTGTTCGCGAATCGGATCTTTGATGGACAAACCGACCATATGTTCTAACTGCTCAGTTTACTCGCGGTGGTATGGGTGGCCGGCACAAATGCTCCAGGCACGATACAGCGCTTCAGCCAGCACCACACGCACCATGTAGTGCGGGAACGTCAACGCAGACAGGGACATACGTTCGTCGGCGCGATCACGTACTGATGCACTCAAACCGTCCGAACCTCCTACCAGAAACACTATATTTTCGCCCTGCATGCGCCAATTATCCATCTTTGTCGCAAGCTGAGCGCTGCTCAGGGTCACACCTGTATCTTCCATCGCTATCACCCGATCGCCCTGCTGTATGTGGGCCATCATCCTGGCGCCTTCGGTTTCAACGTACCCGCGCGCGTTGCCACGGTGCTTGGGTGCTGGAATTTCCACGAGATCCAGGACCATGTCAGGGGGCAGGCGTTTGGCGTATGCAGCGAAACCCTCGCGCACCCAAGCGGGCGGCTTCGTACCCACCGAGAGAATGCGGAGTTTCATGGTGGAAATGACCTAGTGTAGTGTCCGCTAGACGCTGGACTCGTTATTGGCGGGTAGCTCGGACCACAACCGTTCCAGGTCGTAAAACTCCCGGGCACTGGCCTGCATGACATGCACCAGGACATCACCTAGGTCCAACAATACCCATTCGTAGGTTTCGCGGCCCTCGATGCCGCGGACCGGCACACCGATTTCCTTGGCGGCGTCGATGGTCTGGTCGACCAGGGCTTTGACATGACGATTCGATGTGCCGCTCACGAGCACCATGAAATCGGTTATGGAAGTAAGTTTGGTTACATCTAGGGCGAGTATTTTCTGCCCTTTGCCATCCTCGAGGGCTGTCACGACATGATCACGCAGTGCTGTTGCGCTCAAATAGTGTTCTCCGTACTTGCGTAGAGCCTATGTTGCCTAATATAGGTGTATACCGGGGCAGCAAGCAAATGCTCAACCGTGTTGCCTGCAGCGAGCCGGGCGCGTATATCAGTGGCGGATATCTCCTTCATCGGCACGCTTACGCGGTAAATCTGGCCTATACGCGTGGGGTCAAAGTCGTTTACCTCGAAAGCGGCACTTAGATCCCGCACCTGCTGGGGCTCAACCTGATCGGTTCCAGGCCGTTTCACCACCACCAGATTGCAATACTCCAACAGCGACTGCCAACGGTGCCACACCGGCAATGTGGCATAGGCATCCTGGCCAAGAATCCAGCACGGCACATCGGCCGCATCCGACGCACGCAGAGCTGCAACGGTATCGATGGTGTACGACGTGCCGTGGCGATGAAGTTCCGAATCGTCTGGCGTCAAACCGGGACACTCAGCACAGGCGAGGCGCAGCATCTGCCAACGGTGTTGCGAATCCGATACCGGCACCGTGCGATGCCCCGGACGCGCAGCCAGCACCATGCGGACTTCATCCAGCCCTAACGCCTGTTTGACGCTCAGCGCTGCGTGGGTGTGTCCGCGATGTACCGGGTCGAAAGTGCCGCCATACAGGCCGATCAGCATAGGCGGTGGTTAACTGCTAGCGATGACGGATTTCGCCATCGCCGTAGACGACGTATTTCTGCGACGTCAGGCCTTCCAGGCCGACCGGCCCTCGGGCGTGAATCTTATCTGTCGAGATACCCACTTCAGCGCCCAAGCCGTATTCGAAGCCATCGGCAAATTGGGTAGAGGTATTCACCATCACCGACGCCGAGTCTACCTCGCTGACGAAGCGACGGGCACGTTGATAATCTCCGGTGACAATGGCGTCTGTATGTTGCGATCCATAGCGGTTGATGTGCTCGATGGCGGCGTCCAATCCCTGCACCATCTTCACCGCCAGGGTCGGGCCAAGGTATTCCGCGAACCAATCGTCTTCATTGGCGGCCTGCGTGCAATCGATCAGGGCCTGGGTGCCCTCACAGCCACGCAATTCGACGCCGGCCTGGATATAACGGTCAGCCAGCCCCGGCAGAAGTTGGGGCGCGACGGCCTCATGCACCAACAAGGTTTCCAGCGCATTACACACCGCGTACTTCTCGGTCTTGGAGTTGAACGCAATGTTTGCCGCCATCTCCAGATCTGCGCAATCATCGACATAGACATGGCAGACCCCGTCGAGATGCTTTATCACCGGGATCATGGACTCACGGCTGATGCGCTCAATCAATCCTTTACCACCGCGCGGCACGATCACGTCGATGAACTCGTCCAGCTTCAACATCTCGCCTACCGCGGCACGGTCGGTGGTGTTGAGTAACTGTACCGTTGCTTCCGGCAAGCCCGCTGCGACCAGGCCTTGCTTGACGCAAGCGCCGATGGCCTGGTTGGAGGCAAATGCTTCACTGCCACCGCGCAAAATGCAGGCGTTCCCCGACTTCACCGCGAGACTGGCGGCATCGACGGTCACGTTTGGGCGGGATTCGTAGATCATGGCGATCACACCCAGGGGTACGCGCATCTTGCCAACCTGAATGCCACTAGGTTGAAAGGCCAGATCAGAAACCTCGCCGACAGGATCCTTGAGCGCATCCACCTGCAGCACACCTTCAATCATGCGATCAATGCCGGCGTCATCCAGGTGCAGCCGATCGATGAGCGGTTGGTCGATACGATTAGCTTCCGCGGCGCTGATGTCCTGCTCGTTGGCAGCTTTTATCGCTTCTCGCGCTTGGTCGGTAGCCGCAGCGATTCCCTGCAATGCTGCAGACTTCATCTGAGTGGGGGCAGCGGCAACCACGCGCGACGCCTTACGCGCCTCACGGCCCAACCCCTGCATATATACCGACAAATCCTGACTCATCGAGGGATTATACGCGTTATTCAGCTAACCTTGGAATTTGCTGACGATGCGCGAGAGCTCAGTCAAACGCTCCTTCGGCCAGCGCAGCTGCAGCAACGACTGTTTGATTTCCGGCTCGATGGGCAACAATTCCGCGAGCCGAAAGCTGACTGAGCGGGCCTCATCGAAATCCACTTCGATGTTCAGTTTCTTCACCAACGGGTGATTGGTCAGCTCTTTCAACACATCGATGAGAGAGTCGTGCTCAGGCAACAACTCACCCGGGAACTCATCCGGAAGAAATTCCACCGCGCCGATCAGCAGATGATCGCTCTGTTCCCGGGTTTCATGCACGCGGAATTTACGCTGGCCACGTGCAACGACGCCCAGAAGCCCGTTGTCAGCCTGATTGAAATCCACGATGCGTGCCTCACAGCCGACCTCGAATACATCCGGTTGCGCATCATCCGGGCGCAACCGCGCCTCCGAGCCCTGGCGTATGAGGATGATGCCGAAGCCAAGCTCTTCGCGCATGCAGCGGCCGATCATGTCAACATAGCGCGGCTCAAAAATACGCAGCGGCAGAACACCGCCCGGAAACAGCACCGTGCGCAGCGGAAACAGCGGGATCTCAGTCAGAGCTTCGCTCATGTGGTTGTTGATACGTTCATTGTCGTTCTCCGCGCGCCTCGAGCCAGAGGTATACTGCCACCTTCACCAATAGGAATAGATGATGCTCGAGTCGTTTCAAGTCCGCAGCTTCACGGCGCCACTAAGCGATGGCACCGAGGTCAGCCACGACGTCTACAGCAAAGGCGACAGCAACGCCTGCGTGGTCATCATACAGGAACTCCCTGGTATTGGACCGGAGACGGTGAGCCTGGCCAACACATTCGTCGAACGCGGCTTTCGCGTTGTCCTGCCGCACCTGTTCGGGCCATTGGGGCGCATCTCGATGCTCGGCAATACCGTGCGCGTGTTCTGCATGCGGCGGGAGTTCTCGCTGTTTACCAAGAACCGTTCAAGCCCGATCGTCGACTGGCTCAAAGCACTGTGTCGTGACGTGGCCAGCGAGCAGGGTGCGACCGGCGTAGGCGTGATCGGAATGTGCCTGACGGGTAACTTCGCCATCTCCCTCATGGCGGACGAAAGCGTGCTGGCAGGCGTTGCCTCGCAACCATCCATGCCGCTGTTGAAGCACGATGCCCTGCACATGTCGGACGCAGAGATAGACGCTGCCCGCGAGCGCCTCGACACCCACGGGTCAATGATGGCGCTGCGCTTCGAAGGCGACCCATTGTGTAACGCAAGAAAGTTCGCCGCCATCGACGAGGCATTCAACGACGATCGCGAACGCATCAATCTGGTGGAGCTGCCCGGCAAGGGACATTCGGTGCTGACCCTGGATCTCATCAAAGGCGGCGAGCCTGCACAACAGGCACTGCAGGGAGTGCTGAGCTACTTCTCCGAAAGGCTTAAGGCCTGAATTAGAGTGGATTGGCTGCAAATCATCCTGCTCAGCCTCATGCAGGGGCTGACGGAGTTTCTGCCGATCTCGAGTTCGGCGCATCTGGTATTGCCGGCATTGCTCAGCGACTGGCCGGATCAGGGCCTGGCGTTCGACGTTGGCGTTCACTTCGGCACCCTCATGGCGGTCATCACGTACTTCCGCCTCGAGCTCGGTCGCATGGCAAGTTCGGTTATCAACTATCCCCGCCAGCGCGCCTACACCGCCGACCTCGACCTGGTCCTGAAGCTGGCGCTTGCCACACTCCCGGTGGCGGTCGTGGGCTTTGCCGGCAAAGATTTGGTAGAGGCCAATTTTCGTTCGGTGCCTGTCATTGCCGCGAGCACCATGATTTTTGCCGTAGCGTTGTGGCTGGCGGACCGTCACCCGCGTGACGGCGCAACTGTGACCTGGCAGCACGCTGCAATCATAGGCGCCGCCCAAGTGCTCGCCCTGGTGCCGGGCACGTCCCGTTCCGGAATCACCATCACCGCGGCCCTGCTGGTGGGATTGAGCCGCACCAGTGCTGCGCGATTCTCGTTCCTGTTGGCCATCCCCACAATCGCTGGCGCACAACTACTGCTGTCGGTGAGTTTGCTGGAGGTAGACGCAGCCCGGGTGTGGGCGAATCTGATCAGCGGCGCGCTCATAGCCGGCATGGCCGCCTATCTGTGCATACACTTTTTTATCGCGCTGGTGGAGCGCACAGGCATGCTGCCCTACGTGGTCTACCGATTGATTCTCGGCGCCGCCCTGTTCGGCCTTTACTTTTCTTAAGCCGCCACCCGGACGGCATCGCTAGAACGGAATGTCGTCTTCGAAATCGGTGTCGTCGGACAGCGTCGGCGCGTTATCTGCCATCGCCGGCGCGTTGGATTCGAAACCGGTGGGCGCACCTTGTGGCGCACCCATGCCCCCGCCACCACCGCGGCTGTCGAGCATCTGCAGTTCGCGCGCCATCACTTCCGTCTTGTACTTTTTCTGGCCGTCCTGCTCCCAACTGGAAGTGCGTAAGCTGCCCTCGATGTAAACCTTGGAGCCTTTGCGCAGGTACTCGCCGGCGATCTCCGCCAGCCGCGCAAAGCACACCACGTTGTGCCACTCGGTCCGCTCCTGTTGCTCGCCGCTGGTGCGGTCTTTCCAGTTTTCCGTAGTAGCGACACTGAAGTTGGTGACTGCGCTACCGCTCTGTGCATAACGGGTTTCCGGGTCTCTGCCCAGATTGCCGATGAGAATGACTTTGTTGATTCCCCGGGCCATGGTCCTGCTCTTTGTGCTTGTCCGGAGAGTAGTGTAATTCAATTGAGATTGGGGACACAGTGTAATCGTCCATTGCGCGCGTGAGAGATTGGATTTTCTAGGTCAGTCGGGGTGTTTCTGCACGATTCGCCGCGTCTAGGCATCTGCCGTCGTGCGGGGACCCGAAGGGCGGGGAGCGTGTCCGAATCCCAATTTTTTGCGCAGCAAAAAATGGTTGAGTTGCGCACCCGCCGCACGACGGCAGATGCCTGCGGCGGGTGCAGAAAAAATCCACCTACCCTCGATCGACCCACTGGAACCAATATTCTCAATTAAACTTGCTCGACATTCCTGATCACGATAACTTGAATGGTTTTCCTCAAGAGTTTCCAAATTGGATACGATTTCCGTTCGGGGCGCGCGAACCCATAATCTGCGTAACATCGATCTGGAAATACCCCGGGATAAACTGGTGATCGTTACCGGTCTGTCCGGCTCGGGCAAATCGTCACTGGCCTTCGATACCCTCTATGCTGAAGGCCAAAGGCGCTACGTCGAGTCGCTTTCGGCATACGCGCGCCAGTTCCTATCCATGATGGAAAAGCCGGACGTAGACCACATCGAAGGTCTGTCGCCGGCGATCTCCATCGAGCAGAAGTCCACCTCCCACAATCCCCGCTCCACAGTCGGCACGATTACCGAAATCTACGACTACCTGCGTTTGTTGTTTGCCCGTGTGGGCGAGCCCAGATGCCCGGATCACGCTCAACCGCTGGCCGCACAAACCGTGAGCCAGATGGTGGATCAGGTGATGGAGTCCATGAGCGAGCAGCGCATCATGATCCTGGCCCCGGTGATCACGGAACGCAAAGGCGAACACCTGCACGTGTTTCAGGAACTACGCAGCAACGGGTTTGTACGCGCAAGAATCGATGACATCGTCGTAGATCTGGATGCCACCCCGGACCTGGACAAGAACAAGAAACACACCATCGAGGCCGTGATTGACCGTGTGCGCATCCGCGACGACGTGCAGCAACGCCTGGCGGAAAGTTTCGAGACCGCGCTGCAGCTGACTGACGGGGTTGCCCTGGTGCGCAGCATGGATAACGAGGAAGCTACGCCGCTGGTATTTTCCTCGCGCTTCGCCTGCCCGACCTGCGGCTACAGTATTTCAGAGCTCGAGCCGCGCATGTTCTCGTTCAACAATCCCGCCGGCGCCTGCGAGTCCTGCGATGGGCTCGGCGTGACCAACTTTTTCGATCCGCAGCTGGTAGTGGCGGACCAGGAGCTGACCCTGGCCGAGGGCGCGATACGCGGTTGGGACCGACGCAACGTCTACTACTTCCACATGCTGACGTCGTTGGCCGAACACTACGGATTCGATGTTGAAGTACCCTTCAAGAAACTCAGCAAAAAGCATCAGCAAGCCATTCTGTTCGGCAGCGGACAGACGCGTATCGATTTCAGCTACGCCAATGACCGTGGCGATATCATCCGTCGCCGCCATCGCTTCGAAGGCGTCATACCTAACATGGATCGGCGCTACCACGAGACCGACTCGAACATGGTGCGGGAAAACCTGCAGAAGTTTCTCCGCGTAGCGGATTGTCCAAAATGCCTGGGGACACGGCTGCGCCAGGAGTCGCGTCATGTCTTTGTCGGCGACAGTAACCTGCCCGAGATCACGCACGGATCGGTTGAAGCAACTCTGAACCATTTCAAAAAGCTGAAGCTGAAAGGCCAGCGCGCGACCATTGCGGACAAAATTCTCAAGGAAATTCGCGCCCGTTTGCAGTTTCTCGTGGATGTGGGCCTGAACTATCTCACTTTAGACCGCAGCGCAGAAACCCTCTCCGGCGGAGAGGCCCAGCGCATTCGCCTGGCGAGCCAGATCGGCGCCGGCCTGGTCGGGGTCATGTACATTCTGGATGAACCATCTATAGGCCTGCATCAGCGGGACAACGAACGTTTGCTGCGCACCCTTGAGCACCTGCGGGATCTGGGCAATACGGTTCTGGTCGTGGAGCACGACGAAGAGGCCATTCGCGCCGCAGATTTCCTGATCGACATCGGCCCCGGCGCAGGCGTGCATGGCGGCAAGATTGTTGCCGCGGGCAGCATTGATGACATCGTTGGCGCCAAGGCATCCATCACCGGGCAATACCTGTCCGGGCACAAATGCATTCCCGTGCCCGCCGCACGCACGCCGATGGACGACGGCAAGACAGTTACCCTGATCGGCGCCCGGGGCAACAACCTGCAGGACGTGACGATCGCGATTCCATGCGGATTGCTCACCTGCGTGACCGGTGTGTCCGGTTCGGGCAAATCGACCTTGATCAATCAAACCCTTTACCCCATCGCCGCGACGGCCCTCAACAAGGCAACCACGCTGAGTAGCGCCGATCACGATCACATCGAAGGCATGCAGAACCTGGATAAGGTAGTGGACATCGACCAGAGTCCGATTGGTCGCACGCCGCGCTCAAACCCTGCCACTTATACCGGCCTGTTCACGCCCATACGGGAACTGTTTGCCCAGGTTCAGGAGTCACGGGCGCGCGGCTACAAACCCGGGCGTTTCAGTTTCAACGTTAAGGGCGGCCGCTGTGAAGCCTGCCAGGGCGACGGCGTGATCAAAGTTGAAATGCACTTTCTGCCTGACATTTACGTCTCCTGCGACGTCTGCCACGGCAAGCGCTACAACCGCGAAACCCTCGACATACGCTACAAAGGCAAGAACATCCACGAAGTCCTCGATATGACCGTGGAAGAAGGAAGCGAGTTCTTTGCCGCGGTACCTATGCTTTCGCGCAAACTACGGACGCTCATGGATGTAGGTTTGTCGTACATACGCCTGGGGCAATCCGCGACAACGTTGTCGGGCGGCGAGGCGCAACGGATAAAGCTCAGCCGGGAACTGTCGAAGCGCGATACCGGCAAAACCCTGTACATTCTCGACGAACCGACAACGGGTCTACACTTTCACGACATCGCTCAGTTGCTGGATGTGCTGCATCGCCTGCGCGACGCTGGGAACACCGTGGTGGTGATCGAACACAACCTCGACGTGATCAAAACCGCTGACTGGATAATCGATCTGGGACCCGAAGGCGGTTCTGGCGGCGGCACCGTCGTGGCAACAGGTACGCCCGAAGCACTGGCCAAGACCAGAAAGTCACATACTGGACGCTATCTGAAGCAGAGTTTGCGTTAAGCGCAGCGTAAAAAGCGGGCCGACGCTAAGACTTGTCGTTGTCGGTTTCCGGCGCGTCTTCGGCGGCTTCCGCAGTCACCTCTTCGACGATTTCGGCGTCTTCAATGTCGTCCGCAGAAGCAGCATCTACCTCTTCCACGCCGACTTCAGCATTTTCAACGTCATCTTCGTCAAAGTCGATTTCTTCAATGGGCCGATCAACCAACTCGATGAACGCCATGGCGGCCGCGTCACCAGGACGAAAGCCGCACTTGAGAATGCGCGTGTAGCCACCCGGGCGCTCCTGATAGCGCGGACCCAGCTCGTCGAACAACTTTCCTACCGCTGCCTTGTCCCGTGTGCGGGAAAACGCCAGGCGACGGTTGGCCACAGAATCTTCCTTCGCCAGAGTAATCAATGGTTCCGCGATGCGCCGCAATTCCTTTGCCTTCGGCACCGTGGTACGGATCACTTCATGGGCAATCAATGACGACGCCATATTGCGAAACATCGCCTGGCGATGCGAGCTATTGCGATTTAATTGTCTGCCACTCTTACGATGACGCATTTCTATTTCCTATCAACAACTCTCTGTCTACCAATGCGACGTTTGAAGCGAAGCTTCAAACGTCGTCCCGCCTAGGAAGCTGCGCTTCCTAGGCTACTCGCCCACCACCCTGGAGATTCGCGGGTGGCCAGTTTTCCAAGCGCATGCCTAATGACAAGCCGCGAGAAGCCAGTACATCTTTGATTTCAGTCAGCGACTTCTTGCCGAGGTTAGGTGTCTTGAGCAACTCAACCTCGGTGCGCTGTATCAGATCGCCAATGTAGTAAATGTTTTCGGCCTTCAGGCAGTTTGCAGACCGTACAGTCAGTTCCAGATCATCGACAGGGCGAATCAGAATCGGATCGACCTCATCTTCTTTCTCCTCAACAATCTGCTCGCCTTCTTTCTCGAGATCGACGAATACCGCAAGCTGATGCTGCAGGATCGTGGCGGCGCGACGAATTGCTTCTTCCGGATCGATGGTGCCGTTGGTCTCCAGATCCAGGATCAACTTGTCCAGGTCGGTCCGTTGCTCAACACGCGTGCTCTCTACGCTGTATGCCACCCGGCGCAGCGGGCTGTAGGACGCATCCAGGCGCAACACGCCTATGGGGCGGCTCTCTTCTTCATCACTGATGGAGTCTACCGGCACATAGCCGCGGCCGCGGGTAACCCGCGCTTCCACCCGAATTGCGCCATTGTCGTTCAGCGTGCACACAACGTGATCCGGATTGGCCACTTCCACGTCCTGGGTCAGCTGAAAATCGCCAGCCGTCACCTGGCCGCCGCCATTTTTGGACAAGCTGATAATGGCTTCGTCCTGGTTGTGCAATACCACCGCGATGCCTTTCAGGTTCAGCAGAATGTCGATCACATCCTCCTGCACGCCTTCCAGGGTGCTGTATTCATGCAGGACGCCGTCGATCTGCACTTCCGTAATGGCGCAGCCCGGCATGGACGACAACAGAATTCTTCTGAGCGTGTTGCCAAGGGTATGACCGAATCCGCGCTCCAATGGCTCCAGCGTAACCTTGGCCCGGGTTGGGCTGTCGGACTGGATATCTATATTCCGCGGGGTCAAAAACTCGTTCGCCAACTGTGACATATATCTTGTCTCCTAAGAGCGCTTAAGCGCCTCGTTCACTTACTTGGAGTAAAGCTCAACAATGAGGTTTTCATTGATTTCCGACGGCAACTCCTCGCGATCGGGCAGGCGTTTGAACACGCCCTCCAACTTCTCTGCATCCACATCTACCCACTCCACTGCAGCACGCTGACTTGAGAGTTGTATGGCCGCTTGGATACGTAGCTGACCTCGTGACTTTTCTGCAACTGATACGACGTCTTCCGGCTTCACCTGGTAAGACGCGATGTTTACGATGCTTCCATTCACCGTGATTGATTTGTGGGATACAAGCTGGCGCGACTCGGCTCGAGTCGAGCCGTAGCCCATGCGATACACCACGTTGTCCAGACGGCTTTCCAACAGGTGCAGCAGGTTTTCGCCGGTCGCACCTTTCTGGCGGTCCGCCTTCTTGTAGTAATTGCGGAACTGCTTTTCCAACACACCGTATAAACGGCGCACTTTCTGCTTCTCGCGCAACTGCACCGCGTAGTCAGACAGACGGCCGCGCCGTATGCCATGCTGGCCTGGCGCGTGGTCAATCTTGCATTTCGAGTCGATCGGGCGCACACCGCTCTTTAAGAACAGGTCCGTGCCTTCGCGTCGGCTCAATTTGAGTTTTGGACCTAGATATCGGGCCATAACTGCTTACCTCTTGTTTCCGCTTAAACGCGTCGTTTCTTCGGTGGACGGCATCCGTTGTGGGGGATGGGCGTCACGTCCGCAATACTGTTGATCTTCAATCCAGCGGCATTCAGGGCTCGAACCGCAGACTCCCGTCCCGGCCCCGGACCTTTGACAAATACGTCAACGCTTTTCATGCCAAATTCCAGTGCCGTGTTGCTGGCGCGCTCCGCCGCAACCTGAGCCGCAAACGGCGTACTTTTGCGCGAGCCCCTGAAACCGGACCCACCGGATGTGGCCCAGCACAGCGCGTTGCCCTGCCGATCGCTGATGGTGATGATGGTGTTGTTGAACGAAGCGTGTATGTGCGCTACGCCATCAATGACCACCCGCTTGGCTTTTTTGCGTTCTGCCATTTACCTAATTCCTAGTTACTTGCGAATCGGTCGCCGTGGACCTTTTCGTGTGCGCGCGTTGGTTCGCGTGCGTTGCCCATGCACAGGCAGATGCCGACGATGACGGATACCCCGGTAGCAGCCCAGATCCATCAATCGCTTGATGTTCATGGACGTTTCCCGCCGCAAATCACCCTCTACCGTAAGTTTGGCTACTTCGCTGCGAATAGCATCCAAGTTCGCCTCATCCAACTCGCCTACCTTCTTGACTGGATCGACACCGGCTTCGGCGCAAATTTTTTCCGCGCCCGAGCGCCCGATCCCGAAGATGTAGGTCAACGAAATTCGCGCGTGCTTGTGGTCTGGGATGTTAATTCCGGCAATACGTGCCATTGATACGCTCCGTTTACTCTAGCCTTGGCGCTGCTTGTGACGCGGCTCTGCGCTGCAGATCACCCGCACCACGCCTCTACGCTTAATCACTTTGCAGTTCCTGCAGATTTTCTTTACTGATGCTCTAACTTTCATACTTAGTACCTTGCGGACCCTTGCCCGCTAATTTCGCCTATCCGCCCTTGCGTCGCCCAAAGGTCTGCAGATTCGATTTTTCCATGAGCTTGGCATACTGGCTGGACATCAGATGCGATTGCACCTGGGACATGAAGTCCATGGCCACCACCACAACGATCAACAACGCCGTGCCACCAAGCTGGAAGGTGATATCGAACGCAACAATCATGAATTCCGGTAACAAACACACCAATGTCACGTACAGCGCGCCGAACACCGTCAGGCGCGTAATCACGTCATCGATGTATCGAGCGGTCTGTTGCCCGGGACGTATACCCGGCACGTATGCACCCTGTCGCTTCAGGTTGTCCGCCACGTCCTTCGGATCAAACATGATGGCGGTGTAAAAGAAGCTGAAGAATATGATGCCTGCGGCGAACATCATAATGTACAGCGGCTGCCCGGGAGACAGCACCAGCGAAATTTCCTGTAACCAGCCCATGCCTTCGTTGGTGCCAAACCAACTCGCCATGGAAGCCGGCGCGAGCAGCAAGCTCGACGCAAAAATTGCTGGTATGACGCCCGCCATGTTTATCTTCAACGGCAGATGACTGCTTTGCGCCTGATACATGCGGCGACCCTGCTGGCGCTTGGCGTAATTCACCGTGATGCGTCGCTGACCGCGTTCCACACGAACCACGAACCAGATGACGCCTATGGCGATGGCCGTCATGAATAGCAGCGCAATGATGTTGATCTGATCCTGGCGGGCAGCTTCGAATACCTGCCCGAGCGCCGACGGGAACCCCGACACGATGCCGGAGAAAATCAGCAGCGAGATGCCATTGCCGACGCCACGCTCGGTGATCTGCTCGCCCAGCCACATCATGAATACCGACCCGGTGACCAGCGTCAGCGAAGACACAAAATAGAAGGTCAAACCAGGATCGAACGCCAGACCCTGGTTCGCCAACGTCACTGTCAGCGAAACACCCTGGATAGTAGCGATGCCCAACGTCAGGTAGCGCGTCACCTTGGTGATCTTGCGGCGGCCAGCGTCGCCTTCCTTGCGCCACTGTTGAAACTGCGGGTACATCATGGTCATGAGGTTCATGATGATGCTGGCGGTGATGTACGGAATTACGCCCAGCGCGAGAATACTCATGCGTTCCCAAGCGCCACCAGAGAACATGTTGAACAGTTCAAGAATGCCGCCCTGGTTCTGGCTGAACAACGCGGCAAGTTGGCTCGGATCGATGCCGGGCACGGGGATGTGCGTACCCACCCGGTAGACGAGCAAGGCAAAAAACACGAACAGCAGACGGCTGCGGAGCTCTGCGATCCCCGCCTGGTTGCCAGCCAACTGGTTGGCCATGTCTGCTTGATTACGTGACATCTGTCCGTACCTGTTTCAGTTTCCGTTACGCAACGGCGCCGCCAGCGCCTTCGATAGCTGCCCGGGCGCCCTTGGTCACCTTGATATTATCGCCGACGATGTTGAACGCACGACCTACATCGCCACTCAAAAATATCCGTGCGCGGGTCATATCGCGGCGTACGACATTTGCCGCCTTCAAATTCTCCAGCGTAATTTCTTCACCTTCGATCAGGTTCAGCTCGCTGGTGCGGACTTCTGCGGTAGTCAAACCGATGCGCGAGCGGAAGCCGAACTTCGGTACGCGCATCTGTAGCGGCAATTGTCCGCCTTCAAAGCCTGGACGCACGCCGCCACCGGATCTCGCCTTCTGGCCTTTCTGCCCACGCGCAGCGGTTTTTCCCCACCCCGAACCAGGACCACGGCCGACGCGACGCTTGCCGCGCTTGCTGCCACTGGCAGGAGATAAATCATTCAGTCGCACTATGCTTCTCCCTCAACCTGCACCATGTAATAGATGCGGCCGATCATGCCGCGGACCGAAGGCGTATCCTCGACCTCCACGGTATGACCGATGCGGCGCAAGCCCAAACCGGCTACACACGCTTTATGCTTCTTCAAGCGCCCGATAGGGCTCTTGGTCAACGTCACCTTTAATGTTTTGTCACTCATGAAACTGGCCTAACAATTCATCGATTCGCTTACGCGACGATATCCTCTACCGGCTTACCGCGTTTTTCCGCCACCTGCTGCGGCGAGCGCATTTCCTGCAGCGCCTTGAACGTTGCGTTGATTACATTCACCGGATTGGTGGAGCCGTAACACTTCGCCAACACGTTCTGTATCCCCACTGCTTCCAGCATGGCGCGCATGGTGCCACCGGCAATCACGCCAGTACCTTCCGACGCCGGCTGCATGTACACCTTCGACGCACCATGACGGCCGGTGAGCGGGTACCACAAAGTATTACCGTTCAGCTCTACGTCGATCATGTTACGGCGCGCCGCTTCCATCGCTTTCTGTATCGCCAATGGCACTTCCCGCGCCTTGCCGCGACCGAAACCAACGCGGCCATTACTGTCGCCGACCACGGTAAGTGCGGTGAAGCCGAAAATACGACCACCCTTGACCACCTTGGCCACACGGTTAACCTGGACAAGCTTTTCAACCAGCCCTTCTTCGCGAACTTCTTCGGTATATGCCATCTAGAACTCCAAACCGCCTTCACGCGCAGCTTCCGCCAACGCTTTTACCCGGCCATGGTATTTGTATCCGGAACGATCGAACGCAACTGCATTTACGCCAGCCTGCTTAGCGCGATCCGCCACCAGCGCACCTACTTTCGCAGCCGCATCGGTATTGCCCGTAGCACCGCCACGGATGTCTTTCTCCAGACTCGACGCCTGAGCCAGCACTTCACCTCCGTCAGGTGAGATCACCTGGGCATAAATATGGCGTGGCGTACGCGTGACGCTCAAGCGGGTTGCACCCAGCTCGCGCATCTTCATACGACTGCGACGGGCGCGACGCTGTCTACTAAGATTCTTCTCGTTCATCTATCTACTCTGCCTACTTCTTCTTGGCTTCTTTACGCCGCACGTATTCGCCCTGATACCGCACACCCTTGCCTTTGTAAGGCTCCGGTGGACGAAAGGCACGAATCTCGGCACACACCTGGCCAATAGTCTGTTTATCGACGCCACTGATGACAATTTCGGTCTGGCTGGGCGTCTGTACGTCCACGCCATCAGGCAACTGGTACACAACCGGGTGAGAGAACCCCAATTGCAGCGTCAACTGCCTGCCCTGGGATTGCGCCCGATAACCAACACCCTGCAATTCCAGGCGTCGTTCAAATCCGTCTGTGACGCCGGTAACCATGTTCTGTGCAAGCGAGCGCATAGTGCCCGCCAGCGCTTTGGCTTCACGGTTGCCGTTGCGCGCGGCAAATTTCAGCGAGCTATCTTCCTGACTCACTTCAACGTCGTTGTGCACAGCCAGGGTAAGCTCGCCCTTGGATCCTTTCACGGCCAGATCCTGCCCATTGAGTTTGATCTCAACGCCACTGGGGACGACAACTGCTGCATTTGCGATTCGAGACATCGTCTACTCCTAAAACACCGTGCAGAGAACTTCGCCGCCAATGCCTGCAGCACGCGCTTTCTTGTCGGTCATCACACCTTTGTCGGTGCTCACAATGGCTACACCCAATCCGCCGCGAACTTCCGGAAGCTCCGCACTTTCTTTATAGATCCGCAATCCCGGGCGACTGATGCGCTGGATCTCTTCGATCACCGGGGTACCGCTGTGGTATCTCAGTTCCACACTCAACAAGGACTTAACTTCGTCGCTCGCGGTATACCCATCGATATAGCCTTCTTCTTCGAGCACTTTCAAAATACCGCGCTTGATCTTCGAATTAGGCATATCAACGTGTTCATGCCCCGCCATCTGCGCATTGCGTATGCGGGTCAACAAATCTGAGATCGGGTCTTGCATTGTCATCGTTGTTTTACCTTTCTCACCAACTCGCCTTAACAAGGCCAGGCACGTCGCCACGCATCGCCGCTTCACGCAGTTTGTTGCGCGCCAATCCAAACTTCCTGTATACGCCATGCGGGCGACCCGTCAGGCCGCAGCGCCGCCGCTCGCGTACCGGACTTGCATCACGTGGCAGAGCCTGCAGCTTGAGCTGGGCGTCCCATCGCTCGTCGTCCGATTTGTTGCGATCAGCAATAATTTCTTTCAGGGCAGCACGCTTCACAGCATACTTGGCGCGCGTCTTGGCACGCTTCTTTTCCCTTTCGATCATTGATGTCTTAGCCATTGATTTACTCTTGTCTCTCCCTGAAGGGGAATTTGAAGGCTTTCAGTAAAGCCAACGCGTGTTCATTAGTGTCCGCACTGGTGGTGATTGCGATGTCCAGGCCGCGGATCTTGTCGATCTTGTCGTAGTCGATTTCCGGGAACACGATCTGCTCGGTGATACCCATGCTGAAGTTGCCACGGCCATCAAACGAACGTGGATTCAAGCCGCGAAAATCTCGAACACGCGGTATCGCAATCCCTACCAGACGCTCGATGAAATCAAACATGCGCGCGCCGCGCAGCGTGACCTTACAGCCTATCGGCCAGCCTTCACGGATCTTGAAACCCGCCTCGGACTTTCTGGCGTTGCACACGATCGGCTGCTGACCCGCTATGGCGGTCATATCGCCCACCGCGGAATCCATCACCTTACGGTCGGCTACCGCATCACCAACGCCCATGTTGAGCGTTACTTTCTCGATCCGCGGCACAGCCATCAGGTTGCTCAGCCCGAGCTGCTCCTGGAGCTGGGGACGGATCTCGTCGTTGTACGTTTGCTGCAAACTAGACATGTTAGTCCTCAATCGCCTTGCCGCTGGACTTGAACACGCGCACCTTGGTGCCATCGTCTTCGAGTTGGAATCCAACGCGATCGGCACGGCTTTCTTCGTCGTTCCAGATCGCCACATTGGATAGCTGTATCGGGGCTTCCTGATCTACGATACCTCCGCGCTCACCCTCGTTCGGGTTTGCACGGGTGTGTTTCTTGACCATGTTGATGCCCGCCACCAACAGGCGTCCGTCTTTCATTACACGCAGCACTTCACCGCGCCGCCCCTTGTCGCGCCCGTTGAGCACAACCACTTCATCGTCTTTTTTTATTTTCAACATCTGTTGCGTCTCAATAAGCCTGCTAAATCACTTCCGGCGCGAGCGACACGATGCGCATGAAGTTTTCGGTGCGCAGTTCCCGGGTTACCGGGCCAAAGATGCGCGTTCCCACCGGCTGGTTCTGCGGGGTCAGCAGCACCGCAGCGTTCTGATCGAACTTGATCAGTGAGCCATCCGGCCGCCGCACACCTTTACGAGTACGTACCACAACTGCGTTCATTACCTGACCCTTGCGCACGCGTCCGCGTGGTATCGCTTCCTTTATAGTCACCTTGATAACGTCGCCGATGCCTGCATAACGGCGCTTCGAGCCACCCAGCACTTTGATGCACTGGACCCTGCGCGCGCCGCTGTTATCGGCGATCTCCAACATGCTTTCTGTCTGAATCATGGCTGCCTAGACTCCGCGCGCTCTAACGTCAACGCTCTGTAGCATCCACGTTTTCGTTTTCGCCAACGGACGGCACTCGACAACGGTAACCAAGTCGCCCACGTTGCAGCTGTTTTCTTCATCATGCGCGTGAAGCTTTGACGACTTGCGCACAAACTTGCCATAAACCGGATGCTTCACGCGGCGTTCGACGCGTACCGTTATCGTCTTATTCATCTTGTCGCTGACCACCACACCAGACACGGTGCGCGGGTTCGACCCGCTGCCGGTTGCTTGCGTATCACTTGCTTCAGACATCAACCTTCTCCTGCATCAGCGTTTTCACACGCGCGATGTCGCGACGCATCTCTTTAATCAAATGAGTCTGGCCGAGTTGGCCGCTGGCGAACTGCATGCGCAGGGAGAACTCTTCCCGGCGCAGGCGCAACAGCTCACCATTGAGCTCGTCGACTGACTTTTCACGTAACTCCTGCGCTTTCATTACATCGCCGTCCGTTTAACAAACTGGGTCTTGAAAGGCAGCTTGGCAGCAGCGAGGGCAAACGCCTCGCGCGCGATATCTTCCGGCACACCTTCCATCTCGTACAACACGCGCCCCGGCTGGATCAGCGCGACCCAGTACTCGACGCTACCCTTGCCTTTGCCCTGGCGCACTTCCAACGGCTTCTTGGTAATGGGCTTGTCAGGAAAAACGCGTATCCAGGTCTTACCGCCACGCTTGATATGGCGTACCAGGGCACGTCGACCCGCCTCGATCTGGCGTGCAGTCATGCGACCACGACCCACGGCCTTCAGGCCATATTCGCCAAAGCTGACCTTGCTGCCGCGCTCCGCCAGCCCGCGGTTGCGGCCTTTGTGCATCTTCCTAAATTTCGTTCTTTTCGGCTGTAACATGTTCCTGTCCGTTGCCTAGCTGGCGGCTTGAGGAGCTTCCTCTTCAACCTGACCAATCACTTCACCTTTGAATATCCACACCTTGATGCCCAAGATGCCGTAGGTCGTGAGCGCCTCACAGGTGGCGTAATCGATGTCCGCGCGCAACGTGTGCAACGGCACTCGACCCTCGTGGTACACCTCCGATCTGGCGATTTCCGCACCGCCCAGACGACCGGCAACGCGTACCTTGATACCTTCCGCACCCAGACGCATGGCGTTCTGTATCACCCGGCGCATGGCCCGGCGAAACTGCACCCGGCGCTCGAGCTGCTGAGCGACGTTCTGCGCTACCAGCTGCGCGTCCAGTTCTGGCTTGCGAATCTCTTCGATATTCACATGCACAGGCATGCCCATCTTGATGGCCAACTCGCCGCGCAGCCGCTCCACGTCTTCGCCTTTCTTACCGATCACGATACCGGGACGTGCAGTGTGAATGGTGATGCGCGCAGTCTGCGCAGGCCGCTCGATTTCGATGCGACTGATGGATGCGTCCGCCAATCGCTTGCGCAGATAATCGCGCACTTCGAGATCGTTCAGCAGGTATGTCGCATAGCTTTTCTTGTCCGCGTACCACGTTGAGCTGTGGTCTTTCACGATGCCTAAGCGGATGCCGGTTGGATGTACTTTCTGACCCATACTATTTATTTCCGGTTACACGTCGGACACAGTCACGGTGATATGACTGGACCGCTTAAAAATTCTGTCTGCACGACCCTTGGCGCGCGGACGGATTCGCTTCATGGTCATGCCCTCGTCGACGAAGATCTCAGTAACTTTCAGCTCGTCGACATCGGCACCTTCATTGTTCTCAGCATTGGCGATTGCAGACTCAACCACTTTGCGAACCAGCACGGCGCCTTTCTTGGTGCTGAAGTTCAGGATGTCGAGGGCTTCCGCTACCGGCTTACCGCGTACCTGATCCGCAACCAGGCGTGCCTTATGAGCAGAAATACTGAGCCGCCTTGCCTTCGCACTGACTTCCATTACCGCGCCGCCTTCTTGTCCGCCGAGTGGCCGCGGTAGGTACGCGTGGGCGCAAACTCGCCGAGTTTATGGCCTACCATGTCCTCATTGACCAATACCGGCACATGCTGCCTGCCGTTATGTATGGCGATAGTCAGGCCGACCATCTCGGGCACGATCATGGAACGTCGCGACCAGGTCTTGATCGGACGGCGTTCGTTGTTGGCAGCCGCGACTTCCACCTTCTTCATTAGGTGCGTGTCGACGAACGGTCCTTTGTACAACGATCTTGGCATCTAGTTTCTCCTTCTCTCGCTCACACTGACCTAGCGCTTGTCGCGACGGCGTACAATCAGCTTATCGGTACGCTTGTTCTTACGTGTCTTGTGGCCCTTGGTTGGCACGCCCCACGGCGTCACCGGATGACGGCCACCCGAAGTCTTACCTTCACCACCACCATGCGGGTGATCTACCGGGTTCATCGCCACACCTCTAACCGTAGGTCGGCGGCCTCTCCAACGTGTAGCACCCGCTTTACCAAGAGAGCGCAAGTTGTGCTCGCTGTTGCCTACCTCACCCAAGGTGGCGCGGCATTCCGACAATACTCGGCGCATCTCGCCCGAGCGCATCCGCAACGTGGCGTAGGTACCTTCCCGCGCAACCAGCTGACATGAACCACCTGCGCTGCGCACCATCTGCGCACCCTTGCCGGGTTTGAGTTCAACGCAGTGAACTACCGATCCGACCGGGACATTACGCAGCGGCATGGCGTTGCCAGAGCGTATCGGCGACGTTGTGCCGCTCATCAATTCGTCCCCGGCTTTGACGCCTCTGGGCGCAATAATGTAGCGTCGTTCACCGTCTTTGTACTTCAACAAAGCGATGTGCGCGGTGCGATTCGGGTCGTACTCAACGCGTTCAACCACAGCCGGAATCCCATCTTTGGTACGCGTCCAATCGATGATCCGATAGTGCTGCTTGTGCCCGCCACCACGGTGGCGCGAAGTTATCCGGCCCGCGTTGTTGCGTCCACCGGTCTTACTCTGGCGATCCAACAACGGCTTGTGCGGTGCACCTTTGTGCAACGTTTTGTCGACCACCTGGACGACGAACCGGCGACCTGGTGATGTTGGTTTTGCTTTTACGACAGCCATGTATCTTTCCTAAACTCCTGGCCCGCGGACCTAGTCCGTTACCATGTAATCTATTTCCTGACCCTCGGCCACGGTGATGTACGCTTTCTTCCAGTTCTTCTTGCGCGTAATGCCACGGGCGTTGCGCTTGACCTTGCCTTTAACGTTGGCAGTGGTCACTTTCTTCACACTGACGTGGAACAGCGTCTCGACAGCCTCGCGGATCTCTGCCTTGGTGGCGTCCACCGCCACTTTGAAGGCGTACTGGTTGGCCCGGTCACCGAGGATGGACACCTTCTCGGAGATATGAGGTTCACGCAGCACGGTAAAAACGCGTTCCTGATTCATGCCAGTGCCTCTTCTAACTGCTTCAACGCACCAACCGTCACCAGCACCTTGTCGTGGCTGATCAAGCTCACCGGATCTACCGCCTGCGCATCGCATACGTCCACGCCTTTGACGTTGCGTGCGGCGAGATAGAGATTTTGATCGACTTCCTCGGTGATGATGAGGACGCTGGAGAGATCGAGGGGCTTGAGTTGATTGAGTAGGGTCTTGGTTCTGGGTTCGTCGATGTTGAATGACTCGACGGCGATGAGGCGTTCCTGGCGGATCAGCTCGGATGCGATACAGCGCAGCGCACCACGGTACATCTTGCGATTCACCTTCACCGAATGGTCCTGGGGTTTGGCGGCAAAGGTCACGCCGCCACTGCGCCAGATCGGTGAACGTATGGTGCCGGCACGGGCGCGGCCGGTGCCCTTCTGACGCCACGGTTTACGTCCGCCACCGTTAACTTCGGAGCGCGTTTTCTGCGCGCGGCTACCCTGCCGGGCGCCCGCCATATGCGCCACCACAACTTGGTGTACCAGCGCTTCGTTGAATTCACGTGCAAAGGCGACATCAGATATCTCGACGCTGCCGCCGTCAGCTGCCAGATTTAAGTTCATCTACTGATCTCCCCCTTTCCTGGCTTTCACGGCAGGACGGATATACACGTCGCTCCCCGCAGCGCCTGGGACGGCTCCCTTTACCAGTAACAGGTTTTTATCTGCATCCACCTGGACCACTTCCAGGTTTTGTGTAGTCACTTGCGCGGCACCTAAGTGGCCAGACATCTTCTTGCCTTTGAATACACGACCCGGGGTCTGGCATTGACCGATGGAACCCGGAGCACGGTGGGATATGGAGTTGCCATGGGTGTTGTCCTGATGGCTGAAGTTCCAACGCTTAATCACACCAGCAAAACCCTTACCCTTGGAGATGCCACGCACATCGATCTTCTGTCCGCTCTCGAACTGTTCAACGGTCAGTTCGCCACCGACACTAAGCTCATCTAACTCCGCCGAGCGGAATTCCCACAACCCACGGCCCGCGCCGGTATTGGCTTTCGCAAAATGGCCCGCGGCCGGCTTGCTCACGCGATTCTGTTTCACATCGCCGGCAGTCACCTGTACCGCGCTGTAGCCATCAGATTCATCAGTCTTGATCTGGGTGATGCGGTTGGGCTGCGCTTCGATCACGGTCACGGCCACGGATTCGCCTTCGTCGTTGAAGACCCGTGTCATGCCTGATTTTCTACCTACCAATCCAATTGCCATTGGCTTCATTCCTGCTCATATGCATGTCAAAGCGCGGGTCCCGGGACTCGCCTTCTCAAAGCGCACAAAGCTCACGCCCTTCACTCCGCTTTTTTTAAGCCGGAAGGGCTGAGCATGGCATGCGCCTATCAGTGGCTCCCTATCGGAGCCTTGTTCCACCAGCCAACCCGCATAATGCGCCCGGATCGGCTGTACAACTAAAAACGCCGGCTTCCTTTCGGTTGCCAGCGCTTTGCTAATTCAAACTAATCTGGACTTCCACACCCGCCGCCAGATCAAGCTTCATCAGCGCATCGACGGTTTTTTCGGTGGGTTCCAAAATATCCAGGAGACGTTTATGGGTACGAATCTCATATTGATCCCGCGCGTCTTTATTGACGTGGGGTGAAATCAAGACGGTGAAACGCTCTTTGCGTGTAGGCAAAGGAATAGGACCCTTTACCTGCGCGCCGGTACGTTTGGCGGTATCCACAATTTCCTGCGTGGAAACGTCAATTAAACGGTGATCGAACGCCTTGAGGCGAATTCGAATGCGTTGGTTCTGCACCTAGCGTACTCCAGACCCTTTGTGTAAACGTTCTCGGCATCACAACGAGCGCACATGACGCTCACCAATCAACCGAGGCTACTCCTGTTAAAGAACTGACTTGTTGCGCTCCGCGCATCAAGCCTCGTTTTCGGTAGTTAAAAAGCTCCTCTCCAACCGCGATTTCTCTTTAGGAGGTACCGCTAGGATCAAATCTTCAAATATTCCTCAAACGACTCATCCCACTTTCGTACCTGCCGAAGAACGCCGTACAACACGCGTCCGGACAGGGCCCTGCGAAAGCGGGAGGCGAACTATACCGATGTGGGTGGGCGGGTGCAACACCCCCCCAAACATCGAATTTTGGGTTATGG
>Ga0315336_1000742_pt1 | contig 79465 bp, 64 predicted proteins | sample ASW5metaG_FD_204512 | JGI IMG/M metagenome (GOLD analysis project Ga0315336, IMG submission 204512) | Ammonia-oxidizing marine archaeal communities from Monterey Bay, California, United States - ASW #5 | ecosystem: Environmental > Aquatic > Marine > Intertidal zone | place: USA: California... | reverse complement strand
AATAAAATTCCATAGTCAGTTCGCGGTTATTGAGCGTGACAGAAACAGTATCAGGCCTCGATACCGTTACGGCGTAATCAGTCACCAAGCCTTCTGGATTTCCGTTGATGGAACCGTTGAAGGCGATTTCCGTTTCAAAACGCATCGATTGAACCTGACCGATATACGTACTGGCTTTCTTCAACGTAGCGGTGCCTTTTTCGTCGGCGTTGACCGCTGTCGGTGCTAGCAACACCCCGATTGCAAGTGCGCCTAAAGCAATTTTAATTTTTTTCATGTAATGTGTCCTTTAACAGTGGCCCGAAGAACCATTTTTAGGCCGATTCACGACCTTTCTTGTACGGTATATATATTCCCGTGCGTCCCTTTATTATGTCATTCCCACGCAAAAATTGCACACATCCGGAGAAAATGAATAACGCGGTGGAATCTACATAGGAATTACTTCTTATATAACCAAAATCAGACTGAATACACCACAACCGGTATCAATTCAGCTAATCAGGAAAAACTTACAAGAATGTCTAAGGATGCTGGTTAGCAAATACATCCAGCAGGCCATGGGCAGGGTGTGTGCCCACGACGGCCGCGAAATAGTCGTCGCTGATGATCCGCGTGGCTTGCACTTGACCATCCGACCCCATGGCACGCCCTATCAGTCGTGCGGCATGGCAGTCACGTTTGACCATGATTACTTTGACCGGTTTTGAGCAACAGGCAAATAGCAATTCAATAATGTTACTCCCTGCCACTCTTTCTTTCTTGGCTCCCAATAAGTCGATTCCATCATGAACGGCGATCATCCCTAAGTCTGACTGTAGCGTCACGATAAGTTTGTGCTCCGCAAGCAGTTTTTCGACCGCTTTTTGATCCGATGCCGTTTCCGACAGGGCAGCGAGTTCTTCCACCGTAGTTGCACCCACTTCAGGAGAGTAGGATAGCGGGAAATTCAAAATCAAGAACGCGAAACACGCGGCGGCAACCAGTGAACCAATGCCCCAGTACATGGAAGGTGAACGGCGTTTCTTGTATTCGGAAAACTCAGTGCCTGAAGATTCTTTCGATTGTAGTAATGCCTTGGTTCGTTCCCATACTTCAAGAGGGCATAGGGCATGTTGGGCTAACTGATCAGCGACTGCGCAATCGAATTTTTTCTCGCTCGTCAATTGCTGTAATTCATTCGGCGACAACGTTTTCTCAAACTCGGTCATTTCGCTGACCGATAGCTCCCCATCAATGTAGGCTTGTCTGGTGTTTTCGTCCGGCATATTCATGCTGTCGCATTGCTCCCTGTGATGTCGGTGCTCTTTTTGAATAATCTAGGTAGTTTCTTTATGACGCCCGATTCCTGGGCATAATCTGTCAGTTCGTTTCTCAGTTTCTTTCGGCCTCGCGCCAGATGCGTCATGACCGTTCCCACCGGAATTTCCATGATATCGGCAATTTCCTGATAGGAAAATTTTTCGATGCCCCGTAACAAAATGCACGAACGTTGCGCAGTGGAAAGTCCGCGAAATGCCCGATATACTTCATCCCCGCATTGTTCTAATACTTCCGTTGGGTTCTGAATCACGTCGGAAAAGTCATCTTTTTCAATGGCTGGTGCGTCTTTTGCCGCAGGGTGATCCAAGCTGTCAAAAGCCCGTCCCGTTTCACGGTTAGCGACGTAGCATTTATTCAACAGAATCCGATACATCCAGGCTCGGAAATTTGATCCCGGCGTATACTTGGCCCGGTTTTCATAGGCCGCTAGGACGCCTTGAGAAAACACGTCTTCTGCCACGCCGGAATCCCAGACGTTGCGTAAGATGAATCGGAAAAATTCATCCCGGTGTTTCTCAATTTTTTCTAAAAACTCGTCCATGCTAACTCAAAAAGTCCTATTCCCAAACTACATTTCAAAAGCGAATTTTTGTGGCAATGCTTCCCGAAGCAATTTTCGGCCTCGATGTAATCTGGACATCACGGTACCTAGCGGGCAGTCCAACTCTTTGGCGATATCTTTGTATGACATATCCTGCAAATCGGCCATGATGACCGTTTTTCGATGTCCTTCCGGCAGTGATTCGACAGCTTCTTTCAAATCATCGCCCAAATATTCGAGGATATGTTTCGTTTTAATTTCGGGAGGAAAATATCCCATTTCCTCATCCACCAATTTGAGTGTCTTGAATTCGTATCCCTTCCATTCTACCAGATGTGGGCGCCGTGACTTTTTGCGATAATCATTGATAAATGTATTTCGGAGAATCGTCAGTAACCAGGCTTTAAGGTAAGTGCCTTCTTGGAATTTGTGGTGGAATCGCAATGCGCGAACGAGGGCGTCCTGCTGTAAATCACGGGCATCGGCAGCGTTTTGGGTGAGTTTCAATGCGACCGCGTACATCGTATCCATATGCTCGATGACGCTTTCTTCAAATTTTTTAGTTCGTTTCGGAACAGATTTCTGGGCTTTTGGCATCGGGTGTTTCTCCTCAATACAGACTGCGGGTACAACATTTCGCTGGATATCGGTCTAATGAAGAGTTTATTCAGAAACGACGTGATTTTATGTCACTGATTTAGGAGTTGTAAGTTGTTTTAAGAAAAAGGTTTAGGAAACTGATAAGCGATTGGATATGATATCTGCTATCTCTTGCGGATATTCCTGAGGAATAAAATGGCTGGCTTGGGGGATTTCCTGGAAATCGTTGTTGGGCATCCGATCTCTTTGGATATCGATCATGTGCTTAACATTGGAATGTTCGCCCGTTACCAACGTCGCCGGAAACGTCAATTCCTCCAATCGTTGAAACACGTCATAGGCGCCACCTCGATCGTAGATCGTTCCTTCTATTCTACCGGGGCATTTGATCTTCACTGTTTCGTCGTCCTGGGTATCAAATCCGAATTGAACGTAGGCTTCCAAAGTTTCTTTGGTCCATGAATTCAACGGGGGCTTTGAGCCGAATCGCTCGATGGCTTCCTGAAATGAAGAGAATACTTCTCGACGCCGCCGCGCCGCGTCGCCCATCGGACTGGCTCCTCCGTCGGGGGAATTAGGGGGTCCAATAATGGGATCCATGAGTACGGTGGAATGAAACGTTCCGGGATGAGCAAGTTCGCCATAGCAGATTTGAGACGCGCCGGCGGAATGGCCGACCGCTCGGACGTCCGTCAAGCGGAAATGTTGAATGACATTGTAAAGATCAAACCCTGAATTTTTCCACGTATACGCATCCAGATCATCTGGTTTGCCGGAGTCTCCGTGGCCGCGAGTATCCGCAGCAATGATACGAAATTGATCTTTCAATAAAGCTGCAATCGGATCCCAAATGCGCGCATGGGTGCCTGTGCAATGGCACAGAATTAATGGAGTTCCATCACCGCCGTAATCCCAGACGTTGATGTCAACGCCTTGATAGCCTTCAACTGTGATTCGTTCGGGAGATAATTCTACTACGCTCAATTCGAATTACCCCGCGGCTTCCACGGCTTCAAGCCAGCGCGTCGCGTCGAGAGCCGACATACATCCGCTGCCCGCGGCCGTAATGGCTTGGCGATAAATACTGTCTTGAACATCGCCCGCTGCAAATACGCCATCGATATTGGTGTACGTGCTGTCGGGCTTCGTGATCAGGTATCCGGTGTCGTCCATATCCAGGATGCCTTTGAAAACGTCTGTATTGGGTTTGTGGCCGATAGCGCTGAAATATCCTGTACACGCAATTTCTTCCGTTTCGTCCGTTTGAATATTTCGGATGCGAACGCCAGTGACACCAGTCTCATCATTTCCGAGTACTTCGTCCACGACTGTAAACCAGTGAATATTTGTCTTGTCACTATTGATGGCTCGGTCCGCCATAATTTTGCTTGCCCTGAATTCATCGCGGCGATGAATGATGTGAACCATGGAACCGAATTGCGTCAGGAAAAGCGCTTCCTCCATGGCTGTATCACCGCCGCCCACAACGACCATCGGTTGATCCCTGAAACGGGGTAGTGCACCGTCGCATGTCGCACAGGCAGAAACGCCCAGGTTTTTGTATTTGTCTTCCGATTCCAGACCCAAATATTTTGCCGTCGCACCGGTGGCGATAATGACCGCTTCGGCCTGATATTCCTTGTCCTTGCACCAGAGCGTAAATGGTCTTTTCGAGAAGTCGACTTTGGTGACCGTTTCGTATTCGAAGCGTGTACCAAATCGCGCGCATTGTTTTTTAAAGTCTTCAACCATCTGAGGGCCCGTCACGCCGTCCGGATAGCCAGGATAGTTTTCCACTTCTGTCGTGGTCATGAGTTGGCCGCCGGGAAGCATTTCCTGTGTAAGTTCGCCCTCGAGCACGAGCGGACTGATGTTGGCACGTGCTGCATAAAGTGCCGCGGTGTAGCCGGCCGGGCCGGATCCAATAATTATAATTTTTTCCATGATTTATTCCTGTGTTTGGAGAAAGATACTTCGAAAAAACGCGCGATTCGCCGATATAGTTCTAAAGAATTGAAAGCGAATTATAATAGAACAACGACAAACGACACAATATTTCGAGGTAGTCATAGAGAATGCGCCGGCATGGGATGATTACCCATGCCGGCGGAGTTTTCGAGCATTTTCTACTGGAGCGAAATGTCGCCGGATTCGCCGGTCCGGATACGAATCGCATCCTCAACGGGGTGTATGAAAATCTTCCCGTCCCCCACCTTGCCCGATTCTGCTGCCTTTACGATGACGTCCGTTACAGGTTTCACCTGTTCGTCGGTCACGACGATATCAATTCTAATCTTGGGAACAAAGTCGACTTGGTATTCAGCTCCCCGATAGAGTTCTTTGTGTCCCTTTTGACGTCCGAAGCCCTTGACTTCGCTGATCGTCATACCGGAAACGCCGGCTTCTGACAGAGCATCTTTGACATCTTCAATTTTATGCGGTCGTACGATCGCTTCAATACGTTTCATTTTTCGTTCTCCTCGTAGTGGTCTATAGTTCGTAGCCGGTTTCGCCATGTTCGGTGATGTCGAGTCCTGCGACTTCACCGTCTTCGTCAACGCGTAGACCGATCGTAAGGTCTATACCCTTCAAAATGATGAACGTTGTAACGAGCGTGAATACAATGGTGATTACCGATGCCATGGCCTGAGTAGCGAACTGGGAAGCTATATCCATGTCTTCAACGAATCCACCGAAGGCTGGAGCACCGAAAACAGCGACTAGAAGTATTCCGATCAGCCCACCGACTCCGTGGACTCCGACCACGTCAAGCGCGTCGTCGTATCCCAATTTTGCCTTGAGAATTACGGCCGCCCACCAGCAAACAGCACCAGCCACCGAACCGATAGCCAACGCGCCGATAGGACCAACGCTACCTGCTGCCGGCGTAATTGCGGCCAATCCTGCAATAGCTCCAGTGGCAAACCCCAATGCGCTTGGTTTTCCAAACTTGATTCGTTCGATCAAGATCCAAACCAGAGCAGCGGCGCATGGTGAAAGTTGCGTGACTGTGATCGCCATGGCCGAACTTCCGTTCGCTGCCAGAGCCGATCCGCCGTTGAAACCGAACCAGCCGACCCAAAGCATCGCGGTGCCGGTAAGTGTCATGGTCAAGTTATGTGGCGGCATAGGAGTCTTGCCGTGATCTTTTCGCGGACCTACCATGATGCAGGCTACTAATGCCGCGACACCGGCCGTGATGTGAACCACGATACCCCCGGCGAAATCGATGACGCCCTTATCCCAGAAATATGCGCCGTCTCCTCCCCAAACCATGTGACATATCGGGAGATAACAGACGAGGACCCATATGACGGAGAACAGAAGCACCGCCGAGAATTTCATTCGTTCCGCAAATGCACCAACGATTAGACCGGGCGTAATGACTGCGAAGGTCATTTGGAAGACAAAGAACAATACCTCCGGAATGGAGCCAAACATGGAGTCTGGACTTATGTTCTTGATGAACAGATTGTCGAGGTCGCCGACGAAGGCATGGAGTCCGATTTTTCCTTCTTCCATCCCGGTGGTCCCAAAGGCCAGGCTATAGCCGACCACAGTCCACAAAATTGAAATGACTGCCGTGATACCGAAACACTGCATAAACACCGACAGCACATTCTTTCGCCTGACAAGGCCGGCGTAGAACATGGCCAGACCCGGAATCATCATAAATAAGACCAGTCCGGTCGCCACCGTAATCCAGGCAGTATCACCTGCATTCAATGCGTCTTGGGCCTCTGCGCTAGACGCCGCTCCGAAGGCCAACCCTGCCAGCATCAGGACACGGCTCACCCTCCCGTCAAACAACGGATTAATCTTTTTCATACTTACCCCTTCTGTATTGGTTGCGCATGAATTCTCCTGGACTCGTCCACTAGCCCGAATTCAAATCAACCTGTTTGTTTTTACCGATAAATATTTCCTTCAACAGTTTCGAAAGTACGCATTGTACAGATCAGGGTAGGATGATTCATGCTCCCTCGTTTGACTCAATCGGGATTAATTTACTATACTATCGAGCTGAATTGACTGGATTCTTCCGCCAATTCTTTAGTGCCGGGGTAGCTCAGTTGGTTAGAGCGCTGGTTTGTGGTACCAGAAGTCGGCGGTTCGACCCCGCCCCCCGGTACCATTGTTCTATCTAATCTAGTAATTCAGATTTCTGCGATCGGTTCCGGCTCATCATAAATTTCGACACAATTGGGGCAGATACCGTGCGTAAAGGTAATGTCGCCGTGTCGAAGCAGAAACTGTTCGAGCACTTCCCAGTACCCCTCATCATTTCGGATGCTTTTGCACGACGCGCAGATGGGGATTAAGCCCTCCAGCAATTCCACTTTCTCATTTGCGGTCCTCAACTCGGCGTGCATCGCTTCTTCTTCTTTCAGTTTTTGAAAGCGTTCTCGCGACCGGATGTGGTTGTGTCTTGATGCCAAAAAGCCTGCGAGATTCACTAGTGATAATGCCACCACCAAGTTGAACGAAATGAATGGGTCTTCAAATGACTTATACGTCACCAAAACGATGAGCTCGACCGAGGTAACCACAATGGCCGGAAAAATCTGAAACCGAAGAGAAATCGGGAAGAGAATATAGTAAGAATAGATCAGCACCACATCGCTTATATAATGGGCGGAATATTCGGGCGGCCGCAAAAGTGGAATCGACAGCGTAATGAGAGAGACGATTGTAATCACGCTCAACGTAAAAAACTGAAATGTTTCTATAGAGGTTATTTTCGAGATTCCAAAGGCGCAACCGATCATCATCAAAATGACAATGAAACGGATCAGTTGAATTGTGTTGCCGTGGTTTCCAAGAGACTGCGTGAAAAAACCAACCACGGTAAAGATTGAAACGGCCGCCAAGCACAATACGAAAAAACGCAGGAATGACTTCTTCTCCGACAGGAAATTGTCTTGTCGAAAATCTCGTTCGATTTTAGGGTCAATGAAATCCCCCCAAAACGTATGCATCTTGAAGTCTTGGTGTTGAGGCGATGCCATGCAGTTCTCCGAATTCTAATTCCTGAGTATAACTTAATTGAATCGTCAAATATCCAAACAATTACGTTGCAGTGTTTTCATCGTTTTGCTAGCATGAGAAACTATCCGAACGTAAAACAACATTTGATCGAGGTTCCGATGACCATTTCACCATTTCAAAAAAAACCTGTTTTAAGAGTTTTTCTTCTTTTCTTAGTGATCGGCTGTTGCCCTATTTTTGCTGCCGAAGAAAAGCCAGCTATACGCCAGGAAAGCGCCACTGGAATCCGGCATTCCTTCCTTATCACCGGAGCCAATCCCACACAGATGTTCGATGAAGACAGCAACGTGATCTGGGAAGCGAAAACTTACTCTCGCGATGGGTATGTTCTAAAAAACGGGAATGTTCTGTTGTCTACCGGAAAAGCTGGACGCGAATATAAAAAGGGCACGAATGACATTGTCTGGTCCTATCGATTGTCGAAAGAAAACGACGAACTCGGCACAATCGTTCGACTAAAAAACGGCAACACGATGATGGTTGAGCAGGGAACGAAACCGCGCATTATCGAAGTGAACAAGAAAGGCGAAATCGTCGTCGAAGTGCCGCTCCAACCCGAGACTGACAATTCTCATATGCAGACCCGTATGGCGCGGAAATTGCCCAACGGGAATTATCTCGCTCCGCACTTGTTGGCGTTCAAGATCAAAGAGTACACGCCGGAAGGAAAAGTGGTTCGTGAAATCGCGACGGACTTGCCGGAATTCGGTGGTCGTGAGGTTCACAACTGGCCGTTTACGGCAATTTTGTTGGAGAATGGAAACATTTACGCGAATCTTACTCACGGGAACAAGACTGCCGAATTCGACGCGGAAGGAAAGGTAGTCTGGTGGGTGGACAACAGTCACGTGGATGGTCAGTTCGCCGACCCGTGTGGCGGACAACGCCTTCCTAACGGGAACACCGTCATCGGCGCCTACGGACAAAAAGATCCGAATATGCCGAAAATTTTCGAAATCACGCGCGACAAAAAAGTCGTCTGGGAATTTTTTCATCCGAAGGCTAAGGCCCACGAAATCCATATCATCACGACCAACGGCAAAAAGATCAAGCCGATTCTTCGTTAATTCGAATAAGGCCTCAGGAACTATACATTGGTTGATGAAGAACAACAGGAAGAGGCGCGATCGTGGAATGCGAGCTCAGTCCTATTCACGATCATCTGCATAATCGTCGGCTTGGAAATTTTTTCGGTCCAGATTATTCAATCCGTCAGCCCGTATCGGTTTGATATCGATCCCGAGAAAGGCAAAGCCGTGAACGCCTTGTTCTTTTTGGGTCTCTCTCGATGGGTGGGTATCTGCGCCGTTATTTTCGGGATGTATAAAATTACCGATTCGACTATCCCGAGGTTTAAGATTTCACGTCTCATGTACGGAATGGTTGTGTCGAGCGGGTTGATGATCATCGGACTCAGTATCATGGGATTCACCGGTTCCCGGTTCGAAGGGGATATTCTGATACTTATTTTGTTGGTTCAGGTTGGAATTGGTCCCATGGCGGAAGAAATTTTTTTTCGAGGAACCGTGTATGGTGTCATGAGAAAAAGATGGGGCGTCATTTCCGCGGCTTTGTTGTCGTCTCTTATTTTTGCTGCAATGCATGTGATCAACGACGTCGATATTTTGTGGATTGCGATTCCGTTTGTCGGGTCTTTTGTAATGTCATTCATTTATGAGATGAGCAAGTCTCTTACACTTTGTGCAATCTTACACATGGGATTCAATTTCGTCGCGGTGGTTTTTACAGCCTGACTAAGCGAGAAGACCCTTCACCGGGTGGTGCTCCTCGACACCGGTAAGCTTCACATCCAGCCCTTGGTATTGAACGGATAACTTACGATGGTCGATTCCCAGATTGTGCAAGATAGTTGCATTCAAATCATTGATATGGACCGGGTCCTTCACAATGTTATAACTGAAATCATCCGTTTCGCCGTACGTGAGCCCTCCTTTAAATCCACCCCCAGCCGCCCATACAGAGAAACAGCGTGGGTGATGGTCGCGCCCGTAAGATTCCGGAGTGACGTTCCCTTGCGAATAGACCGTACGCCCAAACTCGCCACCCCACAACACGATCGTGTCGTCCAGGAGCCCGCGTTGTTTTAGGTCCTTCACCAACGCCGCCGACGGCTGGTCTGTATCTTTACATTGTTTGCTCATATGGTCCGGCAGGTTGTCATGGTGATCCCAGCCCATGTGATACAGCTGAATGAAACGCACATCGCGTTCCGCCATCCTACGCGCCAACAGGCAATTGCGCGCAAAAGTACCGGGCGTACGAACATCCGGGCCGTACATCTCGAGAATGTGTTCGGGTTCGTCTGAGATGTCGGTCAGGTCCGGCACAGAGGTCTGCATCCGGAACGCCAATTCGTACTGCTCAATACGTGTCAGGATTTCCGGGTCTTGACTCACCTGAAATTTTTCCATATTCAAATCTCGAATTTGATCCAGCATTTGACGGCGCGTCGAAGTGTGTAATCCCGCCGGATTGGTAATGTATAGAACGGGCTCTTCACCGCTACGGAGTTTCACTCCCTGGTAGTGCGTCTTGAGTACGCCGCTTCCCCAAAGGCGATCATATAGCGGTTGCCCGGCCTGGCGCCCGGACCCGCGCGAAAGCATGACCATGAATGTTGGCAGATCCCGGTTGCCAGTCCCTAAGCCGTAGGCTACCCACGCGCCCATACTCGGGCGACCCGCCAATTGAGAGCCGGTTTGGCAAAATGTGATCGCCGGGTCATGATTGATTGCTTCCGTATTCATTGTTCGAATCAGGCACAGATCATCAGCCACGCTTCCTGTATGGGGGAGTAGCTCACTCAGCTCCATGCCACTTTCGCCGTGCTTATGGAAATCGAACACAGACTTAATCATCGGAAAATTTTTTTGCCCCGATGTCATTCCGGTCAGTCGCTGACCCATTCGCACTTCATCCGGCAACTCCGTCATGTGGATGTCGTTCAGGTTGGGCTTATGATCAAATAATTCAATTTGCGATGGCGCCCCGGATTGGAAAAGGGAAATGACCCGTTTCGCTTTCGGCGTATGATGGGGAATGCCGGGCAACGTGGATTGGGAATACTGTTCGTTTGCGTTGGCTTCATTCGTAGCGAGCAATCCCATCGCCGCGGCACCCAAACCGCAACTGGTTTGTTTTAGAAAATGGCGTCGATTGATATTCTGCGCGACTTCAATTTGTTTCATCGAGCTCTCCTCCGGAATCCCGGGAATTTATTCTTTGGTAATGGTCTCGTCAAGATTCAAAATCACACTCGCCAACGCCGTGTAGGCTGCGAGATTATCCGAATCGATTTTGGCAATGGATTCAGATTCGCCGTGTTGAATAAACAACTCTGCATTTTCATTATCAGTTTCGTAGGTCTCCAGGTACCCTTCCAGACCCGACATCAAAATATCGAATTCCCGGGTCGTGGGTTCGCGATTGGTAGCCAGTTTAAATCCGTACACGATTCTCTTCTTCGCTTTTCTTCCGCCTTCGCTAATCATGCGTTGAGCAAGATTCCTCGACGCTTCAACGTATGTGGTGTCGTTTAACAGGGCCAGCGCCTGCAATGGAGTATTGGTTCGGGCCCGCAAGACCCAACAGACTTCAAAACTTGGCGCGTCGAACGTGCTCAGTGTTACATGAGGCACCGTTCGCTTCCGATTTGTGTAGAGACTGCGGCGATAGAGACTCTCGCCTTCGTCTATTTTGTAGTCCCCTTCACTCGCGCCGCCGGCGAGTTCCTTCCACATGCCGTTGGGTTGGTAAGGCTTGACCGATTTTCCGCCAATCTTCGAGCTCAGTAATCCGCTGATAGCCAGAGCATTATCCCTCAGCATCTCTGCTTGGAGACGAAAGCGGGGGCCTCGGGATAGTAGGAAGTTTTCCGGGTCTTTTTCCATCGATTTGTTCGTGGCCGCCGAAGATTGCTGATACGTGGCGCTCGACATGATGAGCTTCTGCATCGCTTTGATATCCCAATTCAGGCGAATCAATTCGGTGGCGAGCCAATCCAATAATTCAGGATGAGTTGGAACCTGGCTCTGCGTACCGAAATTTTCAGGGGTAGATACGAATCCTTGTCCAAAAAACTGTTGCCACATTCGATTCACCGTCACCCGTGCCGTCAGGGGATTGTCTTCATGAACCAGCCATTGGGCCAACCCAAGACGGTTATTCGGTGCGCCCTCGGGAAGGGGCGGGAGGAACTCGGGGATGGCGGGCAGCAACGCTTCGCTGGTATCCGGAGCATCGTACGCACCTCGTTCCAAGCGATACGTAGGACGCATTTCTTTGCGTTCTTCCATCACCATCACATTTCGAATGTTTTTCTTTATGAATGCATCTTTTTTGTTTTTTCGTCTATCGACATCGCCCAGGGCTTTTTTCAGTTCAAAATCCAGGCGGGTTTTCTTGATGTTTGTGAGTTCCGCCACATTTGCTTCCGTGGGCGTTTCCGGTATTCGCCGTTGAAGGGACGCGATCATGGATTGGTGAACTTGCTCCTTCGGCAAGAGTTGATCGTACACCCGAAATCCCGTTATGGCTCCCGTGTAAAAACCGGAAGAGGACCGACCTCCCAAGCGAAAAGGTTCGTCGGTACGTATAGTGTCGGAAAGCTTATCCGTTTCCGTTGTAGTAACCATCCGTATTCCATTGATATAGACTTTGACGCCTGTAAACGAGCTGGTCCCGTCATACGTAACGCTCACATACGACCAGACCTTCATTGGAATGGTTGGCGTCGTGGTCATTTTAATGGCGTTTTTGGGCGATTTACTGACCAGATTTAATTGAAGCTTGTTGTCGGCTGTGATTTGTAAATCGACACCACGGGCATCGTCTCCATCACTCATTTTGCTGAAAATCACACCGGATTTTTCCGGGAAAACCCATGCGGCTATCGTAAATGGAGTATCAGTATCGATGTTCTGATCAGCTTGAAGAGCAGCGACCGTTTCATTGGTACCGTCAAAGGAGACAGCATTCCCCAATGCGAGTTCATTCCAATTGAGAGTGGCGGAGGAAAGACGATAGGTTGGTTGCGGGGTGTCGCGCGACAATTCGGCCGTTAGCCATTCGTCATATTCTTGAGTCAGCACTGCCTTTTCACTTTTTAGTTTCTCTCGAGCGGCGGTTAATTCGGATTCGAATTTTGAAAGTTCCACTTCTTGATCCGGCGTCGGTAGTGAAACCATCGGGCCTACATTACCTCGGGTCTCGTTGTACCAACCGCGTTCCGCGGTACTGTTGAAGAACGCGAAGAACCGATAGAAATCTTTTTGGCTGATGGGATCGTATTTATGGTCGTGGCATCGCGCGCATCCCATGGTGAGCCCCATGAATACACTACCAGTCGTTTCCACGCGATCCACAATATTTTCGATGCGCCATTCTTCTTCGATGGAACCACCTTCGGTGACGGATTTGTTATTTCGGTGGAACCCGGTAGCCACTCGCTGCGACCGCGTCGGGTTGGGCAGCATGTCACCGGCCAATTGTTCGATAATGAATTGATCGTAGGGCATGTTGTCGTTGAAGGTATCGATCACCCAATCTCGCCAGGGCGACATGTCGCGTCCGAAATCATTTTGAAATCCGTTGCTGTCGGCAAAACGCGCGCCGTCCAGCCAGTCCACGGCCATTCGTTCACCGTAGTGAGGCGATGTGAGCAATCGATCAATTTCATCAGTGAATGCCGTTATCGATTTTTTCTTCGTGAACTTTTTCGTTTCGGGCAATGTGGGGGGGAGGCCGACTAAATCAAAGGAGGCACGGCGAATCAGTGTCTCTTTTGAAGCCGGTTCCGAAAATGTCAATCCTTGCTTTTCCAACTCAAATAGAATGAATCGGTCAATCGGGTTCTGAACCAGGTTTTCGTTGCTTACGGGCGGCGGCGTGGGGCGCGTGGGGGCTACCCATGCCCAATGTTCTGCCCATTCGGCGCCTTCTTCAATCCATCGTTTTAAGAGAGATTTTTGGTCGTTCGTTAACGGTTCCTTTCCTGAATCCTCGGGCGGCATGCGTTCTTCAAGGTCGTCCGAAAAAATCCGATCGATGAGTGTGCTGTCTTCCGGATCCCCTGGCGCAACGGCGAACTCTTTCGCAGAAGCCTCGATATCGAGCCGAAGGTCGCCTTCGACTTTCTTCGCATCTGGGCCGTGGCATTTGAAACACCGGTCCGACAAGATCGGCCGGATATCCCGGTTGAAATCGACTGGATCGGTTGCAGAGGAAATCCCCAGAGGAGTGATCGCGAGGGCGAAGGTTACGATACGTCGAACGACGATTTTTGACATTTTGTACATAAAAAAGAATCCGATTATTGAATAGATTTTAGTGTAACAAAACCACGCACGATTGTGTAGCTAAGTCGTGACCTTGATAAGAGCGATCCTGTATAATAGCCCCCGTCTCAGGAATCCCAAATACTTGCCCACCCATGTTACGCGTATCCGACATAAAACTGCCTTTTGAACATGCCGAAACCGAGATCCGATCGGCGTTGTTGGGAAGGCTCCTCATCGAAGACGCCGACCTCCTCGATTTCACCATTTTTCGCCGCTCGACAGATGCCCGAAAACGGGACTCCATCTTCTTTGTTTACGTCGTCGATGTTACCGTGCGAGACGAAACCGGTTGCACCGAACGGCATCAAGTCCGTTCTACGCCCGATATGGAATACCCCTTCGTCGTTCCCCCAATCGACGATGCGCCGAAACACTTCGACTCAAACCATCGTCGCCCCGTCGTCGTTGGGCTGGGCCCCACGGGCATGTTCGCGGCTCTATTACTCGCGCAGATGGGACTACGGCCAATCGTAATCGAACGCGGAAAGAAAGCACGGGCCCGGGCTCAAGACGTATTCGGATTCTGGCGAAAAAATAAATTCAACTCCGAATCCAACGTACAGTTTGGCGAAGGCGGTGCGGGGACTTTTTCCGACGGAAAACTGACGACCCGAATTAAGAACGAAAACAACCGTGTCCGCAAGGTACTGTACGAAATGGCAAAGGCGGGTGCCCCTGAAGAGATCCGACATCTGGCCAAGCCCCATATTGGTACCTACAAGCTCATCCGCGTTGTGCGTGCACTCCGCGCAGAAATTATTCGGCTCGGGGGCGAGGTACGCTTCGAAACACAAGTCACCGACCTGCACATCGAAGATGATCAGCTTCGGGGGGTTGAACTCAGTACCGGAGAACAGCTCGATACTGACCACCTCATTGTTGCCATCGGCCACAGCGCACGTGATACTTTTCGAATGCTCTATGATCGTGGAGTCAGATTCGAAGCCAAACCTTTCTCCATCGGCGCGCGCATCGAGCATCCCCAGAGCCTCATCGACCAGACACAGTTCGGGAAATCCGCCGGCGACGAACGTCTCGGCGCGGCGGACTACAAACTCGTGCACCATTGCTCCAACGGGCGCGGCGCGTACAGCTTTTGTATGTGTCCCGGCGGTACAGTCATCGCCTCGGCGTCGGAATCCGGCCAAGTTGTCACCAATGGTATGAGTTACTACTCCCGCGATTTGCCTAACGCGAACAGCGCGCTGGCCATCGATATCAGCCCGGCAGACTACGGCGACACCCACCCTCTCGCTGGCGTGGAATATCAACGCATTTGGGAAGCCAAAGCCTACACGGCCGGAGGGTCAAATTGTTTCGCACCTGTGCAGCGCGTCGAAGATTTCCTCGCACAACGACCCAGTACATCATTGGGGGATGTTGAGCCGGCGTACGCCCCGGGCGTCACGCCTTCCGACCTGCGCGAGTGCTTACCCGACTACATTATCGAATCCATGCGAGAAGCGATTCCGGCCATGGATCGAAAACTACGCGGATATGCATCGCCCGACGCGATCCTTACCGGGGTCGAAACTCGCACGTCGTCCCCCGTGCGAATCACACGTGGGCCTGATTTTCAAAGTATTGCCGTGCGAGGCCTCTATCCCGCCGGCGAAGGGGCCGGGTACGCGGGCGGCATTATGTCCGCGGCCGTCGACGGCATCAAAGTCGCCGAAGCGGTTGCACGAAATTTAACCAGTAAGGAAGTGGACGATGGTTCAATCAAAGAAGAAGCGTAAAGATACCAAAGGATTATTGGGCAATCACCAGAACAGCTGGATCTGGGGTCGCCGTGCGGTTACTGAAATCCTTGAGGCGGGTCGCTGGGCGATGGCTGAACTCTTTCTCAGCAACCTTCTTGATTCGGAGGAACTGGATGATGCCGAAGCGAAGGCTGAGGCTTTAGGGTACAAAGTCCATTTTGAATCGCCGGACCGCATACGCGAGCTATGCAAAAATGCGGAACATCAAGGCTATCTTGCCAAAATGCGAGAATATCCCTATGCAGAATTTGACGATATCCTGGGTCAATTACAAGTAAATACACCGGAAGCTCCGGTCCCGATGTTCGTTTTGTTAGATAGCATTCAGGATCCGTTCAATTTCGGCGCCATCGTACGTTCCGCTGAAGTCCTCGGAATGAATGGCGTCATCATCGGCGATACCAATCAAGTCGGAGTGACCAGTATGGTCGCTCGCAGTTCCGCTGGAGCTGTCAATCATTTCCCAATCCATCGTTGCGATGATCTCCTTCAAGTCATCGAAACGTTTCGCAGTCAAAATGTTTCAATTGTAGGTGTTACGGAAAAAGGGAGCACCCCGGCCGGTGAATATTCCTTCGAATCGCCGACGCTGCTTATCCTCGGAAATGAAGGTACCGGAATCCGCGATGAACTACTCGAACAATGCGATGCCAGGATTGGCGTAAGGCAATTCGGACGGGTTGAATCTCTCAACGTCGGCGCTGCAGCAGCAATCGTATTTCACGAAGCCCGCCGCAGCCAAGCTTAATCGTTCTCGTCGTGCGGATTATTGTATACTGGATCCCATGATTGCTCGCTTCACGAAAGTCCTACTTTTCCTCTTTATAGCGCAATTTCATGTTTCGGCTGAAGAAGACGCGCCCGCCTTGAATTTCGAAAAAGATGTGCTTCCTCTGGTTGATAAATATTGCATGGATTGCCACGAAGGGGATAAGCCAAAAGGGGCGTTGGATTTGGTCCGTTTTGAGACTCGCGAGATGGTCCTAGATTCTTTCGCCGTATGGCAACGCATGGCGATGCGGATCGAAAACAACGAAATGCCTCCGAAAGACGAAAAAAAACCGACCGAGGAAGAACGACAGATTCTCGTTACATGGATCAAGGACTTAAAGTTCGACGAGGGCGATTGCTCGCGGCTCGCAAGCGAGGAAACGACGAACTGGTATCCCGGGTACGTGATGAGTCGCCGACTCAACCGGAACGAATACGAAAACACCCTCAGCGATTTACTTGCCAGCGATTTGGAATTGTCCGACATGTTTCCTGCAGACGGGTCGGGTGGGGAAGGGTTTGATACCAACGGCGGCACGTTATTCTTATCAGCCATTCAGATTGAAAAATACTTGAAAGCGGCTGATCTCGCGGTCGAAACAGCCCTGCCGGAAATTCAAATGGAACGGCGAAAGTATCCGGGTAAATTCAATTCCCGGACTCGTGATCGCATTGCAAATAAAGAAGAAATCAATTGGACCGCCCGAGAGTTACTACTGGCTGGGAGTCCCAAGAGAGAACGGGATCACGTTACATCTGCTTCTATTGTAGTTGAGCGCTTCGCGGAGCGGGCCTGGCGCCGCCCCCTCTCCGAATCGGAACGGTTAAACCTCCTTCGGGTGTACGAGCACGCTCGGGATCGCGGTGACGGATTCGATGCTGCGTTGAAGTTGGCATTTAAAGCAGCCCTGATTTCTCCACATTTTCTGTTTTTGGCCGAACCCGAACCGGAGGCGTCAGGCGAATACCCACTGGGCAACTTTCAACTGGCGGCTCGGCTTTCCTATTTCCTGTGGGGCACTATGCCCGACGACGAATTGATGGCGGTTGCAGAAGCTGGTCATTTACAAGATGACAACGTTTTGCGCGAACAAGTCGCCCGCATGCTGGGGCACCCGAATGCACGAGCGATGGGGGAGTTGTTTGCCATGCAATGGTTGGGTATCAACCAACTCGGAGAAACAACCAAGCCGGATGAAAATCGATTTCCCGAGTTCGGCGATGGTATGGCCGACCTCATGCGTGAAGAAGTGATTCTCTTTTTCGGCAATCTGGTTCAGGAAGATCGAAGTTTCCTCGAGTTGATTGATTCCGACTATACCTTCGTCAACGACCAGCTGGCGAAGCTGTACGGAATGGACGGCATAGAAGGCGATGCGCTGAGACGCGTCGAATTCGACGACGCCAACCGCGGTGGTGTCGTCGGAATGGCAGCGGTATTGACGGCCACATCCCATCCCTTACGAACCAGCCCGGTCCTTCGCGGTAAATGGGTGCTCGAACAATTGCTAGGCGGTCGCGTGCCGCCCCCACCGCCCGATATTCCAGAATTGGTGGCCGAAGACGAGCACCCGGAAGGGCTGACCATGAGGCAGCAGCTGGAACAACACCGAAAAAATCCTGAATGTGCGTCCTGCCATGATCGAATGGACCCCATCGGTTTTGGTCTGGAAAATTTCGACCCAATAGGTCGTTGGAGAAGCGCACAATCCGGAAAACCGATTGATACCAACGGCGTATTGCCATCTGGAGAGTCGTTTAACGGTCCGGTGGAATTGAAAAATATCCTGATGAAGCGTAAAGATAGCTTTGCGAACAACCTGACCCGAAAAATGCTCGGCTACGCGTTGGGTCGCCGTTTGACGCCCTATGATCAATGTGTGGTGGATGCGAGTATGAAGGCCATGAAGGAAAACGACTATAAACCGTCCGCAATGCTGACCGAAATCGTTTTGAGTTACCCGTTTCGGAACCGTTATAGTGGTAATCGAAGCACTGAGGAAGATTGATGAGACGCAGACCCTGGGAAATATCACGCAGGACCATGTTACGAGGAATGGGCGCGGCAATGGCTTTGCCTTTACTCGATGCGATGGCTCCGTCGATCGCTCGTGCGGCGAAGCGTGGAGTGAAGCCGCCGAAACGAATGGCGTGCCTTTATTTTCCCAACGGTGTCTGGCAGGATGCGTGGATTCCGAAAGAGACCGGTACGGATTACATCTTGCCTTATTCGCTCGAGCCCTTGAAGCCCTTTCAAACTTCGCTCAATGTTTTTTCGGGATTGGATAAAGCCGCAAGTCGTCGCGGTGACGGTCACTATGCCAAGACGGCAAATTTCCTAACCGGCAAACCGGTGGTCAAAACGACCGGCAAAGACATCGGCGTCGGCGGTATCTCAATGGACCAATTGGTCGCGAAGACCTATGGACATCTCACTCCATTGCCGTCCTTGGAATTGGGAATCGATCCCGTCATCTCCGGTATCGACAGCAACGTGGGCTACACCCGATTGTACGGTTCCTACATTTCCTGGCGTACGAAATCCCACCCGGTTGCAAAAGAAATCAATCCCCGGTTCGTGTACGAGCGATTATTCGGCGAAAAAGATTCGGATGGGAAAGAAACGAATCGGCGTCGCAACGAAGATTACCAGAGTCTTCTGGATTTGGCGTTGGAAGACGCCCATCAACTTCGCAGCAAACTCGGTCGCGATGATCAGGTGAAACTCGACGAATACATGGAATCCGTGCGAGCCGTCGAAAAACGTATCGAGTTTTCCATGAAACCCGATCCACGGGCATGGAAACCGGAAACGTTACCCGAATTGCCGGCGCCGCCGGATGCGAAGATACCTCACGACTTCCGCGATCACGTAAAACTGATGATGGACCTGATGGTGTTGGCGTTTCAGACGGATTCCACGCGTGTCCAATCCTTCATGTTTGCCAACGACGTTTCCGGACGAAACTTTTCGTTTCTTGATGGCGTCGCCGGCGGCCATCACGATATGTCGCACCACGAAAATAAAGAAGAGAAGATCAAGCAATATAGTGAAATCACTCATTGGCATTCCGCGAAATTCGCTTACCTCTTGGAACAGCTTCAGGCCGTTAAAGAAGGCGAAGGCACATTACTGGATAACAGCATGATTCTCTTCGGTTCCAGTATTTCCGACGGCAACCGTCACAGTCCCAACAACCTGCCCATAGTCGTGGCAGGGGGCGCAGGCGGCGCGCTGAACACCGGCCTGCACGTGCAAAAGCCGAAAGATACACCGCTGTGCAACCTCTACACGACGATGCTGAACGCCATCGATGTAGAAGTCGACGCCTTCGGCGACAGCAACGACGTGATCAAAGAAGTGATTGCCTAGTTTTTTCGGGTCTTGCTCCGGTCAGTTTCCATGATATGCTGATGATTCTCTGAAGGAGCACGTCATGTCGAAATTACTGCTAGGCACATCCAGTTGGACGGCAAAAGGGTGGGACCAGGCCTTTTACCCTGAAGGGATGAAATCCTCCGACTACATTGGCCATTATGCGACGAAGTTTCCAACGGTTGAAATCGACGCCACCTTCTACAGTATTCCGAGCCAAGCCGCCATCGACAACTGGAACGCCAAAACCCCCGAAGACTTCATCTTTTCAGCCAAGACGCCGCAATCCATCACCCACGATAAATTCCTCCATAAAGCGGACAAAGAGATGACTCAATTCTTGAACGTCATTGGACAGCTGGAAAACCGTCTTGGCGTGATATTGATTCAATTTCCCTATTTTTCCAAGAAAATGGGCGTTACGATAGATGAATTTCTGAAACGACTGGGTGAATTCCTTCCCACGCTCCCCAAAGGCGAGTTCCGTTTCGCCGTGGAATGCCGCAATAAGGGCTGGATCAAAAAGGAGTTGACTGACCTGCTCGGTGAACACAATATCTGTACCACCCTCATCGACCATCCCTGGATGTCGTCGACCGATGAACTCTTCGATACGCCCGATATTCTGACGAGTGACTTCCTTTATATACGATGGCTGGGCGACCGCCGAAAAATTGAAATGGCCCTAAAGGCAAAATCACCCACGCTCCTCTGGAATGACAACATCTACGACAAACAGGAACCCCTCACCAAATGGGGAAAACGTATTTCCGAAATGCTCAACAAGAACATCGAAGTCCTCGGCTACGTCAACAACCACTATTCAGGATATGCCCCTAGCGACGTGGAGACGTTGGAGCAGATTTTGGGCGGCGTAACGGATCCTCCCGCGTAGGCCAGCGAGATTCTCGATTTGCGGGAATTTGGGGAATTTTGCGTACGGAGGCCAAAGAAAATGGCATCCCGTAGGGGATTTGAACCCCTGTTGCCGCCGTGAAAGGGCGGTGTCCTAGACCAGACTAGACGAACGGGACGCATAAAATGACATAAGAAGCCCGATTATGGCCGAAAACGGCGAAAATTGAGCCCCCGTGTCAAAAAGCTCGGATAATATAACAAATTTCCGGACCTAGTTCAATATTTTGAGCAAAATTGAGGTATAAGTGAATGTATCTCGATACGCTCCTTCGGCTGGCCGTCCTCGGTTCGATTTCGAAGTAAAGTAAAGCATACATATAGTACTGTTTAAAACCGAACGAATTACTCATACACGCAAATTTCGCAAGTTTTTATTGTTTTTATTGAATTATGTGCACAAATATTGCGATATGATTGCTAAATATCAACTTTCGGGGTACGATTACTACAAGACAGTACGTCTTAATATTGTATTTAAACTCCTCTTACCGAGCGAAATTCGGAAGGGGAAACACTTGGGGGATACTCATGAAAGCGTTGGTTGTAGACGATTCTGCCGTGATGCGGAAAGTAATTATTGGAGCTTTGAATCGTGCAGATATTACAGATGTCGATCAAGCTGCAGATGGTAACGAGTCAGTCACTATGTGTAAAGACGGTGATTACGATTTGGTGCTAATGGACTGGAATATGCCCAATATGCTCGGAATCGACGCTGTTCGCGCTATTCGTGAACTTGGTAAATCCATGCCGATCATTATGGTTACTACGGAAGCGGAAAAAGGCCGAATCGTTGAAGCTCTGAAAGCTGGAGCTCAAAACTACATCATCAAACCTTTCGAACCCGCCACCATTATTGAAAAGATTCAAGCCACCATCGAAAGTGCAAACGCCTAAACTTTTAATCAAAAACGAATAGGAATCTGAGGTCATGAAAGCAGAATTGGTTAACCCATTCATTGAGTCCGTTCAAGAAATCTTTAAGACCATGCTTGGAAGCGAAGCGAAGCGCGGTAAGGTAGAAATCACCGATTCCCATGATTCACCTGGGGAACTCGTTGCATTAATCGGCATTAGTGGCCGTGCTACCGGTACGTGTGCACTATCTTTGCCGGCTAGTACAGCCCTCAAAATTATCGGGCAATTGATGAGCACCGAATACACCGAAATGAACGACGATGTGACGGACGGTATCGCGGAAGTCGTTAACATGGTCGGTGGTGGAGCGAAGGCAAAAATGAATGTAGATGGTGCCAAGCCCATGGACCTGAGTTTACCTACCGTTGTTAGTGGAGATAATTACAACGTCAAGTATCCCACCAAAACGATTTGGTTGGAAGTTCCATTCGAAAGTTCACACGGACCATTTGTCATCCGTATTACTTTCGAAGACGAAAAATAAAATTATAATCAAAGCGGAATATTCTTGCAGCAGGTTTAGGGACCACGCCGTAAGAATTGAACGTTTTCCGAAAAAATATTACGTGAGTGTTGGCATTGGGGAGACTCTGAAATGAGTGAATTATTCGACGAAAGCTTAATCAGCGACTTTGTCGCTGAGAGCCGGGAACATTTAGACGAAATTGAGCCCGATTTATTAGCAATGGAAGGCGATGAATCGAATATCGATCAGGACCTGATTAACCGTGTATTCCGGGCGATTCACAGCGTCAAGGGCGGTGCGGGATTCTTGGCATTCGAAAACCTGAAGAATCTCAGCCATATCATGGAAGGGGTTCTGGTTCAGGTCCGAGACGGGCAATATAGTCTCACTTCTGAAATAACGAACGTCCTCTTGAGTGGCGTCGATAAACTCCGCGCAATGGTAGACGATATCCAATCGAGCGAAAACGTTGAATGCGTGGATGAGATCACCAAGCTTACCACGATTCAGGAAAACGAAGGAAAGCTCGGCGACGCTCCTGCAGCGAAACCCGCAGATACCTCAGCCGCTCAAGCATCGGACGAGCCGGCCAAGACGGACGAAGCACCCGCACTCACCGATTCATTCGTAGCGGCCATGAAAAAATTCATGGCAAAAAATGACAAGATCAAAGACAAGATCGGCGGTGGTCGTTTCGTATATTGCGCAGAAGTTGATATGCAAAAGGACGTCAAAGACAAGTCGTTGACACTCGATGAGTTCTTGAAGAATATCGCCACACTCGGAAAAGTATTCGATGCTTCCATCGAGACCAGTGATCCAGAAAAATTGGCCGCGTTGGAAGAATCTGAAAAAGAGTTCACGTTTCTAGTCGCTACGGTAATCGAGAAAGACTTGATTGATGTAGCCATTGAAGTCGCCGATGGAAAAATTCATTCAGTAACCGAAGCCGTGTTGGACCAAGTTGCAGAGTTGCCCGATCCGGCTGAGAAACCAGCAGCACCAACGCCGCAAGAAACCGCCGCTGCAAAAAAAGCCGACACGAAGAAAGAAGCCAAGAGCAATGTAGAAGTCACTGAAACGCTTCGGGTACGCGTCGATTTGTTGACGCGCCTAATGAATCTCGCCGGCGAATTGGTATTGGGGCGTAATCAACTTATCAGAGCCTTTGACGGTTTAGATTCCGGCGACTCCAATATTACCAATATCCTGCAAAACCTCGATATGGTTACCACCGAAGTCCAAGAAGGCATCATGCAAACACGTATGCAGCCTGTGGGATCTGTGTTTAGTAAGTTCCCGCGTGTCGTACGCGACATGTCGCAGCTTCTCAATAAGAAGATCACAATTGACGTGACCGGTGCCGAAGTAGAAATGGACAAATCCATCATCGAATTGTTGTCCGATCCCCTCACGCATATCGTTCGAAATTGTGCAGACCATGCCCTCGAAGGACCGGAAGAACGGGTAATGAACGGCAAAGACGAAACCGGCACGATTCAATTACAAGCCTATCACGAAGCGGGCCAAATCAATATCGCTATCATAGATGATGGTCGCGGAATCGATCCGGATAAAGTGGGTCCGAAAGCTGTTGAAAAAGGCGTGATTACCGAAGAGCAACTCGAAAAAATGAGTTCGCGTGACATCGTGAATCTGGTATTCGCTGCTGGCTTTTCAACCGCAGCGGTCGTCTCCGAAGTCTCCGGCCGCGGCGTCGGCATGGACGTGGTTCGTTCGAACATCGAAAAACTGGGCGGGACCGTAAAACTGGAATCCGTCCTCGGTGAAGGAACCACGGTACTACTCCAACTTCCGCTGACACTGGCCATTATTCCTTCTCTCATCATTGGCGTGGGCGAACAGCAATTCGCGATACCCCAGGTTAATGTTGATGAGTTCGTTTGGGTACGTTCCGCCGAAGTTGCGGATCGGATCGAACGTTTACGCGGTAAAGATATATTGAAATTACGCGGCAATTTGTTGCCGTTGATACGTTTGAGCGATGTGCTTGGTATGGACCGGATGTTCAAACATCCGGAAACCGGAAAATGGGAAGTATGTCAACGATCTCGAATATCGGACCGACGCGGACCCGATGATACGGTCGAGCCAGTCGATAGTGAAATGACCGAGCTCAATCGAGTAGGCGACGATCGTCGAAAAGATTGGCATAGCGATTACAATATCGTTGTTTTGAATGTCGGCGGGAACCAGTTTGGCTTGATCGTTGACCAGTATTACGACACGGAAGAAACCGTGGTAAAACCACTTTCGGTCTTCCTGAAAGAGTGTACGTGTTTCTCCGGGGCCACCATTCTCGGCGACGGTAGCGTGATTACAATCCTCGATATATTAGGCGTCGCGAACAAAGCCGAACTCAAATTTACTGATTTGGATACCGAGGAACGACGTCGCAAAGAAGAAGAGGAAGCCCGCGAAGCCGCGGCCGCTCTCGAACGCAAATCGGTTATCCTTTTCCGCAATGATCCGAAAGAAGTGTTCGCGGTCCCTCAAGATCTGGTACTGCGATTGGAACGGATTCAGACGGAAGATATCGAGCAAATCGGAAATCGTGAATTTATTCAATATCGGGGCCAGGGTTTACCGATTGCGCGTCTTGAAAATTACTTGACCGTCAATCCTATGCCGTCGGACTTGACACAGGCTTATTTGATTATTCCGAAGACCAATGATGTCGCGGAAAATGGTAAGGCTGGAATCATTGTCTCTGGGATCGAAGATGCCTTGGATGTCCAAGTTGCGTTAGAACACAGTGATCAAGACGCCGCCGGCGTAATGGGGTCCGCCATTGTCAATGAAAAACTGACGATGTTTTTGAATTTGGCAGAATTGATGGATAAAACGCCGTCAGTGGCATAAGGAAAACGTCATGCAGCAATTTGTAACTTTTCGACTCAACGAATTGTATTATGGAATCGATATCTTATACGTGCGCGAAATCAATAACGCATTCGATGTGACACCTGTGCAACACGCGCCCAATTATATTCGAGGACTTATCAATCTTCGGGGGCAGGTGATCACGATCATGGATGCCGGACTTCGGTTGGGAATTGACGATCGCGATACGTCCGAATGTTCCCACAATATTATTCTGAAAACAGATCATGAACTAGCTCCAATTAGGGCCGCTGAGAGTCGCCCTGAGTTGAAAAGCAGTGTTGACCCTGCTGGCTTGCTTATCGACGAATTCGGAGACGTCGTTGAAGTCTCCGACGAAGAGATCGAGCCGGCACCAGCCAACATTGATGAAGGGGAAGCGGACTATCTTTCCGGTGTCTTCAAGAGCGAAGGAAAATTATTTTCGATTCTCAATATTTCAAAAGTGGTCGCCGCGTAAGACCGTCTGAAAACTTTAAGATTAAGTGATATACGATGGACGGTTACGTTCATAACGAAACGCCAATGTAAAAAGGATGAGGGAAAAATTCGGATGGAGAACATCAAGGTCTTGATAGTTGATGATACGATCATGTATCGAAAAATCATGACTCACGTTGTTGAACAAATTGACGGGGTTTCCGTTGCTGGAGCTTCAAGCAATGGTGAGCTAGCCTTAGAAAAAATCCCCTCAGTCAAGCCCGATTTGGTACTGCTTGACGTTGAAATGCCCGTGATGGATGGGTTGGAAACGTTGAAGAAAATCAAGGCAGCCAATCCCTCCATCGGTGTAATCATGGTAAGCGGCGCAAACGAACACGCCGCAGCAAATACGATCACTGCGCTCGAAAACGGGGCCCTCGATTTTATCGGTAAACCCGAAGGCAAAGATCCTCAATCAAGTATTGAAGAGTTGCACCGTCGATTAGCACCTCTCATTCGCGTTTTTATCGAACGGCGCGAAAAGTCTCACAAGAATCCTGAAGAAAAAGCTCAATCCGTAATCAATTCCTATTCGGATACGAAAAAAAAGGATGTGCGTCCGGCTCGAAAACAAGCCCTCCCATCAAAAATCGACCTAATCGCTATCGGTATATCCACCGGTGGTCCGAATGCGTTGGCTACGGTTATTCCGGAACTTCCGATTGATCTGAAGGTGCCTATCGTGTGTGTTCAGCACATGCCGCCCATGTTCACGGCTTCCCTCGCAGACAGCCTAAATCGAAAATCAGCCGTTGCTGTCAAAGAAGCGGTTGAGGGCGAAGCGTTGAAACCTGGGGTCATGTACATCGCTCCCGGAGGAAAGCATATGGTCGTACGTAATGATGAAAATAGAACAATCTCTGTCGGCTTGAATGACAACCCAAAAGAAAATAACTGTCGACCGGCGGTGGATGTATTATTTCGTTCAATAGCGGCGAACTTCGAAGGTAAGAATGTGTTGTCCATCATTATGACCGGGATGGGCGACGATGGGTGTAAAGGCGTCAGAACCCTCAAGCGAAAAGGCGCGTATTGTGTTACCCAAGAAGAAAGTAGTTGCGTGGTATATGGAATGCCGCGCGTTGTGGATGAAGCTCAGTTATCTGATGAATCGATTCCGTTGGACGAGATTGCTCAACGAATCAGGACGCTGGTAAACCAGCCGGTAGGTGTCTAAATGTCTACGACTATATCATTAGAAGATTTTCGGTTGCTTCGTGATTACATCGAAGAGCACTGTGGGATTTATCTCAGTGAAGAAAAAGTGTATTTGATTGAAACTCGCTTAACGAAATTGATGGCCATGAACGGATGCGAGAATTTCAACGAGTTTTATCAAGTCATTAAAAAAACTTCCGACGACAAACTCAAAGATAAAATCATCGATGCGATGACGACAAACGAGACGCTTTGGTTTCGTGACGGCCATCCATTTCAGATTTTACAGGAAGTAATCTTGCCCGAATATGCCGAGCAAATTCGAAGCGGCAAAAAAAGCAAAGTCAGGATCTGGTCCGGTGCGAGTTCTACTGGCCAGGAAGCCTATTCTATCGCGATGACGATATTGGGCTTCTGCAGAGAAAATCCAGGTATCCGTCCGGAACACTTCGAAATCGTGGGAACCGATATTTCAGCGTCGGCACTCTTCTTAGCCAACGCTGGTCGTTACGATCAAATCGCCATGAGTCGCGGATTGGACGAGGAAACACGCAACCGTTATTTCGAAAAAGACGGAAATGTATGGCAAGTCAAAGACGAAATAAAATCCATGGCCACTTTTAAAAAATTCAATTTACAAGATTCACCGTCCATTCTAGGGCGTTTTGACGTCGTATTCTTGCGTTATGTTGCAATATATTTTTCTGAAGAATTTAAACGCGGTTTGTTTGAACGAATCGAGACCTCATTGAATCCTCCAGGCTACTTCATAATTGGAGCCGTCGAATCTTTGAGAGGACTTAATGAAACGTTTGGTAATGTCCGCCACGGTAATGGATACTATTACACAATGGACAAAAAGGGGAATGCTCAATGAACAAGATTATTTCAATCGACGATTCGGCCCACATGAGAAATATCATTCGTGGCGCTGTCGAGGTACTCGGATATGACTTCATTGAAGCGCCCGACGGCGAAGCAGGTTTGGCTATGGTACGAGAAAACGCTGACGACATTAAGTTGATCATGTTGGATGTGAATATGCCGGGAATGCTCGGAACCGAAGTGCTGGACCACTTGAAAGAAGACGCGGAAGTGAAAGATATTCCTGTCATGATGGTCACCACGGAAATTGAAAGTAAAGCGATTATCGGCGCCATCAAAGCCGGCGCAGCGAATTACGTCACCAAGCCGTTCGGACAGGAAGAGCTGGTTACCAAAATGGTAGAAACACTGGGAATGTAGGGTTCCATGATGGCGACTTTTCAAGAAAAGCTTACACGATCACTCGAGACCGTCGACAATTTGCCGACCCTTCCATCCGTAGTTTTGGAATTGGAATCGGTGCTCCGCAACGAACAGAGCAGTGCCGATGATGTCGCAGAAGTCATTGGTACCGATATGAGTCTGGCCTCCAATATTTTGCGCATCGTAAATTCAGTCGCTTTCATGGGGCGCGCGGGGGAAATCACCGATATCCGGAATGCCGTTGCTCGTTTGGGTTTAAAAGAAATCCGAAACCTGGTTTATTCGCTGGCTATTTCTAAGTCATTGAAAAATTTTGGAAAAGACTTGGACCACGAAAACTTCTGGCAACACAGCTTCGTTGCTGCCGTAGCTACTGGAACTGTCTGCGGTTTTTGTAAATCGTCTGTGGAGATTCAGAAAGGCGAAGCCTATCTCGCTGGCTTACTCCACGATATTGGAATTCTGTTCATGGATCAGTATTTTCATGATGAATTCGTAATGACTCGAGATCTTTCCGTATCGTCCTGCGTACCGCTTGAGCAAGTTGAAATGGAAAAGCTTGGGTTGGATCATGGGCAAGTTGGAGGCGCTTTGCTGGGTACCTGGAATATCCCGGAATCCATAGTGGATGCGGTCCGCTGGCACCATCAACCTGGAAATGCTCCCGAAGAACACCTCAATTTGATCCGCATCGTCCACATCACCGAGTTCGTCTGTACGTGTCTCGGAATCGGCGACGCCGGAGACGGCCAAACCCGTGGGTTTGACGACGCCTCCTGGGAAGCATTGGGATTGAATACGGACGACATCCCTAAGATCATCCAATCTGTTCGCGATCAGGTTGAAGGCTGCGACGCAATGTTGGTGGGATTAAGAAACTAGTCAGCCGTTTTATCGAACGGAAGTACCCGAAAACGAATCCGGATTCTATTGTCTCGTCTTACCTTTGCTTTAATTGAAACACGGCGTATTCATACTCGACTGAATCTTTCGGGAATTCCTTCGCCATCCGCCGATACACGCCTCGTTCCAATTCGATTTTTTCCATGAACTTATAACACGCGCTCAGGTTCTGATATACCGTCGATTTCATCTCGAAATCAGGATATTCAACCATGAGCATTTCGTAGTACGTTGATGCTTCTTCAAATTCCTGAAAATTGGAATAGAGAATATTGGCGAGGCGCATCATATCCTGGTCGGAATCTTCCGTACGTTTTTCCTCGTAAATTTTGTGCTTATACTCCGCGATACTGGCGCGCAATTGATCTTCTTGCGTATCCTGCGTCGCAAAGATAGGAGGTCGTGTGGATTGAACCGTAGATTCTACGGTCGCGACGATGGAAGCCTCCGCTTTCGGTATTGAGTCTGGGCCTTGAATGGGTTTTCCACCCATGAAAAACGCCACAACGACACAGCCGGCTGCGGCTCCGCCCAAGTACCAATGTTTCGAAAATGCTGCTTTTAGTTCAGTGTTCAAAGGTTTACTCCCAGCTCCCGCCAGACCAATGGTGTCAACGCGCCTGGTTGAGGCTCCGCCCCAATCATCCGTTGCTCATCTGTCCACGCATCCATCAATTCAGGAACTTGATAAATATCGGGTACCTGACCGCCCATATTGAAGAAGTCGCCCACAATCGTACCCATGATGGTCGTCTGTTTATTCACTTCGATGCCCTCTTGAGCGTAAAACCCACCCATGATTTCAATTTGAGAACTCTGGCCCAACAGAAAATCGTCTTCAGCCATAATCCCAATTAGGTTGGTGTTGGGAAACGATGTCGTCTTCAATGACGTGTTGACAGTTACAGTTCCGCCGTTACCAGAACCATCGTCATCAAAAGCCAAGAGCGTGCCTTGACCTTCGTAGTCTATAATTTTGTTGCTATTGCCGTTTCCCGCTAGAATTTCGATATTCCCATCCACGGGTATGCGGCCGTTAATCACTAACGTTTTATTGGAGCCATCGAACCAAATATACATTTCGGCCGGATCCAAATCAGCTTTGTTCGGCATCCCGTTAGAACCTGTGCTTTCGTCCTCCACCAAGACGCCCGTAGTCGCGTTGTAGTAAAAATTATCGCCGCCGGATTCAATGGACAAATCTCCAACCAGCGGAGTGGTATTGTCCTGGTAATAGGCAAGATGGTCGCGCCCGCCATCATCGTCGAATGTAGGGAACGGGATATGCGCTCCATTGTCATACCCTTCGTCCCAACCATTATCACTGAATACGCTTTGCGGGTCACCGTTACCGTCCATATCGTTACCTGTCCATCCGTCAGTAACGTATACCCCGTCCATCGTTTCTTTATACCCGTTCCCGGCTTGTTGTACTTCGCCGACTTCACTGTTGCCGGACATTCCTACAAGGCCATTTTGAACTTTCAGCTTGGCGTTGATCGTATCAATCAATTCGCCCTCAAACGTTACCTGCGGCAGCGGGGGAACCCGGCTTGCGAGGTCCGCCGTGATGCCTTCGTAGTTGTTATGTATCATGCTCGTTCCACTTAGATCCAGCGCAGAAATTGCGATGCCTCCGGCGCCCAGATCGGTTCCCAGAAGATGGACCGAGCCATGAATACTCACATTCCCGTTGATTAGATTACCCGCCTGGCCGGTCCCAGCAAAAATAGCATTATCCCAAATGTTGATGGGATCGCCTTGCCGCATAATTTGCTCGGCTCGACGCATGAAGGTGGTGGCACCGTCGCCGCTGTCTCGGCCGTTGTTGAGTGCTACTCGCGCGACCGCGTACAGCGAATAGTATCCGTCAGACTCGATGCCTCCACCGTCAATTACGCCGTCGCCGTCATTATCAATACCGTCGTTTTCCCAATCCAACGCGTAGCCAAAATATTCAACATGGGGCATTCCGGCGATTTGTAAAGGAGTCACGCCGGCATCACCGAAGTCCGGAGTCGCAGCAGTAAAATCGAATGCATCTGAAACGCCTACGCGCACGACGCCATTATTGACGGTGGCCTGTGGCAGCTGGACCTGAACCGAGTTTTCCAGAATGCCCATCGCCGATTCCATGCTCTGAAACACGTCCTGCTGTTCTTTCGCATAATCTGCATGAACATCCTGGTAGTGCGCACGGATCGTCGCGAAACCAACCACGATTCCCATAGCCACTACAAACAACATCACCAACATTAATGCCATGCCGTTTTCTTCATCGTAAAATTTCTTCATTGTCGCCCCCTTTCGATATCCACTAATTTCGCGGAGTAACAAAGTCGTCCAATCGAACGCGAATTACACTTTCACTACCTGCCTTGCCTTTTTGAAGGATCATTGTAATTTGGATACCGCCGTTGATGCGGACAAATTCGACGCCTCCGTTTGGGGCATCATAAAAGTCACCTGAGTTAGCGATGGGTGAAAGATAGTTTGTAAAGTTTTTGGTAACATTTCCGTTGGTATCCATCTGGACCAACGAAAGATTATTCGTTGTGATATCTGCATTGGCGAATACAGAGTACGTAATATCATTAGACCATTCGATCGCTCCGTTATTATCAACTGCCATTCCGTTTCCGACGGTATCAACTGGGCGCCGAAAAACGATACTCGTCACCGCCGCATTACCGATTGGATTTCCGCCGGCCGTTTCGATTGAGGCGTCATCGGCCATCCGCAGATTACGGACCATTTCCGACAATGCTAACCGTCCTTGCTGCTGTAGCAATACCTTGTCATCAATCGTGCGCGCCGAGCGGATCGTGCCGAACGCAACAGTGTAGATGATGAGCGTCAGGGAGCTTAGAATACCCATCGCGACCATTAGTTCGATCAGCGTGAATCCTTCGTGTTTTCTTTTAACTAAGTCCATACCAACAAGTCCCCTCTAATATGCAATCAATTTAGACATGGTTAGGTTGAACCCCCGAGTCGCGAGATAACCTTTACTTTCTTCACCGTATTCCTCGGCCGATGTCGAAACGACTACTCGTACTTCTACTGGATTGGGTACGACAACGCCATTGGGGCTATCAGAACCAACTTCAAAAATCCTCTCTACACCATTAACCTCGTCCAAGACGGCAAACAACGTGACGTCAGCGTCACCCATCGCTCCAAGTGCAAATGTTCCGTCTTCGTTTTCGATGAAGAGAGTCGCCATATCAAACTCGAGAATCTCGCTTCCCGTCAGCCCGTCAAGTTGATCGATGACGTACTGTTGAGCCGCATTGCTCGTTGAGCGCGCATCGGTCATATTAGAATATTTCGTGACCTCCACAAGGGACCCCATCAGCGCTACCATTCCGAACGCAAATATTGTCGTCGCAACGGTAAGTTCAACGAGGGTAAAACCTCCGTCGCGGGATATTTTGTCAATAATTTTCGCTCGATGGTTTATCGTCATGCGACATCTCCCAACTTGTGATACACTATGTATGGCTTTGGTTACTTCAGTATTAATTGTACCTTGGAATTCGCTAAATAGCGAAATTGGTGATAATACTGATAAATTCAATTTTTTTGGCCCAATTAGACAATAGATTAAGAAAGTCCAATTTATTTGTAAGGATTTTATTTACAGTCACTTACAAGAAACGGGGGGTCTTTTGAAAAACGTGTTGATAGTCGTTATTTCACTCATTTTTGCCGGTTGCGGGACAACCGGTCTAAGCACCGGAATCGGTATCGGGGGGCACGGCGGTGGAGGGGTGCATATCGGTGGTGGTGTCGGCATTCATACTCCGATTGCCAAGAATAAGAAAAAAGGACCACCCGCCCACGCTCCTGCCCATGGCCATCGCAAAAAACATGAACACGATCACGTGGAAATGGTTTACGACGCGGAGCTTCATGCCTATGCTGTCATTGATTTCGGAAACCACTATTTCCATGACAACATGTATTTCAGGTTAGTGGGAGAGTATTGGGAAGTCGCTGCAGTGTTCGGAGGTCCATGGGCTCGCGCCGGTGAGAAGAGAGTGCCTGCTACGCTGCGGCATAAACACCGCCACCATAAACCCCACAAAGGTCCTGGAAAAGGTAAAGGGAAATCCAAGGGAAACGGAAAGAAGAAATAACCTGAAATTCGGGTTATAAGTTGGCCTTAATTTTTGCCAGCAGTTGTTCTGAAAGACCGTGATCTCCCGTAGCACCTATGCGAATCGTGATCTGGCTGGCTTCCCGGGTCACTTTCACCACCTTTATACTGATGTCTTTTCCGTCGTGGCCCTCAGACTTAAGGCGACCCGATCCATTGGACGAATCATTTGTATAGATGGGTAGGCTGTCATTTTTCAACGCAATCACGGCGGCGGCATGAACATTAGGAAAAGGATGAGGGATATACTCTTTGAGGTTTCCATTGTTGTAGGCGATTCCTCCGCCAATAGCACCGACCCCAACGGCCGTCAAACAACCGGTGAACGACAGGGCCAAAAATAAAACACTACATACTTGAAATGATCGTCTAAGTATCTTGTTGGATTGCCTCATGAGTAGGTATATACCTTAAATCGAAGGTTTTTGCCAGCAAAATATTCCGGGAAAATCAAAATGCCATCGTGGTGGTATGGATTGCTAACATTTCTTGCTTATTTACTTCTGCGCAGGTCTGGTCGCCATTCGCAATCGCCACCACCAAATCGGCCAGCTCTTCGCCCATTTCGGCGATCGATTTACCTTCCAGGACTTGACCCGCATTCAGATCCATATCATTCCCCATCATCTGATAAAGTTTCGAATTGGATGAAATTTTGATGACCGGCACGTTGGGGAAGCCCACCGGAGTTCCACGACCTGTCGTAAAAATGAGTATCTGCGCGCCGCCCGCGGCCATACCGGTCAACGAGAAAATATCCGACCCGGGCGTATCCATCACGATGACCCCCGGCTCCTCAGGGATTTCTGCATAGCCCACCACCTGATTGATTGGAGTTGACCCGGCTTTGATGATGCAGCCCAGAGACTTTTCGCGAATCGTCGTAAGTCCGCCGTCCATGTTACCCGGCGAAATCGCGCGCCCCGCGGACCGTGGTCCCATGATTTTGATGGCTTCTTCTTTTTGAGTGTTGATGAGGTCGATGATTTCCTGACCGACAGTTTCATTCTTCGCTTTGTTCGCCAGGATTTCTTCCGTGCCAAACATCTCCGTCGTTTCTGCGAAAATGACTCGACCGCCATCGCCCACAACAATATCCGAACAGGCGCCCACCGTAGGATTTGCGGTCACACCCGACAAGGCATCCGAGCCGCCACATTCCAATCCGAGCGTCAGCATGTCCAATCCGAATTCCTGCCGCTCGATTTTGTTCACCTGATCTAAGAGTTGCTGGGCAATTTCGATTCCCCGGTCCGTGGCATTTGCCGATCCGCCTTCGTCCTGTATGCCGATCGTTTCTACCGGCTTGCCCGTTTGCGCGATACCTTCAACCAGCCGTGGACGCCGCAACGCTTCACAACCCAAACCAACGACCAATACCGCGGCGGAGTTCGGGTTTCGTCCTAAACCTTCCAGCGTTTTCGCTGCAAGGATGAGGTCATCTTTAGCACGGCCGCATCCCTCTGTATGCGTAATGGTCTTGATTTCCGGCAACGCACGCCCGATGGCTTCCACGACACCGTTTGCACAGCTCACGGAACTCATTACCACCACGTAATTGCGAACGCCCACTTTTCCATCCGGCCTTAAATATCCTTGAAAAGTTCTGGCCATGGGTCAATTCTCCTTCTTCTCGTCCAATGTCATATTATGAATGTGGACGTGTTCGCCTTTGGAAACGGGCTGAGTCGTAATGCCGATATGAACCCCATACTTCACCACCGACGCCCCTGAATCCAAGTTAGCCAATGCGACCTTGTGGTTGCGTGGAATGTCCGAGCTTGCCGTAATTGAGTCGCCGCTTCGTTGCTCCAAGTCTACACCGGCCACCGTCTCCGCCGGAACTACAGCGACATTGTCGTCCGGATGGATCTGAATAATTTTTGTCATGGTTCGCGCCCTTTTTCGTGAAACTTTATTGTGACACAGTAGTCTTTGACAGGACAAGGATACGACTGTTCGGAATCAGAGTCTCTTCCAAACCAGACGAGTCGTCGTGTCGCCATCGTCGTTTTTCAAAACCAATACCAGCGGACCTTTTTTATCGGTATCGTAGTATCGAACTAGGTCCGTTCCCACCCACGCGTTTAAATTGCTGCCAAGTACATGATGAGTCACCGATTTTTTATCTTCATCGATTTCCACCGTACCATAATAGGCGATATAGCGGTCGTTCCTTCGTTCGTCGGGAGCAGATTCGATCAACGGCATGAGCTGCGCAGCCATGTTGCCGTCTGCATCATAGGAGATTCGACCTTCCATCGGACGGAAAGCCATTTCATTCGTTTCGCGATTTCGATATTCGAATGAAATCAGTTCCCAGGTGCCAACGAAGGGGTTTGCAGACTTTGCTTGAATGGGTACAGGATTCGACAGGAAGAGGACGGAAAGGAATGCGAGGACAGTGCTACCGACAATCAAATTTTTTGGGACATTGAAAATGAACATGGAGATTCTCCTGGTTCATTCGATTACAACAGGTTGGGTTCCCCGATTCAAGCAGGCTTATTCGTCTACCTTGTCGCGGCGTTCCTTGAGCTCCCGCCACGTCGTCATAATGATGCCTTCTTCTTCGATGGCCTTTCTTACGTCTGGATGGACCATGGCTTCCAGATCGCCCAGCCGGGTCTCAGTCGAGCTGGAAATGATGGGGAAGTTTTCCGTCGGATCCGTGCAATGGTTGATCATCATCGTGACACCCGGTTTCAGACTACGAATGACTTCGACGTATTTTTTGACCTTATCTTCCCGTTTCCATCCGTAACTGTAATTGTGCAAGTCGTCGAGCACTGGCAAGCCGGAATCCCACACTTGTTTTCCCAACACCTTAATCATGGCTGGTGGCCAATCGGGATTTTGAGCGGAAATGAACGTAGCGTGTCCTCCCGGGACCATGATGGGTATCTGCGTATCTGCTCCGACCTTCATGTACCGTTGAACATATTCCAGGTCGGCGAAAATCGTGCCCATATGTGAATCCAGATGGGTGGGTTCAAAACCCGCAGTGCGTGCACGATCGATTTGCGCACGAATCTCCATTTCGACTTCGTCGGCGTTGGAATTCTTCACCACGTCTTCCACACTTGACCACATGGCGCCTTCTTTATCGACAAGCCCCGGTACCGTCGGCTTCCCCGCAAGCGGGCCCCAACGGAATAGGTCCCATTCCGCATTGAGGGTGAGATGCAGACCAGCATCGACCTTTGGATTCTTTTCAATATAATCGAGTATTTCCGGTACCCATGGACAGGGCATCATCACGCTAAACGAGTTGGCCACGCCTTTTTCGAGTGCCTTAATCGTCCCTAGATTGGAATCATGCGACATGCCTGCGTCGTCGATGTGCATGATGAGCAGCTTGCTGCCTTTCGGCCAGCCGAGTTTCTCTGCGTAGGTTTCATCTTGCGAATAACCGTTCTGTGAAAAGGACAAAATCAGTAGACAAATCAAAGTACGCAGAACGGGCATCAGAAACTCTCCAGTGGTCAACAAACGGTAACGTGTTGATCCTATAGAAGGAATGTGGAAAGAGTCAATTCGAGCAAACCCTTTCGAAAGTCGAATTAATCCATCAAACGTAGACTGTCCGTGAACGCTTGTTTGGCGATTTTGATTCCGAGGCGAAACCGTTCGTCCGCGATCTTGATCTTTGATTCATCATTCTCAGCCTGGACGATGCATTGAAAGTAAGCATTGAATAGATCACCTAGTTTGGACTGAAATGCTGCCTGAAGCCCGTCTTTCGTGATCTCCTTAATATTACTGGCCATTCGAAACTCCCTCCCAAGATTGGATTCAATTCCAATTGCATTGGGTCGAGCTCAACTGCCACTCGGCCTCGTGGTCCACATCGGCGGGCGATTCGGACCAACCCTATTCTAATTGATTCTACGCTCGTTGTCTCCCCAAAATTTGTCCCGTAAATCTCTTTTGAGGATTTTTCCAGCCCCGCTCTTCGGTAATTCCGACGGGTAAAACTCGATTGATTTCGGACACTTATACCCGGCAATTAATTCGTGACAGTGTTTCAGCAACTCCTCTTCCGTCACCGATTGATCTGGTTTCAGTGTCACCACAGCATGTACGGCCTCGCCCCAGGCCTCATTCGGAATCCCGATTACGGCCGCTTCGAGGATAGCCGGGTGTTGATACACGGCAGTTTCGACCTCGGTCGAATAAACATTTTCTCCACCTGTCACGATCATGTCCTTAGATCGATCGACAAGATAGATGTATCCGTAGTCGTCCATATATCCAACGTCGCCGGAATGCATCCATCCGTCGCGAATCGCCTCCGCCGTGGCGTCCGGCATTTTTAAATACCCTTTCATTACGTTCGGGCCTTTAAAACAAATCTCGCCTACTTCACCCTTCGGCAGTTCGTTGTCGTTCTCATCTCGTATTTCGACCAAGGTCAGATGACAAGCCTGTCCTGCGGATTTGAGACGCTTCGAAAACTCCGACCCTTCCGGGTGCTGATGATCGGCGAAGGGGAGAACCGTCACGATCTGAGACGATTCGGTCATTCCATAACCCTGGACGAAATCGCATTTCAATGTGTCGATCGCTTTTTGCAGAACTGAGACGGGAATGGGGGAGGCCCCATAAAGTACGGTGTCGAGGTTGGACAAGTCGTACTCGTTTACCTTCGGGTGATTGATCACCATATTGATCATGGTCGGAACAAGTATAATCTTGTTGATGTTGAATTCCTGAATGGCCTGCATTGTTTTTTCTGGATCAAACGCGGGAATGAATGCGTGGGTCGCTCCCGCCATCGTCATTGTCCACGTCGTTCCGGCATCTGCCAGATGAAACATCGGTGCGACGTGCAGGTAGGTATCCGCGTTCGTATATCCCAACCCCATCATCGCGTTCGTGCTGTTAGCAATCACACTGTTGTGAGTTAACATCACGCCCTTCGCCCGACCCGTGGTTCCACCGGTGTAGAAATAACCCATCACGTCTTCGTCCGAACCACTGTTGTCGGGAATCGGTTCGCCCTCTTCCAGCAACTGCTCAAATGACATCATCCCTTCGTTATCACCCTCGCCTGCGAAAACAAGGTGTTTCACGGTGTCCAGTTTCCCTTCGAAATCTTTGAGCATGGGTTTGAACGCATCATCCACGATTAATACCGTCGACTCACAATCGTTCATCTGGAAGACCAATTCCGGCGCAGCGAGACGAGTGTTGAGCGGTACAATGACCCCTCCGGCCCACAACGTGGCATACATCAGTTCAAAATATTTGTGATGGTTCAACATCAGAATGGAAACAGGTGTGCCTTCGTGGACACCCAGCTGTTGCAAAGAGCCCGCCAATGTTTGCACTCGTGGCAAAAGTTCGTTGTACGTCCAGGATCCGTCTGCAGATACCATCGCATTTTTGTTGCCGTACAGTTGCACAGCGCGTGTCAGGGTATTCGTGATTTTCATGAAAATAGATTCCTTTTCGCAATCCGAACCATTTGGACTGATTTCAAACGTTTGTTTTAGAGTGTAAACATTTGTCGATGCCATGACAACCAAAGTGTTTAGCTGTGGGCAGTGCGGTGTTAATGTCGATAGGCTGAATTAGGATTGTTTTGCACGAACGAAGCTACTTCAACTTCGAACGTAGTAGACCCATTTCACACTTTGTGGCGATGGGTTGTTCATTCGGCGCCAGCGTTTGCGCTAATTTTCGTCGCGTTGAAAAAGGAAACATTTGCATGTAAAGTGAATTCCCTACATTGGCCGCAAGCGAGTTTAGCACTAGAGCAGATAATAGAAATGATTTATCCGCACGAATATTCATTGTTCAATTACTGGGTTTTTGCACTGACTTTTTTCGCAGTTGCATTGTTCCTGCGATTGTGGCTGGAGGAAATAACAGAATCGGGTTCGGACAATGGGTGCCTGTTTTTTGTCGTTACGCCGATTCTCTTGGGGATGGCAATCGGAATTGCTGAGTTGTCAGACTGGATGCTGCATCGAAAATTGTCCACATCAGTGCGTGTAAGTTTTTTTTATCTCTTTTATATACCTTTGGTGATAGGAATTGTGAAATCGATTTTCGGCATCGCAAGAACGCGATTGAACGCTCTCTCAGAGGCTGTGTCGAAAACTACGCTCGATAAATTAGAGAAAAGAAAATCGACGAAAAAAAGGAACCGACTGAAGCGGCGATCGAGAACGGTACAGTCAGCTTCATTAAGAATTCAGGATAGTCCTCGGGAGGAGCGGAACGAGAAACTTTTCGAATACTCGGCCCAGGGAAACTCGGAGGACAAAAAAACGATTCTCACGAAGCCGATACCGACAATTTTGGATGTCCTGTCTCAGTCGAATGCGGTAGATTTAGGTGAAATAGCCGATATCCTGCTTGACCACGAAAATCCCGAAATACGAACGCGTTCAGTTGAGGCTTTAACAAATGAAGATCCTCGTTTGAAAATGTTTCAACCTCTTTTGCGCGACAATCAAAAACTCATTCGGGATGCGAAACAATGTCTGGAATTGACGGGGGAAAGCAAGGTTCTCAACCTGTCTCCATTAGTACCAAAATTAAAAAAGGATTCGATTTTCGAGTTATTCAAGAATTTTTCTGACGAAGGGTTTACGACTGAATTGGACCTGCAATTCTCATTACTGGCTCATAAAGACCGTGCGTTACGGATGGCGGCAGCAAAATTGATGGAGGAGGGTGAATACCAAATTGTTTCCGAATTGATCCCTATTCTTAACCATAAATACAACTATGGTCCAATCTCAGCCCAAATGCTTAGAGCAACTTCGCCTGATCTTCAAATGGATGATCTGTTAAGTCACGTTTTGGCGGAAATATTAGAACCACAAGCCAAGGATATAGCGGAAAATTTTATTCAAAAATATGTAACAAATGGTAGGGCCATTGTAAGAAAATCAAACATACAAAGTTTGAAGAGTGCTGATTCAATGTCCCGAAAACAAGGAGCGAAAGGCTTACTTGCTCACGGAGATTCTCGCATCGACATCCTCCAACCGCTTGTGGAGTTGGATTCAGATCTTGGGTCGGCATTGTCAGATTCGCTTTTGCTATCAACGACGGATGAGGAGCTCGCGAAAGAGCCCCTGATTGGTCTTCTCGCACATAGAGAATTGGCGGTCCGAGAAGCGACGTGCCACATCTTAGATCAGCTTGGAGAATCTCGGATCGACATGCTCAAACCCCTTGTGAGTTTAGATTCGGATCTTGGGTCAACATTGTCAGATTCGCTCTTACTATCAACGACGGAAGAGGAGTTCGCAAAAAAGCCCCTTTTTCGGCTTCTTTATCATGAAGATCTGGCGGTACGTAAAGCCGCGTTCGATGTCTTAAACCGCCTAGGCGATTCTGTTGTAGAATTCTTCCAGCCCCTTATCGATTTGGACTCGAATCTTGGGTCTGCCTTGTCAGTTCCTCTTTTGGTTGCTCCCACTGATGAGCAACTATTGAAAGAGCCCCTTATTCGGCTTCTAGCCCATAATGAATTAGCGGTGCGCGAAATCGCCCTCAATATCTTGGACCAACTTGGAGAATCTCTTGCGACACGATTTAGATTTTTTGTACAGATTGATCCAAGTTTCGCTTCCAAAAACGCAAAAAGATTGTTGTCAACAACACCAGATCTGAAGCAAATAATTGAGAGCATATCGAAAATCATCGATCGAAATAGTACACGTGGAAATCTAATTGGAAGTCCCGTTACATTAGCGGACACGGTAGCGTTTTTAGATTACTGTTTGGCTAATAACGGTTCCGTCACAAAAGAACGCTTATACTCGTTACTAGGGGATTCGGATTGTGCTGTGCGTTCAGTTGCTGCTAAATTCTTGTTTCTTGATGGCGAAGAAATACTTAGACTTTTATACGATATCCTATCCTTGGATATGGATATAGGGACCGCGGTACTAGACGCTGACCCATTCTGTAATTCTATCGAGAAGTTAAACACGGCCCCGTTGGTCGCTCTTTTTGGGAAAGATTCTCCGACACAAAGCCACTACAAGCTTTTATTTGACTCCTTAAGTGATTTACTGGATCAAGGTGCACCTATTGATGGTATGAGCCTCGTTGCTTTTTTGGGTCACGAGAATCAAGAATGCCGAAAGCATGCGGCTCTATTGTTGGAAAAAATGAATGACCCTAGAATGGATCAATTTACAATTGATGCGATCACCGTGGATTCCATGCTTTGGCCAGTACTGGTAAAGATCAACGATGGTGAGAGTAAACTCGAAAAATATCCTGTGGACGACCTTTTTGATCTCTTTGAAAATTGTAACCATTGGGAATCGTCGTTTGTTTTTGAATGCTTGAAGAATGTTTTTGGCTTGACCGGAAACATTCCAATCGATTTTCTTATCGAGTCGATTGGTCGGGCCCAAAAAGCCGAACGGTATAGTTATCTCCGTTTACTTTCGATGAGTGAAGAACCGTTCATTAAAGATTCTAAACTTCTGTTAGAAACGCTCTGCAAAATGGATGGTGCCGAAGATTTTGCACAGACCCTTATCAAGGTACATAAGGAATACCACCGAACAGGTACCATTAAGAACAAACATGTATTTCTGTTGCGTTTTCATTCAGATGGATGCATTAGTGAAATCGCGTCGCGGTTTTTTCCAGATCACGAAAAATATGCGTATGCAGGGTATAAATATATCATCAACGAAAGGATCAAAGCGCGAAGTCCTATTCACGAATCCGAATATCTCAGTGATACCAACGTCAAATTATGGACAGAACGAATTCAGAACGTAGAGGGGCGGGAAAATCAAAATGCAATTTTACGTCGGCTATCAAGGTCGTGTAACCGGCTAGCGATAGATGCGTTTATTCGACATCAACATAAATTTTCGTACGATAAAGACGGTACCTACATGGATTTTCTGTTGGAACTTATGGATTCAGTTTGCGAAAAACTGACATCAAATGATTTGTATGCGATTACAAAACTCCACGCATCCCGAGAGGTGGAAGTCAAGGTCGACGTGGATAGATGTGACAATCCCGTTTATGAGCCTCAGACGGAAATCGCTAATCTTTCTGTTCCGATAGGAAGAGCTAATCACATGATGATGATGTTGAGGCACGCCAATGCATTGCTTCCTCCCCTCCCTTTTGAGGTAGATTCGATTCACCAATTTATTTGTCGCTGTGGGTTGGAACATGAAATTCCCGAAGAATTTTGTGATGAGACGTTAATTTGTCCAGCGTGTCGGAGTCACATCAACGATACAGCGTAGGAAATATATTAAGATGTTTCATTTGACACAAATTGTAAAATGTTATGGATGTTGATGTTGACAAAAATCGGAGAGATCGAACCAGCAATGAATAACATTTTTTTTCATGTGACAAAAGCATGCAACTTGGCGTGTAAATATTGTTATTTTTCTGCACGTAAGCCGATGCCGGACGAAATGACAGCCGAGGAAATCCTGCCGCTATGGCCTGAAATGCTCGAACTTCGGCCCCGTAAAATAGTATTTACAGGCGGGGAGCCTTTGCTAAAGGAAGATCTGTTTGAGATGATCGAAGGGTTGCGCGAATCCGATGTAGATCATGTTGTAAAGCGTTGCCTGAATACGAATGGTCATCTAATGACTCCGGCAATTGCCGCTCGTTTGGTCGGTCTTGTAGACGAAGTCCGAGTTAGTTTAGATGGATTAAGAACGAATAATGACTCCATGAGGGGTGCAGGTAACTATGATTCGGTTATGGAGGCTCTTGATTGTCTAATTGAAGTCGGTATTAGGCCGAAGGTATTGATTACGGTTACTTCTCTCACCTTCCCCGATTTAGAAGAGCTCCTCCTGCTTCTTCGTGCTAAAGGCGAAATAGATATCAATATCAATGGTTTTCGACCGATAGGAAGAGGGAAGGGCAAATATGCCTGGCAGATCGATGGACTTAATATTAACGAAATAGTAGCACGGACGATGGAGCACAGTGACATTAGAATTTCCAATGAAAATGATGACCAGTCGAGCGGGCCGATCAATTGTGGTGTTGGCACAATGTTAAACATAATGCCTAATGGAGATATTTTTCCATGTCATGTTTTGACTGATCCGCAATTCCGTTTAGGGAATTTGAGAAAAGAATGTATTTTGCATATATGTAATCGGTATGGATTGCTTGGTCAGCTCGCTTCGTTAAATTTTCAAGAACTGGCACAAGAAGATGACGCCTTAAAAGATCTGGTTCAGCCTAACGTGTGTATGGGAAATGTCTTCGCAAAAACTGAATCCAATGAGACTTGGAGGAAGCACCTCCCCCCATTAGGGAAGATTCGGGGTTGACATTACGAATATTTATTCTTCAAAAATTAAACTGAAAATAGACTGGACTAAAAAAATTCTCTTAAACACATTGGCTTTACCGACCCAAAAGGTATCCAGACGCCCTTTGTTTAGTATTCCATAACAGGAACGTGTCAATGGCCCTGGGATATCGCTTTTCGGGCGATGTTATCCATTTTCTTAGGCCAAACTAATTTCAAAAAGCGTCCAATTTTTCCACGGCTGGATCCAATGACCAACCGTTCGCGACGTTCCATACCCGCCGCAATGAGTAGCGCGCATTCGCGCGCCGTCATTACTTTACCTTCTTTCAATGGAGAATCCTTCATAGGCTCCCCATCGCCTTTCAGTGCCCGCTTGTGTATTTCAGTAACGACAAAATCAGGCGCAATCATCGTCACATCGACACCAGATCCCTGGAGCTCAATTCGGAGCGAGTCGAAAAAGCCGAATTGTGCATGTTTCGAAGCGGCATATCCGGTACGCGTCGGTACGCCCGTCATTCCCGCTATCGATGACACACCGACGACCAGGCCCTTTGTTTTTTTCAAATGGGGAAGCGCGTGATACGAGCAGTAGACGCAACTCATGTAATTGAGATTCATCACCTTTTCGTATATCGATAAATCTTCCACTTCTTCAAACAACGACCACATCGTACCGCCCGCGTTGTTAACAAGAATATCTATCTGTCCAAAACGGTTCACGGCCGCATCGATGAGATTTTTGCAATCCGACTCCGAAGTCACATCCGTCGGCACAATCAAAGTCTCCGCACCAACCCCTTCACATTCGTCCAATAATTCTTTCAGACGAGCTTCATTACGGGCAGCCAACACCAGCTTGGGCATCTGCGGAGCCAACTCGATGGTCAATGCCCGGCCGATTCCCTCCGAGGCACCTGTGATAATGATTACTTTCTGTTGGAATGCGGTCATGACTCACCTCCAGATATTTAATCATTCACACTGTATCCCATTTTCGATAAGATTTCCAGATGTATTCGAATCGCCAAGAGCCATTCCCAAACGCAATTCGTTGCAAAGCATGGTACTCCATTGATAAGGTGTAGCCATGGCTTTTAAGTGGGTACCATTAGAGTGGAATTACTGTCCGATCTGCAGCAAGAAGCTGGTGGAAGGGGATGATGGGCAATCCATGCGTCCGCACTGTACCGATTGCGACAAATTTTATTATCACAATCCCGTACCCGCCGCCTGCTGTTTTCTGACCAATGACAAAGGCGAACTCCTGATGGTCCAACGATCCGTTGAGCCTCAAAAAGGATTGTGGACGCTGCCCGGGGGCTTTGTGGAGTCCGGAGAAACAACCGAACAGGGCGCCCTTCGCGAGCTCGAAGAAGAAACCGGGCTCATTGGCTCCGGGACGACTCTTTTGGGCGTTTGTACAATCCCCGGCCGGCACACAGGCGGCGTTGTCGTCATCGCATACACCGTCGATACTTGGGAAGGCGAAATGACCCCCATGACCGACGCGATGGACCTGGGGTTTTTCAGCCCCGAAAATCGGCCCGAGATCGCCTTCGAAGTTCACCAGGAATTGGTGAAACAGTACGATATCATGCGCGAAAAACAATCCTCCTGATTCCGCTGAATTTGATTATTAGTTGACATTAATCCCGCCTTTTCGTTAAGATCTTTGCCTGTGTAGCGAGTCCTTCGACTCGCTACTTCTATTCTGAATACATGTGGACGGGTAGCTCAGTTGGTAGAGCATCGGACTTTTAATCCGGTGGTCGCGGGTTCGAGCCCCGCCCCGTTCACCATTTTTCAGGCCTTTCTGCAGGCGTTTCGTTTCCCCATCCGTAGTTCGATCTGGTCTTTCTCCGCTCTTCTGCCGTTGTGCCTGTTTTAGGCAGGTGCTATGATAGCCCGATTAGGTTCAAATGAAATCGGAGTATGTAGTTCATGCGCAATAACCAGGTTATGGCCATTTCCAATACGGCGATTGTTGGGCTTGTTGTCGCTTTTCTTTCGATGGTTACCCCATCAGACGTGTCCTTCGCGCAGGAAACAGCAGTCGTATCGGCCGAGAGTCCTACCCTTTTGATTGCCGATTGGCTTGCCGAAAATGACGATGTTTCCCTTCGGTACGAACGCACTGGAAAAGCCTATCTTCCAATCCTCACCAAAAATATTTACCGGAGCGGGCGACGCCCGGTTCTGGTGGGCGCAGACAATGTCGTCATGTATCCCGACGTCATTGATACCGACGCGATTGACCCCGATGCATCCGGATTGACCTTTGAGTTCATCCATCGTAAAGAACCCAAGAAGATGTTCTTTGTCCCGTTCAATGAAGGGTGGACCGCTGAATCGCTGAAGGACGAAGGCGTCATGATTGCGCCTCCGAGCGTGAAGCTTTCCGGGAAATATGTGCGCATTGGGGCAGCAGAAGGGGTGACACTCCCATTTGTCACGACGACGCCTCCGATACGGATCGAAACGGACTCCGTTCTTGAATTTTCCGTGGGTATTGAAGAGAAGACGCTGGAGCCGGGGACGAAAGGAAGCTTGATGTTTCAAAAGCTGCTGCCATTTCCGATTACGCCTCTGCGTTACGTGGTGACGGTGGTTGACGATTCCGTGAGGGACGAATTATTTCGTATTACTTACCCGACGAAAGAACTGAATCACGTATGGTCCAATCAAAATATCGATTTATCAAAATACACAGGCAAGACAATCCAGGTCGAATTCAAAGTAGAAGACACCGGGTTGTGGAAGCGCGGGGAATTACAGCCGGGAAGCGTTCTGCCGCTATGGGGAAACCCACGTATTTATGCCCAAACAGCCGCCGATAAAGACGTGCCCAATATCATTATGATCAGTCTCGACACATTGCGCGCCGATCATCTGGGAGCGTATGGATATGAACGAGACACAAGCCCCTTCCTCGACGAGTTGGCTGCCGAGTCCTATCTGTTCGAAAAATGTATCGCCAATTCTTCGTGGACCATTCCGTCGCACTCTTCCTTGTTTACGGGCATGCCTCTGTTTACCCATCGGATGGGCGGGAAGCTAAGTTGGAAATTGGATTCGGAATTCCGGACGGTGGCGGAAGAATTTCGGGACATTGGGTATGCCACGGGCGCATTCACTGAGGGTGGAGCATTGACCGGAAGTCTAGGCTTTAGCCAGGGATTCGACTGGTATAGCGACGGGCCCGCGTATCAGGTATCTGGCGGCGAGGTTACTCACACGTTCAATATGGCGAAGAACTGGATGAAATATAATCAAAACAATCCGTTCTTTTGTTTTGTCCATACCTACGAAATTCACATGCCCTATAACCCGCCGCCTCTCTTCGAAAACAAATTTACGAGTGAAGAACGCACGATGCTGGTCGAATTGAATGTGGAAAATGAAGACGAAGGATACCGACAATCCGTTGTTGACAGATACGACGGCGGCATAGCTTACACCGACAGCATGCTTAGAGAGTTTTGGACGCAGTTGGAAGACCACGGGTTACTGGACAACACCTATGTCGTCATTCTGTCCGACCATGGCGAAGAATTTTGGGAACATAATGGAGTCGAACACGGGTGGACGCTTTTTCAGGAGCAACTCCATGTGCCCCTTATCTTTCATTTTCCCAAGGAAAAAGCCGGTAACAAACGGATACCCAACCTCGTGAGTTTGTCCGACGTTTTCGCTACCTTGCTCGAGATTGGCGGTATCGAGAAAAAGAAACACGCTCCCGATTCTCAAAGTTTGGTCCCATTAATGACCGGAAAAGGAACCTACAGCCGGGAAGCCGTATACAGCCAGCTCGTGACAAACTTGTTTGGTCTGTTTTTCTCTTATCAAACTTCTGATTGGAAATATATGGCCAACGCGTCTTATTTGAAAGCGGACTCGCCGATCTATACGGAGGATTCCAACGTCGTAATCGGCGCGAAAGGGAAAAACGAAACGGATTTCACGAGTGCAGAGGAACAAAAACTACTCAGTTTTTTTGCCGATCAGAAAATATTTTCTGGGAATATCCCGCCAAACCCATTCATGGAAGAACCGCCCCGACAACAGTTTTTGTATAATCTCCAAACGGACTGGAAAGAAAGAAATCCTCTCCTAAAAGACACTGCTGCGATTCTTCCGGAACTGTTCAAAGAAATTTTCGCTATGATGAATGAAATCGATCAACGAGCTACAGGCCTCACCCCGGTTCAAGGCGAAGACAAGAACCTTAGTGAAGAAGAACAGGAAGCGCTTCGTGCTCTCGGGTATGTTGATTAAGGCGGCAAGCCTGACCGTTCCATGGTACACCTCAGGTTCCATTTGCAAACCCGGTTACGGACCTATCAGAATAACTTCATGAAGTCACCTCAATTTCGATTAGTTCTAGTTGTTTTTACGCTCCACGCATTAGTTGTGGCAAAGCCATTGTTCGATGTATTGGCCGCTTTCCCCGAATACTTCGTCGTCAATCGAATCGGTTTTAGCGAAGTACTATTTCTCGTTGTCGTTGTTTCTCTCGTCTTGCCAATCGCGATAGTTACGCCTCTCTTGTTGATTCAAAAAATGGCCAAGGAGCGAGGTGCACAAATCCATCTCATTGCAATAGGAACATACGGCCTTGGGTACATGCTTCAAATGATTTCAAAGATCGAAATGCTACCGCTGTTTTCCGCCATCGTGCTAGGGGTTGTCGCCGGTGTGGGCGTGGCCGTGTTGTATTGGCGCAACGAACGTTTTAGCTTTGTGATTTCCCTCGTCTCGCCGATCATCATACTATTTCCGGCCCTGTTTTTATTGAACGGAAATATCCAACGCGCCGTCTTTCCAGCGAACACGGTCTCCAAAAAATTTGCGCTGGAGGCGCCAATAACTATCGAATCCACGCCACCAATTGTCTTAGTCGTCTTAGACGAATTTCCCCTGACCGACATGCTCGATCGGAATGGAGATATCGAAGCCGGATGGTTTCCAAATTTTGCCGCATTGGCCAATGAATCCACGTGGTACGAAAACGCGACGACTGTATGGCCCAATACTGTCGGCGCGGTGCCCGCTATCCTCTCGGGGGTCCGGCCTACGGGGACGAAAATCTTCCCAAATTACGAGACTTTTCCTGCGAACCTATTTTCGATGTTGACGAACCACTACGCTTTGAATGTTTATGAGAGTACAACAGACATGGTTCCTCCCGCTCAGGTCGAGGACGATGAGCAACCTTCCGCGACGAAAACGCCCCTCACTGTCGTTCTCAACGATGCCGCGATCGTGTACCTCCATATCATTTCGCCTAAAGAGCTGACGCACCATTTGCCGCCAATCGACCAAGGTTGGGGGAATTTTGGAAACGCAAAACCAGAACAAGATGAACCTATCCGTCGAAGAAGAACAGTGGATGAAATCCTCACCCCAAACGTGGATCCTGAACGGGGTCACAAAGCGCACTCTTATACGCGGGTGGCCAAAATTCAAGAGTTCATTGATACAATCGAAACCTTCGATGAACCAACGTTGCATTTTTTTCACACCGTATTTCCTCATTCGCCCTACTACTATTTACCATCCGGAAAAGCTCATTCCGATAACCAACGCCCCATTGGGATACAGGCTAGAAAACCGGTCTGGAAAGGGAGTGTTGCAGCAGTCGAAAGATTACATCATGGCTTGAGACTTCAAGAAGCCCTGGCGGATCGCTTCATCGGGAGCTTGATGGATACATTAAAATCATCTGAAAAATATGACGAGAGCTTGATCATCATCACGGCAGATCACGGCATGAGTTTCATTCACGGTCACTCGTTCCGGTTCGTAACAAAACACACCTTCGGCGATATTGCCTTTGTGCCCTTATTCATCAAATATCCAAACCAATCGAAAGGCGTACGAGTTGACAGAAACGTTGAGAACATCGATATTTTTCCCACCATTAGAGACGTTGTAGGAGCGGATTCGAACTGGTCATTCGACGGTCAATCTTTATTAGACGAAAATGCCAGCCCACGCGCCACGAAGATTCTTCCGGATTCGCAGGGTAAAATCGTCGAAATGGACCGGGATGAATACCTGGACGCGAAACACGCATCGATCATCCGCAAAATCGATTTATTCTCTACCGAAGACGAACGTTCCGACTTGTTTCGTTTTGGGAGAGGCCTTGAGTTCATTGGCCAGCCAACGTCTGCGCTGGCTCCGATGAGAGTCGATGCAGCGATTGATTGTGAAGGGCTCGACGCTCTAAAAGGCATAGACTTGAGAAACCATTTTCACCCTATCCGAATGATAGGGAAAGTGCGCGCGACAAGAACAATTACGTCAGACTTCTTACTGGCGTTTACCATCAACGGTAAAATCGAGGTATTCTCGAAGCCCATATCCGTCGGCGATGAACATTGGTTCGATGCCGTTCTCCCTGAAGACGCCATTCGTCAAGGCGATAATTCGGTTGAAGTAATGTTGGTTGATCTGGGGCGTCCCGCACCTATTGATTAATGATCTGTTGTAGCAATTCCATCCAGGATGACGCTATGTGCATAGTCGTTCGTGATTACCCTTTATTTGCTCCGTAAACTGTCCAACGGCTAAAATCGGTATTGGCTGCGAATTCAGGATTTCAAATGGAACAACAACAACAAAGCGAATGGCGCGAACAATGGAGCATGCTACAGGACGATGAGCTGTTTCTGTTTAAGGACTGGATTCATCCGGTCACGCTGGATGATTTCAAGGGAAAAAGCGTTCTCGAATGTGGGTGCGGCGGAGGACAACACACGGGGTTTGTTGCTCCCTATGCCAAATCAATGTGTTCAGTCGATTTGAATGCTGTTGAGATTGCCAAAGAAAAAAACAAACGTTTCGACAATATCGAATTCCTCGAAGCCGACATCGCCTCCATGGATTTGGAAAGAAAATTCGACGTGGCGTTTTCCATCGGCGTAATCCACCACACCGATGACCCAGACAAAACCGTCGGAAATATGAAGGCCCACCTTTCGGAAGGTGGAAGACTGATCGTCTGGGTGTACAGTAAGGAAGGGAACGCCCTGGTCGAATACGGTGTAGAGCCCATCCGAAAAATCTTCCTGAAAAAGTTGCCGCGAAATTTGTTGTTGACCATCTCGAGGCTTGTTACGGCCGCCATGTACCTACCTATTTACACCGTGTATCAATTGCCCTTGAAATTCCTGCCTTTCTACGAATATTTTCAAAATTTCCAGAAACTTTCCTTTTATCGCAATACGCTGAACGTTTTCGATAAGCTTAATGCGCCTCAAGTAGAATTCATTTCGAAAGCACGAATCGAATCATGGTTCAACGAGGGACAGGATTTCGAAAATGTCACCATCAACCCGTACAAAGGCGTTAGTTGGCGAGGCACCGGAACGAAAATTTAAATTCCAATAGGAATGAAAAACAATAAGGGGCACACATGCCTGGAATTACGATAGTTATCCCCGCGTTCAATGAAGAAGATTCCATCAGAGACACGGTTCAAATGGTTCGTGATGCCTTCGAATCGACGGATCACGAGACTGAAATCATCGTCGTGAACGATGGTTCCACAGACAGAACCCAACAAGAAGCCGAAGAGGCCGACGTAAAGGTTATCACCCATCCCACCAACAGTGGATACGGGAATGCGCTTCTGACCGGGGTTCGCAATGCGACTCATTCCTGGATCGGGATTACTGATGCAGACGGGACCTACCCCATTGAAGAAATGCCTTCCATGCTCGAAGAAGCTTCCGGCCGCGACCTCGATATGCTCATTGGCGCTCGGCAGGGGAAACACTATAAAGGCAGTAAATTCAAATGGGTGGCCCGAATCGCCTTCAAATGGTTGAGCGAATTTGCAACCGGCAACAAAATTCCAGATATCAATAGCGGATTGCGCGTTATGCGTCGCGATATGATCATGCGTTTTGCGCCCATTCTTTCCGGTGGCTTTTCCTTTACCACCACCATCACCATTATCGCGTTTCTTACTTACCATTTCGTTGAATATCGGCCCGTGAAATATCATGCCCGTAAGGGCGCCAGCCATGTCCGCTACGTAAGGGATACGATGCGGTCCGCTCAAATCATCGTCATGACCATTCTGTTTTTTAATCCCATCAAACTTTTCATATTACACGCAGCGTTTCTCCTGATTTCTGGAATCGTTGCATTTCTGTTATCCGTGGCCTTCCCCGATCTGACCTCCCCGATATTGGTGCTGTCCCTCTTTTTCCTTGTTGCGAATATATTATTGGGAATGGGGTTTCTTGCCGAACAACGTCGGGTCCACTTGGCCAACGTCAAGATTCCTGAGCGAGGGTATACGCCAAACGAACGGCGTTAGCGTCGCGAATTACGAAGGGATAGCCTGTGTGCGGAATCTGCGGTATCGTATCGGCTGACACCGAGCCGGCCCCCGATCGATCGGTTCTCGAATCGATGAACAACGCACTGGTCCATCGAGGGCCCGATGGCGCAGGCATTATGATTGAAGATCACTTCGGCTTTGGTCATCGCCGGCTCTCCGTCATCGATATCGACGGCGGCGTGCAACCCATGACCGACTCCGAAGGAATCGTAACCATCACGTTTAACGGCGAAATCTACAATTTCCTCGAATTACGAGACGAGTTAATCGCGAAGGGAGTAGTCTTTCAAACTCGTTCCGACACGGAAGTTCTCTTGAAAGGATACCTCCATTGGGGAATCGGCGTTTTGGATAGGTTACTAGGTATGTTCGCCTTTGCGATTTGGGATCGCAGGACCCGGGAACTGTACGTCGTTCGCGACCGTCTCGGCGTAAAACCTCTCTATTGGACGCCGCTTGTTTCAGGAGGCGTGGCCTTTGCTTCGGAACTCTCGTCTCTTCGATATGCGATGGACTCACCGAATGAGATGAATCGTTCAGCGGCCTGCGAGTTTTTTGCGCTGAGTTACGTAACCGGTTCCAATTCCATTTTGCAACGAGCGTATCGTCTCCCCGCGGGTTCATTCCTCAAATGGAAAAGTGGAGCATCACCGGAAATCAAAACCTATTGGGACCTGGCTGAGATTTGGCAATCGCGGGCCGACACCTTCGTGCCACAAGAAAATCAAGATGCGAAATTCTTGAGCTGTTTGGAGACCGCCACCAAAGATCGTCTCATCACCGACGTTCCCCTGGGTGCGTTCTTGAGCGGTGGGCTGGATTCCAGTGGGATTTGCGCATTGATTATGAAGGCGGAAAAGGAGTTGGAAACCTTCAGTATCGGGTTCAAGGAAAAATCTTACGACGAATTGCCGTATGCGCGACTCATGGCGGAAGAATTGGGCACGAAGCATCGCGACGAAATCGTTTCATGCGAGAGTCCCGATCTGTTGTTGGAGATTGCCAATCATTTGGACGAGCCGTTTGCCGATACGTCGATCGTACCGACCTATGTTCTTTGTCGCTCGGCGAGAAAACATTTGACCGTCGCATTATCGGGAGATGGGGGGGATGAGCTGCTCGCCGGCTATGTAACGCATTCCGCAGACAAAATTCATAGCTATCTGTCCCACCTTCCAAAGCCCTTGGTGAAGGGCATGAGTGCCATGGTCAATCTGATCCCGGATAATCGGAACAAAGTAGGAACCGTTTTCAAGCTGAAACAATTCATGAGAGGCGCCCATCTCGATGCCGCTCACGCCCATGCATCCTGGCGAATGTTGGCCACCGACTCTGGATTACGCGACCTTATCCATCCCGATTTCTGGACCGACGACGCGCAACCGTTTCGTCCATTTGTTGAAGCCTACAACGAAGTGCCTAGTTTGTCGCCGTTGGATAGGCAACTGTACGTCGACTACAAGACTTGGCTCGTGGACGACATCCTGACCAAAACCGATCGCGCGAGCATGGCTCATGGTCTCGAAGTACGCAGTCCGTTTCTTGACCATCGCTTGATCGAGCATTGCGCAGGATTGAGCGCCGACCAAAAACTAAACGGCTTCAAAGGGAAATACATTTTGGGAAAAGCAATGGCCGGACTGGTACCACAAAAAATCGTCGAGCGCCCTAAACGTGGATTCAATTCTCCTGTGAGTCATTGGATCGCCGGATCCTGGCGCGAATTGGTACAAGATACTTTTAACGAGACCACTGTGAAAAACGAAGGAATATTGAACTCGAAAACGATAAACACCGTGCTCCAGGAACATCTTGCAGGTCACCGCGACAACGGCCTACTGATCTTCAATCTACTGATGTTTCGCCTATGGAACGAAAGCCACGCGTAGATTTGGGCGTCTAATTCGTCATTAACCGCGCGATGAAATGAAGTTTTCGATCGAAAAAATAGCCAAGCGGTATCGGATACAACGCTAAGTGTTCGAGTAATACGTCCAAATCCAAATCGAGTTTTTCGAATTCCTCTTCCCATTTTTTCCACGACCAGAAATTGTAGGGGAGTACCACGCCATGGCCCCGATTGCCGAACCAATCCATGAAACGTAAGACCTCAAAATCGATTTTCGAGTTGGCGATGTGATCTTTGATAATAATCGACGATGTAGACACCCGCTTCATTTCCGTCAATAACTCATGGGCGTTGTCACAATGGTGCAGTACGTCGCAGATCATGCATACATCCCAGGAATCGTCCTCAGCAGGTATCGTATGTCCGTCGAATTTGTTCAATGGAATAAAACGTTCCGGCCAGATTTTGATGTCGACCCCTTCAATATGAACATCCGGGCGTAGATCACAAATAGCCCGACTCAATTTTCCATTTCCCGCGCCAATATCCAAAACGCGCGCGGATTCAGGCAATAATTTTGAAATATGAGCCGCTAATCGGGTGGCGCGACGGTCCATAGCGATTTTCGAATGCACGTTGGCCATGGATCTTAGACCGACCGAATGAACAGTCTCTTCTTCTTTTTCTTGTGAATCCAATTCAAATCCCTAGCGAGTCGTTAAGTGAAGATAGCTATCATAGCTTCGCTCCAAAAAATTCTCAAGCAAAGTAGTCTGGAAGACGACAAATTCGGAATTTGAATCCTTCCTTTTATTTGGTCAAAATACATTTTCCATTTCAACCCACACTCTAATTCTGACTGAAAACTTAATTCATGAATTCATCCAGTAATCACACTCCTTCGGAGAAAACGGTAGAAAAAATAGGCGTACTGATCCTGGTCTGCTGCATCTTGGTCGCATTCAAGCTGTGGTTGGCTCTCGCGTTACGCCTTCATGCGGGCGGGACTGCCATCGTGGATGACCGCCTGTTTGTTGAATATGCGCGGTCCATGATCGCTGGAAACTGGCTTGGCGACTACGACGAAACAACATTAGCAAAAGGTCAATTCTATTCATTATTTGTCGCCGCCTGTTTCTATGCGGGTGTTCCTCTACTGTTCGCCCAGCAGTTACTACACACGTTCGCCGTCGGTGTGTTCACAATTGCTATTCGTCCCATCATAAAGAGCCGGATAGTTCTGGTCCTGGTTTTTGCTGCCCTTTTATTCGATCCGTACATGTATTCCATGTCCGCAGCGCGCGTGTTGCGAGAGGGGATTTATCCGGCTTTATCTCTTTTGGTTCTCGCTTGCGCGGTACAGCTCGTGGCGAAGCCCGATCGCTCGTTACGCTCATTTGTTTTTTGGTCTACCTCGTTAGGATTTGCCTTAATCGCATTTTGGACCACGCGCGAAGAGGGCATTTGGCTCGTGCCCACTCTTCTCCTGTTTCTCGGATTTGCGACGGTTCGCATGTGGCGTGAAGAAGTTGCCGATCGATGGAAACGATTCAGCCTGCTCGTCATGCCTTTCGTTATGTTGGCTCTGGGTATTTTTTCTGTAGCCAGTTTGAACAACCATTATTACGGCGTCTTCAATACGGTCGAATTCAAGAACGAGGCGTTCAAGAGAGGCGTCGGCGCGATTTCCAGAGTTGAAATCGAACCTTGGCGTCAGTACGTTGTCGCTTCCAAAAATACACGGCAAGCCATCTACGAAGTCAGCCCGTCGTTTCGTCAACTCGAACCGTTTTTCGAAGGGCCGAAAGGGGCCAACATCGGCCTCAACGCGGTGAAGTCTTTCCCAGATCTGGATCTGCGACCTGATGATATAGCGGGCGGGTGGTTCGTTTGGGCAGTGCGTACTGCGGTAGCGGAGGCCGGACACTATTCTGATTCTCAAACCGCCGAGAAGTTTTACAATCAATTGGCCGTTGAAATCAATACGGCTTGTGACGATGGGCGGTTGACATGCGGTCCCGAAAGAATCGCAGTTTCGCCACGGTGGAGAAACGAATACATCGCTCTGATGTACGACCAATTTTTTGTCGGGACGAAGATGTTTAGATTCATTGCCATGGGTACGAACAATATCCCTTATGACCCAATTTTGGAAGACCATGAATTGATTGAAGACATTACTCGTTCAAGGCTTACCCAGGAATTTCCCGCGCGAAAGCGATTGGCTACCCAGTGGTCGCTTGACAAACAAAAATATAAGATCATGGTAAGCCTCACATGGAACTACGTGCGAGCGTATCAATATGTTCCAGTCTTGGCGCTCGGTTGTTTCGTGGTCATGTGTATCGTCGAAATCAGAAGACGAAAGCCGACCCTTCTCACGGTCGTGGCAGCCGGGTTGTTGATCGCTTTCGCCGCAAGAGGCGCCATCCTTCTCTACATCACTGTGACTTCGTTTCGTGCCATTTTTTCCAGTTATTTCGGTCCGTCGTACGCGCTTTTGATCGTCTTCTCGATCATGTGTATCTACCATTTTTCGGAGTTTCTGTTGCAACTTGTCCAAAATCGAAATAACACCCCCGATGAAAGTTCGGATTCTCCACCTGACGTTGATGAGTTGACATAGCGGGCCCCATTGAAGGACGTGTTTTTACTTTGAATCCAACCGCGGAACAAGAAACACCATCCCCCAGGTAGTACATTGGAATGTGTTTAATCGCCATTCTTATTTGGGCGTTCATCCTTCGGGCCCCATTGGTCGAATTGGAATCTCCTTGGTTCGACGAAGTGGTCACTCTAAAGCACCTCGGTGCCGAATCGTTTTCCGACTACATGAAATTAGTGCGGGGCGATGACGAGGCTTCTCAGCCCTTGTACATGGTTTTACAGTATGGTTGGGCGAAATTGTTTGGCCCGGGCTATGGCGCACAACGATGGTTTTCGATTATATTGGCACAGGTTTCCTTGATTCTGGTTTTCCTCATCGGGAATCGCCTACAGGGAGCGACCACCGGTTTGCTCGCGGCGTTGGCGCTCGCATCGTCGGCATTTCACATCGAATACTCGCTCGAAATTCGCGTATACATGCTGGCCTTCGTTTGGGCGTTGTTGTCCATGTATAGCTTATTTCGTCTCTTGGAAAAGCAATCTGTGCTCTGGTGGTCTATTCACTTGGGGGCCACGCTAGGTCTCATATGGACCCATCCATTCGGGGTATTTCTTCTCCCCGTCGAAGGTGTGGCCTGGTTTTTGTGGGGCGCACGCACTTGGAAAAATCAATTAGCTTGGGGAATCGCTCAAAGCCTCGTCGCGGCGACGTTGATTCTCTGGTTGATCAATGCAAGCCAGGCAGGCGCTCAACAGGCCGCCAGTTGGCTTCCCTCGCCTACCATAGGATTGAACGATACATCGTTATCGGTCAGCCTCATTGGTACCGGGTTCATTTGGATTGCATCAGCCGATTACCATTTGGGTCTCACGGACTTCAGAAACGGGCTACCCATGATCACCTATTTCGGGTTCTCGATCGGTGCCCTGGTAATTTCCACTTTGAAATTCCGCAAAAGTATAAATTCCTCTGAGGGGCTGGATTCGCCCTTCACAATGTTTTGGTTAGCTGCTTGGTTCCATCTTTGTTAGTGTATTTGGTTTCTCATCTATGGGAACCCGCTTTTTTCCCGCGATACGTGTTCTATTCCATGGTCCCACCATTTTTCATGAGTGCATGGGTAGTTTCACGGTTGCACTCCGGAATGTGGAAAAATAGCATCATCGGATTAATGATTATCACTGCGTTGACCACGGGATACGTAAATTCACGAAAACCCTACCGGGCGCCGTGGCATTCTGTGATAGCGCGCGTGGAATCAGGCGAACTCCTAATCTATAGCAATTCTTCCGAAGGAAATCGAATGGCATCCGAAGTGGTTCAGTACTTACAACTGAACCGTCAATTTAAGATGAAAGGGATGACATCCAGCAACGAATTGGCGTCGTACCTCGAAAACTATCCCCAAAACGGATCGTTGGGTATTGTCTTAGTTGGTTCGGAGCCCTTGGAGAATCTGACTTCATTTCTCAAAGATGCGGGATTCGAAGGTGGAATGAGCTACTTTCCGTCAAGAACTCCCCTAACCCTGTATCAACTTCACAGGTAATTCCCGTGTTTCTCTAGAAAGAACCGTCGAAACCACGTATACTCCAGAGATGTTAAGTGAACTTCGATCAATAATTATTCTTACGTTTTTTACCGGACTGATTTGTTCGGATGTCTGCTCGGAAACTCCCAATAGTCCAACGTATTTCAAAGATATAGCTCCTATTTTTGAAGAACACTGCGTGACGTGCCATCGCCCCGGTGAAGTTGCTCCCATGTCGTTGCTGGGATATAGCCAAATACGTCCATGGGCAAAGTCGATTAAAGAACAAGTCGTGAAAAAGACGATGCCGCCGTTCCATGCAACGGGCCCCATCGGCCAATACAAAAATGATCTCCGATTAACAGAGGATGAGATCACCGTAATTTCGGATTGGGTGGATAACAATTGCCCGAAAGGAAATTCCAATGATTTCACGCGTACGAAAGATTGGTCGATCGAAAAGTGGCCGGGTGGCGAACCAGACTACATCGTGAAGTTTCCCCGCCATGAATTGAAACCGTCGACGAATGATCCGTATGTCTATTTGTTTGCGTTGGACGAAATACCCGAAAACTACTGGGTGCGCGGATTCGCGTGGCATTTCGACAGTCGCAAATATGCTCATCACGCGATCGCCTACGAATTGCCCGAGGATGCACCGTCTCCTCCTGAGTTCATTTATGACGGCCACAAGGTCGGATTTCCCAAAAGGGGAGGGGGGGCCGCCGCCGCCGATTACCTCCCCGGAGCGTTGACCCGCTTCTTGCCGGAAGGCTCAGCATTGAAAATTCCCAAGGGCGCTCGCATTTACGCAATCTTCCACTATGCCCCAACGGAAGAAACGGTATGGGACGAACCGGAATTGGGTTTTTATTTGGCTGATGGCAACATAACCAAACCATTTCGCCGACTGGATCTGATTACAGAAGAGATTACAATCCAGCCGGGAGACGCCCACTACGAAAAAATCATCAAAGGCACTTTTCAGGAAGACGGCTATATTTCTGACTACCATGTTCACATGCACAATCGCGGTAAATCGGCCACGGTCAATCTGCACTACCCGGATGGGAGGGACGAACGAATCTTTTTCATGCCCCAATTCAATTTCGACTGGCAACGCCACTATTACCTGACCGAACCCAAATTCGTCCCTAAAGGCACCGTCGCTGAATTTGTCGCCGTATGGGACAATAGCGCGGACAATCCCTTCAACCCTGATCCCACAGCCACTGTCAAATACGGCGTTTTCACCCGCAACGAAATGGGAAACGCCAATCTGACCTACACGCCCGTCTCCCAAATGAAGATTCCCCTCATCGTACAAAATGGGATCGAGCTCGATCTCGCCGCTTTGAAGGCCTATATAGAAGAATTGACTCCAAACGAATTAACCGCATTTTTGCCCGATTTACGGCCCGATCAGGTCGAAATCGTCACCAAAATATGGAATTCGAAGAATAATCCAACAAAAAAACCCTGATTTTCGTCCAAAATGCGGTTATGCCTGAAGTGAGAATTCCAGATAAAATTCGAAAATGTGAACCTAATTTTATTTTTTGGGGTTAAATCGACTATATTTATAGTAATTATCTGAATCACATACCGAGCTGATAAAAAGGAAACAAACATGAAATCGATACGGCTAATGCAATTGGGCCTAATGGGTGTTTTGGCAGCCAGTGCCGGAACAGCGCAAAGTGCGGACAAAATCACCTATACCAAAGATGTGCTTCCCATCCTTCAGGAAAACTGTCAATCCTGCCACCGCCCCTTTGGCGCGAATAATTCAGGAATGGTGGCTCCGATGTCATTCATGTCCTATAAAGAAACTCGTCCGTGGGCAAAAGGTATTGCGAAAGCTGTCGCAAGCGGAAAAATGCCCCCGTGGCATGCTACCGACGCAACCCACGATGTTTTTAAAAACGAACGCACGATTACGGCCGAAGAACAAGCAACATTGATTGCTTGGGCCGAAACTGGCGCTGCACGCGGGAATCCGAAAGACGCTCCCGAAGCGATTACATTTGAAGACGCCGGATGGCAATTGGCCGGCGAATTGGGTGAGCCCGATTTGATTTTGCAAATGCCGGACCCGTATTGGGTTGAGGATGATGTTCAAGACATTCAGCCGACCATCAAGTTCCAGATCGCCAAAGAACAATTGACCGAACAGAAATGGGTTCGCGCCATCGAATACAAACCGGGTAGCGAAGTTGTTCACCACATCGTTGGAAGCGTAACCAAGCCGGAAGATGAAGGCGATTTAAGGAAACGCTCCAACTTCGGTCAAATCGCTTCAGGTACCAATCCTCAAAGCTACGATGAAGGGTATGGATTGCCCTTACATCCCGAATCTCATGTCAGCTGGTCCATGCATTACCACAAGGAAACAGGGCCGGGTACGGGCGTATGGGACCAATCATCTTCTGCCGTCTGGTTCCATGACAAAGAAGTCATTCATCCATTGGAAAGTTCTACGATCGCACACGGTAATTTTGAAATCCCACCAAACCACCCGCGGTGGAGAGTGTCCGGCGCACGCACGTGGGACGAAGATTTCATGATTCTTGAATTGATGCCCCACATGCACCTTCGCGGCAGTTCCGCCAAATATACCGCCGTTTATCCCGATGGAACTACGGAAGTTCTTCTGGACGTTCCGGTATACGATTACAATTGGCAGACCGCCTACGAATATGCCGAATACAAACTATTTCCCGCCGGTACCCGCCTTGAATGGGAAATGACTTTTGACAATTCCGCCGAAAGAGCCGAAGCAACTGGGGTCAACAACAACCGCGCTATTCGATTCGGTGGACCCACCACCGACGAAATGGACTTGGGCTGGTTGACGTGGTGCTACCAAGAAGATAACAAATCACCCGAAGGAATCGGTCGACGCTTTTCCCGCAACAGAGAAGATTCTGACGACTAATACAAAGACGACTATTCAGAATAGAGTCGAAGGAGCGAGCATGAATATGCTCGCTCCTTTTTTTTAATTTTGACGATGAGAAAAAGCGACTTATAATAACCAAGATAAAAATTTCTCATGATGTCAGCCACGAAATAATGTAGAATAATCTGACCTTAGCCCGGCGACTCAGAACATCCGATTTATACAATCAAAGAATTCTAATCTAATTTTCTCGGTAATTCGTTCATGTCCGATTCAAAAAATTCCCTAAAATCAATTCCCGTCCGTGATTGGGTCCTATTATTACTGGTTTTGGCTTGGGCGTTGCTCCTTCGCGGTTCTCTTGTCCCTTCCGAATCTCCATGGTTCGACGAAGTCATCACACTCCGATACCTGGACGCTCCCTCACTACCGGTCTTTTTTGACTTAGTAGAAAAAGGAAATAGTCCTGTGCAGCCGTTGTACCTCATTGCCGAGTTTATGTGGGCGAAGATTTTTGGTTCTGCGCCCGTAGCCCAACGTTGGCTATCGATCATTTTTTCCGAGTTTTCGCTGGTGTTGATCTTCTTGATAGGCCATCGCTTACAAGGTGCGACAACGGGCCTCTTGGCAGCGTTGGCGCTGGCATCGTCCGCCGTGCACCTCCAGTATTCCCTCGAAATCAGGATGTACATGCTCACATTCGTCTGGGCGCTGGCTTCGGTCTACTCCTTGTTGCGTCTTATGGACAAACCTACCTCCGCATGGTGGGCTGCTCATTTACTCTGCACCCTCGGGCTCGTCTGGACTCACGCTTTCGGCGTGTTCCTATTGCCCGTCGAAGCGATCGCCTGGTTCTATTGGGGGCCCAAGAACTTGAAGTCCAAAGTGTTCTGGATCGTTGGACAAGGGCTTGCCGCCGGCTCGTTGGTCTTCTGGCTTGTTCAAGCCGACTTCGAAACCATCGAAGCCTCGATGGCTTGGCTTCCACAACCGACGTTTTGGCCCGGAGAATTTCCGTTCGCCGGAAGCGTCCTGGGTACTTGGTTCATGTGGCTGGCTTCATCCGATTATCGCGAGGGGCTCTTTAACGTTTCAAACTGCGTATCGTTGGTCGTATTCGTTGGATTGTCAATTGCGGCGATTACCGTTTCCGCGGTCCGTATACGAAGAAATATACCTGCACAAAATGGAATTCAATCATCGGGTATCGTTCTGTGGTTAGCCGCATGGTGGATAGTTCCGCCACTCTTAATCTACGGATTGTCGTACGCCTGGCAGCCAACTTTCTATCCTCGGTACGTGTTGTATTCCATGGCCGCACCTTTTCTGCTTAGTGCATGGGCAATAGCTCAGATAACGACGCCCCGTTGGAAAATTGCAGCCGTCGCCACGATGATCATGCTGTCCCTTTCTATGGGTTTATTAAATACACGAAAACCATTCCGGGCACCTTGGGCGGCGGTATTGTCCGAAATGGATAGATCGAAATTCATCGTTTACAACAAAGATCAATTCAAGATGGCAGCTGCGGTTCATACTATTCGCTTTTTCGATTTCCAAAACAGAACGAGATATCGACCCGTAGGGGTTTTTGAAAACTTGGAAGGCACCATAAATGACACGTCATTTCCTCATTCGTTGAACGTGATCCTCGTGGGCTCCACATCGTTGAAATCATTGGACGATTTTATTGAAGAAAAAAATATTCAAGTCACCGTTCATCATTACCCGGCATGCGTCCCACTTACGCGTTACGAATTGAGTGCAAAAAATTTCATAAGAGTTCGAGGGCTCAGAAGACCTGAAGTGAGTGGCGACGAATAGTATCTAGTACGGCCGCATCAAATAACTGGGGAAACAGCTAAAAGCAATCTAACGACTTTCTTAAATTCACGACAGCCGATTCGATTTCCTCAGTGGTCAATTCATGTGCCCTGCCATGTGGGAATTCGTGCCGACGACAATAGTCAGGTAAGCCTTCTAATATTTCGATAGTCGTATCTTCATGGATGTTTGTCAGCGGCACTCGACACTTCTGCATCGCCTTAATCAACGGAGCCGTATCCTGGCCTTGTAATTCAGCCATGATGGCAATGCCCGGACCTACGAGATCGCCATGGGGGAGACCTTTTCCCAGTACGTCTTCCGCAGCGTAGGCGAAGTAATGTTCGCTGCCTTCCTCGGGGCGCGAGTGCCCGATAAAGTTGCAGAGCTGTACTTCCATCGCAAGGCATTCGACCAGTCGTTTGATTCCTACAGGCTCCAAACGTCCCATCGAGTCGGCCGCGTCGAGAACAGCATCCAATATTGTTTTCGCCATGGCATCGATATTGGAGTCGTACTCCATGCCTTCGGTGTTCTTCCCATGGTCGTGGGCGTATTTCCAATCCCATCGGCCCGTCGCAATCGACATCACATCCGTGATACCGGCCACCTGTATCGTTGGCGGACCGTTGGCGATCACTTCGTAGTCGACGTACACTTCGTCTGGCGGTTTCGTTTCCAAATACTTCACACATCCATCTTCCCGGTACCCGGAGGCCCACGTAAGAAATGCATCCACCGAAATCGCGGTCGGAATACTTACAAGTGGCAAACCCTTCTTAACCGCCACGTACTTTGCGGCATCTACCGCTAGCCCACCGCCCACAGCGTAAATCACGTCGCCCGTAACTTCTTCGCAAAGTGCGTCCCAGGATTCGATGGTTGCCTCCGTGATTTCGTGAGACGACGAGACTGATAGACTCAACCGGTCGTTGACAGCTTCCCAGGTGCCTCTACTGCAAATGAGCGCCACCGGTCGTGACTCTTCGATAGTGTCCAGCGTGGCGAAATGGATGAGCGGTAAATTCCAACAGTGTGACATGGTATTCCCTATTTGGTTTTAGGTGGTTGAGGATACCGAAACGTCAGAATCACCGCCGCGATACAAAACAAACTACTGACGGGAGCCACCAGGAAAACGCCCAGTGGTTTCTCCGATGAATTCCCGAATTGACTCATCATTTGTGCTGCAATGAATATCCCAATTACTTGCGCCGATTTCACCATCATTGCATGCATCGCATTGAATACGGCCTCCTGCCGTTCCCCAGAGTCTTCTGCGCTTCGATCGATAATGTCGCCGATTAGAGGCGTCACCAACACATACATCATCCCGAGGCCGATGCCTTTTAATCCGTACACGATACATGCCAGCCGAAATTTTGCCGATGAATCCGCATCCAGTTCAGCGATCACATACATGAGTGGCATGCCGACTGCGATTGTGGCCAATGCGATGACCACAAGCCATTTCAATGCGAATTTCTTGATTAACCAGGGACACGCCAGCGCGCCGGCGAGGCAGGTGATGATAAATGGAATGCCTAATTCGGAGACCGTTCCTTCGTCGCCGCCAATTCCCAGCTCAACCCAATACGGCAACGCCCTTTGATTGGCCAGGAGTCCGATATAAAACAAAAAGAAAATGGCGAGGTACAATTTGAATGTCGGAACCTTGAAAGCGGTCCCCAACTGCTTGTACACCTGACTCTTCAACGCTTCAGAACGTGAAATAGGCCGTTCTTTGATCACCCACACGAACCATTGAAAACAAAACAAAGATACGAACGAAAACAAGATTGCCACCCGCTGATAGCCTACGGCTGAGAAACCGGATTCTCCCGATTCAGAAACTTGACGTGCCGGGTCCAACGCCGCGATTAAGGCACCCGGCAGCAATGCAGCCATTACTAATCCCAAGATCATTCCTACGCCAATCCACGCGCCCAGACGCATCCGTTCTTTTTCGGAACGGGCCATTTCCGGGGCCAACGCCAGTAGCGGAATATACGCCAACGTATAAACGCCCCAATGGATCGACATCACTATCGTTCCGAATATGAAGTTCGACGTCGATTCGGCAGCCACCGGCGGATACCAGAACACGATTCCCGTCACGGTCATCAAGATCGATCCCCAGAAAATAAAAGGACGCCGCCTCCCGCTGATTGGGACGATTCGCCATTTTCCAGGTTTCTGCGAAGCGTTGTCCGACAACGCACCGATGAACGGATCAGTGACAAAATCGAATACCCGCCCTGCCATGAATATGAATGCCACAAGACCAATCGAAACGTACACCATGCGGCCAGTGTCCCCGGAAGGAGAATAAAAGTACGTGCCCCATTGGGCGAACAGCTCACTCGAAAGCTGGACGCCGATCATGGCCATCAGAAATGCGAAACATTCCCATCGAGTCAGTGGCTTGTGAGTTTCGTCTGCGACCAAGGTTACTCCCCGAACAGTGAGCGTTTGGGAGCCGTAGGTGCACCCGGAATAGGAATACCCTCGGATTGAAATAAGTCTTCGAATCCCCCGAAACGGGTCACTCGAAACGACTCAGCCAGTTGACTTGTATCCATGTTGAATTTAGACGCCACTGCCTGAGCTCGCCCGTACAGGAATTTCGTGAGCAACGGCCGTAAATCCCCGCCGTAAGCTTCCTCCAAAGAAGGAATCGTTTTGCCCCACGTCTTTGCCTGTAGCCGATATTGGTTCACCATGTTGTTCATCATCATATCGTGGGCACAAAGCGCGTCCACGGCCGCTTCGATATGTTCGGTCACATCCTCTGCATGATTCGCGCCCGGCAAATCGCGACCGTAATACCAACGCTCACAAACGGAAAACGGCTCCAAGCCTTCCTCCAAATGTTCTGGATAATGGAGATCGAAACACGAAACCCAATACGCTTCCTCAACCGCCTGTGAAACGACGACGTGATCCATGTTGCCTTCGTTGATACCGAAGGGGTCGAAGCTATACACCGAATACGGCCTGTATTTGCGGAACAGATAGACCATGCGTTCCCGCAAATCGACTTCCGATACGTCAGCCAGGCAATCTGTTTCGTAATTCAGTTCGACGATCTCGTGAACGCCCATGATCTTGGCCGCTTCAGCAAGTTGCTCGGTGTTGACACGTACAGTCTCTTCAAGCGTAGAGTCGACCGAATCCTTGCAATCGTCCGTGACGCGGACCAGAATCGTTTTCCAGCCTTCCGCGGCGAGTTTTGTAGTGGTCCCGCCCATAAAGGCCGCCGCATCATCAGCGTGGGGACAAATAATCAGAGCAGTATGTGACACACTAATCCTTCTGCTTCTTGGTCATAAATTTCCAATTCATTTTTTTGAACGTCCGCTCATAGCCTCCTGAAACACGTGAAACTGAGCCCTTCAATTTATCTCGTCCGTTTTTCGAAGCTTCCAAAGAGTACCAACTGTATTCACCCTTTTCATAGTCAAATGTGTTGCCGTTGTCGTCGTAAAGAAGCGCAGAAGAAGCCGCCGTCCCGTAGTGCCGCGTCTCTACGGGTACACCCGGTTTCCAATCCGATGAATTGTTACCTTCGTTGATTAATGGAATGATTCCACCGTCTTTGACAAATAGCGGGATCTTTTCCAAAACGCCGTCCACGGTGATCGTTTCACCGTCGCCTACGTATTCACCGGAATAAAAGTCATACCATTTTCCTACGGGAAGAACGACCTTGCGAGTTTTCTCACCGACAAAGAACGGGGCGACCAACACACAATCACCCATCATATATTGATCCGTGATGTTGACAAACTCCGGTTCATCGGATTCCAGCACCATCGCCCGAAATGGGGGAATCCCTTCAAAATGGTATTGGGCGAACGCTGTGTACAGATAGGGGAGAAACCGTATCCGCCATTTCATCGTATCGCGAATGATGTCCGATACCTCCGGCATCGACCAGGGCTTCGTGCCCGACGACCACGCGTTCAGCATCGCCAACGGCGAAAAACAAACCGTCTGCATCCGACGTACCCATTCTTCCTCGGTACGTGCACTACGAATCTCCGGCGTCCACAACACGCCCGATAAACTGGCATTGCACAACGCTGTCACGAATCCCTTGTGACTGTAATGGTCACTATAAATGGCAAAGGGATACGCCGAAGCCCCGGCATTACTCCCGCGCACCAACCCATACGAACGGCTGTTCTTCGCGCGGAACATCTCCATCATTGTTTTCTGCACTTGCAGTCCATAGGTCTGCCGCATCTCTTCCGCCGAATGGCCCGAAGGAAACGTCGCATGATCCGGCCACAGCCAATTATCGATACCATCCACTTCGTCAATCTTGTATCCACTCACGCCGATGTCCAAATGATTCGTCGTGTGATGCTCCTGCATGATGGTGCGCGCTTCGGGAAGTGTGTAATCCGGCACGACGCCGAGCCACACCATATGAGATCCCGTCAGCGGAAGTATCGATTCGTACATCGAAGATTTCGGCGAGACGTAGGGGTTCTCCCATAAATTCACATGCAGATTCCGTCTCTCCATCTTTGTCATGAATTTTTCGGGCTCAGGAAAACGGACTGGACTCCAATCAAACGAGCCCGGATACGCGTAGCTCTGCCATCCCGGTTCCAGGCCGATCACGTCCAATGGAAAATCACGTTCGGCGAACTCGTCTACCTCGGCCGTCACCGCGTTATCCGAAGCGCTCGTCGGTGTCCGGTGCCAAAATCCCAAACCCCAACGTGGCACCAGAGCGCCGCCTCCGAAATAGAGATTGTACCGTTGCACCACTTCCAGAGCCGTCGGTCCTGCGAAAACCAACACTTCGATTCCGTCTGCGATTGCAGATGCTTCGACGGCATCGGATGTGGGAACAGCCTGCCATTTTGGATCAGTGGTCCGATCACGAATCGTCGGTAACTTGCTGTCCTTGCGATTACCAACCCCAGGATACACAGAAATCCACTTGATGGTATTGAACAAGACACCATATCCATCGCTCGAAATATAAAACGGCACCGGCGCATGGGTGCGACCTAATACACCCCCATAATGGTCGGTCCGCAGGTGGTATACCTGCCCACGGCGATTCATGTTCCGAAACTGCATCCCCAACCCGTAAATCTTTTCATGGGTCTTTAGAGGTAGACGAATCGAAGTCCGCCCATTCCGTGTTTCAGCCCGCGCGGCATCCAGAGAAAACGGCAACGAAGCCTGCCCGATTTTTTCGAGCGCCGCTACTTTGGGTTCACCTCCGGCCGTTGTCCGAAAAGTAAAATCATCGACCGCGCCCACTTGTCCGGACCAAACGCCCGGTGCAATTTCCCTCCACGAAATGGAGTCCATTTCGTCGATGGCCGTGGGTTCCACGGCGTATACTGACAGATTCAAAAATAAGAGGGCTAGGGCAAAAAGTCGCATTCCGGTCCTTTCAAAGAGTCGAGTTCGGATTATAACGATCCCCAATCGCTATTGCACCGAAATGAAAAACAAAAAAAGCGGCGCTCCTAAACGAGAGCGCCGCTGATAATTTACTTTTGTGGTTTGCCAGATGGTTATGATTTCGGATGTTCCAATAACCACTCTACAACATGCTTCGTAAACGTATCTGATACCGCCGGAATGTGGCTTCCATCTTTGATAGCCCAAAGTTCGATATCGCCGTTTTTGTTCCAACGCGTGATAGTTGTTTCTTTACCATCGACCCGTTTGTCGAGGTCCAGCTTCTGGCGAACTTCCTTTTTCTCGCCGTCAACGGTATTGTACGCGGCCCATTGGTCCAAACTGCCTTCCGCCCCAGGGAACTTCATCTGTTGAGTGTTACCACCAGTGAACTGAATGACCGAATCTTTCGTGCCGTGAATCTGAAGGATGTTTACGGGGTTGGTTGGCTTGGGGCCTTTGATTTCAGCCGGAGCTGCGCCGGCTAAGCTGGCGATCCCCGCGATAACGTCAGGGTGGTCTTGCGCCATGCGGTGGGACATGAACCCGCCGTTCGAATGACCGATCAAATAAACTCGCTTATCGTCAACTGAATATTGTTTTTTCACTTCGTTGATCAATCCCAAAAGGTAGGTTGAGTCATCTACGCCACTTCCCTGAAAGTCACAGCAGGCTTTCGTAGCATTCCAGAATTGAACCTTCCGGCCAGCCGCTTCTTTCGTGCCGTCCGGTACTAAATACAGAAAACCGTATTCATCCACGATCTTTCCGAATTTCATATAGCCTTCTTGTTGCTTGCTGTTGGATGTATAGCCATGAAGCAAAATAATCAGTGGCGCTGGCGTGTCTTTGGAATATCCGGCCGGTACCGTCAACGACACATCGCCGCGTCCGGTATTGATCGTTTCCGCGCTGATGTTTGGCGCGCTCACGAAAAGCAACGCAAGCGAAACATAAATGGCAATTTTTTTCATAATGAGTAACTCCCTTGATAGATCGACATATAGATGAACAAACGACTATATCAGCTAAATTGAAACAGTACAACTCCACTCCAAGCGGGGACTTGCATTCGACGTATTTTCTGATTACATTGGTGAATTGGCTGAATGGTCCGGAAATACAGGAGTTTCTTTATATGAGCCGTTTTTCGTTCACGCGAACACTCATCGTTTGTACCGCAATTACGTGGTGTCTCAACGTCACGGGACAAATCACGCAAGAGCCCACCGCCGTATGGGAAACGACCGACCCGTTCGTCATCGACCGGTCGCCCGCGAAAAAGAAATCCATGTCGGCGGTCCAGCTCGACAGTGCGGCGGAGTTTGCCAAACACGGTGGAGCAGATTCACTCATCGTCATGCGTCGGGGCGACATCGTCTACGAAAAATACTGGAATGGAAAAAAGCGTAGCGATGTTCAGCAAATGTATTCCGCGACCAAAAGTCCGTTCGTATTCGTCGTGTTTCGTGCCGTGCAAAAAGGCTATATAAAAAGCATTGACCAACCCATAACCGATTTTGTTCCTGAACTAAAAGGAAAAGGCCGCGAGCAGCTGACCTTTAGAAACATCATGGCTATGGAATCCGGGCTGGCCCAAGCGCAAGCCCTGGACCAGGAAGATGGCAAAATGCAGCGGAGCCATTTGGATGCCGCCCTGAACCGGGAAGTCACCGATCCTCCGTTCTCCAAATACCTGTACAACAATGCCGGCTATCGTATTTTGTTCTATGCCCTCGAAAAAGCGTCGGGCATGTCCATCCCCGAACTCACGGCTCAGGAATTGTTCGAGCCCCTTGGCATGGAAGGCGCCTATTGGGTCGAACTCAAGAAAGACGGCAAGCACATGGGCTACCAAAGTATTCGCATGCGTCCGATAGATATGGCGAAGGTCGCCCAGGTGATGTTGAACAACGGGAAGTGGAACGGTAAACGATACCTTAAGCGAGAATACATCAAAGATATGTCTACTGCGCCCTCTCCGGAAGCCAATCCATCATATGGACTATTCTGGCATTTGAATGGTGGCGACTTTTTTCTGTCCTACTGGGAATCAGATCGGGTCGACAGTCGACTCCTCCCGGGTACGCCGCCCGATGCCATCACGAACTATGGTAGCCAGGGACAATTGGTCACCGTAATCCCCAGTCTGGATTTGGTATGGGTGCGGACCGGAAAAAATCCGCCTTCAACCCTGTGGGTCAAGAACGGGCACGTCGCTCAATTGTCTGCGGCTGTTGTAGAAGCAGTAAAGGAATAACATGATTCAAAAAATAATTTGCACGCTTGGTGTCTGTACGCTGCTCTCCGCGACTAGCTGGGGACAAAACAACAGCCCCGCTGGAAACGACTGGCTTTCGTACGGCGGAAACGAACAAGGGGATAAATACTCCACCCTCACCGACATCACGAAAGAAAATGTAGCCGACCTCGAAGTGGCCTGGGTACACAACCACGGGGATATCGAACGCGACGGCAAGAAAATGATCGCCTATGAAACGACCCCCTTGGCATGGAATGGCATCCTGTATTTCACGACGCCCTTTGGGCAGGTGCACGCCGTCGATGGAGCCACCGGAAAAGACCTGTGGAAATTCCGCCCAGACTACGACGTGGAAAAAGCGTTGTTCGGTTGGGCACTCAACAGGGGCGTATCACTTCGGCGGAATGGAGACAGCGCCCACCTCTACGTACATCCCATTGACGGACGCCTTTACTGTATAGATGCGAAAACGGGGAAACCCGTTACGTCCTTCGGAGATAACGGCGTCGTCGATACTTTCGGCACGTTAAAGTGGAGCCACCTCGGCGAACGCGGCGCCTACAGCTACACCATGCCGCCCACGTTGTTCGACGACCTCGTGATCGTCGGTTCCCAAATCGGTGACACCCCAAAAATCACTCGTCCGCCCGGAGCTATTCTCGCCTTTAACGCCGATACCGGAAAACTCGTGTGGTCGTTCTACACCATTCCCAAGGAGGGAACCCCCGAGGCCAATACGTGGCTCGAAGGCTCCCTGGAACTCGCGGGCAGCTCCAATGTCTGGACGAAAATGAGCGTCGATGAAGAGCGGGGCCTGTTGTATGCGCCGACTTCGACTCCGAACTCGGATTTCTACGGCGGCCATCGACCGGGAGATAACCTTTACGCGGAGTCGTTGCTATGTCTCGACATTCGTACCGGAGATCTCAAGTGGCACTTTCAAACTGTCCATCATGGTGTGTGGGATTACGACATTAACTCCCAACCCAACTTGATCGACATGAAAATCGACGGTAAAGAAGTACCCATCGTTGCCCAACTTTCCAAAACAGGCTTTTGCTACGTATTTAACCGCGTAACCGGTGATCCGATTTGGCCCATTGAAGAGCGCAAAGTACCCAAATCCGATGCGCCCGGCGAATGGTCTTCGCCGACCCAACCTTTCCCGACCAAGCCGCCCGCATTAACGCAGCAAGGATATTCAAACGACGACCTGGCCGATTTGGAACCGGGTCATCGTGAACGAGCCTTGAAGGAATTCAAGAAATATCGCACGGGCCCCCTATTCACGCCGCCGAGTCTTCAGGGAACGCTAATGGCACCCGGATACCAGGGCGGTACGAGCTGGGGGGGAGGAGCCTTCGATCGAAACTCCGGTTACTTGATCACCAATGTGAACAACATGCCCGTTGTCATGGCTCTCTATAAGCCGGGCGGGGATGACCCGTTAAATTACAAGCCCTACGGCAATCGATTCATCGATGAAAAAACGGGCGTACCCTTCACTAAACCGCCGTGGGGAACAATGGTCGCTATCGACCTGAACGATGGCACTCTAGCCTGGCAAGTTCCGCTGGGAATTGATCCCGACATGAAAAAACTTGGCCTGGACCCCGAAGGCAGTGGCGCCTACAACCGCGGCGGACCCATCGTCACCGCCAGTGGCGTGGTGTTTATGGGCGGTACGGAAGATGCCTATTTCAGAGCCTTCGATGCGGCGACCGGTGAAAAGTTATTTGAATACAAACTGCCGTTCTTTGCTCCTACCGTACCCATTACGTACAAAGCGAACGGTAAACAATACGTGGCCCTGTCCGCGGGCGGCCATAGTCGCATGCACACTGAATTCGACGAGAAAACAAACGCGGCGTTAGGCGATGCACTCATCGCTTTCGCGTTACCCGAAAATAAATAGAAAACGAGGAAATCGATGAAAAGCCTATTGACCGCTGCCTGTATTTCGAGTTTATTTTGTTTCGGAGCCTCTGCCCAGAGTGACTACCTAAACGCAGAACTCCGCCAACAAGTTGATAGTCTGAAGAACGATGCAACGACCCGACGGACCAATCAGCAAAACGTCCGCGCGCGGATGACTGTTCTTTGGGATTGGATGAATGCCTATGCCATGACCGGGCGGTCCATTCAGCCGAACGCCACCGCAACGCTGAACACTGTTCGCGCTGTGCCGGTTGGTCAACGGACCACTCCGGGTCAATTGCGGAGTATTGATGAGCTCATCGTCGATTTCACGTTTCGTGACGAAAACCCGGGCGGCATTGGTAAAGCGGTCGTATCCCCCTCGGGTCCGTTCAAAGCCGAAACACGGCAATCGATCGAAGTTACGTACACCGTTGCCGAACGGTCCATCGAGGCGGGTGGCCAGATCTTGATCGGCCGTCAGTTTCAATCAGACGCGGGCCGTTGGCAACATCAGGCACCCGAAGCCGATAATTTTATTTCCATCAAAGCGAATAAGTCAGGAGTCCAATTTACACCAAGCAGGGCGCCTATTCGAGGCATGCACGGCGGGTTTCGTGGTGCCGCACCTCAACTCGCATTCGATGTTACCTCAGGGACCTTGAACGAAGGGGACTCGTTTACGATTACCTACGGGGATACCTCGCAAGGGGGTAAAGGGTATCAAGTCGAAACCTACACCAACGATGCCATGGCTCTTCCTTTGTACATTAAATTCGATCGCGACAGCATTTATTTCTTCGTTGATCTCCCTACGTATGCCGTGGAAGGAAAAGAAGCCTTCGACGTGCATGGGTTCGTGTCGTCCATTGTAAAGCCCAACGAAAAATTTCAGATCTCCGTACGCGTTGAAGACGCCTACTACGGCCGGGCAACGGGTACCATTCCCGATATCGAACTTTCCCTCAACGGAAAGAAAATAAAAACGCTTTCCGGAAAAGACGGCGCGCTACAGATCGTAAAGGATTTATCGATTTCCTCCCCGGGAGTATATCGTTACTCCATTGAAGCTAAGGATGGAACGTTCAGTCGACTGAGCGATCCTATTTGGGTCAATGAGAACCCGACTCATCGAATTTACTGGGGAGAAACGCATGGCCACTGCGGGTTCGCTGAAGGACAAGGAACCCCCGATAGCTATTTCGAATTCGGGCGGGATGACGCTGATCTCGACTTCCTGACGCTTTCCGAACACGACATTTGGATGGATGACTACGAGTGGAAATATATCAACGATGCAACAGCCCGATACAGTAAGGAACGAGAGTTCATCCTCTTCCCCGGGTACGAATGGACATCCCGCCGTCAGCGCGGTGGCCACCACAACGTATTCTTCCGTCGCGCCGGATTCGAACGCGTACCTCAACAGGAAGCTCCGCGCTCCAGTGATCTGTATTTTGGTCTGAAGTCCAAACATGATCCGAAAGACGTCCTGATCATTCCTCATGCTCACCAGGTAGCCGATTGGCGGAACACCGATATTCATATGGAACACCTCATCGAAATTATGTCAGCCCACGGTACGTTCGAATGGTTCGGCAATAAATACCTCGAACACGGCCGTCAGGTCGGATTCATTTCCGCGTCCGACGATCATCTGAGCCATCCCGGCTATTCGTCGGGCTCACGCAGAGGCTTCAAGCAGCGTGGGGGATTAGCCGCCGTTAACGCGCCCGCATTGACGACCGATGGCATTTTCGATGCGCTCCGCAACCGACAAACCTATGCGACCTCCGGAGCCCGAATCATCCTCGACGCGACTCTCAATGGAGAAGTCATGGGAACACGGCAGACGTATACCGAAACCCGCGTCCTCGAAGGACAAGTCATGGGTACGGCTCCGATCGCAACCGTGGAGCTCGTCAAGAACGGTGAAGTTATCATGGGGAACGATTATTCCGTCGCCAAGCTGACACCGCACGCTTTTGTTCAAGTAAATATGGATTCCGACTCGGTTGTATTTACGCGAGACAACCCCCGCGGCAGTCGTCCCTGGGGCGGTTCGCTGGAAGTTATCGGCGCAACGTTGACCGGGGTTGAGTCGCCCAGTTTTCAGAACTCCCGTATCGAACGCGCCGAAATCGATACCCTTAATCCAAACAAGGTGAATTTTTTCACGACGACTCGCGGACGCATCAATAACATCGTACTGGAACTGGATGGTGTGTCCGACGCAACCAAGATTAAAATAAACTTGGACGCCGGTCTTGAGTCAGGGACCGCCCCCGTACGAATTCGACCCTTCGCCGAGATACCAGCTACGGAGGTTAACTTTTCGTTCGGCGATTTCGAAGATGGCGAAATCAAGAAGGACTTTCTAGTCGACGTACACACCGACACGCTGAGTCTCAAAATCATCAACCCCGAGAGTCCAATGGATCAAGCATTCGCATTCAACGATACGACTAATCCCGCGTACGGAGACTACTACTATCTCCGAATTCGTCAGGTCGATGGAGCGTTGGCGTGGTCTAGTCCATTCTGGGTCGGCGGCGAAGCGACGCCGTAATTACTCTTCTGGGAATTCGGGCAGGTGGTCGACCGTCAATTCGTGGATCGACCAGTAGAGGCCGTTCACTGTTCCAGTCTGTACGATCGTAATATATTGTCCTTCTACGGGGTCACCCAACTTAATCTCTGTAACCGGTTTCGACCCTTTCCCTTTGGCGACGAGTGCACCGCGATCATCCGATACACTGGAAATATACATTTCATAACCTCGCGGGTAGTCGCCGCTGGAACGGGTGCTGTCTAACGTAACGCCGGAAACCTTCGACGGCATTCGCAGATTGATCATGATCCATTCTCCGCCCTTCATCGGCGTGCCCGTCGACCAGCGGCTTCCAGGTTTCCCGTCCTGCATACGGGCCAAATCGCGGGAATTGTGAGAAGAAGAAAGGCCGGGTTTCTCCATCAAGGCCACCTTAATCGCCGGCATCGCGGCCCGTGCCTCCTGTTCCAGTTTCGGGTCGGTGGCTAACGTTGCGAGCAGTTCCAATGACCGGACGTCCAACAGACCTCGGATCACACTGATCAAAACCCGTTTCTCGTTTAATTCCAATCCAATTTCGATCGCCCTTTTGCTTTGTTCCAACTTCAAATCAATCGCGGAATCCGGCGCGTTTTTCATCGCCTTTGCGAAAGATTCCATAATTACGGACTGCTCGTTTTTTAAGTCAGGATTCTCAGCCAAATCCAACAACGGCCTTATTGAATCCGCCGTCGGCCAATTCGCCAACGCCTCGAACGCCCCGCGTCGTACGTCGGGGTGAAGGCTCTCCCCAAATCGTATGGTCCTCTTGAGCGTCGTTTTACTGGGGATGTCCGCCAAGCCTGGAATAAGTGCCCCCTTCGACTCCGGAGGGTAGAAAGCCAGCGCCTCGAGATACAACAGTTCCCGTCGTTTCGCATCTTTCACGTAGCGGCCCGCATTTCGAACCACTTCAGCGCCCAATGCCAGCAACGCTGTAGGGAGTTCCTCCGGCAATTTCAACAAAGCCTCGTAATCCGATTCACGACCAAGGACCGTCAACGCTTCTAACGCCTCCGTACGGGTGTCGATCTTCTTCTTCACCGCCAATGCGAGCAGCGGACTACTCGCCGCCGTCAAACGACGCTTCGTTGCAACGTCGATATAAGTGCTTCGAAGACGATCCTTCGAATTCTTGATTCCCGATACGATCGCATCGTCTACCTTTTGTCCCGGACTCCGCACGAGAGTGGCTGCTGCCACCGAATTCGGATCTGTCGCAATCGTTGCCAAATAAGAGACCGATTCAGCGTCACCCGGAATCGAGCCCAAAGCAACGATGGCCGCATCTTTCAATTCCGCCGAAGCGCCATTCTTCGCGATGTCAAAAACATCCTGCAGCGCCGCTTCATGACCCATCGAAGCCAAGAGTGGTAAAACATCGATTTGTTGTTGTTCCGGCAGATCCCCAACGCGCTTGGCGATCGCTCGAACGATACCTTCTTCCACAGGCAACGCGCCTAGTGTCGTCCGCGCCGCTCCTGACGTTTTCGGATCGGCCAAACTTTCCCAGACTTTTTCCATTCCCTCGTCGGGAGCCGCTGCGATATAACCGTTCAATGCCGCATTTCGCATAGGCGGAGTCGCTTCCGGCGAATCCAAGACCGACTGAAATACGGAAGCGGCTAGTCCCGCTTCGCCGTTTTCCAACAACCCAAACGCGCACGTATTGAGCGCGCCCAACAACAACCGATCATTTCGTTCAAGAGCCCGAAGCGATTTCAAAGCACGCGTTGATCCGACTTGTCCCAATGACTTTAAGGCGGCCCCAGATTCGGCTTTGTCGGAAGAGCGGGCAAAATCCGCCAACGCATCGACGCCGTTATCCTCTCCGCGTGCACCAAGACTGACCAAAATTCCCACCCTATTGCCCGTATCTGCAAAATCGAGACCAGAAATCAAAGCATCTCCCGCCGCCTCGTGCGTGATTCGTTGGAGCCCCAAACGAGCCGCATCGGATAGAGGTTTGGATTCACCCAACAACGCAGTCATTCCGCGAATCGCCAGTGTCGAGTTCATCAAACCCAATGTATTACAGGCCGCCTGGCGGGCCAAGAAATCGGCATTTCGATCTTGCATGGCTTCGATCAACGCACCTTCGATCTCGCTCCACTTCGCAGGATCATTGGAAGCCTGCCCAATTTGGGTGACAACCTCCACCAACGTCACGACCGAGTTTTTCCCGTCGAACCGCGTCAATGCTTTGTAGGGTTCCAACAGCGCCGGAACATCGTCCGGCAATGGAATCGTCACTTGCCCGGTCGCGGCCCATTCGGTGCCACGGGCAAACGTTCCGATAAATCCTTTGTCGCGCATGCTGCGAACATTATGGCCCAGAGTCGTATGAAACACGCTGCCCTTGCCATACTCGACAGTGAAGAGCATCGGCTCATGCTTGCCGCTGCCCCCTTTATCTTTCGGACGCTTTGAATGAGCCGTGGCCAACACATGCATATTCTTACCGGGTCCGCGCATGTAGTTGTACAGTTCATCATTTTGAAACCATTGTTTCGGCATGCCCTTCATGATCGGATGATTCAGGTCTCGGCTGGTTACGATGAATTCTGCGTACCCTTCGTGTGCGCCGCCGGGGCCATCGCTATCGTGGTCGTATACCAGTTTGCCGTCGACCCAGTGAATGTACGGGCCCGAACTTTTGTTTCGGTTTCCCCAGCCGCCGAAGCCGATGATCTCGTTGTATTCTTCCCATTTTCCGAAGGGATTATTCGCAGCGTGCACCACCGCAACCCCGCCCCCGTTCTTGACGAACTTTACGAAAGCATTCTGCGTGGATTTGTTCCAGAGATCCCCATTGTAATTCAGCACCACAACATCGTATTTCTTGAACTTAGGGCTGAACTTCGATAGGTCACCGCCCGAAGCCGGGCTCGTCGCTACGTCTACTTCGAACAACCCTGTATCCAGAAGAATCTTTCTCAACTCCGGCGTGGTACGTGCCCATTCATGATTGTTCTGCCCATCCACGATTAATGCCTTGATTGCACCAAAGGCACCGAACGACACGAAAAAAGAAACTAAAAAAACACTCGTCAATACATTCTTCAAAACATCACTCCAGAGTACTCAATTAAGCCAACGACCAATCGCCACGATTAGGACGGCTCAGCATATTGTTCGCCATATCATCATCAATAAACCGTTCGGTTTTAGGGTTCCATTCCACTTTTCGGCCCAGCATACAAGCGATTTTGCTCAAATGGCCCAACGAAGCCGAACGATGTCCAGCTTCCACCGGCGCAATCGTCTGGCGCCGAGTCTTCACACAATCCAGGAAGTCCCGCATGTGATTGCGTTCCGTTCGGAAACGAAAATCGCCGCTGGAAAACTCCGTTTCTAAAATTCGCTTGTCGCTCGAATCTATTCGGCCACGGGAAACGAACAACCAATCACCGTTCTCTCCAAACCATTGCGTTCCTGAATCGCCTTGATCCGTAAATACCTTCGGCAACGCGTTCATGCTTCCAATCGTCATTGTCGTGCCGTTTTCATACGTCAGTTTAGAGCGATACGCCGACGGACCGTTATATAAATTGTTTCGCTTCGGTAATTTCCAGACTTCTCCCTCAACGGAAGCCGGACCGTGGTCATCCCAACCCATCCCCATGTGGGCAATATCGCCGTGGTGCCCGATCCAATCCATCAATTGACCGCCACCAATCCCCATCCACCAACGCCAATTCCAATCCAACCGTTTCGGATGATACGGAATCCACTCCGATGGTCCAACCCACATGTCATAGTCCAATCCTTCGGGGACCGGAGGATAGTCGGTTACCGTCTCGCTCTGCCCACCATTCGGAAGCCCGACATTGATGTGCGATATTTTTCCCAAATATCCGTTTCGAATCAGCTCACAAGCCTGCTTCATCCGGCGGTCCGACCGCTGCATACTGCCCACCTGAAAGATCACTCCGCTTCGTTCAGCCGCATTCACGACCGCACGCCCTTCTTCCAACGAGTAGGTCAACGGTTTTTCACAATAGATATCTTTGCCGGCCTGTGCGCCTTGAATACACGGAATCGCGTGCCAATGGTCGGGCGGAGCAATAAGCAATGCGTCGATGGAATCCTTCGCAATCACCTCTCTAAAGTCATTGTGGATCGTGCAGTCCTGATTGTCATAATAACTATCCACCGTTTTCTTCACACCTTCGACCTTCGGTCGATTCACATCGCACAGTGAAACGATTTGCGTATCCGGTTGTTGAATCGCATTTCGAAGGAGACTCTGCGCCTGCCCGCCAACTGCGATCACTCCAATCACGGTCCGATTACTTGGCGCAACGGTTCCGTCCAGACCCATTGCCGATGCCGGAATGATTGTCGGCGCAATGGCAGCCGATGCAACTGCTGCTTTTTTCAGAAACGAGCGCCGCGTCATTTCATTAAACGATTTCTTTTTCACGAACAAAACTCCATCAACTCATAGGTTTTAGAACAAACGGCTTCGATAATAGCAAAACGATTTGGAGAGCATCTATGACTGCTGAGACACGCCTGTATGTCATTATTGCTCATGATGAGCATTTATGTCGTGAACAGATATGTTCATTATGCTCGATTTATTCGATACTGGTTTTTCGTAGTTAGTATTTAAGTTACTTATTTTAAACAGCTTATGAAAGAAATTCGAGATAAACGTTATCGGCACAGATTATGCACTCTTGTACTGAACGCTCTTTGAAGTACAATGATTAGCAGGCAATGTTCGAGGACACTGGACCAATGTCACACGAATCCGATTACGAAACCGATGAATCCGAATCGCTGGTTTGGGCGTGGGCTTTGGTGGAATCCGCGGTCGACGGAATTATTTCCATCGACGCTCAAGGGGCAATCGAATACGTCAATGCGTCAGCGCAGACGCTTTTCGGATATTCGCAAGAAGAACTCCGTGGGCAAAACGTAAAAATTCTTATGCCCCAACCGTTT
>Ga0315336_1000741_pt1 | contig 79512 bp, 70 predicted proteins | sample ASW5metaG_FD_204512 | JGI IMG/M metagenome (GOLD analysis project Ga0315336, IMG submission 204512) | Ammonia-oxidizing marine archaeal communities from Monterey Bay, California, United States - ASW #5 | ecosystem: Environmental > Aquatic > Marine > Intertidal zone | place: USA: California... | reverse complement strand
TACGTAAAGGAGGGATGCTCTCTCCAAAACTTGATTGGACGCAAAAAGCAGTAGCCGAGGCATCGCCAGAAACTCATGTTTAGATATTTTTCGTCCTTAATTGGATGGGGATGGAGCCTAATAAAGAAGATTGTCACCAGCTGGCGTGTGCCAACTTTGAACAATAACGAATTAAGTTCGGCTGTTGAACCGGAAATTGAGTCTCCTGAAATCGATCACTCTGAGCAATTGACAGATTGGGTGATTGAACCACGCGGTGAGGGATTTAGATCTCGGATTAATGAACTATGGTCTTATCGAAGGATTGGCTGGTTTTTTGCAGTGAGGATGATAAAAAGGCTGTATCAGGGCACAGTGCTCGGAAAGTTTTGGTTGCTTCGTCCTATTATTCCCATCATGATTGGCGCCCTTATCTTCGGAGCTCTCTTAGGTGTGCCGTCTGATGGTTTACCTTATTTTTTATTTTTTCTCGTCGGATCGGCTATTTGGATGGTGTTTGAAAGGTCTTGCCTGTTTCTGACACGTAGCCTCGATATGAATAAGGGGCTTATTAAGAAATTGTATTTTCCTCGGTTAGTGGTTCCTGTCGCTTCGATGGCACCATCAGTTGTTTATTTCATCGTGTTTGCAGTTTTAATTTTTCTTACCCTTCTTTACTATCAGTTTACAGAAGGGCGTTGGTATCTTGTCAGGGGTGTAGGTCCGCTTATCTCGCTATTTGCTCTTTGCATGGCCGTTATGTTGTCTTTAGGCATTGGTTTATTTACTGCTATTTGGCAGGTGAAGGCAAAAGATGTGAGGTACACGCTTCGTTATGTGCTCAGATTTTGGGGATATTTAACTCCGGTAATCTACCCGTTATCTCAAGTGCCCGAAGAGTATCAAGGATGGATGTTATTGAATCCGATGGCGGGTTATGTTGAAACATTTAAATGGGGGTTATTAGGAACCGGAAATTTTGAGAGCAAATTTTTGCTTAGCTCTCTTAGCATAACCGTACTGTTGCTATGTGCTGGCATGTTGTACTTCCATTACAATGAAGCGATGTCCGTGGATAAGATGTGAGTGACTATTAATATTATATGTGCATCCGAACTAAGAAATCGTGATGGTTATTTGTTGACTAGCCTTACAAGAACTACTGTCGTTTCTATTTATTCTTCCATTCAACTTTCTATAACGGATGGCCTGATGGCTCCCAGGGGAATTATTGCCCTGCAGTTGTGAAGATTCTTTTCGCAACAAGTCATTTCGGGTTTCTTCGGAATTTTGAACCAGCTCTTCGCCTTCTGGCGAAACGTGGTCATGTGATTCACCTGACTGCAGATCGTGGTGAATCAATAGGCGGTACTGTCACTGCTGAAAAGCTTGCAAGGGATTACCCAAATATCACATTCAGTCGTGCACCAAATCCAAAAACAAGAAAATGGTATGAACTTAGCATGGCGATTAGATTGACGCTTGATTATTGGCGTTATCTTGATCCTCGTTTTGATAGTTCTCCGAAATTGAAAACAAGGGCTGCTCACCAAGCGTCACGCGTAGCTGTCAGTATTGGCAACCTTCCAATAATTGGTCATCGTCACATTCGCTTCTTACAAGGTGCTCTCAAAACTATAGAACGATCGATTCCGTATAGTCAGTCAACCAAGCGATTCATCGAAACCCACAATCCAGATGTATTGTTAATTACGCCGCTACTTTATTTTGGGTCTTCCCAGGTGGATTATGTTCGGGCTGCGAGATCTTTAGGGATTCCTAGCATCTTATGTGTAGGTAGTTGGGATCATTTAACAACAAAGGGTCTTATTCATGATGTGCCAGATTGGGTCACAGTGTGGAATGAGGCTCAAAGACGCGAAGCAAGAGAACTCCACGCGGTGCCAGATTCTAGAATCGTTGTTACGGGTGCTCAAGCATACGACCGTTGGTTTAATGCCGAGCCCAGTGTGTCACGAAATGAATTCTGTAATCGTGTGGGATTTGATCCAGAATTTAAGATCATTCTTTACCTTTGCTCTTCATCGTTTATTGCTCCTCATGAAGTTAATTTTATTCGAAGATGGATTAAGAGAATTCGTTCCCACCAGGATCCCATTTTTCGAAAGACCAATATTCTGGTACGTCCACACCCGCAAAATGTTTTACAGTGGGAAAACATTAACTTGGCTAGCATTAAAAATGTTGCAGTATGGCCAAGTAGTGGTGCTAATCCTATAGATGAGAAATCTCGAGCTGATTATTTTAATTCTATGTACTACAGCAATGCTGTGGTCGGAGTAAATACAAGTGGGCTCATTGAGTCAGGGATTGTCGGGCGTCCAGTATTTACGGTTTTGTCAGAAGAATTTTCTGGAACACAAAAGGGCACTCTTCATTTTCAACATTTAACAAAGAGCAGTCGCGGTCTTCTTCGTTCCTCAGAAAATCTAGATGAGCATCTAGAGCATGTTTGTCAAGCACTTGCCAAGGGTTTAGGGCCTGGAGCACATGTTCGTAACTTTCTTCAGGATTTTATTCGACCATTAGGATTAGCTGTACCAGCAGCTAAAGTATTTGCCGATGCTATCGAGAAATCACATATCGTCAGACATTCTAAGAATTATAACGGTGGTGGTAGTGCACTACTTCGAGTGCTGCTCTATCCATTATTGGTTGTTACGAAAGTAATGAGTATTAGAAAGAAGCGTAACCGTCAACGCAACACTCAACGATCCCAAAGAACATCAAAACAGTTGCGTGTGCTTTTCGTGATGGCATCGCCTGAGTATTTACGTTTTTTTGACTCGACGATTAAGTTGCTGGCGAAAGAAGGCCATAAGGCTATCGTTGCCATTAATCATTTAAAGGAAAAAAAACCAGCGAGATTAGTTGAACTTGACGAACACATTTCAAATATCGAGTTGGCTGGTCGGGTTCCGGCACGAGGAGATTATTGGGAGAAGATCGCAAAAGGATTAAGGGGCATTGTAGATTTTATGCGTTTTATCCATCCGAACTTTTCAAATAGTCAAGTGCTTCGAATCAGAATGAAGAACAAAGTATTACCAGTTGCGTTTCGCTTTTTAGATAAGATTCCTACAATTCATCCATGGTTGTTGAAGCGCGCTCTTCGATTGCTATCTCATTTCGAGAAGGCCATTCCAAGTAACTATAAAATAGAATCGTTCATTCTTCGCCACGATCCAGATGTCTTGGTTGTCTCTCCTTTAATTGATGCAGGTTCTATTCAGGTAGATCTCGTCAAGAGCGCAAAAGCTGTTGGTGTTCGGACAGTAGCTGCTATTGCTAGTTGGGATAATTTAACTAATAAAGGTTTGATGCGTATCGAACCCGATGCGACTATAGTTTGGAATAACATTCAAAAAGCAGAGGCAGAGGAGTACCATGCAATTCCTTCAGCGAGGATTGTTGTTACTGGATCTCCAGCGTTTGATAAATGGTTTAATCGTAGTCCTTCTTGCACTCGAGAAGAATTTTATGAACGTGTCGGATTGCCTGAAAACAAACCGTATATTCTCTTTGTTGGATCATCAAGATTCATCGCTAAGTCTGAAGCTGAAGTTGACTTTGTAAAGTCTTGGATTTTAGCTCTTAGAAGTTGTCCTGAGAGCGATGTTCGAGATCTTGCTGTCTTAGTAAGGCCGCATCCGTATAATACTGCTGCATGGGAGACAACTGATTGTTTGGATATAAACCATGTCACTGTATGGCCAAGAGCACGCTACAATCCAGTAGATGAAGGACAGCGTGCATTGTATTTTGACTCTCTTTTTTACTGTAAAGCAGTCGTTGGTATTAATACGAGTGCAATGATTGAATCTGCAATTATTGGTCGACCGGTGTTGTCAATTCTGTCCCCTGAATTTAATAGTACGCAGGAAGGTACATTACATTTTCGCTATCTTCGTCAAGAGGATGGTGGTTGTGTACAAATAGCTCATTCATTTACTCAACATATTCGTCAGTTGAAAAAGATGCTAAATACTCCTGAGGTGGTTCGCGAACAAACCACTAATTTCGTTCGTGCTTTTGTTCGGCCTCATGGCATCAATATTCCCTGCACGCCAATTGTCACTCAGGCAATTGAATCAGTTGCTAAATTGGGGCGAGCTGAGCCAGAACAGATGTCGTGGTTATTGGCTGTACCACTTCGTGGCGTGCTTGTGTTGGCAGCCTCTTTTTCTGGAGTCGTGTCGATTTTGTATGACCCTCGTGTCTGGTCGACTTTAAAGAAACGATTTCGTTTGTGGATACATCGTGTACGAAAAAAGATTGCAAAACCAGCTCGGTCATTTCGTATGGTTCGAGAGATGGTGAAGTCGACCAAGGTATTTATTCGACGTGTGATTGTTCGTCCGCTACGCTACTTTGTTAAACGGATTCGACAAGGTCCTCGCCGGGTGATAGCAAAATTGAAGGCAAGAATGAATGGTGAGCGATAGTGGCACCGTTATACATGAATGACGATAAATAATAATTTTTAAACCAGGTTCACTTATGAAAGCATGGTCTCGTTAATCGTTTATCAGTAAAGTGCTGAGTGTTAAACGTGAAAATTCTCTTTATCTTAAAACAGCAGGGCTACCTTAGACATTTTGATAGCGTAGTCAGTTCATTAGTCAATCGTGGGCATTCGGTTTGTCTAGCTCCGCAAGATGGCGTATTTAAACTTCCTAGTAGTCTGAAGTCGCATTCCAGAATATCTTTTGCAGCTTGTCCAAAGAAGCGGACGGATGGTTGGAATGATCATGCGAGTCTCCTTCGTCGCGCAAGTGATTATCTGCGCTACTTGACTCCCGTGTATGAAAAGTCAGGGAAGTTGAGAGCTAGAGCTTTTAACAAGTTAATCCATAGCTTTTCGAATGGTGTTAGGGATGTTGAAGCTGGATGGGCTGAGTTTGGATGGAATTTCAGTCAGGATGAACGTAATAAACTGAAACGACTATTTGATCAAGTAGAGCATAATATTCCTCCCGATCTTGGATTCAAAGAATTCCTTACTTCTGAATCACCAGATGTTGTACTGATTACCCCTCTTATTGATCTCGGCTCCGGGCAAACTGATATCGTGAAAGCGGCTCAGTCTTTAGGTATTCCGGTTGGAATGCTCTTGTTCAGTTGGGATAATTTGAGCACCAAGGGTAGTATTCACGTGCTTCCAGATCGTGTGTTTGTCTGGAATGATCTCCAAAAGCGTGAAGCCAGAGAACTTCATAATGTTCCTGCGTCGCATATACATGTTACGGGTGCAGCTCGCTTTGATCGATTTTATGCAATGAAACCAGCGACTCACAGAAACGAATTTTATAAATTGTTAGGGTTCAATCAATCGTTTCCACTGATCACTTATTTGTGCTCATCAAAGTTCGTTGCAGAGGAAGAATTTTCATTCATCAAGATGTGGCTAGATAACATTAGACATTCTTCAGATAAGCTTACGAAAAACGCAAATGTGCTCGTCAAATCACATCCGGATATCAAGACAACTTGGCATGCAACTAATCAGCAACGCGTGCAGTGGGACAAAATTGGTCGAGTAATGTTGTCAAGTCCATTTGAAGATGAAAGCGTTAAGGTTGTCGGAACATCTTTTTCTGGACATCAACTGTTGTATGACTCCTTGCATCACAGCGCTGTTGCGGTGGGGCTTAATACAAGTGCAGAGATAGAAGCCGGGATTCTTGGCACACCAGTGTATACGATACACGGAAGTGGCTTACTTGCTGAAGGACAGAGTGACACGTTGCATTTTCACTATCTACTTAAGAAAAACGGAGGTTTTGTTGAAGAGGCAAGTAGCTTTGATGAACATAACGCACAATTAACTACTGCACTTGCAGGAAAAATTGATCTCAAACAAATTCAACAACGCACGGCAGATTTTGTTCGACCCAAAGGTATTAACACGCCTGCGACAAAGCTTTTAGTGCGAGGCATTGAGAAAAGACTTGTCTTGAAATCGCTCAAGAAAAGCCAATCATCATTATCATCTAGTAGTAGTGAGCAACCGGTTGCGATCGATTACGTGCCACACAAAATCATGATCCGCGCTACTTCAGCTCCAGAGCAACGTTGGCGTCGTCGTCCGTGTTCGAAAGAACCTTGGACCGTGAAATGGATAGAGAAATACGTACAGGAAGGCGATGTTTTCTACGATATAGGTGCAAATGTCGGAGCCTTTTCTCTTATCGCTGCGAAGCATTGCAAAGGAAAACTGACCATTGTTGCATTTGAACCTGGCTATGCATCCTTTGCACATCTTTGCGACAACATAATTTTGAATGATTGTAGAGAAGTTATACTTCCAGTTCCGTTACCATTATGGTCAAAAACAAGTCTTGTAAAGTTTAAGTATCGTTCTGTACAGGCTGGCGAAAGCAGGCATGGTATTAGTGAGATATCGGAAACAATGAATAATGGATCGAAGACAGTACAATCCCAATCGTTGAATAAGTACACTCAAACTGTTTGCGCAGTGAAACTTGATGAATTAATTAAAAGCTACGGATTGCCATTGCCTACACATGTAAAATTAGACGTAGACCAATCAGAATTACATGTACTGAAGGGGGCATCGACCGTACTAGAATATAAAGGATTAAGAACTTTATTAGTTGAGATGGACCAAGGATTGGAAACAAAAATTTTTGATTTATTGGGAAGTTATGGATTATCACTTGTTGAACGGTATGGTCGAGATAATAAACCAAACGCGCCATCTTACGGATTGTTCTCTCGTTAGGAAACATTGGGTGAGATACGACGTTTCCTTTGATGGTTCCTTGTCGTAATGTGATTTTTGTGGTGCAGTTTTATCTGTGAAAATTCTAGTAGTTACTCGGCACTTTGGGTGCTTACGAAATTACGAACAGGCACTGGTTGAGTTAGCCAACAGAGGACATAGTCTGCATCTTGCTGCAGTGCATGATGATGAAGTAGGCGGAGAAGCATTAGCCAGTCGGCTAGTTTTTGAATCTAAAGGACAAATTACTAAAGGGCGAACACCGACTGGTCCACATGAGCCTTTACTGCACTTTGCAACAAAACTAAGATTAGCTCGAGATTATCTGCGTTACTTAAACCCCGTTTATTTAAAAACACCAAAACTTAGAGAACGAGCAAAGGAAAGAACCCCTCGTGGGTTTCTCGCGATCCTTAGGATTCCATGGTTCTGTCATGAGTATGGCCGTCATCTATTAGAAGGGGTTCTTAATATATGTGAACAAGCTTTGGAACGTCCGAAAAAGGTAATGTCATTTTTAAGAGAACAAGAACCAGATATCGTGGTGTTAACACCTTTGATCGGATTGGGTTCTTCCGAGTTAGAGTATTTTCTTGGTGCGCAAGCTCTTGGGTTGCGAACTATTTTTTCTGTGTGGAGCTGGGACAATCTTTCGAGCAAGGCCATACTTCGAGCACAACCGGATACTGTTACTGTTTGGAATGAAGTTCAACGGCGAGAGGCTGTTGAGTTGCATGGTGTACCGACAGACAGGGTTGTGATTACTGGATCGCAATGTTTCGATAGGTGGTTTGAACAATCACCTAATCGAGATCGAATAAAATTTTGCGAATATATTCGTTTACCATCAACACGACCCTATATATTGTATGTTTGTTCAGCTCCATTTATTGGAAGTCCATCAGAAGCTAAATTTGTACAGACCTGGCTCAAGCATGTTCGATCCGAGCCCAAATTACATGACATTGGCATATTAATTCGTCCACATCCTTCACGTCTCAAGGAATGGGCTGATATTACATTCGACAGATTGGGACCTGTTGTTTTATGGGGGGAAAATCCAATAAATACAGAAGCAAGAGCTGACTATTTTGATTCTATGTTTCATGCTGCAGTCGTGGTAGGACTGAACACAAGTGCCATGATAGAAGCTGCAGTTGTTGCCAAGCCTGTGTTAACTGTTTTGCATTCAGATTTTTCAGACAGTCAAGAAGGCACACTCCATTTTTCATATCTGCTAGATGAGTCTGATGGTTTACTCTGGGCTACACGAAATTGGAACGATCACGTATCGCAATTGGCTGATGCGGTTGTTAATCCTGAGATGTTTTCAGGGCGGAGCATTGATTTTGTTGGTCGGTTTGTAAGGCCCAGGGGTCTTAAAGAATCTGCTACTAGCAAGTGGGTGCTTGCAGTTGAACAAACAGGTTCAAAAGAACCAATAGTTGTGAAAAGGTCACTGGTGGTTTGGGCACTGGGATACGTAATGGTGACATTAATGCGATCGCTCTTACGAATACCGGTTCTTGGGCTTCTACTGCAGGATCCGATTGAAGTTGATGAAGAGGAGCAACGTCGGATTCGTATACGCACGAAGCGACAGAATAAACGGAAATTACAAATCGCTGCTCGTCAAGCAAGAATTACTTATGAACAAAATCAAATAAACATAAGACGTAGTTCGATCGCATCTAAGAGAGACATCAGGCGTGCAAAGCATTTCGAGAAGTTCCGTCGAGGACTTAAGAAGAAATATCATGTAGTTTGCATAATTGCTGAACGCGCGTGGTTGCGCCTTAAGAATATTGTTTAGAATTAGTGAAACTAACTTCAATGACCACTCAATACGTGTATTACAGTTCCTTGTCAACACTAGGTATTATGATAGAAATACTCTTACGTTCGTAAAGTGCTAATTATTTAGTGCGAGGAGGAACACGATACTTATATTGCCTGTGACATTGCAAACACGCTTTAATGATTTACCAGAAAAACTAAACTTTAATTATGCTTCAGTGCTTACAACGCAAATTTTCATTAGTGTGAATTCAAATGTCTGTTCGTGTCATAATCTTAACCAGTACATTCCGGCGTCACCAATTTGTGGCTAACTATCTTTCGACTAAGGTGCAGGTTCTTGGTGTATGGCAAGAACAGAAGTCATTTAATCCTCAAAATTATGCAAAGACATCTGGGGATCACACGCTTATTAAGCGTCACTTTGCTGACCGAGATTTAGCAGAGGAGAGTTTTTTTGGTCCCAAGATCTCTAATTCCATGGTAGCGGATATACCACATTATCAGGTGTCTGTCGGTGGTATTAATGAACCTAATGAGATTCAGCGGATGGTCGCCCTCCAACCTGACGTGTGTGTAGTATTTGGTACAGGGTTACTAAAATCGAAAATCATTAAAGCCTTCGAAGGTCATTTGTTGAACATTCATCTTGGTCTCTCACCATATTATCGTGGTGCTGGCACTAATTTTTGGCCGCTTGTGAACCGCGAGCCAGAGTATGTTGGAGCCACTATTCACTATTTGGATGAAGGAATTGATACTGGGCCGATCATTGGACATGTCAGGCCGGAGATTCGTTTAGGAGATGGGCCACATGATCTCGGAAACCGAGCTATTGAGGCAGCGGCAAAGGGGATGGTTGCAACAGTAATTTCCCACTATAAAGGTCATGTGCATGCTACACCTCAGACATCAAAAGGTAAGTTATATCAACGAAAAGAATTCAGCGCTGATGCTGTTCGGAGGTTGTACCGACAGTTTAGTACTGGCATGATCGAGCAGTATCTCAGTGATCGCAAAGCTCGCGACGAACGGTTAGATCTGCTCAACATTAAAGTTGCATGAACTATTCCTGTCTCGTCGTGATGTATCATTATGTGCGTGATGTTACGCGGACACGGTTTCCTGCACTTAAAGCGCTATCCCCTGTTGATTTTAAACGGCAACTCGATTGGCTCAGTGAGACCTACAGAATTATCGGTTATCCAGACTTGCAAGATGTTATCAATGGTTCACGTTCATTAGCTACAGACGAAGCATTATTGACGTTCGACGACGGATTTCGGGATCATTTCGACATAGTATTTCCAATCCTTCAGAAACGCGGTCTATCCGGATTGTTCTTTGTTGGCGGCACAACACTTGAAGCTGATCCTAAAGTTTTAAATGTTCATAAAACGCATTTTTTGTTGGCAACACTTGGCGTAGATCGATTTGTAACTGCCCTAAATACTGAAACAAAGAATTTATTAGTTTCTAGATCTGAAGGTCTCCGGTGGAAACGTGATGTATATCGATACGACGAAATTAACGAACAAGAGATTAAGCATATTCTTAACTATGAGATACCAATTACAGACGCTGACAAGGTATTAAAGGATTTGTTTGGTATTCATATAGGCAATGAGGTCTCTTTTGCTAAAGAGTTATATCTCAATAGAGATCAAATTAAACAAATGAGTGCTGCTGGAATGACCTTTGGATTTCATACTCAGCGACATCGTGTGTTGTCCCGTTTAAGCTTAGATGAACAACGTGCCGAGTTGTCTGATGGTGTAAAGCTTATCCGAAAGCTAACGAACCAACAGGCTGTTCCGTTTTGTTTTCCTTACGGTCACGCTCATACTTATAACAATGATACGCTTGATGTTCTTGGCGAAATTGGGTATGCCGCTGCTTTTAATACGATTCGTCGCCAGGCTATTCCTGGAAAGGATACAATCTTTGAAATACCACGATTCGACACTCGAGATCTTCCTCCGTTCAAGGATTCATTGATGCATGCGTAAGATCTGTGTAGTTATTGGGTCACGTGCCAATTACGGAAGTATTAAGTCGGCTATGTGTGCTATTAAGGCACACCCTGACCTTAAGCTGCAGCTTATTGTTGGTGCATCTGCTGTGCTTGATCGTTTCGGTTCCGTGATTGAAGTGATCGAGGCCGATGGATTTAGTCCTGATGCTCGAGTAAATATGATTATCGAAGGCGAAACTCCTATCACTATGGCGAAATCGACCGGCCTGGGATTGCTGGAGTTGCCGACACTATTTGAGCTTTTCCAACCAGATATTGTGGTCAGTGTAGGCGATCGTTTCGAAACGATCGCCACAGCCATAGCGGCCGCTTACATGAATATTGTCGTTGCTCATACCATGGGAGGAGAAGTGAGCGGAACAATCGATGAAAGTATCCGCCACTCGATCACGAAACTGGCACATTTGCACTTTCCAGCTAATCAATCAGCAGCTGATCGCATTATTCGAATGGGGGAAGATCCCTCGACTGTTCATGTTGTTGGGTGCCCAAGAATTGATCTCGTGGCTGAGCTCACGAATAATAACGAATTTTCACTGGACAAAAATTGGCTACAAAATGAGGGTGTCGGTGGCGCTCTCGATCTCAACAAGCCTTTCTTGTTAGCTATTCAGCACCCAGTCACAACTGAATATGGTCAGGGAGAACAGCAGATTAGCGAGACACTAATGGCACTTCACGAACTAAAGATGCCAACAATTATGTTGTGGCCAAATGTTGATGCTGGATCGGATGATGTCTCGCGTGGTATACGAAAATTCCGTGAGACTCATCATCCGGAACACATTAGATTTTATAAGAATTTTCCGGTCGAAATGTTTATTCACCTTATGTCGAAGGCTTCATGTCTTGTTGGAAACTCGAGCGCATTTATCCGTGAAGGTGCTTTTCTTGGGACTCCGGCCGTTAATATTGGCACACGTCAAAAGGGTCGAGACCGATCAGGTAATGTTGTCGATGCTGAACACGACAAGAAGTTAGTCATTAATGCAGTTAAGCACCAGATGTCCCATGGGCCGTACCCTTCAGATCATTTATACGGGGATGGAAATGCCGGTGCACGCATAGCTGAAAAGTTAGCTACCCTAGTACTCAATATACAGAAACATATCGGATACTAAATAAAAATAGTGGCAGATGGATGTACTTGGGATTATTCCAGCTCGTGGCGGTTCAAAAGGCATTCCTCGTAAGAGTATCGTGCCTCTTTTAGGTAGGCCGTTGCTCAGTTATACAGCGGATGCTGCCCTCGAAAGTCAGTGTGTAAATCGCTTGATATTGACTACGGATGATGAAGAGATCGCTACTATTGGACGATCTGCAGGCCTTGAAGTACCGTTCAAGCGTCCAACTGATCTCTCGGGTGACGACGTACCTGTTTTGCGGGTTGTGCAACATGCGCTCCAGATGCTCGAGGCCAATGAAGGTTACATCCCTACAGGGGTGGTGTTACTTCAACCGACATCTCCTCTTAGGCGTGCCGAACATATCGAAGAAGCAGTCAAACTATTTGAAGAGACTGGGGCTGACTCAGTCGTTAGTGTCGTAAATGTGCCTCATCAGTTCTCGCCGTTGTCGGTTCTACGATTAACTGGGGTTCGCTTAAAACCGTGGGTTGATGGTCCCATTGTAACTAGGCGTCAGGCTAAACCGACGCTTTATGCACGGAATGGTCCGGCGGTACTTGTGTCAAAGCGGACTGTATTGTTAGAGGGTAATTCACTGTACGGTATGGATTGCCGTCCATTTTTTATGACAGCTGAAGATTCGATAGATATTGACACTCCGTTTGATCTGAAGCTTGCTACACTATTGCTGTCGGAAAGGTCCTCGCCAACACCCACGTGAGAATTTTATTCAGTGCCCTTCATTTTGGGTTATTTAAGAATTTCGAGTCAGTTATCTGTCTGTTAGCAGAGCGGGGCCACAATGTGCATCTGGCTGCCGATGTACCTGACAGTCTTGGTAATTCTGATCTTATTCAAGCGCTAACTGCACGATATCCAGCAAATATTACATGGGGATGGATACCATCTTATCTCGATGAACCATGGTTTCCTGTTGCTCAAAAAATTCGTCAAGGACTTGATTGGTTACGATTTTTAGACGATCGCTATAGGAATTTTCCAAAACTTCGCGAACGTTCAGAAGAAAGGGTTCCGCGGGCACTGCGGTCCTTTTTACATATTCCAGGAATGAATTTTGCCTGGTTTCGGCATTTTCTTGGTTTCGTTCTTGAAAATATAGAACGTGCGATGCCCAGTTGTACTGCAATGGATGAATATCTACGGACACGGTGTCCGGATGTAGTGTTGTTAACATCAGTAACTAACTCTCGATCACCTCAAATAGATCACCTGCGTAGTACTCGTGCAGCGAAAATTCCAACGGGTGTTTGTGTTTATAGCTGGGATCATTTATCAAGTAAATCACTTATTCGAATTGTTCCGGAAACTGTATTTGTTTGGAATGAGACACAACGAAATGAAGCAATTGAGATGCACGGACTTCCAGGTGATCGCATTGTTGTAACTGGGGCACAGTGCTACGATCAGTGGTTCGATCGTGAGCCCAGTCGAACTCACCAAGAATTTTGTATATCAATTGGTCTAGATCCTAATAAACCATTCATCTTGTATTTGTGTTCAGTTTTAACACCGGATCCAAGAGAGTCCAGATTCGTCGAGCGCTGGCTTCAAGCTATTCGTCAAGATGCTGAGCCAGTATTACGAGATGCCGGTATCATTATTAGACCGCATCCTGAACGACAGGATGAATGGAAAACAATAGATTTGTCTCGATTTGAAAATGTAGTCGTGGCTGGGAAGGTTCCGACGAACGATCAGGCGAAGGCTGACTATTTTGATGCTGTCGCACACAGTCAGGCTGTTGTTGGATTAGTGACGAGCGCTTTTCTCGAGGCCGCCATTGTCGGTCGTCCGGTGCTAACAATTCTTGATCCCGAGTTGTGGCGGCATCAGGAAGGGATGTTGCACTTTCGATATCTTTTAGAAGTTGAAGATGGACTCCTAACGGTTGGACGGAATTTACCTGAGCATATTGAGCAGCTCATGTGCGCATTGGATGGACGACTCCTTTATCGTGAACGGCAGAAGAAATTCCTTAAAGCGTTTGTGCGACCCCGTGGAATGGATTGCCCGGCGACACCAATGTTTGTAGAAAGCGTTGAAAAGCTCGCTTCAACTCAGGTTTCAAAGATCTCAACAGTGGAGGCTGTGCTGTCTAAATTAGCCGTGAGCGTGCTCGTTTGGGCAGCTCATTTCTGGCCAGTGAGATCTTTGCTGATGGATGTTCGCGAAGCAACCGAGAATAGAAATAGGACAGTTCGTCTGCGAGAATCGCGTCGTCAGTACAGACGCAAATGGCGGAAACATCGTCGGCGTAAGTTTATGATGCGGGTTCGAAGCAGGTGGAAACGGGTTCAAGAGTTAATTAAAAACAATTATATTTCTAAGCGTAAGTGGCGGAAACATCGTCGGCGCAAGTTTATGCTACGGGTTCAAAGCAAGTTGGGGCGAGTGAGAGCTCTGTTCGACAATAGACACATCAGCAAGCAAGACTAATGAAAATTCTCTTTTTAGTTCGCCACTATGGATATCTCCGTAATTTCGAGTCTGTAATTCAGCTGCTTAGCGAGCGCGGACACGAGATTCATTTAGCGGCTGATCGTGAAGATGTTCTTGGCGGTAAAGATTTAGTGGAGCGGTTATCGTCTAATTTACCGACGGTAACGCATGGATGGACACCGGATCGTGAGGGTGATGATTGGTTATGGTTAGCCACAAAATTAAGACTAGCACAGGACTATCTACGGTATCTCGACCCTCGTTACGATCAAGCTCTTCAGCTCCGTCTACGTGCAGAGGAGCGCACTCCTTTAATAGTCCTTGGGTTAATTAAACTATTTGGAATTCATACTGGTCCAGGCCGAGCCATTTTTAGAGCACTACTGAATCTGTTAGAGCAAAGTATTCCGAGAGATCCAGCCCTGGATCAGTTTATTCATGACCAAGAACCTGATCTTGTATTACTAACTCCACTTGTAGATCTTGGTTCACCGCAACTCGACCATTTAAAGAGTGCTCGTTCGCTTGGTATTAGGACGGCGTTGTGTGTTAATAGTTGGGATCATCTCTCGAGCAAGTCCCTTATTCGGATTGTCCCAGATCGTATCTTCGTTTGGAATGAGGTGCAGAAACAGGAAGCCATTGAACTTCATGGGGTTCCTTCTGACTGCATTGTAGTGACGGGTGCCCAGTGTTTCGATCAGTGGTTCGAACGGAGTCCAAGTTGTTCTCGAAAGGAGTTTTGTCAATCTGCAGGGTTACCACTTGATCGGCCATACATTTTATGGGTTTGCTCTTCTCTGTTTCGTGGTTCACAACCTGAAACTGATCTTATAGAGGAATGGATTCAGAAACTTCGGGCGAGTTCAGAACCAGTTATCCGTGACGCAGCTGTATTAGTCAGGCCACATCCTTCTCGACTTGATGAATGGCGACGGATTGATTTATCCGATTACGGCCATGTCACGTTTAGAGGCAGTAACCCAATAGACGAGCGTTCAAAATCAAATTATTTCGATGCTCTTTATTATAGCGATGCAGTTGTTGGATTAAACACTAGTGCTATGCTGGAAGCTGGGATCATTGGTCGTCCCGTGCTGTCACTTGTGCGTCCTAATTATGTTAAGAATCAAGAAGGAACGCTTCACTGGAATTATCTTCTTAAAGTTGGAGGCGGTCTCCTCAAGGTTTCTCGAGGATTCGACGAACATTTCCAACAACTTAAATCCGCTCTGAGCAATCAGGATACGACTCAACAAAATACCAGTTTCACCTCTTTATTTATTCGACCGAATGGAATCAAGGAAGCAGCTACACCTATCTTTGTAGAGGAACTCGAAAAACTCGAAACCGAGCCAATAGTAACTGCTGTTGGTGCCCCATTGATTATGTACTGTGTATATCCGCTGCTTTACCCGTTGATATTATTTAGGAAAGCACGTGCACGATACCGACAAATTAGAAAAAATATCCGTAAAAGTCTTAAACGGACTTTTCAGAATATAAAGCGCTCAATACGACAAGCAGTAAAGAAGTTAATTCTGAAACGTGTTAGAACTGAACAGCAAACAGCAATAATTCCAAAATCGATTAGAGCACGCACGCGAGCACAAAACCTTTTTGATACTGTTGATGAGGTCGTTGAAACCAAGGAAGCGATCGATCGCATTGCTCGTAGTAGGCGCACTGTAATCGTTGGACCGTGGGTTAGCGAAACCGGGTTTGAGTTGTTGTACTGGATCCCATTTTTAAATTGGGCTAAAGCACAGTTTAATTTACGAGACGATCGACTTTTAGTAGTTTCACGAGGGGGCGTTAGTACGTGGTACCATCATCTCGCTAGTAATTATAAAGATGTTTTTGATTTTTATACCCCGGATGAATTTCGTAGCCGAAATGAGGAAAGAGAGCGAGATCAAGGAGGGAAACAGAAGCATGTGATCTCTTCGGATTTCGATAAAGAGATAATCGATCGCGTTAAGTTTTCAGCGAATTTAAAAGAAGTAGATGTTTTGCACCCATCGCTAATGTACAACTTGTTTCGCATGTTTTGGCGACTGCATGCTTCTATTGGTTTGGTTCAGGGGTACACACGCCATCGTCGATTTAAGCCGCCTCCTCTCGGTGAGATGTCAAAACACCTTCCGGAGGATTATATTGCAGTCAAGTTTTATGCCAATCAGGGTTTGCCTGAGACAAAGGAAAACAAACAATTCATTTCTGAATACCTCAATCAGTTGACTCAGACTCACGATGTCGTTTTACTTAGCACTGGGATTCGTTTTGATGATCACGATGATTTTTCTCTCTCCGCTAGAAAACGAATTCATACGGTGGATCGCTTAATCACACCTTCTGAAAATCTTGATTTGCAAACACGAATTATTGCCAATGCACGTGCATTTGTTGGAACTTATGGTGGCTTTTCTTACCTTGCACCCTTATGTGGCGTTGATACCTTAGCCTTCTTTTCAGACGCGTTAGGCTTCAGAATGGATCATTTAGAAATCGCGAAGCGGGTTTTTGCTGAACTACAAGCTGGATCTTTTGTTCCCCTTGATGTTCGAGATCTTGGCGTGCTTCGTATTGGCTTAGGTGTTGGTGGGATATCACCTAACCCAGTTATCAAAACGGATGTGTGATGAAAATCTTGTTCTGTGCACGTCACTTCGGTTACTTGCGGAACTTCGAATCTGTTATCAGGGAATTATCAGAACGGGGACACGAACTTCACCTTGTTGCTGATCGTGAGGAATCATATGGTGGTCTACAGATGGTCGTGCGGCTGGTTAAACAATGCCGTAGTGTTTCTTTTGGCTGGGTTCCTACGAGAGAGACCGATGGTTGGTTTGAGTTCGCTACGACGATTCGTTTAGCTCAGGATTACCTAAGATTTTTAGATCATCGGTATGACCAAGCTCCAAAAATTAGACAACGTGCCAAGGTAAGGACATCTTCGGCAATTGTTTGGTTAATAGAACATTGTGGATTTCGGTACCGTCCAGGCCGTGTCATACTTAGCGCCTTATTTAAATTAGTGGAACAAGCCATTCCAAGAAGTAAAGTGCTGGATGCTTTTATCCAGGACAAGAATCCAGATGTTGTCTTGTTAACACCACTCATAGACTTGGGTTCACCTCAGCTAGATCTCCTTAAAAGTGCAAAAGCTTCTGGATACAGGACGGTACTGTGTGTTGGTAGTTGGGATCATTTGTCGAGCAAAGCACTTCTCAGGATCTGGCCTGATCTTGTGACTGTGTGGAATCCACTACAGAAACAGGAAGCTGTTGAGCTCCACAAGTTTCCAGCCCAGCGCGTGGTAGTAACTGGTTCCCAGTGTTATGACCAGTGGTTTGATCGACATCCAAGTAGGTCTCGTGAGGAATTTTGTCGGGCTATGGGACTGTCATCCAGTCATCCATTTTTGCTCTACGTATGTTCCTCATTATTTCGAGGTGGACCACCGGAAACGGACTTCGTTTCGACTTGGATAAAGGACATTCGAAGTCATGAGAATGCTTCGTTACGAAATGTAGGCATTCTCATTCGACCACATCCTGGTCGTATGACGGAATGGGCTGACGTTGACAAGTCTGCATGGTCAAACATTGTTTTACATGGTGGGAATCCGATTGATGATTTATCGAAAGAAGATTATTTTGATGCGCTCTATTACAGCGAGGCAGTCATTGGTTTGAATACGAGCGCTTTTCTTGAAGCGGCTGTTGTCGGCAAACCGGTCTTAACAGTGTTACATAAGGATTACTGGAAAAGCCAAGAAGGCACTCTTCATTTTCACTATTTATTGAATGCTGGAGGCGGTTTGTTACGTACGGCATCAGATCTAAAGGAGCACCTAAATCAGATCGACTTAAATTTAAATCAGGAAAAAAAATCCAACAACAGACACTATAATTTTGTTGTAGAGTTTCTTCGACCCTATGGCGTAACACAGCCAGCAACGCCGTTGTTTGCTGATGCAATTGAGCGCCTAGCGGCAACCCCGTTAAGCATCAAACCTCGAAAGTCCTACACAGTCGTTCCGCTTACATGGATTCTCAGTCTTTTGATCAGGTTGCGTCGACTGAGCGACTACAGAAAACGATTCAGGAAAATTCGTAAAGATTGGCGCCATTTCTGGAACAAAAATACTGAGCGGTTACGTAAGAAGTCTCGGCGTAGTTTAAAGCGTTACGTAGAGCGTCCATTAGCAGGAACAACTAAGATTTTTATTCCAGGCACCGTTCGTGCGAATGCTCACATAATAGATAGTTTTGAAAAGATTGATGCTGTTCAGGCGACACGTGAAGTAGTTGCTGAACTTGGAAATAGCCGTGGCCCAATCATTTTAGGACCCTGGTTAAGTGAAACGGGATTTGAATTGCTCTATTGGATTCCGTTTCTGCGTTGGGCTAAGGCCTATGGTAACTTGAGAGAAGATCGGTTGATTGCTATTTCACGTGGCGGCGCTGAGCCTTGGTATCGTGACTTGGCATCTACTTACTGGGATATCTTTGATCACTTTTCTCCAGAGGTGTTTAGGGCTAAGAATCTTAACCGCATGGCTCAACAAGACGGTCAAAAGCATATTGGCGTTAGTGATTTGGATAAAGAATTAGTTGATCGTGTGAAATCCTCTATGAATCTTAGTCATGTACGTCTACTGCATCCTTCACTGATGTACAATCTGTTAAGTCTTTTTTGGTTACAGCACTTATCGATAGACTTGGTGAACTTGTTCACTGCACACCGTCGGATGACTCCGGACAGTATAAAACCCTTGCAGTTTGAGGAGCCTTATATTGCGGTAAAGTTTTATGCAAATGATGCATTTCCAGAAACGCCGGAGAACAAGCGCTTCGTTAGCGATCTCCTCGATCGTTTGACTGAACGCTATCACGTTGTATCTCTTAATACTGGCATTCAATCGGATGAACATGCCGAATTTAAACACGTTCGCTGCGACCGGATCCATTCCATTGAGCAGTCGACAACACCCAGAAACAACCTTGCAGTTCAGACTGCCGTGATTGCTGGAGCCAAAGCTTTGATTTCAACCTATGGTGGGTTTTCGTACCTCGGGCCTCTGTGTGGTGTTAATACTGTAGCTTTTTATTCTGACCGAAACGGATTCCGGTTCGATCATATGGATGTTGCGAATCGTGCTTTTCGGCAAGTAGAGGGTGGAGCATACATTACTCTCCACCGCAAAGAAATTGACTTTGTTGATCTCGGTCTAGGACACATTAGACCAACGTTCGGTGTGCACTGATAAAATTGAGATGGCTATGACCAACTCTGGATCTTTCTTTGGGGAGCGCTGTTTAATCATTGCCGAGGTTGGTATTGGGCACGATGGCAGTTTGGGTTTAGCTCACGCCTATATCGATGCTATCGCACAGATTGGTGCTGACGGAGTTAAATTTCAAACACATATCGCATCGGCCGAGAGCACCTTCGCCGAACCGTTTCGTGTCGATTTCAGTTACCAAGATGCTACACGTTATCAATATTGGAACCGAATAGAGTTCACAGAGATACAGTGGAAAGGGTTGGCAGATCACGCTCGAGAAAAAGAATTATTATTTCTTAGTTCACCATTTTCAATTGAAGCAGTTGAATTACTTATTCGAATTGGTACGCCTATGTGGAAAATTGCTTCAGGCGAAGTGAGCAATAAGCCAATGTTAGATCGTATTACTGAAACAAGGCAGCCGATTCTTCTATCTTCTGGCATGAGCGGTCTAGATGAAATGGATCAGGTTATTAAAAATTTGCAAGGCAAGAATGTTCCTCTTGCAGTGCTCCAATGTACAACTTCGTATCCGTGTCCCCCAGAGAAGATTGGTCTCAACATGCTTAAAGTAATACGAGACCGTTACGAATGCGCGGTTGGTTTGTCTGATCATTCTGGAACAATCTATCCTGGGCTTGCGGCTGCAACATTAGGTGCTGATGTCATCGAAGCCCACGTGATTATGAGTCGCCAAATGTTTGGTCCGGATGTTTCAGCTTCTCTCACTACGGCTGAATTTGGACAACTTGTACAAGGGATTCGATTTATCGAACGGATGCTAGCCCATCCGGTCAATAAGAATGAACTGGCAGCCGAAGCTAATGAGCTTCGCGCAATTTTTACCAGAAGTTTGGTGGCACGGACTGCGCTTGAATCAGGAACATTGATCACATCAGAGCATCTAGTAGCGAAGAAACCAGGAACTGGTATTCCGGCTGAGCGGATGCCAGAGATTATCGGACGTAAACTTCGTCGACGTGTTGATGCAGATGCACTTCTGAGCGAAGATGATCTGGAGGGAGTAAAAAAAGTTGAAACGTAAGGTGTGTGTTCTGGTCACTGCGCGTCCAAGTTATTCGAGAATTAAGTCAGCTCTACGTGCTATTACTGAACACGATGATTTAGAGCTTCAACTTGTAGTTGGAGCTTCAGCGTTGCTAGATCGCTATGGCAGTGCAGTTCGTAGCATTGAGCACGACGGCTTTGAAGTATCTGCCAGGGTGTACATGATTCTCGAGGGTGAAAATCTAGTAACGTCAGCGAAATCAACCGGTCTTGGACTTGTAGAATTAGCTACTGTTTTTGACAATCTCAGACCTGATGTTGTCGTAACAGTTGCAGATCGTTTCGAGACTCTTGCAACAGCTGTAGCTGCTGCGTATATGAATATTCCCGTAGCTCATGTTCAAGGTGGAGAGGTCACAGGTTCGATCGATGAGAAGGTAAGACATGCAGTAACAAAATTTTCTGATTTACATTTTGTTTCAACCCAGGGTGCACGAGACCGAGTCATTCGTCTTGGAGAAAAAGAAGAACACGTTTATTTTACTGGATGTCCCTCAATCGACTTAGCTGCTGAAGTTAGTCAGCAACCGAACTTGGACTTTGATCCCTTTGCTAAGTATGGAGGCGTTGGGAAAAACGTTGATTTGTCGTCCGGGTTTTTAGTGGTTTTACAGCATCCAGTGACGACAGAATATGATGATTCTCAAAAACAAGTTGAGGAAACTTTACATGCCATGAGTGCGCTTGACTATCCCACTTTGTGGTTCTGGCCTAATGTTGATGCCGGATCTGACAAAACTTCTAAGGGTATTCGAATGTTTCGAGAGCAGCACCGCGAGGCGCGTATTCATCTATTTCGAAATATGCTTCCTGAGGACTTCTTGCGGTTGTTGCTAAACTGCAACTGTATTGTTGGAAATTCTAGCGTTGCAATTCGAGAGTGTTCGTATCTTGGCGTACCGGCTGTAAATATTGGTAGTCGTCAAAACGGACGAGAACGAGGCAGTAATGTGATCGATGTTGACTATGACCGAATATCAATTCAAAAAGGTGTCGAACATCACTTACGAAGCGGCCGCTTGACTACCGATACGATTTATGGAGATGGTCAAGCCGGAAAGAGAATTGCTGATCTGTTAGCTACCGTGGAGCTTCCGATTGAAAAACGTATCACGTACTAATCGAGTCAATTCGGTAATGGAGAGGATTGCTTCGCTTGACTATGATTATGAATGTCAACCAAAGCAGACTGTTTCCATTTGCAATCTTTGCGGATCTCAAGAATTTGAAGCCTTAACTAAGCGTGATCGTTACGGGTACTCGGTTACAGCAGTTGTCTGTAAAAAATGTGGTTTGGTTTTTCTTGATCCAAAGATGACAGCAGATGCGTACAGTTATTTTTATAGTGACGTGTATCGGCCTCTTGTTAGTGCGTATCATGGACGTAATATTAATGCTCGGACTATACAGGACGAGCAACGTCAGTATGCGGCTGAACGCGTCGATGTTTTAGCCCCATTCTTAGAAAATAAGCATTTTACAACTTTACTTGATATCGGTGGTTCCACCGGTGTTGTGGCACATGTCTTAACCAGACACTTTGGACTTGTAGGAACAGTTTTGGATCCAGCGCCGCTTGAAATAGAGGAAGCTAAACAGTTTGGGCTCGAAACAGTTAGTGGATTAGTTGAACAGTATAAGGCTGGTGGAAGAAGGTTTGATACTGTAGTGATGTGTCAGACTGTAGATCACCTACTCAATATAGCCAGCAGCCTCAGAGCTATTCGAGCTTTGATCAATCCAGAAGGCGTATTCTACGTTGACATTGTTGATTTTCAAGCTGTGATTAGGAAAAACTTATCAGTTGAGAAAGCAGTTAAGATTGATCATCCGTATTACCTTACTCAGTCAACGATGAAGGCATATTTAGACATTTTTGGATTTTCTATCGCACAAACGCATCACGCCGTTGATCAGCTCCACATTGGCTATGTATGTCGACCGACTGAGACCAATGCTACTCTTATACCTTCAATTAAGATTGTGAATCAGTTTCTCGAAGAGGTGCGGACAGTGCGAGACACATCGCACTAGAAGTGAGCATGACCGGTTTAATTCTTGGTATCGTACCAGCACGAGCGGGTTCGAAAGGCGTGCCAGGCAAAAATATTAGTCTTCTTGCCGGTCGACCCTTGCTGGACTACACGGTTAGAGCTGCGCATGAGTCAGGCGTGATTGATCGGTTGATCCTTTCTACTGATTCAGAGGAGATTGCAGACATTGGTCGAACTTGTGGTTTAGAAGTACCTTTTTTGCGACCAGCTGATCTTGCTGCTGATGACAGTCCGATGTTATCTGTCGTTGAACACGCGTTGAAGACACTAGAGCGTAGCGGTTGGCATCCACAGGTTATTATTGTTCTACAGCCGACATCACCACTAAGGCGTCCTGATCATATCAGCGACGCGGTTCGTCTCTTACGAGATACCAATGCTGATTCGGTCGCCAGTGTAATTGAGTTACCGTTACATATGTCACCAGATTACGTTATGAAAATTAACGAAGGACACCTAAAACCATTTCTTGCTCACGGATCAAAGATTACTCGTCGACAAGATGCAAGACTAGCTTATGTGCGTGACGGTACTGTCTATGCCTTCTGGCGACGGACCATTGTTGAACAACATAGCCTATACGGTCAGGATTGCAAACCCCTTGTTTTGCCGTCCTCTGAGTCAATAACTATTGATACATTTGAGGATTTGGCTGAAGCTGAGCGCCGCTTGGCCAGTGCTACTACTTGTCCATGATCCCTGTTGTTGGACGGTTACTACCTCAGTTGATAAGGCGTGGTGTTGGGCGTTTTCGCGCTGAGATCGTACGGGCACTTGTAATAACCGAAGTCCGTCGTTTAGTACAATCTGATCGGACAATTATTTTTGGTCCTTGGCTTGGGGAGGTTGGTTTCGAATTGCTCTACTGGGTTCCTTTTTTGAAATGGGTTATTAATTCTACTGGTCTTAATCCGTCTCGGATAGTTGCTTTTTCTCGTGGTGGGTCAGCTAGTTGGTATCAGGATATTACAACTCGTTATATTGATATCTTCGATTTATTAACCGTCGAAGAATTCCGTGCAGGCAATGTGCAACGCCGTATGGAATTAGGCGAGCAAAAACAAGTCTTAAACACCCTTTTTGACCAAGAGGTGGTTTCTAGTGCTCGGACTAGAGCTGAATTGTCAGATGCTCTTATTCTTCATCCTTCATTGATGTACCGCCTAATGCAGGCTTACTGGTGGTCCCATGTTCCATTAGCGTGGGTGACACGGCATTCGGTCTACCAGCAAGTCAAGTTACCTGATCTTCCCAAGGAACTTGGTCTGATACCAGGCGAGTACGTCGCTGTGAAATTTTATGCGAATGATTGTTTCTCAATGGGTGTAACTGAGCAGCGCTATTCTTCCGCTGTGATAAATGAGATTGCGTCTGTTTGTCCTGTAGTATCTTTGACAACAGACTTGTCAATTGATGATCATCAAAACGTCGAACAACGTTACCCAAACGTTACAACATTAGCAGGGCGTGTCACTGCAAGGAATAATCTAGATGTTCAGACAGCAGTCGTTGGAAATGCGAAAGCATTCATTGGTACCTATGGTGGTTTTTCGTACCTTGCGCCTTTATGTGGAGTTCCAACGATTGCATTATACGATGACGCTTCTCGTTTCGATGATTCTCATTTACGTGTAGCGCGTGCGATGGTAGAGAAGATCCAAGCGCCACCGTTTTGCGCTCGTTCCATGCGGACCACATCACCAACGGCAGTAACATCGTTTGTGCAAGGCGACAAATGTGACTAATTACGAACCTGTTTTTATTCGCAAGACTCGATCAGTCGTCCACCTCGTTACTTATAAGGGTGGTCGACGATTTGCTAGATTTTTTAATCTAGCTCGAAAACGTGTTCGCAACTACAGTAAACTTGCGCATCGAAACGTTCGTATTCTTGTTAAGAAAATAAAATCTACAAGAATCGCAATTTTTAATATCGTCCGTTATGTCTTTAGGCGTTTGTTACGTTTTCATAAACCGTTCGTTCGTTTTCATAAACGTAGAGTGAGGTTTCGAGAGCGAGTTTCTGCCTTACGTTTTGAGCAAAAAATTGAACGCGATGTATTGACGCGTGGATTAAGTGGACGCCCAATTATTTTAGGACCATGGATTTCAGAGGTTGGATTTGAAGTTTTATACTGGTTACCGTTTTTACATTGGCTTAAGGCTAAATGCAACTGGGATCCTATGCATGTTCTTGCAATCTCACGTGGAGGAGTGGCCTCGTGGTACAGAGAGATCGCAAGCAACTATATCGAGATCTTTGAGCAGATCGAGCCGAATGTTTTTGCTGACCGTAGCATAGAACGACGCGCTGCAAACGATGGAAGTCATAAACAGCTTACGTTTTCAGATTTTGATAGTCAGTTAATTAGTCTAGCCCGTAAGCGTTCGGGATTTGATGATGCTGTTGTTGTGCATCCGTCTGATATGTACCAATTGTTTCGACAATACTGGTTAGGCCATCGTGACGTTAGTTATGTTCAAGAGCGAACTCGATTTCCGGAGAAAAATTTAATAGGCAATTTTGATTTGAGTATTCTGCCAAAAGATTACGTAGCAGTGAAAGCCTATACGGCTACATCACTCCCGGATTCTCAAGCGAATTTAAAAATACTAAATGAGATCGTCAGTTTGCTTTCGGAAAGGTCAAACGTTGTTATGCTCGACACTGGTTTAATGATCGATGATCATAAGGATTATCAACTTGATAAACGATCTAATGTTTTTAATCTCTCTCGGGTTATGACTCCAGCTAATAATCTAGGATTGCAAGCGGAAGTCATTTCTAACGCTCGGGCATTTGTTGGTACCTGTGGTAGTTTGACATGGATTGCACCAATGCTTGAAGTGGACACAGTGGCATTGTTCAGCGATGCATCTTTTCTTAGAACCCATCTCTTATTTGCTCGTCAAGCGTATCTTGAGATGGATGCAGGGAGTTTCGCTACAGTCGATGTCACCGCATTCGATACACTCGGGTTCAGTTTGGGCGACGTCATGTCTCGGATTTATAGACCTCGTGTAAGCTAACTATAAGTGTAAATCTTTATGCATAGAGTTCTTGTTACTGGTGGTGCAGGTTATATCGGGTCTCATCTCGTTGACGCGTTAGCGGCTCGTGATTATAAGGTTACTGTGCTGGATAGTTTAGAACCTCAGGTTCATTTAACGGGAAAGTGGCCTGAATATCGGAATACATCTGCGAGCTATGTGCAAGGAGATGTTACGGATCAAAATATTCTCCTGCCGCTCGTCCTCGCCAGTGATTTTGTAGTGCATTTCGCTGCTGCTGTCAGTGTCGGACAAAGTATGTATCAGGTCCAGCGGTATGTTCGTGTCAATACTACAGGGACAGCTACATTGCTTGATATTCTTGTTAATAATTCCCATCGTGTAAAAAAACTAATCGTAGCTTCTTCGGTGGGTGTATATGGTGAAGGTTCGTACACTTGCACTACATGCGGTCCAGTATTTCCTAAGCTTAGGACAGTTTCGCAATTAAATAAGCAAGAGTGGGAACATCGATGTCCTGTCTGTCAATTAAGTGTTAAACCGATCCCCACGCCAGAAAATAAACCCTTGTATCGAGACAATATCTATTCCATGACAAAGTTTCATCAAGAGGAAATGGCATTACTTCTAGGTAAAACTTATGGTATTCCAGTGGTAGCTCCTCGTTTCTTTAATGTTTACGGACCCCGTCAGAGTTTAAGTAATCCATACGCAGGTGTTGCAGCAATTTTTATTGGACGTCTATTAAACAATAAAGCTCCAATCGTATTTGAAGATGGTGGCCAACTTCGTGATTTTGTGTCTATTCATGATGTCGTGGATTGTTTAGTAATGATGTTAGAACAATCGGGTGTAGATTTTATGCCTGTCAATATTGGCTCTGGCTCAAAAATTAGCATTCTTGAAATTGCAGAGACATTGGTAAAATTAACAAAAAAAGACATCGAACCACAGGTGAGACATTCAGGTCGTAAGTTTGATATCCGTCATTGTTTTTCTGACACCACAAGGGTTCGTGAAGCTCTGAATTGGGAACCTAAAGTCAGTTTTGATCAAGGCATGAACGAACTGATCGATTGGGCACTTCAGTCTTCTGATCGACCAGTCGACTTGTTTGATAAGGCACTTGACGAACTCAACACACATGGCTTGTTAGCTGGTGAGTAATCGTGATCTTAAAGTTTGAAGAATTACGACCACGTACTGGTGGTAATGTTGCCATGGTGGATGGTGCATTTGATCCTCTTCATATTGGTCACATCGAATACTTTAAAGCAGCTGCTAATTTTTCGATGCCACTCCTGTGTAATTTAGCATCAGATAAGTATGTAGCAAACAAGCATCCACCTTTTCTACCAGAATTACAACGTGCGGAAATCGTAGACTCAATTCGCTATATTTCTTACACTCATATCAACAGATTTGACACAGAAACGATTCTAGAAGAACTCCGTCCTCGCTATTATGTGAAAGGGTTGGACTGGAAAGGTCGATTGCCTGGGCGGCAGGTTGATATCTGTAATCAACGAGGAATTGAGATTATCTACCTCGATACTGTTCGAGATTCTTCAACACGTATTCTTGAGAGGTATACTGAACTCAGGTGAAAATAACTTCTATGAAAATTTCAGAACTTGAAGATGCCGTTTTTTCTCAAAAGCCAACATCATCAGAGCACTATGATGCTGATTACTACACCGGGGATTGGCGCGCTGAGGGGAACAACTATTCTTTAGAGACTCGACGTCAGATCGAGGCAAAAAACCCTTTTCTCATTAAAGAGATTTTTCAGCCTAAGAAAGTTCTAGATTTAGGGTGCGGTCCAGGTGCACTTATGCATCTACTTTTAGAACTTGGTGTTGATGTAGAAGGGATTGATTTTTCTGTTGGTAGTCGATCGTTAGCAACGCCTGAGGTTCGAGATCTTATATCAATCGGAAATACTTTTGATCACATTAAACCTGACGGAGCCTACGATTTAGTTATTTGCCGTGAAGTTCTTGAACATTTGACAGTTCTACAAATCAAGAAAACGGTTGCGAATATGGCACGTATGGCATCTAAGTTTATTTATTGCACAACTCGTTTTCATCCGAATCCTTCCAATCTTCTGGATTTCACAACACAATTTGATGTAGATCCAACACATATTACACTTTTGAATAAAGACTTTCTCCGCCTATTGTTTCTTCTCGAGGGTTGTCGTTCGAGACCCGACCTTGAGGCTAGATTGGATTGGTTGAATAAAGGGCGTGTTCTCGTGATGGAAAAACAGACGATGCAGATCTGAGTAGAAGCCATTTTTTTTAAATTGGTGGATACTGGAATAGATTGGTAAGTTTTCATTCCGAATAATTCAAAAAATCAATGAGACTTTGTCAATGTTTTAGCATAAATTGAAAGAGCACTACTTGTTATTGAACACTTAAAACCTGGAAAACACATCTCAGCTAGAATATGGTAGCAATTGAGACTGATATAAATTGCTATGATTTAAAGGAAAAGCATTGATGCCTTATCTGGCTTTGGAGTAAATGGAATGTTTGATTGCATTGCTGGTTATCATTTAAATCCATGGACCTGCGGTATCGCTAAGTTCAACGCGATTCTCGGCGAACATCTTGGTTTGCCAATTGTTAGTGTGCTTGGCCTCGAACATACTCGATATAGTCGGCCCTTATTATCAGTGAAGTTGTCTGAGTTCTCTGGACCTGATGTGCGCTTATTAAACGAGTGGGCACAAAAACATACTGGGGAATTTGAAATATTTTTTCATGCTTTCAATGATACTAAACTTGAGCACTGTCTTTTGGAATCTGCAACGCGCGTGCATTGTGGGAATAGTGAGCTAGCCTCACAATTACGCGTCATGCGTTCCGATGTTTTTGAGCTATGGTGTCCTGGCACTATTCTAAACGCACATAAATTTGTACAGACTGATTTGACCGTTTTCACATTTGGCATGGCACACAAAATCCGTGTCCCATTATATAAGCGACTGCGAGAGTTGCTTGATGGAACAGGGTTAAGCTATTCCATATATGTGTCGACAGCTTTGCATGAGAATACGAGTTTCGACGGGTCATTTGTCGTTACATTTGAAGAACTTAAGACTATTTTTCAAGATCGTGTCTATTTTCTTGGTTATCTCTCCGATACGGCCGTGTACAATTATTTGCTTGATACTTCTTTGTTGGCCGCATTTTTTGAACATGGACTTCGAGCGAATAACACGACTGTTAATACCGCGATGGAATGTGGCTGTGCGGTATTGACAAATTTAGATAAATATTCACCCTCAGGACTAGAGCACATGCAGAACGTGCTTGACATTCATCAGTGTGAGTCTTTGCCAGAACTCACACAATTAAAGAAGATAGGTCAGTCAGCGATGCGGACTGCTCAGGCCAAGTACGGGTGGAAGCAGCTAGTTGAACATCTACGTAATGAACCAGTGTCCGCAGGTGGAGAAAAAGGGCATGTGCCCGCACATTGAAAACAGGTAGGTCTGTTATGACACGCATGCTAAAGATTGGCTCTCATGAAATATCAGATGCTAACCCTTGTTACGTAATTGCAGAGGTTGGTCACAATCACCAAGGTAATCTAGAAACGTGCCGCGAGATGTTCCGTCAGGCGAAATTATGCGGAGTATCTGCTGTCAAGCTACAAAAACGCGATAATCGTTCCTTGTACGTTAAAACTATGTACGATAAATCTTATGATCACGAGAATAGTTTTGGCGTGACATATGGTGAGCATCGTGAAGCTCTCGAATTTAGTCGTGATGAATATAGATTGCTACAGCAATTTTCTCAGGAGCTTGGAGTCGATTTTTTTGCAACGGTATTCGATTTTGCAAGTTCGGATATGCTAGCTGAGCTTGACGTACCGGCTTTCAAGATTGCGTCTGGTGATTTAACAAACACTCCACTATTACGGCATACGGCCAAATATGGGAAGCCAATGTTTATTAGCACTGGTGGAAGTTCTATAGATGATGTTCAACGGGCGTACGATGAAGTGATGTCGATTAACACCCAGCTCTGCATAATGCAGTGCACTGCTGATTATCCAGCCAAATTCGATCAGTTAGATCTTAGAGTCATTGAGACCTACCGAGAGCTGTTTCCAGACATAGTGATTGGCTATTCGAGTCATGACAATGGTATAGCCATGCCCGCGGCTTCATATGTGCTCGGTGCTCGTGTGATCGAAAAGCATTTCACTTTGAATAGGGCAATGAAAGGTACAGATCACGCTTTTTCGCTCGAACCTGTTGGTATGCGTAAGATGTCCCGTGACCTTCAAAGGCTTCACATGGCACTAGGTGATGGAAAAAAGAAGCAGTACTCGGTTGAGGCATCAGCCATTATCAAGATGGGCAAGAAGCTTGTAGCTGCTAGGAATTTACCAGTTGGTCACGTGTTAGGTCCTGATGACATTTGCATTAAGTCACCGGGCGATGGTCTTCCTCCTTATGAACTTAGCAATGTTCTTGGATGTAAGACGTTGCGCTCACTTGCGGAGGATGAGGATATCACTATCGAGGTACTGAGCTGAAAGGAAAAAGAGAGTAAAAGTGTTCAGGCTCGACGATGACATTGCTGTGGTAACTGGTTCTTTTGGACATTTAGGGCCTATTTGGTTAGAGGCTCTACTACAAGCCGGTGCGCGGGTAGCGGCACTCGATCTTCCAAATGCGCAACCATCAGATCGATTTCAATCTTTGAGTGAAAAGATTAGCAATGAGCAGCTTCTATACATTGAATGCGACATTACAGATCGGAATTCAATAGAGTTAGCTCGGAAAGAGGTCGTTAAAAAATTAGGTCCGCCCTCGGTTCTTGTTAATAATGCCGGCATCGATCAACCACCAGATGTTCCATTAGCTAGACATCGGATCGAAGAATTACCTGTTGAGTTATTTCGAGAGATGATCGATGTTAACCTTATTGGTACCTTTCAAGTTATGCAGACTATTGGTGGGTTAATGGCCGAACGGGGGCATGGATCGATTATTAATATTGGTTCATTGTACGCTTCGGTATCGCCTGATCAAAGGTTTTATAATCATTTACCTGGAGACCCTCCGTTCCTAAAAGTTCCATCTTATGGAGCATCTAAGGCAGCGGTGGTGAGCATCACAAAATACTTCTCAACATTGTGGGGTTCTCGGGGTGTTCGTGTGAATACTTTATCTCCTGGAGGTGTTTTGGGTAAGCAAGACGATACATTTAAGCGTAAGTATGGAGATCGAGTGCCGTTGGGTCGAATGGCAGCCTCGGATGATTTAATGGGGCCTTTGGTATTTCTTGCGTCGTCGGCCTCCTCCTACGTGACAGGTATTGATTTACGCGTCGATGGAGGGTTTACTGCTTGGTAGATATAACTGATCTCAGTGTTCCTAGCTTTGTACCAAATTGGATTGCAGGAACAGAACTTCCGTCACGTTCTGGACATAGTTTTGAGAAACTCGATCCAACCAATGGTCGTCCAATTTGCAAAGTGGCACGTTCTAACCTTGATGATGTCCAGCATGCGGTGACAGTTGCGAGAGAGGTTCAATTAAACTGGGCTGCTGAAACAGTGGCTAGGCGTGGCGAGATTCTTCGAGCCACGGCTATTCTAATGCAACAGCGTCAAGCAGAATTGGCCGAACTTGTAGCTCGAGAAACTGGTAAATCTAGAAAGGATGCATTCGGTGAAACTGGTGCTGCCATAGAAATGGGATTTTTCATTGCGGGTGAAGGCCGTCGTTTCTATGGTAAGACCACAACTAGTGGAGTGCGTGGTCGGTCAGCTATGGTCATACGCCAACCTCTTGGGATAGCTGGTTTGATTATTGCTGCAAATACACCAATTGCTAATGTTGCATGGAAGGCATTTCCAGCTCTCTTATGTGGCAACTCTGCCATACTGAAGGCTTCGGAGGACACACCATTATCTGCCTGGGCATTTTCGCGTCTATTAGATGAGGCCGGTGCCCCGCCAGGTGTTTTCCAAATTGTACACGGTTATGGTCCAGAAGCTGGAGGTCCCATTGTTGAGCATCCAGATGTTGCGGTTGTTAGCTTTACTGGTTCGTGCGAGGTGGGTCGCTGGATTGCTGAAACGGCCGGCCGACGACTTGCTAAAGTTTGTCTAGAACTTGGAGGCAAAAACCCGTTAATTGTTTGTGACGATGCAAACCTTGAACTAGCCGTCGAAGCTTCAATTGGATCAGCTTTTAGTAATGCAGGACAGAGATGTGCATCAGGTAGCCGCTTGATTGTATTTGACGAGATCTATGATCGTTTTAAGACAATGTTAGTTAAGGCAACCAGACAACTCACAGTCGGTCCTGATGACATTAATGATTTCGGGCCAGTAATCAATCTTGAACAACTCAATACTATGATCGCTGCAGTGGAACGTGCTTGCGAGGCTGGGGCTTCATTGCTGACTGGAGGTGAGCGACTTACTGATCCAGAGCACAGGGATGGATATTATATGGCTCCAACGATTATTGAAAACGCATCAGCTGCTGCTGAGATTTCACGTGCAGAGCTTTTTGGTCCTATTACCTGTCTATATCGAGTTAAGAGTTTTAACGAAGCACTAGCAATGGCGAACGATTCACCCTTTGGTTTAACTGCATCGATTCATACAACAAATGTTAACCGAGCTATGACATTTATTGGGGGTGCAAAAAGCGGGGTAGCAGTTGTCAACGGAGCTACTTATGGGAGTGAACCCCATATGCCGTTCGGTGGTTTAAAACAATCTGGAAACGGCACGCGTGAGGCTGGCACGGAAGCTATCGATGTTTACTCAGACCTTAAAACTGTTTATATCCATCACAACGAAATCCAGATTTAACTGGTACCACGAGTTTTAACGTGCCCTCGTCCATTATTGCCTTAATTCCGGCACGGTCTGGATCAAAGCGGATTCCCGGTAAGAATATCAGGTGTCTAGGGGGGCATCCGCTGATTGCGTACACCATTGCAACAGCAATTGAGAGCAAAGTATTTCAAGAAGTGCTTGTGTCGACAGATTCTGAGCAGATTGCTGCAATCGCTCGGCACTACGGTGCAGAGGTACCTTTTCTTCGCTCCGAGGAAATATCTAATGATGTTTCACCAGATATCGAATGGGTAGATTACACGCTTCGAAAATTAGAAGAACTGGGGAGGTGTTACGATTGCTTTAGCCTGCTCCGTCCAACGAGTCCGTTAAGAACGGCTGAGACTATCCGTCGAGCGTGGCGTGAGTTTCACAAAGAGACTGGAATCGATTCTTTAAGGGCGGTCGAAAAGTGTCGTCAACACCCAGGTAAGATGTGGATTGTTCGTGACCGACGTATGACACCATTGTTAAAAGACGGAACCAAACAGCAACCTTGGCATAGTAGTCAGTATCAGTCTTTGCCAGTGTTCTATATACAAAATGCGAGTTTGGAAATTGCATGGAGCCGTGTGGTATTTGAAGGGAGAACTATTGCCGGAGAAGCCGTGATGCCATTTTTTACTGAAGGATTTGAAGGTTTTGATATTAACGATCCCGATGATTGGACGGTTGCAGAACACAAGTTGTCGAAAGGGGAGATCTCCCTTCCTCATATATCGGCAAAACCGTATCCGTTTCGGAAAGAATGATCCATAGCCTATGAATGATTTTCAGTATGTTCCACTTGAAGAAATTAAACGAGCACTTGGTGTTTCCGGGTCCAATGCACACGCTAATGCGAGACTCCTAGCCGCTATAAGTCGTATCAACGCACTCTATATGATTGCTAAAGCTGGGTCTGGTCATCCGGGCACAACGTTTAGCAGCACTGATATTGTTAGTTGGCTCTATCTCAACGAATTAAGGTTCGGCAACGATAAAACACGTCCACTCGATGTTTATTTTTCATCGAAGGGTCATGATGTGCCGGCATTCTACGCAATCATGATCGCCTTAGAGCATTTGCCTTTCGATATGATCCATAGCCTTCGTATTTTAGGTGGCCTGCCTGGTCATCCCGATGTACACACACCCACTATTGAGATGAATACTGGTTCGCTCGGTATGGGGATTTCAAAAGCAAAGGGGATTGCAATTGCAAATCGCCGAAACAATGTGGATGGACGTATTTACGTGCTCACGGGAGATGGAGAGCTACAGGAAGGGCAAATCTGGGAATCACTTCAGCAGGCAGCGAACCTTAAGCTTCACGAAATTACTGCCATTGTTGATCATAACAAGATTCAGTCGGATACATGGGTGAGTGCCGTTAGTGACCTTGGAGATCTAGAACTGAAATTCTCGGCGTTTGGGTGGCACGTTCAGCGATGTGACGGGCACGACATGCTACATATTCAACGTGCACTTTTAGAGGCTCGAGATACCACCGACCGCCCGAGTGTAATAATAGCTGACACAATTAAAGGAAAAGGTGTCTCTTTTATGGAAGGATCATCAATGCCAATTGATGACCAGATGTATCACTTTCATAGTGGAGCGCCGAGTCCTGAACAATATACTGCTGCGCATACTGAACTGGTAACAGAAGCTAATCAGCAACTAAAGATGCTCGATGCGACTCCGTTGAAACTCGAGACAGTTAGCCGTGCACCTGCTCGACAACGATCTGGCACTCAGCGTTTTATTCCAGTGTATGCCAAGGCATTAGTAGAGCAAGCTGGTCGACATCCTAAACTTTTCGTGTTGGATGCTGATTTGGTGCTCGATTGCGGTCTCATTCCTTTTCGTAATTCCTATCCAGAACGATTTGTTGAATGTGGTATTGCTGAACAAGACATGGTCTCAATTGCAAGCGGTTTAGCATCGAGAGGATTATTGCCAGTAGCACATTCATTCGCTTGTTTTCTTTCGGCTCGTCCTAATGAACAGATTTATAACAATGCTACTGAGGAGCGAAAGATTATCTATGTAGGGTCCTTGGCAGGCCTACTGCCTGGAGGGCCGGGTCATTCCCACCAGTGTGTTCGAGATATTTCTTCGCTTGGTTCTGTCCCAAATCTTGTGATGATTGAACCATCGTGTGAAGACGAAGTGAAATTAGCTTTAGATTTTTGTGTCAATAAGACTAATCAAAGTTGTTATCTCAGATTAGTATCAATTCTTGTTCAGGTGCCCTATGTCCTACCAAATGACTATACGTTAGTGGAAGGAAAAGGTGCTGTGATACGAGATGGTCAAGATGCCGTTGTCTTTGGCTACGGTCCGATAATGCTTACGCAGGCGATCAAGGCTGCAATTCAGCTTGATCGTGATTATGGAATAGCACTCAAAGTTGTCAATTTGCCATGGCTTAATCGGGTTGACCGAGATTGGCTTCGTAAAACCGTTGGAACATGTCAAGCAATGTTCACCTTGGATAACCATTATGTTGAGGGTGGGCAGGGGACAATGCTTTTGGCTGCTTTGGCCGAGCTTGATTTAACAGGCACGGTTACTGCTCGAAGTTTCGGGGTGACGAAAATTCCTGAATCCGGAGGGAATATTGAGGTTTTAAAAGCACATTCTTTAGATGCCGAAAGTCTTTGTGCGGTAATAAAGCAGACACTATGTCAAGCGAAGGCCTGAAGGCAATCCTTTTTTGGGATATTGACGGGACACTGTTAACGACCGGTCGTGCTGGTATCTTTGCATGGGAAGCCTCGGCCGACGAAATAGCTGGATATCATGTTGATTTACAAATGCTTCAGACCGCAGGACTCACTGATTTTGCAATTGGTCGAGTCATTCTTGAGAAGCTCAAGCTTCCATCCGACGGCGAGTTGCTTAGTCGAATAGTTCGACAGTATGAAGGATATCTCCCAGAGATGTTGCCACGTCGTCAGGGACGCGTGCTTGAGGGAGTAAAGAAATTGCTCGAACATATGCATAATGAATGTCCTGAACTTATGCTGTATTTATTAACGGGGAACACCACAGCCGGTGCAAAGGCAAAGCTAAATTATTATGGCTTGTACGATTTTTTTAAGGATGGAGCATTTGCTAACCAAAATGGAAATCGAATAGATATTGCTAAGCGAGCTTTGTCGATGGCGACAGATGAAAGTCCAGTTCCAAGCGACAGAATTTTCGTAATCGGTGACACTCCAGCAGATATTCAATGTGGTCAGGCGATTGGCGCAAAAACAATTGCGATAGCAAGCGGAGATTACTCACTCGAGATTCTAGAATCATACGACCCGTGGCGAGTTTTGCCAGGATTAGGAGATATTGGTCGGTTCCTTTCTTTATTGGAGGAGTCGAATTAGTGATTCCACGCGGACGATGAGATGATAGTTGTGGGTTTAGCTCATGAGACAAGCAATCAGAAAATTCCCAAGACTGTGGCGTTCCAGTCGTTTGCTTAGACGTTGGTATTATGCCCGTTACGACGCTTATCCAGATTGGAAAAGTATCCTAGAGCAAAATAAGGTTTTGTGGGAGGCTACAAAGGACGCAACAAAAAATGGCCCGCACGTGCTTCTCTCGACCGCTATTGGTTCTTATGCGCATGCCATAACACTCGAGAGCTCACTGGCAGTTGCTTTAAGATTGCGTGGTGTTCAGCCCCATGTTCTTCTCTGCGATGCTGAGCTTTCGGCATGCGCTGAATGTGACGCTTCACTTTATCCTCAGGTTAATCGTTTTGTGCAGCAAGGACCGAGGCAGGACCTATGCCGTGATTGTTATTGGCCTGCAAAACGTGTCTATGAGCAACTGGGGGTGAGAGTTCACCGGCTAAGTACATTAGTGAGTAATAACCAACGGCAAGTTTCTTTTTCCATAGCACAGTCAATCCCAGTAGATAAGATTCGTGAGTACCTTCACGAAGGTCTAGCAGTTGGTGAGCATGCCTACGCCGGTGCACTTCGTTTTTTTGCAACCAGTTCTCTCAATAAAGATAAGACCACCGAAGGTGTTCTTAGACGGTATTTTCATTCAGCGTTAGTTACGATGTTTGCCACCCGAGAATTAGTTCGTAAGGAAAAATTTGAAAGCGCAGTTTTTACTCATGGAATTTATATTCCCTGGGGAGTGATGGGTGAAGTATTCCGTCATGAAGGCATTCGGGTTGTCAATTGGAACGTGGCTTACCGTAAGCGTTGTTTTATATTTAGCCAGGGAGACACTTATCATCACACACTTATGTCTGAACCTCAGTCTGAATGGGAGGATTTAAACTTTCGACCGGATCAGGAAAAACGCCTTATGGATTATTTAGAGAGTCGCCGAGACGGTTTATTTGACTGGATTATGTTTCATCGTCCGTCGTCTCCTAAAGAACCAGGTTCACTTGCCAATTCGCTCGGATTAGATATGACTCGTCCTATTATCGGATTACTCACCAATGTCAGTTGGGATGCTCAGATTCATTATCCGGCTAACGCTTTTTCAAATATGTTGGAATGGTTGATTAGTACATGTAAGTACTTTGCCACACGTTCTGATTTACAGTTGTTAATTCGTGTGCATCCAGCCGAAATAAACGGATTTCCTCCTTCACGGCAGCCGGTCCTTACCGAATTGCGCCGAAACTTGCCAGATTTAGCGACGAATATTAAGGTCGTGCCACCTGAAAGTCAGATGAGCACCTACGGTTTAATGTCGCTTTGTAACGCCGTTATTATTTATGGAACGAAAATGGGTGTTGAGCTTTCCAGCATCGGCTTGCCTATTATCGTTGCTGGCGAGGCTTGGGTTCGTAATAAGGGTTTAACCTTTGATGCTAGTAGTCCGGATGAGTATTTTTCTATTCTGAATCGCCTTCCCTTTTCAGGTCCTCTAACAGTTGATCGTCGCTATCGAGCGAGGAAATATGCGTACCATTTCTTTTTTCGACGCATGATTCCGTTAAGCTTTATTAAGCCGAAGGTGGGATATCCAATTTACAAACTTCAGCTGAACAAGCTGAAACGGCTATTGCCTGGCGCTACACCAGGATTAGATGTTATTTGTAACGGAATTGTGAAAGGTAGCAGCTTTACGTTCGATGAAGATAGATTAAAGCGAGTTACATCAAGATAAACTGTTTAAGCAAAGATCATGAATTTTTTATGATACTGTTTACTCTTTTTATTTCAGCTACGGTGTTGTCCTATCTTTTTAGTCGAGTAGTGCAGCGTAGTGCTATTCGGCGTGGTGCAATCGTTTCACCACATTCTGATCGATGGAATCGTAGATCAATCCCAACCTTTGGCGGAGTCGCAATCGTAGCGACATCTGTAATCTTGAGTGCCATCTTTCTGCTTCTATCAGGATTAATAGATGAGGTTATAACCTCATCTATTGTTATGTTAGCGGCATTAGCTATGTTCCTTGTCGGGATGGCAGACGACAACCTTCAGTTGACACCTCTTGCAAAGCTTGTTGCATCTTTAGTGGTTGGCGCATTTTTTGTATTTGGGTTAAATCTTCCTGGTGTCATCCCTGCGTGGGTTGCAGTGCTATCAATCGTCTGGTTCAGTGGAATTGTGCATGCCCTGAACTTACTAGACAACATGGATGGACTAGCTGCTGGCGTTGCACTTGCGGCGTGTCTTTTTTTGGCAGTGGCATTCGGAGTTAATTTGGGACCGATGTTAGTCGCAGTTCTTGTAGTTGTAGGTGGTAGCTTGCTCGGTTTCTTAGTTTGGAATCGACATCCAGCTAGATTATTTATGGGTGATTGTGGGAGTTTATTTATTGGAGCGATTCTAGCGAGTGCCTCACTAGTACCAATCATTAAGTCTGATGCTCCCCTGTTTTTTAATGGCTTTATTGCTAGCCTTATTCTTGTTGTTCCACTTTTTGACACAGGTTTCGTCCTCATCTTACGACGAATGGCGGGTCGAAAGGCTACACGTGGTGGGACAGATCATGTGTCACATCGTCTGGTTTCCCTTGGTTTTTCAGAACGAAGTGCAGTAAGAATCTTGTATGTCTTTGGTCTTGTCGGTGGAGCACTTGCAGTTAGCCTCAGTCTTGGCGGGAGTTCACTGTTACCGATTGCAGGTCTTTTTATTGTAGGAATCATACTTGCGGGGATCTATTTAGCCCGTGTGCCTGCGTATAAAAATGAAGACTTTCTTGCTTTACAAAAGAGTGCGTTAGCGCCATTTTTACAGGATTTGGCATTTCGGTGGCATGTAGGTCAAGTCTTACTTGACGTGCTGCTGGTTTCTAGTATGTTTTATGCTGCTTATCTGATTCGGTTTTCTGATGATGCCCTTGGGCAGTTTCTCCCGTCTTTTGCTGCATCTTTGCCGATTGTGCTTGCATGCAAATTGGTGGCACTTTATCTATCTGGGCTTTATTCTCGGTCGTGGAGCACATTTGGACTTCGTGATCTTTATGTCGTAGCTTATGGAGTTGGCGGTGGTTCAATTTTATCGATTCTCGCGGCGGCTTATGTGTTCAGGTTTGAACTCTTTTCACGTGGCGTGTTTCTCATTGATGCTCTCTTACTTTTCACTGCAGTTGTGGCAACACGTGCATCGTTTAGGCTCATGGGAGAAGCTGCAGTTAACCGGAGCAAGAAGAGGCGAAGGGTATTAATTTACGGTGCTGGATCTGGTGGACAGTTGCTGGCTCGAGAGATGCGGGTAAATCGTCATTGGATGCTTAGTCCGGTTGGTTTCCTTGACGATGATCCAAAGAAGCAGCTTCGTTGGATTTTAGGATTACCCGTTGGTGGCGGCGTGGACAAACTTAAGGCAAGTCTTGGGCGCTATCGTGCAGAAGAGATTATTCTCAGTAGTGACTCAATTAACGGTTCTGTAGAGACAAAAATACGTGAGGTATGCAAGACTCATGGTGTGTCTGTTCGGCGTCTTCGTGTTGAAATAAGTTAATAGTTTTACAAATTAGTAATCTTGATTTAGTTAGTGCATTCTAACCCACTCAAAATCGGCTTTGATGGGCGTGTGCTTACCTCGCCAGCCGCTGGCGTTCGTCGGTACGCACATGAACTATTTAAAGCAATGGCAGCTTTAGATACTGATGTTGAGATAGTGGCGATTGGTTCAGCTGAAACCGCCACGGTTCCACCTGGCGTATCTGTTGTAAGAGCGCGATCTTTTGCCCCCACAAATCTTGGTTGGACTACTGTCTCTCTTCCGATAGCAACGAGAAAAGCTAAGTTAGATGTCTACCATGCGCCTGCTTACACTGCACCATTTTTTGGAATACGGCCAGTTGTACTGACGATTCATGATTGTAGCTATACAAGACATCCGGAATGGTATCCATATCATCGGGATTTTCTTCGACGGGCGTTTTATCGATTTAGTGCATTGTCTGCACATGCTGTGATCACTGATTCAGAATTCTCACGTTCAGAGATTTCATCAGCTTATAAGTTGGACCCTGATCAGATAGTGGTTATCCCGCTTGGTGTTGGAAATCCATTTGCAGATTCTTATGATTGGCAAAAGAGGTTAAATAACAAAGACCTCTATGTATTACATGTAGGCGATATTCACACTCGTCGGAATCTTATGGTTGCTCTTCAAGCGGTCATTGCTATCCGCCAGCGGAGAAAGGAATTCGACTCTCTTACACTTCGACTCGTTGGGGTAGACCGAGGTAGCGGCAATAGTTTAAGACAAGCAGCTATAGATGCAGGTCACCACGGCGCATTAGAAATCATGTCAAAAATTGATGATTTTGAATTAGCGAGGCTCTATGCCGAGGCAAGCGTTTTTGTTTACCCATCAGTGTACGAAGGTTTTGGGTTGCCCTTGCTTGAGGCAATGGCCTGCGGGGCACCTGTGGTTGCTGCAAAAGCAGCGTCTATACCAGAAGTGCTTGGCGACACTGGTTTATTATTTGACCCTGGAGATGTTTCTGTTTTAGCAAATGCGATCGAAGCAATAATAACGAAACCAGAGTTGGCAATTCAACTTGGCGAAGCCTCTAAGAAGAGAGCTAAGCAGTTCACATGGTCGCGAACAGCTATCCAGACCATCAAGGTGTATCAAAGGTGTATGGAGAAGATTCACAAAGCGAGGGTCGAATAACGACTTCTAATTCAATGCCACCGAATGTGTCGGTGATCATCGTTAATTATAATGGGCGACATCACTTGGAGTCGTGCCTCACTGCTGTTCAACAGCAGGATGTTCCATGTGAAATTGTGTTGGTCGATAATGCTTCTAAAGATGGTTCTGTAGCATTCGTTCGCCAACGTTTTCCAAAAGTTAGGATTCTTGAACTTGATCAGAATCTTGGCTTTGCGGAAGGCAATAATGTTGGTGCACAGTCAGCGACTGGTCGCTACTTGGCTTTCCTAAATAACGATACTTGTGCCGTTTCTTCTTGGATTCGTGAACTGGTAAATGCAATTGATAAGGATCCAGATATTGGTTGTGTAGCATCACGTATCGTCTACCTACACGATCCGTTAATAATTGATAGTGCAGGAGATGGTCTTACCCGTTCAGGTGGTGCTTTTAAACATGGACATGGTTGCGCTTCTGATCAAATGACACAGTCTAGAGAAGTATTCGGTGCATGTGGTGCCGCGTTTCTTATCCGCAAAGATCTTTTTGATATTTTGGGAGGATTTGATAAGGACTTCTTTGTTTCTCACGAAGATGTAGATTTGTCTTATCGAGCACGGTTGCTTGGATATAAATGTCTATACGTTCCGGAGGCGGTGGTTATGCACGCTGGAAGTTCGACTTTAGGGCGGAGAAGTTTTGGTGCAGTTTTCCATGCCCAACGTAACCTCGAATGGCTTTACTTAAAGAACACTCCATGGCCATTATTAGTGTGGACTTTTCCTGGGCACTTGTTCTATGTTTCCGTGGCTGCAGGCTATTTTTGTTTAACTGGTCTTTGTCGTCCATTTTTTAGCGGTAAGTGGGCTGCTCTTAGAGGTATCAGGCAAGCCTTTCAAAAACGCCTTATTGTTCAACGGTCACGTAAAGTAACAAGTCGTGCAATTTGGACACGAATGGAACCTTGGTGGTTTCTTAGAAAGTTTCGTGAAAAGAAATTTGATCTTAATTTGGGTGATTCAGAATGATTCCCGATCTCTCTGTTGTGATCGTTAATTACAATACTGGCAATGATCTGAATCGTTGCATAGCATCTCTTGCTGTTGGTATTGGTGAGATCGAATGGGATGGTGTAATTATAGACAATGCTTCAACAGACGATAGCGGGAAACACATCCTTGGTTTAGGGAAATTTATATTACATCACAATTTAAACAACGTAGGTTTTTCACGAGCAGTCAATCAAGGCATTGCAATGAGTAAAGGGCGTTATGTGCTTATCCTTAATCCAGACTGTGAGTTAATGCCAGGGGTAGTGATGGTTTTGCTAGACGAGCTTAATCGCGACTCCGCTAATATGCTTGTTGGCCCTCGAATCCTAGATCCGGACGGCGCTATTCAAGGTAGTGCGCGTGGAGATCCAACGATGTTTACTGGCTTGTTTGGTCGTACTGGTATTTTCACGAAAATGTTTCCGCAGTCTCGCATTGCTAAGAAAAACGTGCAAACTCTTGAGACAAAAAGCTCAAAAGATTCTAGTGTTAGCGTTGATTGGGTTTCTGGTGCGTGCATGCTAGCACGACGGGATACGCTTGTACAGGTTGGTTGTTTTGACGAACGGTTTTTTCTTTATTGGGAAGATGCTGATTTATGTCGACGTCTACGAGAAAATGGCGGAGCGATTCGTTATGTGCCAGTTGCTACGGTTAAACACCGGGTTGGTCGTTCGAGCGAAACAGCCAAAGTTCTTGCTATCAAGTCTTTTCACGCCAGTGCTTATCTTTATTACACAACATATGTTGCGCAATCACTGTTTAACCCAGCACGATGGGTTGCTAAAGTTATTCTTTATCTTAGGTGTCAATGGCAGTTGGTTCGTTATGTGCGTTGAACAAACAGACAAATTTCATAAGAGATTACTGTTAAAACATTTTTAAAATTTTCTTGTTTAAGATGGTCCGAGGTAAGATGTGATATTTCTTAGCATGAGGTATTAAATTAATTAAATATATGGCATTTAGTGAAATAATTGGTCACAGTGTCGGAGTCAAGTTAATCTCGCAAGCTGTTGGTCGCAAGTCATTGCCGCCGAGTCTTTTGTTTGTGGGTCCAAGAGGAGTTGGAAAACGACTGGTTGCTGTTGCCTTGGCACAAGCTTTAAATTGCTTATCACCTGTTTTTATTAAATCCAAAAAATCCAAGGTCGGGATAGATAGCACTGTTGAATGTGATGCTTGCGGTCAATGTGTAATCTGTAAAAAAATATCTAGAGGGTCGCATCCTGATGTTATGGTAATTGAGCCTGCCGAGAATGGTTCTATTCTTATTGATGACATTCGAAAGTCGATTAGTCAAACTGCATATCGTCCATTTGAAGGAAAGTGTCGTGTTGTAATTATCGATGAAGCAGACCGTCTTGTGCTGCAGGCCCAAAATGCGTTACTCAAGACACTTGAAGAACCACCAAATTCGTCTCAGTTTGTTCTCATTACTTCGCGTGTAGACACTCTACTTGCAACAGTTCGGTCACGTTGTCAGCGCCTAAATTTTGGTCAGCTAACTCCTTCGCAGATATCAGATTTATTGATACGTATTCATGGATTAAGTGAAAATGAAGCCTGGGCTTCGACTGCTTTAGCTGAGGGCAGTATTGGACGAGCCTTGCTTTTAGCATCAGGAGAACTCACTATAGTACGTGAGGAGGCAGTTAAGTTTCTTAGTGCTATCGCTGCTTCACCGAATACAAAATCTTGTCTTGAAGGTTCTAAGCAATGGTTAATAGGTGAGGGGAAGAATAGTGGCAAGAGAGGATCGTTACGCAAAGAATTAACTCAAAGACTAGGGATCTTATTGTCACTATTGCGCGATTTAGAATTAGTAGCTAATGGAGGAGATCAAAGTTCTTTAGCAAATGTTGATCTTAAAAAACAACTCCTCCCGTTAGCTAAGACATTTGGGGGAAATCGAGGAATCAACGGATTTTCAATCATTACAGAAGCTTTGCACGTGATTGAACGGAACGCAAACCCAAGGATTGTTTCTGATTGGGTCTCGTGCCGGTTATAGTACAAGTTAAAGATATGTCTAACCAACAACACCGTCCGTTCGTAAGCGTCAAATTTGACTCAGTGGGGAGAGTTCATAGATTTCTTCTACGAGAGGTTGAGTTTAAGCCACCGCTTCAGTCTGGGGATTATGTCGTTGTAACACGTGGTAAATATCGTGAGTATGGAACTATTACAAATTCAATACCACAGCTTGAGACTCACATCATTCAGGCGAGCTCAAAAAAAAATGAAGTTGTTCGTCGTGCTAATAAACGAGATATAGAAGATCGTCTTAAGCAGCAACACCGCGAACGAGAAAGTTACCGGGTTGGATTGATAAAAATAAAAGAGTTAGATCTCGATATGAAACTAGTTCGAGTCGAACAGCCGTTCAATGTTCAGAAGCTAGTTTTTTATTTTACGGCTGATGGTCGTGTTGATTTTAGACAACTTGTGAAAGATCTTGCCGAGAAGTTTCGCTGCCGAATCGAGATGCGTCAAATTGGTGTCCGTGATGAGGCCAAATTGCTTGGAGGGTATGGTACCTGCGGACGTCCTCTTTGTTGTACGACATGGCTTACGGAGTTTCATCCTATTTCGATCAAAATGGCTAAACAGCAGAATTTAAGTCTCAATCCATCTAGGCTTTCTGGGTTGTGTGGCCGGTTGAAATGTTGTCTTCGTTATGAATTGCCCAATGCAGCTGGAGAGCAGTTCGCTGGGTGCGCGAATGAAAGTTCATGTAGTCGAAGCAGTTCAGGCGGTGGATGTGGGGGCAGTTGTGGCACTGGGGGGGGGTGTAGTTCTGGGAATTGTTCTAATTGTGGGTGATTCTAATTTAACCAACCAATCCTCAATCTGATAAAAACCTTTATCCTTCATCTAATGACCCTTCCACGCATTGGTCTCACGGTTGGTGATCCAGCTGGTATAGGACCTGAGATTACTCAACAAGCTGTTCGCGATCCTCGAGTTACTAAGATATGTGAGCCGGTGATTTACGGTTCAGAACTCTTTCAGAATAGCGGTGTGTTTGAGCCTGGAATTTTAACGGCTGAGGGTGGACGGGCAGCTTTCGAAGTTGTTCGTACAGCAACAACAGATGCACTTGCTGGTCGTATTGATGCAATTGCGACCGCTCCTATTAACAAAGCTGCTTGGAGACTTGCTGGGTTAGAGTGGCAAGGTCACACTGATTTACTTGCTCACCTTACTGGTTCTTCAGCAGTCGCGATGATGTTTTGTTCCGATCGTCTGCGTGTTGTGCTTGCAACGGTTCATATTCCGTTGGCACAGGTTCCAAAACAGCTGACATCAGCACGCATCCAACAGACTATCGAATTGGCACATACTGAACTACCCTGGTTCGGGTTTTCAAAGCCTCGTCTTGTTGTTGCAGGATTAAACCCTCATGCTGGCGAGCAGGGCATTATAGGTTATGAAGATGAAGAGATTTTGCGTCCTACGATTAATACTTGTCGTGCGAGCGGTATTGATGTGTCTGGACCATTTCCAGCAGATACAGTGTTTATAAGAGGACTTAAAGGCGAGTACGACGCTGTCATAGCTTGTTATCATGATCAAGGTTTAATTCCTATAAAGTTAGTTGCGTTTAATAGTTCGGTAAATGTAACACTAGGTCTTCCGATTATACGAACATCTGTTGATCATGGTACGGCTTACGATATTGCTGGAAAGGGAGTCGCAGATCCCTCTAGCATGATTTCAGCTCTTGTACTTGCTGCTAAGCTTGCCAATCGACGTTTTAAGTTTTCAAATGACTAAGCAAAATATTGAAAGTCTTATTGCTGATAACCGAAAAGCGCGTCACGATTACGAGATTTTTGATACTAGCGAAGCAGGCATTGTATTGGTTGGAACGGAAGTTAAAGCCATTCGAGAAGGTCGAGTTAACCTAAGAGATAGCTATGGCCGTGTAGAAAATGGTGAAGTGTTTCTCTGCAACGTACATATTAGTTCTTATAGTCATCGTGGGTACACGGATCACGATCCTATTCGTCGCCGGAAACTTTTATTGAAAAAAGGTGAGATTAGGAAACTTATTGGGAAAACTGTTGAGCGAGGATTTACCCTTGTTCCGACAAAGATGTACTTCAAGAATGGTAGGGTAAAAGTAGCAATTAGCGTGGCTAAAGGAAAGAAGACTTACGATAAACGTGAAACCATCCGCAGACGAGAACTTGATCGAGAAGTAAGGGTTGCGATTAAAGGTAACATGCGATGATTGTCCTAGTGACTGGGGCTTTTGGTCGACTTGGTTCTACTATTAGCAGGCAGTTAAATTCTAAGTATCGAGTTGTTGCTCTTGGTCACTCCGAACTTGACCTTACTCATCACGCTGAAGTCATGGACATTGTACGAGATATTAAACCAGAAATCATTCTCAACTGCGCAGCGTACAACGATGTGGATGGTGCAGAGAATGAACCCTCAAAAGCCTTCGCCGTAAATGCCTTTGGCGTTCGCACGCTCGCCTGTGCTGCACACTATGTCGATGCCACCTTAGTCCACTACAGTACCGGTTTTGTGTTTGATGGTAAAACAAGCGAGCCATACTCGGAAGAAGCAGCTACTAATCCGCAAAATGTGTATGCGATGTCAAAATTACTTGGAGAATGGTTTACTCAGGATGCCCGATCGTACGTGCTTCGAGTAGAGAGTTTATTTGGTGGGGATGGTCACCAAAAACGCGAAAGCAGTGTTGATCGGATGGCGGATGCTCTTATAGAAGGACGAAATGTTGAGGCTTTCTCTGACAGGATGGTATCACCTAGCTATGCCGATGATGTAGTGACAGCTACTGTATCTCTGCTAACTACTTGTCCGGCAGTTGGCGTGTATCACTGCGTAGGATCTGGCATGGCAACGTGGCTGCAAATCGCAAATGAACTCGCACGCTGTTTCAACAGATCATCGAAAATCATTCCAATAAGCGTAAATGATAAACCACTTAAGGCGAAGCGCCCAAAATTTTGCGTGCTATCAAATGCCAAACTAGCAAAAGTAGGCATAGAGATGCCCAATTGGAAGGATGCAGTCAAGCGTTACGTTAGAAACCGTTTAGAAGAGTAGGGTGTTACGTTTCTTGTAGAAAATTTAGTTCTAATCGAGGGTTTCCTTGACAAGTTCTGCGACCATTTGGCCAATAGCTAAGCATGCTGTTAATCCAGGCGAGTCGATGCCAGCAGCGTGGATCAACGTTGGAATTTTGGCATCACGGCGGATAATAAAATCGGCAGGTGGTTCTTTGGATGAGTTACACTTAGCTCGAATTCCACTGCTTCCATATTTAAGCTGATCAATCTTAAGTTGGGGAATCAACTGGAGTGCCGATTTATGGAACGTTGTTAGAGGAAGTCGATTTGCTTCGTAGTCATCTTTAGCAGATTGGTATCGAGCTGTTGGTCCCACCGTGACCGTATTCCACGTGGTGCGTGTGAGATGAACCCCAAGTCCATGACCCGAAGAGTCTGGAAGCGGATATACAAGACCATTAACTAAATGACATGCACTAGGAACAAGTTCAGCGTACTCTCCTCTGACTGGATAGATCTTAAAATGTTCTCCACCAAGTATCATCGATAGTTCGTCTGCGTACAGACCAGCAGCGTTGACAACTACCCGTGCAAGAATCCTTTCCTGTATCGTGCTAAGTTCAATTAATCCATTTCGTGTGTCGCCTCCCTCTACTTTTGTTCCTCGCAGTAGGTAAATATTATCGGCATGGATAGTTCTAACTAAAGCTTTAATGAGAGATTCTGTTTCAACAATACCTGTCGATGGTGACCATAACGCAATACGTGCGTCCACAGCAGGTTCTCGATTATGTATGAAATCTCTGCTGACAAGAATTAGGTCTTCGACTCCATTTTTACATCCTTGTCTAGCAAGTTGTTCGAGTCTAGTGGTGTCTTCGTCTCGTAGACCGACGATGAGTTTGCCACACTTGGCGTATGGAATATCGTGCTCTTCACAAAAGCGGTACAGTTCCTCACGTCCTTTTACACATAATTTGGCCTTTAGTGAACCGTGTGGATAGTAGATTCCGGCGTGTATTACGCCGCTATTGTGTGTGCTAGATTCGAGTCCAACACGAGGATGACGTTCGAGAATGCAGGTCGACAAGCCATGTTTAGCAATGGCCCTGGCTGAGGCCAATCCCACGACACCTCCACCTACGATCGCTACGTCTACATCTTCCATGATAGTTTTTAGTCAGATAACTGTGCTGTAAGTGCGTGAACGTCGTACACTAGTGTACTGTTAGTTTGATTCGGATAGTATTTTCTAGGCAATTGGTGATTAGCCATTGGAACAAGTAAAACATAACATCAATAATGGCGTTAATAGATAAGATTCGGTCACGGAAGTCTTGTGTCGGTGTTATAGGTCTTGGCTACGTTGGTCTGCCTCTGGCCGTGGAGTTTGCCAAGGCGGGTTTTTCCACAGTGGCATTCGATATAGACGAAAAGAAAGTTGCCTTAATTGAAGGCGGCGAATCATATATCGCAGATACTACTAGTGAAGAGATTAATAAGTTAACGAAAGCTGGTCTCCTTAGGGCAACGACAAATTTTGACGCTCTTGAAGAAATTGATACTGTGAATATTTGTGTGCCCACTCCACTTCGAAAAACAAAAGACCCAGACTTGTCTTTTATCGTATCGGCAGTTAATGAAGTTGCTAAGCGTCTGCATAATGAGCAATTGATCATCTTGGAATCAACGACATACCCTGGAACAGTTAAGGAAGTTGTTCAGCCAATACTCGAGACCAGAGGTCTAAAAGCTGGTCGTGATTTCTATCTTGCGTTTTCTCCAGAACGTGTTGATCCAGGTAATAAACATTGGAAAACTCGAAACATCCCAAAGGTTGTTGGAGGTATCAACGATGAGTCAACTCAGGTTGCCGTAGCACTGTACGAACAAATCATTGATACAGTGATTCCAGTTTCGTCGACTACGGTCGCAGAAATGGTCAAACTTCTCGAAAATACTTTTCGGGCTGTCAATATTGGCCTAGCGAATGAATTTGCTCTTATGTGTAAACAACTTGGGGTCAACGTATGGGAGGTTATTGATGCAGCCAAAAGCAAACCTTTTGGCTACATGCCATTTTATCCAGGGCCTGGCCTGGGTGGACACTGTATTCCGGTTGATCCTTTTTACCTCAGCTGGAAAGCTAAGCAGAGTGGTTTTGAAAGTCGATTTATTGATCTTGCCGGAGATGTTAATTCAGCCATGCCTCGTTATGTTGTTGAGCGCGTAGCTGAAGCATTAAATAGCCGATCTAGAGCTATTAAAGGATCTTATGTTCATCTCTTTGGTATGGCGTACAAGCCTAATGTAAGTGACATACGAGAATCACCATCAATTGATATAGCTTTCCTACTTCGCGAGAGAGGTGCGATCGTTAGTTATAGTGATTCATTCGTTCCTCATATTCATAAAGGGACACTAGACCTCAAAGATATTCCATTAGAAGAGGTGTTTAGCAAAGGTGTTGACTGTGCAGTTATTACGACAGATCATAAAGACATTGACTACGAAGACATCTCGAAGCGGGTTCCAGTCATTGTTGATACACGAAATGCATTAAAAGGAATTAAGGGAAATCACATTTTTAGGTTGTAGGTACAATGTCTAAACGTGCGTTAATTACTGGTATTACAGGACAAGACGGTTCCTATCTTGCAGAGTTTCTGTTGGAGCAAGGTTATGAAGTTTTTGGGATTGTACGTCGGGTGAGCGCTCCTAACTATTGGAGAATCGAACATCTTCTGAATCGCATTGAGCTTCGCACAGCCGATCTTTTAGATCAGCTTTCGTTAGTACACGTTGTTGATGAAGTTCGTCCGCATGAGATCTATAACCTTGGGGCGATGTCGTTTGTTCCAGCTTCTTGGGACCAACCACTTTTGACTGGTGAGTATAACGCTCAAGGTGTTACGCGTGTGCTTGAAGCAATTCGTCAGGTCGATTCGTCAATTCGCTATTATCAAGCATCATCGAGTGAAATGTTTGGAAAGGTTAGAGAGACCCCGCAGAACGAATTAACACCATTTTATCCAAGAAGTCCTTACGGAGTGGCGAAGGTTTTTGGACACTATGTAACGGTAAATTATCGAGAAAGCCATAACTTGTTTGCTGTTTCTGGAATCTTATTTAATCATGAATCGCCAAGGCGAGGGATGGAGTTTGTAACGCGAAAGGTCAGTGATGGTGTAGCACGCATAAAATTAGGACTATCTAGTTCGCTTTCGCTTGGAAATCTCGATGCGTACCGTGATTGGGGATTTGCAGGTGATTATGTACAGGCTATGTGGTTAATGTTACAACAGAACGAACCCGAAGACTATGTTATCGGAACTGGAGTAAGTCACTCTGTTCGGGATTTAGTTGATATAGCATTTTCTTGCCTTGAATTAAATTGGCGAGACTATGTCAAAACTGACTCTTCACTCTTGCGACCAGCAGAAGTCGAACACCTCATTGCTGATGCATCGAAGGCAAATCAGTTGTTGAATTGGAAGCCGGAGGTTGACTTTAAAACTCTCATTGAAATGATGGTCAATGAAGATCTTAAGCAGCTGAAAGCGCAACAGCGGTAGAAATTAAACCCGTTGGGCGATAACGGCGTAATCTTGATCCCCGAATAGCAGCTGATTCAGTTTTTCTATATTTTTATTAAAGACATGCATGAGATTTCCCATGTCTTCTTTATATTCAGACTGATTACTCAACGTTGAGAGTTCTGGGAAAGGTTCAAGTTTGAATGAGTCGGAGTAGGGAGACTTATAAACTATTTCAACTTTTTGAAATCCGCTGGCAGAGACTAAGTAGCTCAGTGTTTCTGGATGAAGTGGACAGACATGTGTAATATCACGAATATAGCTATGAAAAAAAGCTGACCAAGAAGCTGCATTGATTGTTTCAAGAATCAATTTAGATCCAGGACGAAGCTTAAGATAAGCGGTGTCAAGAAATTTCAATAAATAGGTTGGTTCAAGATGTTCAACTACTTGTGCTGAAAATAATCCCCCCAATGATTCATCAGGCTCTCCTGTTAGGTAAGTGAGGGCATCGTTTTGATTAGCAGTTAAACCTCGATCGCGACACAGTTCAACCATCGCACGATTAATATCGATGCCTCTGGCTGATATATTATGGTTATTTAAGAGGGTGAGAAATTCTCCACGTCCACACCCAACGTCTAGCACATCCGCTTCTGCATTGGAGAAATAAGGTAGGTATGTTTCCATTCGTTTTTGAATCTCTTCTGTAGGACCTCTAAAACGATCTTCGAATTCAACGTACTTATGACTATCAAGAGTTGAGACTATGAATGCAGATGGTGATTTTTTAGGTGATGTTGTATTTAGTTCTTTTAAATTCTCAGTTTTTCGGTTCCATTCCTGCATGAGTTTAGCGGCAGTTGCAACACTTGACTGCAGATCCTTATAGTCCGACTGATAGTCTAATCGCAGGTCCTGCAGTAGGTCCTGTAGGTTTTTATAATGTGACTGAAATTCCTTTGATAAATAACCACTCACCTCTTTTTCTTTTATGTCAACAAATGGAGTGATTTGCTTATTAAACTGAATCAATGCGTGCGTTACTTCTTGGTGTATTTCTCTATTTTTATTTATATGATCAACCATCATTGAGTTGAATTTTTGTTGGCGCCTTATAACAAAGGGTAGATTACCTCCAAAAAGAGGAGCTACCATAGTCCATATAAATCCACGAAGTTTTCCCAACCGACTACCTGGTGTGCTTGTTTTTGAAGCAAGTAAATCCCAGTTTTCATTAAGGTAAGTAATCTTTTGTTCGTCATATGGTAGGTCACGAAGCCGTTGGAGAGAATTGTCGAGCGCTGTGAGTGCTTCCTTGTATCGTAAGCTTTCAGCTTCACGCTCCTGCGTTAGAGCGGTCAGTTCTTCCTTAGTAGGCTCGTGTCCGAAGATAGGTGGTGTATGGTGTAAAACCACTGAAGAATTATTGGATGGAGTTAGAGTAGACTACCGTCCGACGACACCCTTTAAAGGACTACTGGCAGAAGCGTGCATCTTTTTTGGAATCCTTCCAGCGATATAACCGAAACGTCCTGCTTCAACAGCAAGTCGCATGGCGGTTGCCATAGCTACTGGATTCTGTGCACTCGCAATGCCAGTATTCATGAGAACAGCATCTGCACCGAGTTCCATCGCAATAGCGGCATCTGAGGGAGTCCCAACTCCTGCGTCGACAATTACAGGAACACGAGCAGATTCTTTAATTATACGGATATTGATTGGATTCTGTATTCCAAGACCAGAACCAATAGGAGCCCCAAGTGGCATAACTGCTGCAGCACCAAGGTCTTCAAGTTTACGACAGGTGACTGGATCGTCGTTTACGTAAGGTAACACTACAAAACCATCCTTAACAAGCGAATGTGTTGCTTCAAGCAGAGCTTCATTGTCTGGTAAAAGAGTTCGCTTATCTCCAATGACCTCTAGTTTTATCCAATTTGATAAACCTAATTCACGACTTAGATGTGCGACTCGAATGGCTTCATTCGCCGTATAACATCCCGCAGTGTTTGGAAGTATGGTATAGGTGTTAAGGTCAATGTGATCGAGGAGAGAGCCCTCGGATCTGTCTTTGATATTTATACGTCTAATGGCAACCGTTACCATATCGGCACCTGATGCTTCATGGGCTTGCACCATAATTTCGTTTGAAGAAAACTTGCCTGTGCCAACAATCAACCGCGACCGTAGTTTCTTATCGGCAATAGTTAATATATTGTCAATCATACATATTCTAATTAAATGTTAACCAATTCATCTATCAACACAAAGCCTTAGCCACCACCAACGAATTTGACAATTTCAACTTCGTCACCTTCATTAATAATAGTTAAATCGTACACTGCACGTTTTACAATTAAAAGGTTATGTTCAATTGCTACTTGCCTCGGATCAATTTCAAGCTGAGCTAGTAATTGGGTTAAGCTAAGCGGTTGCAAGACCTTAAATGGGTCTCCATTGAGAATAAAATTCAATAGCCATAGACTACTCTCAGAAATAAGTGCAAGTCAAGGTTAAGCCATTGTTACAATGAGGCTTATCTTTGATTAAAATGTTATTAGTTATCTTCGATAAAAGGCCTAGAGATTAGGAAAAGACACAATAACAAGTTAATGAGATTAGTCTGTTAATAATCTTCTTAACTAACCAGTTTACTCTTTACTTTGCAATGTATAAGACAACTGATTTATTGGTGTAGTAGCAGTAATAAATCGTTACAACTTTATCTTTAGAAAAAACTGTCTTTTCTGACTATAGCTGAATTCAATTTAAAACTATCCTTATCCACCCGAACAAAATTCGTTCCTTATCTGACTAGTTTTTTTTGAATAGCTGATTGACTTACTATTCAGTGGGAAGTACGATTTGGATGTTTAGTAAATAAATCGTCGTCGTGTTGAACGTCGACCTTTTTTTTGAACTAGTTTGAGATTTATTTCACAATCTTAAAATTTAGCATAAATATTAGAAACTAGTTTAGTTAATGGGATTCCACTATTTCACAAAAGGTCTCAATTTACCGATTACGGGACAACCTGTTCAGGAGATTGAAGACGCTGTTTCGCCTAGACATGTTGCTATTCTGGCAGCTGACTCAGTAGGACTTCGTGCGCAGATGCATGTGTCAGTTGGTGATGATGTGCGTAGAGGTCAACTGCTATTTGAAGATAAGAAGACTCCTAAGGTGCGTTATACGGCTACCGCAACAGGAACGATTACTAAAATTAACCGAGGTGCTAGGCGAGCCCTTCATTCTGTCGTTATTGGGCTTAGTCGAGAAGAACGCGAAGGTAAGAAACCAAGTGAAGTTACATTACGATCTTTTTCCGGTCGGCATCCGACCGGATTAAATTCCGATGATGTACGAGAGTTGCTCATAGAATCTGGGTTATGGGTTACGCTACGTTCTCGTCCTTTCGGTCGTGTTGCAGATCCCTCTATTCGCCCTAATTCTATTTTTATAACAGCTATCGATACTCAACCTCTATCTCCATCGCTCGACCTTGTCATGAGTGATTTGGCAGAACCATTCACCAGAGGACTTTCTGCACTGTGTCGTCTAACGGATGGACCAGTGTTTGTATGCACTGCTCCAGAGAGCACGCTCGACTTCCAGACAAGTGATCAGGTTCGCCATGAACAGTTTTCGGGGCCTCATCCAGTTGGAACAGTTGGTCTTCACATTCACACGCTTGATCCAGTGGATCGAAAAAAGGTCGTTTGGCATATTGGAGTTCAGGATGTTGCGACTATAGGAAAACTTTTTCAGACTGGTTCACTTTATGTCAACCGTGTCATTTCATTGGGTGGGCCTTCTGTTCGTCGACCACGGTTACTTCGCACTAGACTTGGCGTGTCACTTGACGAGATATTAAGTGATCAACTTGAGAATGTTGAAACACGCATAATTTCAGGTTCTGTCTTAACTGGTCGTGCCACAGTTGGTTCGGATTTAGGTTATCTTGGTCGTTATCATCAGCAAGTTTCTGTTCTTGAGGAAGGCCGGGAGCGTGAGTTCTTTGGTTGGTTAAAGCCAGGTCTAAACAAATTTTCATCTATTTCTACATTCATCTCAACACTACTACCCGGTAAGCAATTTCGTTTTACAACGACCACGAACGGTTCACAACGTGCCATTGTGCCTATTGGTATGTTTGAGAGTGTAATGCCATTCGACTTGATGATTACTACTTTACTGCGTTCCCTCGTTATGGGTGATGTCGATCGAGCCGAAGAACTTGGGTGTCTTGAACTCGACGAAGAGGATTTAGCGCTATGTAGCTTTGTGTGTTCCGGAAAGAATGACTACGGACCACATTTAAGGTATGTACTTGATGCCATTGAACGTGAGGGATGAAACGGTTTCCGTGTAGCTAATTGCCATCATGTTATGAAGTTTCTACGACGTCTACTTGATCAGCAAGCACAGCACTTCAGTTCGAGTGGGAAATTTGCTTGGCTAGCCGCTCTTTGGGAAGCTCAGGACACTTTTCTGTACACGCCTGGCTACGTGACCAAGGTTGCTCCTCATGTTCGAGATGGAATCGACTTAAAACGGATGATGATGACAGTAGTTTTGTCCTTAGCTGGGTGTGTATACATGGCTTTGTACAACACAGGCTATCAGGCCAATTTAGCCATCACCTCCGGTGCTCCGGCACTTGAGACTTGGCAAACAGTTGTAGTTAATACGATCGGAACTGGGTTTCAACCTGATGACTGGATGTCTTGCATGGTGCATGGTGGGTTGTATTACCTCCCTGTACTGGCGGTAACGTTTGTAGTAGGTGGTTTGTGGGAAGTACTTTTTGCAACCGTACGCAAGCATGACGTGAATGAAGGGTTTCTGGTAACTGGCATGTTGTTTCCATTGATTCTTCCACCAACTGTTCCTTTATGGCAGGTAGCTCTTGGTATCTCGTTCGGCGTTGTTGTTGGCAAAGAGATCTTTGGAGGAACAGGCATGAATGTGTTGAACCCGGCACTTGTGGGTCGAGCATTTATATTCTTTGCCTATCCAGCTCAACTGTCAGGTGACACCGTTTGGATTGCGGCACAGACTGCTGCTGATGGCGTGAGTGGTGCCACTGCTCTTGCTCAGGCGACCCTTGGGGGTATTTCGACGGTAATCCCAAACATCACGATGGGAGATGCATTCATTGGCTTTATTCCTGGTTCGATGGGAGAGACATCGGTATTGGCTTGCCTGATCGGAGCAATTATTTTGATAGCAACCGGTATCGGTTCTTGGCGAATTATGTTGAGCGTTATAGTTGGAACATTTGCGACGACTTTATTATTAAATGCCGTTGGTTCCACAATGAACCCGTTTTTCGATGTGTCCCCGACATGGCATTTTCTTCTCGGAGGGTGGGCATTTGGAACCGTTTATATGGCAACTGATCCTGTATCAGCACCTTCGGCACTTGCTGGTCACTATGTCTATGGGTTTTTAATTGGAGTATTAGTCGTGTTGATTCGTGTCGTAAATCCAGCGTATCCGGAAGGCATAATGTTAGCGATTTTATTTATGAATCTCTTCGCGCCTTTAATTGATTACTTTGCTATTCGAGCTAATGTTAAACGGAGGAGAGCACGTTATGCACGCTAGTGCAGCTTATAATCTCGCGTTTGCTGCAGCGATTTGTGTGATCTGTGCGATCTTTGTATCGTCTTCTGCAGAATTATTAAAAGAGTTACAAGAAATTAACGAAACTCTCGAAAGACAGCGAAATGTACTGATAGCTGCAGGTCTTGCGTCGAGTGATGAGCGTTTATCTCAAGAAGAAGTCGATACTCGTTTTGAGTCAATTCATCAAATTGTTATCGATCTTAAAACTGGTGCAGAAGTGTCTGGCATTGATCCTAATCTTTTCGATCAACGTTTAGCCGCAACGAACGTTTCCACTAGCTCAGTCGTACCTGACAATCATGCTAGGGTGGCACGAGTACCAAACCGAGCCCTTGTTTACGAACTACTTGATACGAATGGAGCACTTGAGCGGGTGATTCTTCCGGTTAGTGGAATGGGTCTATGGGCAACACTCTACGGGTTCATTGCTTTCGATTCAGATCTAGAAACAATTAAAAATATTACATTTTACGAACACAAAGAAACACCAGGGCTTGGTGGTGAGGTAGATAATCCTCGATGGAAAAACCTCTGGTCAGGTCGTAAGGCCTTTGATAGAGACAACCAGCTTCGCATAGAAGTTATTAAAGGACGTGCAGGACCACCAGACACAGATCCTCACCGTGTGGATGGTCTTGCTGGGGCTACGATGACAAGCCGTGGTGTCACCAACATGCTACATTTTTGGCTCGGTGAGCACGGATTTCACTCGTACTTAGAACGGCTTCGGAATAGAGGGGATAGATAATGGCCCTTCATACCAAAACTAAAGATGTGCTTGTCGATCCAATTTTTGACAACAATCCGATCACCCTACAAGTTCTCGGTATCTGTTCAGCTCTTGCTGTGACAACTAAGATGGATACGGCACTGGTGATGAGCGTTGCTGTCATCGGCGTGATAATGTCATCGAATTTCTTTGTCAGTGCACTGCGTCATCACATTCCGACACACATTCGAATCATTGTTCAGTTAACGATTATTGCCTCTTTAGTAATTGTCGTCGATCAAATTCTTAAGGCGTATCTATTTGAAATTTCAAAACAGATGTCCGTGTTCGTTGGTCTCATTATTACTAATTGCATCATTATGGGTCGGGCTGAGGCATTTGCCATGCAGAATCCGCCAGCGATGAGTTTAGTAGATGGTTTCGGTAATGGTCTGGGGTATGGGTTTCTCCTGATGCTTACGGCGTTTCTCAGAGAATTGCTTGGATTTGGTTCTCTTTTTGGTGTGCAAATTTTGCCACTAGCCAGTGAAGGCGGTTGGTACACTCCAAACGGTCTCATGATTCTTTCACCAGCAGCGTTCTTTATCATTGGTTTCCTTATTTGGGCACTACGTACGTGGAAACCGATGCAGATTGAGAGCGAGTGATGTTAGAACACTACATCAATCTTGCTGTAAAGACAGTGTTCATAGAGAACATGGCGTTGGCATTCTTTTTAGGCATGTGTTCCTTTATAGCAGTATCGCGACATGTTAAGACGGCCTTAGGGCTTGGTTCAGCTGTGATCGTTGTTCTTACAATCACTGTTCCAATGAATCACCTTATCTACACTTATCTGCTACAGCCCGGTGCGATGACGTGGCTTCATCCAGGCCTTGAGCAGTATGACTTGGCGTTCCTCGGGTTTCTTACTTACATAGGAACGATTGCAGCAGCAGTCCAAATAGTTGAAATGACGTTAGATCGCTTTGTGCCAAAATTATATTCTGCACTTGGAATTTTCCTTCCACTAATTGCGGTAAACTGCGCAATTCTTGGGGCTTCACTATTTATGGTCGAACGAAATTACACTTTGGCTGAAAGTGCCGTTTTTGGATTAAGTTCAGGTATTGGGTGGGCGCTAGCCATTGTGGCACTAGCAGGTATTCGCGAGCGACTACGTTACAGTAATCCGCCAGCAGGACTTCGCGGTCTAGGTTTGACATTCATCTTAGTTGGATTAATGGCGATAGGATTTATGGCATTTTCTGGGGTACAGCTTTGAGTAAAAAGCAAATAGTAGGAAATGCAACATGGTAACTATCACACTCGGTGTGATGATGTTTACGTTTACAATTTTGTCGCTTGTCGGTCTATTAATGTTGGCTAGATGGAAACTTGTTGCAACGGGTGACGTTAAAATTACGGTAAACGATGATCCAGATAAAGCACTTCAAACTTCTTCAGGTGGAACACTTCTCGAGAGTTTAGCTTTAAGTCAAATTTTTATTCCCTCCGCCTGTGGCGGAAAAGGTACCTGTGGTGTTTGTAAGGTTAAAGTGTTGGACGGTGGTGGTGTGATTCTTCCCACAGAGCTTAGTCATGTGAATCGTGGAGAAGCCCGAAATAATGTTCGTTTATCTTGCCAAGTCAAAGTTAAACAGGATATGCGGATCGAGATTCCTAACGAAATTTTCAATATTCGAAAATGGAGATGCAAGGTTCTTTCGAATCATAATGTTGCAACGTTCATTAAGGAACTTATCATTGAATTGCCAGCTGGTGAAGGTGTTCCTTTTCGGGCTGGAGGGTATATCCAGATCGAAGCACCGCCAGGATGTTATCGATATCAGGACTTCAATATAGAGGACGAGTATTGCGCTGACTGGGAAAAATTTAATATGTGGAAATATCAGGCCAAATTTGATGAAGAGGTAACTCGTGCGTACTCGATGGCTAATTATCCTGAGGAAACAGGTATCATAATGCTAAACGTTCGCATCGCACCGCCACCGGCACGCGTACCACAAGATATTCCACCTGGAAAGTTGACTGCATACCTCTTTAGTCTCAAACCAGGGGACGAACTCGAAATTTCTGGTCCATTTGGAGAGTTTTTTGCTAAAGATACGAATGCAGAGATGCTTTTCATTGGAGGCGGAGCGGGGATGGCTCCTATGCGTTCTCACATCTTTGACCAATTTCAACGCTTAGACACGATGAGGAAAGTAACTTTTTGGTATGGTGCTCGAAGTCTCCGCGAAGCATTTTATATTGACGACTTCGATTCAATTCAGTCTCGTTACAATAATTTCGAGTGGCATCTTGCTTTATCAGAGCCACTTTCTGAAGATAACTGGACTGGGAAGAAAGGTTTTATTCACCAAGTCGTCTACGACAATTACCTCAAAGATCATTCTGCACCTGAGGACATAGAGTACTATCTATGTGGTCCACCGCTAATGCTAAAAGCATGCATGCAGATGTTAGAGGGGCTCGGTGTAGAGTCAGAAAATATACTTTTCGACGATTTCGGCTAACAACAACACAGCCAAAGAGCTTTTCGTTAACTTAGAGATCGTATTTAGATTCGGTCTTATGAATCGTACTGTTTTTCAAAAGTTGAAATTGTACTGCTTAATTATTCCTTTCGCATTGTGGGTCAGTTCGTGTGTGTCAGGAACTGACTCAAAAGCACTCCATACTTTTGAAGGTCAGACTATGGGAACCAACTTTTCGATTAAGTTGGTTGGAACTGATTTGAATGAAGAACGCCTCAAGGCACTCCGTATGTTAGTTGAGGATACGTTGCAGGATATCGATAAAAAAATGTCGACCTATCGTCCGGATTCTGAGCTCAGTCGATTCAATAAAACTAATACAACCGAACCGTTTCATGTATCTGCTGATATGTTATCTGTCTTCCAACATGCACTTGACATTAGCGAATTAACGTATGGAGCTTTTGATATTACTGTTGGACCAATGGTAGATGCGTGGGGATTTGGTCCATTAGATGAGCCAACCAAATTACCCGCCGAAGATGATATAGAACGCCTTAAAAGTCAGGTCGATTACCGAAAACTTGAAATTAATATAACTGAGAAGACAATTCGAAAGTTATCCCCGATACTTGCTTGTGACCTGTCTGGAATTGCAAAGGGATATGCAGTCGATCAAATCGCTGACTTGCTGAGCTCTGAAGGCATTGAGTCATACTTGGTTGAGATTGGTGGTGAAGTTCGAACATTAGGATTCAGTGAACGTGGCGATCATTGGTACATCGGCATTGAGCGTCCTGCTCTGGGGTTCCCCTCTATTCAACGTCTTGTTCCCCTGCATAAATTATCATTAGCAACCTCTGGCGATTACCGAAATTATTATGAGATAGAAGGACAACGTTTATCTCACATGATTGATCCACGAACTGGTCGTCCTGTGTCGCACAGTCTTACGGCTGTGAGTGTTATTGAACCATTATGCGTACGTGCTGATGCGATCGCAACGGCCCTAGAAGTCTTAGGCCTAGAAGATGGATTCGCCCTGGCTGTCGAACGAGGCTGGGCAGCATTATTTGTCATTCGAAACGAAGACGGAACGTTATATGAGAGAGAAACTCCAGCATTCAATACTGTTACTGATGTTGGTGTTAAGTCTTCTCGCTCATTCATTCGCTAGTTGAACTCCTAGTTTATGTAATGAATTAGGTTTTACTGCAAGGACGTTAGGCTTTATTATTAGATTAGCAATGGGATTATTTTTGGTCACTTTAGCGATGATTATAGTAGCCATGCTATTGATGGCTGTTGGCGTGTTTTTAAATTATCGTTGCCTGCGTGGATCCTGCGGAAATCAGGAAATCGTTGGATTTGAAGAGGAACCATTGAGATGCGCTGCATGTCCTAAACGAAAGGCAATGGCCTAGTCTTTAAGGTATTTATGTAAGCAGCACTAATACTTAATTTTTACTCTGCATGAATCGAAACTAGTTCTTTTAGTGCATTCGTTAGATCGTTATCTTCATTAGGTTGAACCGTTCGAAGGTCCAGTAGTACACAGTCTTTATTGATCCTACCTATGATCGGTGGTGTTGTCTGGCGAAGAAGACTCTCAAGCTTATCAGGACTACATCCATCGAGTTGAACCTTTAGCACACAAGAAGGAACTTGTACTCCTGGTGTTGTGCCACCTCCAATTACGGACTGATTTAGTTCGATGGTCAACGCTAGCGACTTATTGTTGGAAAGAGTATCCACTATTTTTTTTGCTCGTGATTGCAGAGACTCAACGCTTTTCGAGATCATCGCAACGATTGGAACAGTCTGACTCGCTCGACCGGTTACATGTTCCAGGAGAGTAGCTTCAAGTGCAGCATAGATTATCTTGTCTATACGAAGCGCTCGCATAAGTGGGTGCCGCCGAATTTTTTCCACCTCGGTAGACTTGCCAACAATTATTCCAGCCTGTGGACCTCCTAATAGTTTGTCTCCACTAAAACAACATACCGTCACACCAGCTGTCACACTACTGTTGACTGTAGGTTCCTCCCATTTCTGTTGCCCACTAGTAAATAGTGAATGCTGGTTAATAACATTTCCGCTACCGAGGTCTTCAATGACAGGGATCTTGAATCGTTGACCGATATCTATAATTTCATTGAGGGGAGGTCGCTCAGTGAATCCTTCAATTCGAAAATTTGACGGATTAATTCGTAAAATGAGCGCTGTTTGGTCGTTTATCGCTGAAGCATAATCAGAAGATCGTGTTCGATTAGTTGTTCCTATTTCTCGCAAATGAGCACCAGCTTGTTGAAGTACGTCTGGAATACGAAATCCGCCACCGATTTCCACAAGTTCACCGCGTGAAATAATCACCTCTTTACCAGCTGCCAAGGCAGTTAGAGTGAGTAGCACTGCTGCAGCGTTATTATTAACGACGGCACCATCTTCAGCTCCAGTGAGATGCTGAAGAAGTTTTAATGCATGAATAGTTCGCGAACCTCGTTTGCCCAGTTCAAGATCGAATTCTAAATTTGAATAACCTGCAACGGATTCGATTTTCTTGATCGCTGGAAATGCAAGTGGAGCACGTCCTAAATTGGTGTGAATGATCGTTCCGGTTGCGTTTATAACTGGTCGCAGCGAGGGGGATAACATTGCGTGTAGTCTCTTGGCTAAGCCTTTTTCTATCTGATGGGTTATTTCGTTACGATTGTTTTTCTTTGCGGTTTTATTCTCTAAATTGATTCGCATCAATTCTGTTTCTTCACGTAGAGCATGTACCACGACATCGTAACCGAACCGTACTTCGAGCAAGCGGACAGTCTTACGTTGCAGAAGTTTTTCGATCGAAGGAATCATACGAAATTGTTTTATTGTTTCCATACCAAATTTATACCTGTACGATACATGTCTTGCAGGTATTTACTAGTTGAGGATACCATCACAGCCATTTGTTAGTCTGGAGGTAATTAAGAATATGCGGGCATTGTTAAGTGTATCTAACAAAGGCGGTCTCATTGATCTTGCGCAAGGACTTACTAAGCGAGGAATTGAACTTATTTCAACAGGGGGAACTGCGCGAGCGTTGAGTGAAGCTGGCTTGCAGGTTGTAGGAATTTCAGATGTCACTGGTTTTCCAGAGATGATGGATGGACGTGTTAAAACGCTTCACCCGGCCGTCCACGGAGGCATACTCGCGAGACGAGATCGCCCGGATGATTTATCTGCTATATCAGAACAGGGAATACAACCGATTGATATCGTTGTCGTTAATTTGTATCCATTTGCTCAAGCAGCACAAGCTTCGGAAACAACGTTTGACCGATTGATTGAACAGGTCGATATCGGTGGACCAAGTATGGTGAGAGCTGCTGCTAAAAATTTCAAAGATGTGCTAGTTGTCGTCGACCCTGATGACTACATGTCTTTAATCGAGGCTTTGGATGATATTAACAAGCTCGATTTGTCTTTTCGGTTTAGGCTGGCCCAGAAGGCTTTTTCTCACACTGCTAACTACGACAATACAATTGCTGCGGCATTATCAACCGTCAGTATAGATGAAAACAATTTTCAATATACACCACTTGCATTTGAAGGTCTTTCTCCTGATCAGCTGATGCTGTCTGTTCGGAAATTACAAGATCTTCGCTATGGTGAAAACCCGCATCAGGAAGCTGCGCTTTATCTTGAAGATACTTTGTGGGGTTTTGGTACGGCAGATATCATTCAGGGTAAAGGTTTGTCGTTTACAAATTTATTAGATTTAGATGCAGCCGCTCGTCTTGTGCAGGAGTTTACTTCTCCGACTGCTGTTGTAATTAAGCATATGAACCCGTGTGGTGTTGCTACAGATGAGACGCTATGTGAGGCATACCGGACAGCTCGTGAAATCGATCCTTTATCGGCATTTGGTGGAATCGTTGGCCTCAATCAGGTGCTCGATGTTGATACAGCTAAGGAGATAACAAGTACTTTTATTGAAGCTGTGGTGGCTCCAGACATTACTGATGATGCACGTAAGATTATGGCCACAAAAAAGAACTTGCGTTTACTACTTGCCGACTTTCGTCACATGGCAGATGGTGGATCAAAGACTCGTGAAATTCGCTCAATTCTTGGTGCTTTGCTTGTGCAGGAGCGTGACAGGGTAACAGAAGCCAATGTAGAGTGGCGCGATGAGGTTGAAATTGCACCAGATACCAAACTACGTGTTGTTACGAAGCGTGCACCAACCGATGATGAATGGACAGCGCTACGTTTTGCATGGCGTGTGTGTGCACATGTTAAGTCAAACACTATTTTCTTTGCACATTCCAACCGCGCTGCTGCTGTTGGAGCAGGCCAAATGAGTCGTGTTGATGCAGTTAAAGTAGCAAGACTTAAAGCAGGAAGTTTATCTGGGACAGTAGCAGCATCAGATGCTTTTTTCCCGTTTCGAGATGGTCTCGATGCTATTGCTGAGGCTGGCGCTACAGCAGTGGTTCAACCCGGTGGTTCTCGTCGTGATGAAGAGGTGATTGCTGCTGCGAATGAGCACGGTATGACAATGGTGTTTACGGGTCGTCGCCATTTTCGTCATTAGAACAAACAATTACCGGTTGTTCTAGTTAGACAGCATTAGTATCACATCATGTAGCTTCTAATTGTGGCACTTCATTTTTAAGATGCGTTAAAGGATCACAGTTTGAATGCTAGGGTTCAATTGTGGCTTCGTCGATTAGCATCACCGGGATATCATCCTTGATTGGATAAACGCGGTGACACTGTTTACATTTCAATCCAGCTCCGTCATGCACTAGTTCGACGGAGGTTTTGCAATTAGGGCATGCTAGGATTTCTAGTAGTTTTGGGTTAATTGTCACTTCTACTCCTGTTAAACGAACTAAGTCACTATATCAAAAGTAGCTGTTGGCAGCTTGTCGTTGACAGATTCATATGAAAAAATAGACCTATTATGCGTCAAGGGCTTCTCTTTACTTCCTTCATTTGTCTATTTCTTGCTTCTTCGGTTTCGACGTTGGCCCAGACGACCGACGAGGAATCCATTGCTAACGATAGTGAAGCCTACCGATTCTTCCTTCGAGGACGCTATCTTGAACGTAAAGGTGATATTGATGGAGCTATTCAGTCCTATCGTGAAGCTTCCAAGCTGGATCAGAAGTCTGGCGAGATATTAGCTGAGCTAGCATCTCTTTACGCTCGGCGCAATCGCGGTGAGGAGGCAGTGACTGTCGCAAACGAATCACTCGAGCGAGATCCAACTAACCAGAGCGCCCACCGTATTCTTGGTTTGATTTATGCAGCACGTGCCAGTAAGGAAGCTGGCACATCTAATGATTCCAGTCTGGCGATACAGCATCTGGAACAAGTAAGTGACAAATTGCTTCCGGATCTTCAACTGAAACTGACACTTGCCAAACTTTATCTTGACAAGGATTTATCAAACAGAGCTATCGTGCTTCTCGAGAGCCTACGTAAGAATGCTCCTGGCTTTTTCGAAGCAGGGTTGCTACTTGCTAAAGCGTACGAAAAGGTTGGTCGCATACCTGATGCCTTAACAACCTTAGAACGAGTAGTAGAAGGTTCTCGCCCATCATTGCGTGCCCTACAGAGTCTCGGTGAGTTGTACGGCCGCAGTGGTCGGTGGAATGATGCAGTGTCAGTTTATGAACGTGCCCTCGACCAAAGCCATCGAAGTGCGTGGATTAAACGTCAACTTGCTAATGCACTACTACAGGATGGACAAAATGAACGTGCACGAGGCGTGCTTCGAGAACTTGTTGAGATGCGACCGAACGATGCAGTGGGTTTGAGTCTGTTATCGAAAGTTGAGCTTAGTCTCGGGGATTTCGAAGTTGCCGAGAGAACGGCTAAGAAATTGATCGAGTTAGAAGGAACTGAAAATACCCTTGGCATTTTTGCTTTAGCAGATGTTTATAGTCAGCGTCGTGAGCCTCGTCGAGTGATCGACATTTTGGAACCAAACTTACGTCATGATCGCGAACTTAGTTCCAATCAGACCGCTCAACTTCTTAGTCGAATTGGTTTTGCGTATGAACAGCTGAATGATTATATGGCTGCAATTCAGATCTATCAGAAGGGGATGGAGTTAATACCAGCTAGTTTCGGTTTTGGAACGAGGTTAGTAGAGGCTTATATTAATTCTGGTCAGTTCTTCGATGCCAGAGCTTTGTTAGAGCGAATTAGAGATCGCCATCCCAACAACTTAACGCTGATAAGTATCGAGGCACGTTTGTTAGGTGGCGAAGGCAACGTTGAAGGTGGAGTGAATTTACTTAAGGGTTCACTTCGAACTCAACGCAATCATCCGACCGCTTATCTAGTACTGGCTAGTTTCTATACTCAGCACAAAAAACTCAAAGAAGCTCTTGAACTACTTCAGTCGGCTAAGAGTCAATTTCCGGAAAATACCGCAATACACTTTCAACTTGGGGCAGCACTTGAGCAGAGTAATCGCTTTGAAGATGCGGAACAAGTTTTTAAACGTGTTCTTTACGACCATCCAAAGCATGCTGCGACGTTAAATTATCTAGGTTACATGTTGGCAGATCGAGGCATTCGTTTACAAGAATCTGTCAATTTGCTTGAGCGGGCAATTAAGATTGATCCTTACAACGGTGCTTATCTTGATAGTCTCGGTTGGGTTTACTTTAAGCTTGCTCGATTTGATCTTGCCGAGGTAATGCTTCAACGAGCAAGTAAACAAATGTCATGGAATTCGGTAATCCAGGATCATCTAGGCGATCTAATGCTCAAACTCGAGCGTTACACAGATGCTATTACAGCGTGGGAAAATGCCCTAGCTGGTGATGGTGAAGAGATCGAGCGTTCAAAAATTGAGCAAAAGATTGGCAACGCCAAAAATTACCTTGATCGTTAGTGCTCGGATTTTCTTCATCCTTACGATTGTACTAGCAGGTTGCACCTCCTCTCGTATCGTTCTTCCAGATGGGTCAGGCGAACCATTTTTGAATTACAAAGAGGTTTTTGATGTAGCCGTGAACGCGTGTAGCCGTGTGCGTACTGTAGAGCTGATGATGACTGTAAAAGGTCAGACCCGTGATTCGACATTGAGAGGGCAAACACGCGTTGCCCTCATGCAACCTGGGTTCCTTAGGCTTGAAGCTCTTGCTCCGTTTGGTCCTCCTGGGTTCGTGTTAATTGCGGAGGATGATAACGCTGTCTTATTGCTTCCTCGTGAAAATCGAGTCGTCACTGATGCAAGTAGTAGTGAGCTTCTTAAGTTATTAGCTGGTGTTTCATTAACGCCTTCTGATTTTAGGGCTCTATTAACTGGTTGTCTCGTTCCAGAACCACGACCTCTTGTCGCCTGGACCTATGGTAAGAACTGGATTGGTATCGAACTCGTAGGCGATGCCACCTTATACCTGCGTCGATTTGAAGGGATTCCAAGAATTGTCGCAGGTATGCGTCGTGGATTAATGGTGGAATATTTAGACTATATGCGTGAATTTCCACGACGGATACACATTCAAACTATAGGGCCTAGATCAGTCGAAACTGATCTTACAGCCACGTTGTCCCAAATGAGTATAAATATCGAAATCGACAGACGTGCATTTGTTCCGAACGTTCCTGGAAATTTCATACCAATGTCACTCGAGGAGTTCCGTGGTATTACTGGACAGCCCGAGGGCGCGCAACCATTTTCTGCTGTTCCCTAAGAATAAGGGGTACCTTTAATCCGTGGCCATCAGCGTTCTTGCACCGGCAAAGATCAACATGGACTTGCGGATCTTTTCTTTGAGATCCGATGGGTTCCACGAGATTCAAACGCTACTTCAGTCCATTTATTTATATGACACGCTCTCGTTTCGTAAGAGGCCAGGGCCACTGATTGTGAGGAGTCGGTCTCGTGAGTTACCGTTAGATCGGGCGAACATTGTATGGACAGCAGCATCTGTCTTGTGGTCGGCCATGGGGCGTAAGGGTATACCCACCGATGTTGCTATTTCTATACGTAAAAGAATCCCGATTTCGTCTGGATTAGGTGGCGGTAGTAGTAATGCTGCGTGTGCTTTGCGTGGACTGTGTGCTGTATGGGGAATTAAGCCAAAGCGTAACTGGCTTAAAGAACTTGCGGCAGTTATTGGTTCTGATGTGGCATATTTTATCGATGGCGGAACTGCCATTGCGAAAGGTCGTGGTGAGAAGGTACGCCGGGTGCATGAAATAGATCCGCTCTGGCTTGTGCTCGCACAGCCGAAGTTTGGCATATCAACGGCGGCTGCTTATCGCTGGTTTGATTTAAAGACTGGGAAACGATCGGAAATTCTTCGGCAGTCGTTACCTCACAAGTGGCGTCAGAACATGCATTGTCTTGCAAATGATTTGGAACCTTTTGCTGTACAGCAGCATCCCGAGATTGGATTAATGGTTGATCGTCTAAAAAGGGCTAATGCTTTAATGGCAGCGATGACGGGGAGCGGTTCTGTGGTCTTCGGTCTGTTTAAAGAATGTTCGGTTGCTCGTGCTGCCCGGGTCATTGTGAGACGACCTGGATGGCGAACAAGTATCAGTCGAACAATTGGGCATGAAGAGTTCGCTCGTATAACGACAGTTAGCCAAACAAAGTGATTAGGTATTATTTTAAGGTGAATGACGCTTGCCCACTCTCCGTTCATGGGCTACAGTACTTAGTCTCACTGCCTTGGAATTTTCCATATGTGGTTCCGTGAGAGTGCAGTGAGACTGCTATAGGTCAACGCCGACCGGGGGCGGGTTGCTGACACAAAGCCTCAGGCCGCTCATATTGGGGCGTGGCCAAGCGGTAAGGCGCGGGACTTTGAATCCCGTATTCGAAGGTTCGAATCCTTCCGCCCCAATCAATCGTCTTGCACGACTTGTAGTGCTGTTCCGTTAGATGCCTAAGAGTTGGGTGAACTGGGGTGCTCAATGAGCGATAAGAATAACGTGAGTTTGTAGTGCCGACGAATATAGAAAGCCTTAAACTGTTTTCAGGTAGCGCTCATGCTGAGCTCTCCCGTGAGGTGTCAGAAGTATTAGGTGTTCCGCTTGGCAAGGCCTCACTAAAGAGATTTTCTGATAGCGAAGTTTCCTTTCAGATCGAAGAGAATATTCGGGGTACCGATGTTTTTGTGGTTCAACCGACTTGTGCGCCGGTTGATGGAAATCTTGTTGAGCTTTGTGTGATGATCGACGCATTTCGTCGTTCGTCAGCAGCTCGGATTACAGCAGTCATACCTTACTATGGGTATGCAAGACAAGATCGTAAAGACAAGCCAAGGGTTCCAATTTCAGCGAAGTTGGTAGCTAACTTGCTTAGTGCAGCAGGGGCCAATCGGGTGTTGACAATGGATTTACACAAACCTCAGATTCAGGGTTTTTTTGATATTCCAGTGGATCACTTGTTTGCCGCTCCAGTTTTCATCGATTACCTCGCTAAGTTTAACAAGCATTCAGACGTTACAATTATTTCACCTGATGCCGGTGGTGTCGAACGTGCACGTGCCTACGCGAAGCGTCTTGGTGCTGATCTTGCGATTATTGATAAACGTCGTTCCAAGGATGGTCATGCTGAGGTGATGCATGTTGTTGGAGAGGTGAGGGGGCGTATTTGCATTATTCAAGACGATATAGTTGATACTGCCGGGACATTAAACAAGGCATCACTAGCCCTACGTGAACAGGGCGCGGAACGTGTTTTTGGATGTGCCGTGCATGGAGTTTTATCAGGTAAGGCACTTCAGCGGATTGAGGAGTCAGCATTGGAACAGTTGATTGTAACTAATACGATCCCTCTTCGCCCAGAATTAAAGAAGTCTTCAAAGGTAACTGTTTTATCAGTTGCAGGGCTTCTTGGAAAAGCGATTGAAAGTATTCATCAAGAGACATCAGTTTCTTCGTTGTTTGTTTAATAAAAGCTTCTTTAATCTTTTTGGCGGAAGAGAATATGGATACAACTTTAGCAGCAATAATTCGTGAAGACCGCGGGAAAAATCAGGCCAGACGCTTGAGGCGATCAGGATACATTCCTGCTGTGTGCTACGGGAACGGATCGCAAGAAGGTATTTCACTTGCAGTGGATCCAAAGGCGCTTCTCCAAATCATGCATTCGGAATCTGGAGTTAATACTCTTATCGATCTCAATGTTAATGGGGATACAACTCAGGTACTAGTTAAAGAATTTCAACTCGACCCCATTCACGGTGAGTTACTGCACGTAGATTTTTATAAATTAGCTTTAGATAAAGTAATCACAGTCACTGTTCCGGTGATACTTAAAGGTGAACCGGAAGGAGTAAAACAGCAGGGAGGCGTACTCGATTTCGTTCAACGCGATGTGCAACTAAAATGTATGCCGACTGAAATTCCTGAGCATATTGAGGTTGAAGTAAGCACATTAATGATTGGTCAAGGTGTTCGACTACGTGATTTGCTGACTGATGTAGCATGGGAGTCTGTGAGCGATCCTGACACTTTATTGGTTCACGTCATTGCACCAAAGGTCGAGGAAGAACCGGAGGAAGAGGTAGCAGAAGCCGAAGCTACTGAAGCCTCAGCAGAAGAAGGTGAACCTGAGGTGATCAAAAAGGGTAAAGTCGAGGCTGCTGAGAAGCCAGCCGAGAAGTAGAATATAGGTAGAGTGAAACTGATCGTCGGACTTGGTAATCCGTCAGCGAAATACGACGGTACTCGGCATAATGTCGGGTTCGAAGTTGTGGACGAGCTTGTTCGTCGTCTGGGCTTGGTATTTGAGTCAAGTCCGACGAAAGCGGTTATGGCCCGTGCTAGGGGCTCTCGTGGAGATTTGATACTTGCGAAACCATTGACTTTTATGAACCTAAGTGGTCAGGCTGTCGGAGAACTATCGAAGTATTATCATATTTCGGTCGAGGACTTATTAATGGTTTCAGATGACATTAATCTTTCGCTTGGGCAACTACGAGCAAGATCTGGAGGATCTGACGGTGGGCATAATGGTTTAAGGTCAGTTATCGAGCTGCTAGGCACTGAGCAAGTTCCTCGGTTACGAGTTGGTATTGGACGAGGGGAGCTACAAAGGGATCTTTCAGATCATGTTTTGGACCATTTTAAGAACACGGAACTTCAAACGATTAAAACCACTATTATCAAAGCTGCCGACGCAGCTGAGCTATTTGTAGATCAAGGGATCGAAGCAGTAATGAATCGTTTTAATAGAGCTGATTTAACAGGTGACTTGTTAGAGGACGAGTCTGAGCGTGCAGACCAATAAATATTGGTTTTTTCTTTAATTACTCCTTGCCGTCGCAAGTATGGCGGCCGCAGAGTCCGAAAGGAGATCGATGTCTAACCCACGACAATATGAGCTTGTGTACATTGTCGCTCCTGAAGTGAGCGAAGATGGTGTTGCCGAACTACATGTTCAGGTGAACGAAATTATTACTGGAGAAGGCGGACAGATTGAGAGTACTGATAATTGGGGTAAACGGCGATTAGCCTATAAGATTGAACATCATAATGAGGGAACTTATGTAGTGGAGTTGATCAACGGTCCAGCTGAACTAGTTCGTGAGCTCGATCGACGACTAAAGGTTATGGACAAAGTGTTGCGACATCTCGTTGTTCGTGTTGATGAAGATCTTCGAAAGGCTGCGAATGCACGTACCAAAAGACAGAATCGGCAGCAACGTCGTCGTTCAGCACGGGGCGTGGTTTCCGGAGGTGCTTCATCAGCTGTTGATTTACAACAGAAATCCACCGTTGCGTCAGAGACAGAGGAGCAAGAATGAGGGGTGAACGTGGAGGAAGAAAGTCAACCCGGGATACGCGTAATAAAACACCTAATCGGACTATGGGATTTCGAAGGCCACGAGTATGTCGCTTTTGCGTCGACAAGGTGGAATACATTGATTACAAGGACGGTCGAGCACTGATGATGGCGATTCCCGATCGAGGTAAAATTCAGCCCCGTCGGATCTCTGGAACTTGTGCTAAGCACCAGCGAAAGTTAACGGTTGCTGTTAAGCGAGCTCGACAGCTTGCATTAATTCCTTACGTTACTGATTAAGGGAGCCACACGTGGTAGAAGTTATCCTCAGGAAAACAATTAATCATTTAGGACATCGTGGAGATGTCGTTAAGGTTGCGAATGGTTATGCTAGGAATTATTTGTTGCCTCATAAACTTGCCTTAACGGTTACAGAATCGAATCGACATCAGATTGAGCGAGAACGAGAAGTGGTCGAAGCTCGCGAGACAGAGGAGCGACAGGCAGCTGAAGCGCAGATTGCTCGTATTGAAGAACTCGAGTGTTTGATCGCACGAAGAGTAGGCGATACGGACAATCTGTATGGTTCGGTAACATCGACTGATATCGCCGAGTTTTTGGACACCCAGGGTTTAGAGGTCGAGAAACGAAACATTCGGCTCGCTGAGCCAATAAAAATGTTAGGTGAGTTTAATATTCCAATCAGGCTTCATAGGGATGTTACGGCCAATTTACGAGTTCAAGTCGTCAAAGAAATACTCGATGAAGCTGTCGAGAATGAATAGAAAGCCCAATCTTCTTCCAAGACGTAACTAACGAGAAATTGCCTCTATCTGTGAGTGTATTTGATGGCTGACATCGCGCAGCTCCCTACAACTGAGCGTTCTCTACCCCACAATCTTGAGGCCGAACGAAGTGTGCTTGGAGCAATCCTTATCCACAACGAGGCCTTTAATGTGGCCGCTGAGTTTATTGATACTAATGATTTCTTCCGTGTTGCTCACCAGCAAGTCTTCGAAAAAATGATCACACTCAGTGAACGAGGCCAAGCAATTGACCTTGTGACGCTCAAGGATGAACTTGGTCGTTCGGGAAATCTTGATGAGGTCGGTGGGGCTGCATACATTGCTGGACTTGCGGATGGTGTGCCACGTTCGACTAATGTAGAACACTACGCTCGCATCGTCAAAGAGAAAGCAACGCTTCGGAGCTTGATCCAATCAGCAGGTAGGATTCTTTCGAAGGCTTATGAAGCTGAGCAAGATGCTGATACTGTTCTCGACCAAGCTGAACAAGAAATATTTTCTATTGCTGAAGATCGAATTCATGCTGGTTTTGTTTCGATTGGTGAGCTAGCTCAAGGAAGCTTTACTACGATCGAGCAGCTCCAGGAGCATAAGGGACTGGTTACTGGTGTGCCAAGTGGATTTGTTGATCTCGACAATCTTACTTCAGGTTTTCAGGCATCCGATCTTATTATCGTGGCAGGACGACCATCAATGGGAAAAACCAGCTTCATGCTCAATGCAGCCCAGCACGTAGGTACAAAGACTGACAAAACTGTGGGTTTCTTTAGCCTCGAGATGGCTAAAGAGCAGCTTTTTATGCGTATGCTGACGACTGAGGCAGAGGTTGACGCACATCGTTTTCGTGGCGGCTTTCTTAGCGAACGAGATTACGGACAACTCTCAGTTGCTCTTGAACGACTTGCGAAAGCCAATATCTTTATTGATGATACGGCAGCACTGGGAGTGCTCGAAATGCGGGCGAAGGCCAGGCGACTCAAGGCTGAGCATGGACTTGATCTACTGATTGTTGATTATATTCAGCTTATGCAGGGACATGGTCGATTTGAAAATCGCACTCAGGAAATCGCATCAATCTCACGGGCACTTAAAGGCCTCGCTAAAGAACTTAGCGTTCCTGTTGTTGCGCTGTCACAGTTGAGTCGTGCTCCAGAAGTTCGGTCCGATCGACGTCCGCAACTTGCTGATCTTAGAGAGTCCGGTGCTCTTGAGCAAGACGCAGATGTCGTAATGTTTATCTTTCGAGAGGAACAGTACGAAGCAACACCAGAAAACGAAAATCTTGCCGAGCTAATCCTTGGTAAACAACGAAATGGTCCAACAGGCACTGTTAAGTTAGCGTTTCTTAAGCAATATACGCGTTTCGCAAACCTCAGTTCTCTTAAGGATTAATCCTTTCGGTTTAAAGTGGTCAGTCCGACCTTCGCTAATATCGATCTTGAGGCACTTAAGGCTAACTACCTTTCGGTGTCGGAGTTCATTCAACGCAGATCTAGCAAAAAACTGAATAAAGTACCAGTAAACATAATTGCTGTAATCAAAGCGAACGCGTACGGACATGGTTCAATTGCTGTGGCTCGTGCGCTTGAAGAAGCTGGTTCTTTTATGTTGGCGTGTGCTGATATCGAAGAGGGCGTTAAATTACGTGAGTCTGGTGTGCGTACACCGATCCTTGTGTTTGGGGCACTTAGCGTTAGTGATCTCAATGGCGTGTTTACACATAATTTGACACCAACCGTCTCATCACCGTTTGCTGCCAGAGCTTTACAGGCCGCTGCCGAAACTCGAAATTTTCAACTTCACTGTCACCTTAAAATAGATACTGGCATGAACCGATTTGGTTTTAGACACGACAATCTCCATCAGACAATTCCAGAAGTCCTTTTAAGTCGAAATCTAATTTTTGATGCCGTATACACACATTTTGCAACTGCCGATCAATTATCCAATCAGATTTTTGAAAGACAACAAAAGCACTTTATTGCTTCTATCGAAGTTCTTTCGATGTTGGGTTTCCAGAGTCGATTTTGCCACGCAGCTAACAGTGCTTCACTCTTACGTGACGACCAGTGTTGGTTTGATGCTGTCAGGCCTGGACTTTTACTATATGGTGTTGTACCACCACCATTAATTCCACCCCCAAGTCTACGACTTCGACCAGTTATGTCTCTTCGTAGTCGTATTGTAGCGGTTAAGGGTGTGCGACCTGGTGAGATATTGGGGTACGGCGGACAGTTTACGGCTGTTCGTCCAACCCGTGTGGCCATTGTTCCGGCTGGTTATGCAGATGGATTAGATGTTCGACTTGCCGGTGTCGGATTTGCACTAGTTCGTGGGTGTCGTGTTCCAATTATTGGTTCGGTGTGTATGGATTCCATCACCATTGACGTTACAGAGTTAGATGTCAGTCCAGGAGACGAAGTCGTGATATTGGGTACACAGGACGACGAACATATCGATATTGTCGAAATGGCGAAATGGATCGGTACGGTTCCTTATGAAATTCTGTGTAGAACAGGAATCCGGATCGAGCGAGTCTATAAATCCGATAATCTCTTGAGCAAAGTTAAGCTGTGAAAAAGCTATCCAAGACGACTTTCGTTTGTCAAAGTTGCGGCACGCAGTCACAAAAGTGGCTTGGTCGTTGCCAGGATTGTGGAGCCTGGAATTCAATGGTGGAAGAGTACTCGCCTCAAATTTCTGACATGTCGGATAAGATGCGGCACGGTCTGGAGAAGGAGTTAAGTGTAGCTCGTCTGTATGCGGATATCGACACAATTAATGTTAAGCGTTATACGAGCGGATTCGATGAATTCGATAGAGTGCTCGGTGGAGGCATTGTGCCTGGTTCCGTTGTGCTACTAGGAGGTGAACCTGGAATCGGAAAGTCAACGCTGGTGCTACAGGTCGCAGGTCTAGTGGCTCGAGAGATCGGTCCTGTGCTGTACGCTTCGGGTGAGGAATCAGAGCATCAAGTGAAGATGCGAGGTGAACGGCTCGGCGTTGGGGCATCTCCTCTCCATATCCTAGCTGAAACTTGCCTCGAACGGATTCTCGACGAAGTTTTAAGATTAAAACCAGCACTTTTGATCGTTGATTCTATTCAGACAGTTTTTTCAATGAAATTCCAGTCGGCCCCTGGAAGTATTGGTCAAGTGCGTGAAGCAGCAACTCAACTACTGTTTACAGCTAAAAGTCAAAACTTGCCAACTTTCCTAGTAGGACATGTAACTAAAGATGGACATCTAGCAGGGCCAAAAGTGCTTGAACATGTCGTCGATACGGTGCTCTATTTCGAAGGAGAACGACATCATTCAAACAGACTCGTACGGGCTGTAAAAAATAGATTTGGTGCAGTTAGTGAACTTGGTATTTTTGAGATGCATAGTTCGGGTCTGCAGCCAGTATCTAACCCTTCACAGATGTTTCTGTCCGAAAGAGCTGCTAGTGTTCCAGGTTCCATTGTTTTGTGCACAATGGAGGGTTCTCGACCCATTCTGGTTGAAGTGCAAGCACTTGTCAGTACAGGGGCATATGGGACAGCACGTCGAATGGCGAGCGGCTTAGACCAAAATCGGTTGTCGTTATTACTGGCAGTCATGGATAAGCGGGTTGGGTTGAACATGGCTGCCGAGGATATCTTTGTTAATATCGCTGGTGGCTTAACGGTCAACGAACCAGCAGCAGACCTGGGCGTGGTTGCTGCAGTAGCATCTAGTTTCCGTAATCGAGCAGTTAAACAGGGCACTGCTGTGTTCGGTGAAATTGGTCTTGCCGGAGAAGTACGAAGCTCCACTCAAGCTGGGCTTCGACTTAAGGAAGCTTCGCAACTTGGTTTTTCGCGTTGTGTTATGCCTGCAGGTAATGAAGTATCAGACTTTGTTGATAAGGGTTGCGAACAGGTTGGAGTTCGGACTCTTGAGGAAGCACTTGAGGCAATTATTGACTAATGACAATAGATAATTGAAACCTAGAGATAGAATTAGAAAAACACTGGAATGTTATCAAATAATACCAGTATAACTTACAGCTCTGTTCTGTCTTTTGTATTATTAGTTTGAAGTGCCCTTTCCTTCTTTTCACTGGTGGCGAACCGTCTTTTGGCTGATCCCTATGATCGCCATCTACACGATTATTCTAGGTGGAGTCTCTCTTGTTTCGATTCTAGTGGACCGCACTGGAAACATTTCTCACAAATGTGCGCGCATCTGGTCGTGGCTAATTTTAGTAACTACTAGAGTACGTCTTAATATAAGCGGTGTTGACCGTATTCAGTTAGGAAGTGCATACGTCTTAATTTGTAATCATCAGAGCATTTATGACATTCCTATACTTTTTTGGTCGCTTCCGTTGCAGCTTCGTATTATCGCGAAAGCCTCGCTTGGATTTTTCCCCGTGCTCGGATGGCATCTCCGTTATACAGGCCATCTACTAGTGAATCGCCATAGTCCCGGCTCGAGCACACTTAAGCAAGTAGCTCGATTAATGAAACGGGGACACTCGTTGATTGTATTTCCCGAAGGGACGCGGAGTGTGGATGGCCGTTTAGGTCGCTTTAAGCGAGGATTGTTTCTTATGGCGATCGAGGCTGGCTTACCGGTAGTCCCAGTAGCGGTTATCGGTAGTCGTCATATCATGAAGAAAGGGCGTCTAATGACCTGTCCTGGTGAAGTGGGTGTAGTTGTACATGATCCAATACCAACCAACGGTCTAACACTTGATGATGTGCAAACACTCGCAGATCGTGCTCATAGTGTTATTGATGCTACTGTTTCTAAACTTGAAGTATCACTTAAATAGTTTCAATCATAACCCTGGTTTTCTTATAGGAAGTTGGGTGGTTCGTGGAGAGTGAGTGATTCCGATGCGTGTATCGGCCATCATCGTTGCAGGAGGGTTCGGCAAACGACTTGGAGGTGCCGTACCTAAGATTTTACAATTAATAGGTGAGCGTACATTGCTTCAGCGAAGCATTGAGCCGTTCGATGGAAATGCACGGATAAATGAAATTATTGTAGTTCTGCCAACTCAACTCGTAGTCTCTCCACCAGAATTCCTTCAAACTATTCAGACACCACTGCAACTTGTTCCTGGTGGTACACGACGACAAGATTCGGTAGCAGCCGGATTCGATTTAATTACATCAGAAAGCGACATTGTAGTTGTACACGACGCTGCACGACCGTTCTGTACAACGGCACTTATTTCAAAAACTATCGACGCGGCTTGGGAATCTGGTGCAGCTATTGCTGCTCTTTCAATCTATGACACAGTCAAGGAAGGGCGGTCAGAGAAAGGTCTCCAGTTTGTTAAGAGCACACTAGATCGTGATCGAATTTTCTTAGCCCAGACTCCGCAGGCATTTCGGTTCGACGTTTTACAAAAAGCTATTTTACTTGGGGATAAAGATGTCGAAGTTACTGATGAAGCAATGCTCGCTGAACAGGCTGGTCATCGTGTTCGGCTAGTCCAGGGTGAATCCAGAAACATCAAGGTTACAACTCCAGCCGACCTTTCGCTTGCATGTGAAATGGTCTCAAGAGGGAAAGTAGGTAGTGTTAGTCGTGTAGGACTTGGTTACGATTTGCACCGGTTCGTAGATGGTAGACCTCTTATTCTTGGCGGTGTGCATATTCCAGGAAAGCGTGGGCTACTAGGGCATTCAGATGCTGATGCCATTTGCCATGCTGTTGCTGATGCTGTCCTTGGGGCGGTTGGTGCTGGGGATATTGGCAAGCACTTTCCAGATAATGACGCACGCTGGAAGGATTTTTCAAGCATTGAATTGTTACGTCAAGCGACAGAAATCGTTCGAGGTCTTAACTATATTGTTCGTAACGTGGATATCGTAGTTATTCTTGAGACACCTAAGATTCTTGATTACTCAGAAAAGATGAAGCAGAAGTTAGCTGATGTTCTGGGTGTTTTCCCAGATCAGGTAAGTATTAAAGGTAAGACAAGTGAAGGAGTAGGTGAGGCAGGTCGGGGTGAAGTTGTTGTTGTTCACGCTATAGCTCTATTGCATAACCAGAATTAGAAATCAATATCGATAAAGTAATGCGATAAGTTAATGATTATCTATGGGATTAATTCTGTAGTTGAGGCTATTCGAGCCGGGATTGCTAGGAAAATCTGGTTGAGCAATCGTGACGATCGGAGGCTGGCTCAAGTTCTTAGTATGGCTAAACGTCAAGGAATAGAAGTGCGCCGTGTAGAGAATGCTGTGCTTAATCAATTTTCCCAAGGAGTTGCTAATCAAGGCATAGTCGGAGAAGTTGCTAATCCTCGAAAACACTCGATTGAAGAACTTATCGTTAACAGTTCTCGCCCGACGCTTATTGTGGTTCTAGACGGAATTGAGGATCCTCAAAATCTTGGTGCAATAGCTAGGTCCGCCGAAGCTGCAGCGGTTGACGCAATCGTTCATCAGACTCGTCGCTCTGCCAAAGTTGGCGCGGTCGCTACAAAGGTATCAGCTGGAGCTTTAGCGCATGTCAAACTTGTTCCAGTTGTGAACATCAGCAGAGCACTTGACGAGATTAAAAATTTTGGTGTGTGGATAGTTGGTTTCGAAGCGAAGGCTGATATTCCCTACTATGCACTCGATATGACACAATCGATAGCTCTGGTAGTTGGAGCCGAAGGAAAAGGTATTAGACGGCTTGTGCGTGAAAAATGTGATTGGTTAGCTTCGATTCCAATGCATGGCCATGTATCAAGTCTAAACGTTTCCGTGGCCACAGGAATTTTACTCTTCGAGGCTCTAAGGCAACGGACTAAGGTTATTTAGAGAGCTGGAATTGTGTTGCGGATGGGATAAAGTGTGCTAGAATAAATGTTTTGTCCGGCTGGCGTAGCTCAGTCCGGTAGAGCAGCTGATTTGTAATCAGCGGGTCGGGGGTTCAAATCCCTTCGCCAGCTCCAGAGAAATGAGAAGGCGAAGAGGAGTGGTCTCGTTTGAAGTTCCGGTCAGTGCCGAGCCTAAGGTTCGTCGGCCAACCGAATGCCACCGTAATGGTAATGTTAGACGGGGGTCACAGGGTTCGGCATTATCCAGAACAATACACGATCTGTTCCTAAATTCCAGTTGAGGCAATATTTGAAAGCGGTCGGTCAGCCTTCCGGTGCGTGTCAGTCGTGCCGCGTTTGGGTTAAGTGGGCTGCAGGACCTCGGCGAGGTTGCGGAGCGGTCAAACGCAACAGACTGTAAATCTGTCGCCCTAGTGGCTTCGGAGGTTCGAATCCTCCCCTCGCCACCATTAATTCGAGATGCGATGGAAACGTACTATAACGTCGGTATCTAAAAGTTGCCTTACAGGCGTTCGACGAGCAGCCGATGTAATTTTCGCGTGCAGTACGTAATCGGAAACGTATCTAGGATTGATAAGATAAAAATGGGTCTAGTATCACGAGATATATCAACGTGCACAAGCGCCAGCGCAACCATGAATAAGGCAGCGCTCGGCGGGAGTAACTCAGTGGTAGAGTCACAGCCTTCCAAGCTGTTGGTCGCGGGTTCGATCCCCGTCTCCCGCTCCAGCCTTTACTCGTTTTTTGGGTTGCTTTCTTATGTTGAGTTCTAATCAGGGGGTAAGTTGTTTCAAACACCAGTTAGCCTACAAATTTGGGTTAGCAAGGTTACAGGTGAAGGGGACTATAACTCATGACCGGAAGACTCGAGCCGATGTAGCTCAGTTGGCAGAGCGCGTCCTTGGTAAGGACGAGGTCACCGGTTCAATCCCGGTCATCGGCTCCAGTATTTAATAATGCGAAAGTTAAAATTGCTCAACTTTCAGCGAATAGGAACAGATAATGGCGAAAGAAAAATTTGATCGGTCGAAACCGCATGTCAACATTGGGACGATTGGTCACATTGACCATGGGAAAACTACGTTGACGGCAGCAATTAC
>Ga0315336_1000740_pt1 | contig 79667 bp, 68 predicted proteins | sample ASW5metaG_FD_204512 | JGI IMG/M metagenome (GOLD analysis project Ga0315336, IMG submission 204512) | Ammonia-oxidizing marine archaeal communities from Monterey Bay, California, United States - ASW #5 | ecosystem: Environmental > Aquatic > Marine > Intertidal zone | place: USA: California... | reverse complement strand
ACTGTACGGCGTACTTCAGCGATATCAGAAAACTTAACAATACCGTTCTCGTCGGCCTTAACAGGTAGGCTCCAGATATCATTAATGTCTTCAAATAAGCCGGGAAGGGTAACGGCAAAGCGACCTTGGCCGGTATCTAAATTGCCGGCGGCGACGAGTTTGTTCGAACGGCTAAACAACGTAAAAAGTTCTGTGTTGTTGAGGCCGTAGTGCTCGACCAATAAAGGATCCACAATTATTTCTACTTGCTCTTCTCGTACGCCATAGACGTTGGCATCTAGTACGTTTCCGATCTGCGCGATGCGGTCGCGTAAATCGCGGGCTAGGTGCAACAGGGTCCGTTCCGGCACAGGGCCAGAAATACTCATAGATAGGATGGGGTGTCCGCTCATATCAAATTCGCGGATACTCGGTTCATCGGCGTCCACCGGTAGTTCGGGTCGCGCTCGGTCCATGGCGGCGCGCACGTCGGCTAGTGCCTCCTGGATGTTGGTTTCCATTTCAAATTCGAGCACAGTGCGGGCACCACCTTCAAAGGCAGTGGAGCGACTCTCTTTGAGTCCTGCAAGAGAGGAGACTTCCTCTTCTAGGGGACGGACTAAGAGGCGTTCTGCATCACCCGGGGAGACTCCTTCGAGGGTCAGAGAAATGAATATGAGAGGGAAAGAAAGCTCGGGCTCGGCTTCCTTGGGGATTTTGATGTATGCCACACTCCCGGCGATAAATAATGCAACAAGAGCCGACACTACCATTCGTGACCGATCTATCGCCGCATCGATAAGTGCGTTCATGCCTGTATGTTCCCAGGGGCTAAGTTATTTTGCTTTGCTATAGATCAGATAGTGCTTTTATTATTGCAGTGCTTGAAGCGTAGGGTACCACAAGTCAAGCAATTTTAAGGCTTAGCCAGATCCTCGCACAGCCGACACAATACAGGGAAGGCGCATAGTAACTAAAAGCGAGTTGCTCAGGAAGTGTTGCCGGTGTCGGCAGCAATTGGCCGGACTTTTTGCCCCACGGATATGTACTCTTGTCCAACTATTACAATGGTTGCTTGCTCTGGTAGACCCGATAGCCAGGTTCCACGCGGGCCATCATCGAGTATTCCCACCGCGTAAAAACGCACTAGATCACCACCGTCTACTACTTTTACTCCTATTCGTCCGTCGTCAGCTAATGTTAAAACGGACGGAGGTACACGATGAGCAAGTCTTTCGCCAAATGGTAAGCGCATTTGCGCAGCAAGTCCGGCACGCACAAGCCCATCGGGATTTGGAGCAGTTACTTCGATCGTAAAGGTTCGGGTGTTTTTATCTGAGACGGCTGCGACATAGCTTATTTCACCATCCAATGCGCTACCATCACTGAGCATGACGCGCACCGGCAACCCAATTTCGGCAGCATCTACATTACGTTCGGAAATCTGGCCGGTTGCTTTTATTGGATTCAAGTCGACGAATATTCCGATATGATCGCCGAGGTTGAGCACGGTACCCTCATCGACACTGCGCCGGTCTAGGATGCCGTCAAATGGCGCGCGTACTACGGTATTTGCAAGGTCGAGCTCGAACCGCAGTAAATCAGCTTTTGCCTGCTCATATTGGGCTTCCGCTTCGGCGAGACGAACTTGGGATTGGAAGCTACTTTTTGCCAGTTCTCGCGCTGCTTCAGCCTGAATACGACGCTGTTCCATGTAGGCTTGTGCTTGGTCGCGACGTGCTTGTTTATCGTCAACAGCAATGCGAATGATCTGGTCGCTATGGTTCAAGGCTTGCCCTTGCTCTGCTAACACTTCTTCGACCCGGCCTCGCACTTCCGCTCGCAAATCAATGGTTCTAGACGCCATAGTCCGTCCTTGCAGAGTTATATCGGCCTGGAACGGAACCGCGAGAGATTGCATCACTCGAACGGAAAGAATGCTCTCCACTTTTTCGCCCGATGGCAGCTCTGCTAGTGTCTTGCGAGAATCTGGACCGTTTCCGACAAAAATGCCAGATCCGATCCACGCAACCCCCAACAAGAGAAAACTTAGTGCTGCAACTTGTGCTTTGTTCATGGGTTTACCGAGCACCCGTGTGGTTTGGCTGAATTATTGACTACATATCATAATATTTAGCTAAGGTACTATAGGTGTCATGGGCAGTTATAGATCATTTGGGTCGGTATTAATCTTTGCTAAAACAGATAAGATTGTTGTGTTAGAGAAAGAAAACAGTGCTATCCATTGATTTCTGCAGCTTGAATCCCTTGGCTACAATGATTTCTTAATACTTAAACCTCGCCGCAGTAATTTGGATTATGCATAAACCAAAAAGTTGTTGGATTTATTATTATAAATGAGGTTTTTAGTTATGGGTATGGCCCTATCAGGACTCCGAATTGTTGATTTGACTCGTATTCTAGCGGGCCCGTTCTGCACCATGGTATTGGCGGACCTAGGTGCGGATGTCATCAAGGTTGAGCGCCCTGGTGAAGGAGACGATACGCGAAGCTGGGGTCCTCCATTTCTCAAGAACGCTAATGGTGATGAAACCGTAGAAAGTTCTTATTTTCAATCTATTAACCGAAATAAGCGTTCAATCACTGTGGACATTTCATCAACAGAAGGGGCTCGCTTGGTGCGACGCTTGATCGCTAACAGCGATGTGTTGGTCGAAAACTTCAAATTGGGGAGCCTGGCAAAATACGGTCTGGCCTATGACGACCTTAAGGCAGAATTTCCGAGCTTGGTATATTGCTCTATTACAGGATTTGGGCAGACTGGCCCCTATGCGGGTCAGGCAGGCTATGACTTTCTTGCTCAGGCCCTGGGAGGCATGATGAGTTTGACAGGAGAACCTGATGGTCAGCCGATGAAAGTGGGTATCGGTAACGCTGATCTTATGACAGGGATGTTTGCTGCGGTTTCTATCCTAGCTGCGTTGCGCCAGAAAGATGCTAGTGGAGAGGGCCAGCACATCGATATTTCACTGCTCGACTCACAAGTGGCTTGGCTTACTTACGAGGCGCAGAATTACCTGGTCTCTGGAAAAGAACCAAAAAGAGTAGGAAACGCTCATCCAAACATCTATCCGTACGATACCTTCAAAACGGCGGACGGATATATTGTTCTAACTGTAGGAAACGACCGCCAATTTGTGAAGTTTTGCTATGTTGCTGGTGTCCCAGAGCTAGCAGCGGATGAGCGCTATGCTACAAATCCCCAACGAGTGCAGAATAAGGCGGAATTAGACCCATATTTGCGGGATATTCTTCGAAAGAGAGGGTCTCAGGATTGGCTGGATCGGCTTCAACCCGAGCATGTACCATGCTCAGCCGTGAATTCTATGGCCGAAGTCTTTTGTAATGAACAGGTTCTTGCTCGTGGAATGCGCGTAGAGATGGAACACCCGGCAACAGGAAGTACTTTGCCTATGGTTGGAAGTCCTATCAAGATGTCGGGTTCGCCAACTGACTACCGCTATTCGGCGCCAATCTTAGGCGAACATACTGATCAGATTTTAACAGAATTGCTAGATTTGTCGCTGCGAGATATAGCCGATCTGCGAACGCGGACTGTAATCTAAATGAGGATTAATTAATTCGCCCTTAGCCTGCTCACATTTGGTGTTTACTTTGATTTCAAACACACTAGGTTTTCTCGTGAATCCTTTGAGCGGGATATGAGGTGTAAAATGAGTAGATTCGTAGTTGCAGGGTTTGCATTGTTAGTATTCGTCGCAGTGCATTCTGCTGCAACTAGCGTACCGGTGAATGCCAAAAGTGCGGAAGTTCAGTTGGCCCAAGGTATGAGTTCTGAAGAATTGATGAAGCGCGGTAAGCGTGTCTTCCTCATGTGTCGATCTTGCCACACTTTAGACGAGGCTGGACGTCATAAGGTTGGACCTAACTTGTGGGGAGTGTTTGGCAGTACAGCAGGGGCTAGAGACGGCTTTCGGTACTCCGATGTGGTCAAAGAGTCTGGGCTTATCTGGTCTGCCGAAACTATTGAGGAGTGGCTCGTTAAGCCCAGGGATTTTTTGCCAGGCAATAAGATGGCATTTCGTGGCGTTAGAAAACCCGAAGACCGGGCTGCTCTAATAGCTTATCTCAAAAGTGAGACTGGTGCGGAGGAGTGATGCTGAGCTCGCACTAACGTGGGATAGATAGCTTTTTCTTCCTTACAAATATTTTGGACTCTTACTAGTAAAAAACGTGAGTCATAATCCAAGTTCATCAAGAGTGGCAGAAACGGTACCCAAATCCACGCGGAAGTCCTGATTAGATCCTGGCATGGTGTCCTCAGGGTTTGATGGGCGGCCTTGGATCTGAATGAAGTCTAGCCCTAAGGCCTTTGATAGGTGCAGGTAATGAGGTTGAATCACCCCTGAAAATAGTTCTAGGACGGGTGTATTTGTTGAGCAGAAAACTATATTTGCGAGATTAGCACCGTGTGGCCCTACGACACACCTTGCTGAAGCAAATAAGCTTACTTGTTCGGAAAATGGTGTTTGTTCCCCGTCGACAACCGTGAATCCACGGCCGGTTAGCAGATCGATTAGCTCCGCTTCGTTGATTAATCTGCGGTAACTTGCGCTACGCCGTGAGGCATAGATTGAACGTTTGGGAATATCATCTTTCCCACGACTAAAAAGTTGCAGAATTCTTGCTACGTGCGGAAAGGACATACGCGTGTTCACGTATCCACGCTTTAGACGGACGAACTCTTTGTTAGTCAATACTGGTTTGGCATTTTCTACGCCCAAATGTTGAATCATATCTTTGACGGCTTCTCTTCGGCGATCGTCAAAGGATGTGAAAAGAAGTGGTATTTCTTTTTCTTTATTTAATTTTGTTAAGCCGTATAGATGCGGTACTGAGTCGATCAACCAATGATAATAGCCGTTCCATTGAAGACTGATGTAGGCCTGATCAAAATCAGGCTTGGCAGCACGCGCCTCTTTAACCTGCTCCCAGCCAGTGGCCGTAAATAGGTACTGATACTTGTCCGGGTAGGATAGGAACCCAAATTGCTTATAAAAAAACTTGTTCGTTGAAGTTATGGGCATACCCGTCGGTACATGTACTACGACATCTTCGAAAGTGAATAGCTCTGACCCGAGAGGTTTCCCATCCAGACTAAGCCGCTCTCTGCTAAAATTGTCCTCTTTACTGCAGTTGTCTGGGTTCGCATCTAAAAAGATCTGCCCTTTGTCCCAGCGATCAAACTTGTTCCTACCTTGGAGGCAGTAGCTGGAAAAATAGGCGTGGGTTGCTTCTGTGTGGTTGCCAAGACGCCGGTGCACTGAGCCTGCCGTCTTCCAGCGTTCTGAGGACGGAGTGATCGATTGAGCCTTTTCCAGAAAGTCCAATGCTTTGGTGTAATTTTTCTTATTCGCATGAATATGGGCCAGTCCATGCAGTATGTCGGCGTTGTCCGGTTCTAAATTGATTGCGCTGAGAAGTAGAGATTCGGCCTCAGCAAAACGATTAAGCCCAAGATAGACGCTAGCTATATTATGCAGTGTATTGGCCGAGTTTGGATTTATCTGAAGCGCCTGACGAAAAAGGGATTCTGCTGCAACCACATCACCTAAGGCGTACTGGGCCATCCCCGCTAGATTAAGATCCACAAAACTGTTGGGGTGGATTGCAAGATACCGTTTGCATGCCGCGAGCGTTTCCACATAACGGCCTTGATTATAGAGTTCCTTTGGGGAAACGTTTTCTGGTGTTTTGGTCATTCTTAGATAGTGTTGTCGGGTAAATCATCAGCGACTTGAACCAAGAACTTACCAATGTTCTTGCCGCTTAGAAGGTCAATAAATGCTTGCGGTGCGGCGCTGAGACCATGAAAAATGGTTCTCTTATACTGGATATCCCCACTGTTTAGCAGGTCGGCCAGCACCGCCCGGCCATCCTCATAACTTTCAACATGATCGTGTACGCTGAATTGTCCTGCAAATTTTTCTGACTGGCCCCAGTTGTCTTGATTGTAATGAGCAACCAGCCCGCAGCGGGTGATTCTTCCGCTTGAAGATAACTGCTTTTTTATTGTTTCAGCGATAAGACCACCAGTGTTGTCGAAATAGTAATCTACGCCACTAGGGCAAACGCTTCTTATGGCGACGTCTAAGTTTTCCGTGTTACGATAGTTTATAGCATCATCGAACTCCAGGACATCAATCAAGTAGCTAACCTTATCATCGGTACTTGTCAGCCCAACTACCCTTGCGCCGACCAACAGACCAAGCTGACCGGCAATACTTCCAACTAATCCTGCAGCACTTGTGACAACCATGGTTTCATCAGGTTTTAACTTCCCTTCAAATTTAAGGGCGAGCAGGGATGTTAAGCCTGGCGTGCCTAGCGCGGTAATGAACTCGAGAGCTGGTGCGACGGAAGTATCAATAATGTGTACGCCCTCAGGGTTGTTACTGACATTAGTTTTGCCATTAGTGAGAACATAATTTTGCCACCCAAGAAAACCATCAACGAATGTTCCTACAGGATAATTGTCATTTTTTGATTCAACGACGACCCCGAGAACGGTACCGACCATCACCTCACCAGGACCAGTCATTGCTCCGTGAGGTCGCATAGCGCGATTATCGTCTGTGGTAGGGTTCATCAATAGGCGCAACCGAGGTTCGAGGCCAAGAAATAGGGTCTTGATCAAAAATTCCCCGTTACCAACTTCCGGCATTGCGGTTTCTAATAACTCGAAGTCGGAGAGCTTTGGCATGCCCTTGGGATGGCCTGTCAAAACGATTTTCTGATGTGTTGGGTTTGCCACGCTTGCCGCTCCTATTTAAGATAGCCCATCAGGCTGTATGTTACCGCAGCGCGGTCAGGGCGCAATGGTAGTGATTGGCTTTAGACGTGTAGCTTTACCGCTAGATCCTTGTAAGGGAGAATAGATTCTGGTGCACTGTGCAGCTGAAGGAATTCCTGCCATGACAAGAGTATGCATAAAACGCCGCGCTGCACTGGTTGGTTCAGGGGCAATTGCCTTAGAAGCTTTGGTAGCTGCTCCGGCGCGGGCCCTTAATCAATACGACGTTATAGTTGTTGGTGCTGGCCTATCGGGCCTACATGCCGCACATCTAATGCAGGAAGAAGGGCTTGATGTGCAGGTGATTGAAGGCCGTCATAGGGTCGGAGGTCGTATTTTAACCCTCGATAATATCCCAGGTAATCCGGAGGCGGGTGGCAATGGGATTGCAGCTGGCTATGGCCGAGTTATTGATGCGGCTGAGAGATATGGCACTCCACTGATCAACATAGCTGACCGGGCCCGCTTAATCACGCATAGGGAATTAGTCCTTGATCACAAATTGATTCCTAGGGATCAGTGGCCGAACCATCCACGCAACATATTGCCTGCATCGCACAAAGAAATCATGCCATGGTCTTTTACCCCAGTGTTCATCATTCAGAATAATCCGCTGGTTTCTTATGCAGACTGGCTTGCGCCTGAAAGCGAGCGATTCGACGTACCGCTATATGACTGGATGGTGGAGAAAGGTCTTAAGGATGAGCAGATAGACCTAGTGTACCACATCAATGCGGACTTTGGTAATTCCGCACACGATGTTTCTGCTCTGATGCTTTTCTTCGTTTACTCCTGGGGCATGATGCAGCGCAGTATCAAACCACGGGGCACTTTCGCGGCCAAGGGCGGTAATCAGCGTATTCCAGAGGCTATGGCCGCTGCACTCCATAATGAAGTTCACTTTGGTCGCGAAGTTATCGGTCTGCGATCAGAAAACGGAGGTGCTGAAGTACATTGCGCCGATGGAACAATTTACCGCGCCAAGCGAGTGGTTTGCTCAATTCCTGTCGCCGTGCTTCGCAAGATCAAGCTGGAGCCGCGGCTATCTGGTGCTCAGGCAAAGGGTGTCCGCATGCTCGGTCGGCAGAAGTTGACTCAAAGTCATATAGTTGCCAAGGCCCCCTATTGGGAGGAGGATGGCTTTCGGCCCGGCATGTTCGCCGATAGTATAGCGGGCAATGTTATGGCTCAGCATTTCGGCGATAATCCCAACGAAGTAACTAGCCTCATTGCTTGGCACAAGGGTTACAAAGCGGAGCGCTTAGACCAGGTGCCTGAGAAAGATGCCAAAGCCATGGTGATTGCGGATCTTGAAAGTATTCGTCCCGCGGCCAAAGGGAAATTGGAGGTGGTTGGTTTTAAATCGTGGTACAATGACCCGTTTGCAGCTGGGGACTGGACGGTGTGGGAACCAGGTCAGATTGCTGAATTTCACAAAGCACTCGCCAAACCCCATGGCAGGATCCATTTCTGCGGTGAGCACACTTCGGTCTCTAACCGCGGCATGGAGGGTGCCATGGAATCCGGCGAACGTGTTGCCTTCGAAGTGTTTGACGTAATCTAAAACACTGTTTTTCTGCTGCGACTCCTAATTGAATGGGCCTGCGCCCCTTTATTGAAGAGCAAGATGAGAATGGAGCAAGTCATGGGGGACGTCTCGGTTATTGATATATACACGGCTACAGCCTTGCAGGTGGACTGCGCCGCGGTTAATCCATGCGTTGATAGGACTGATGCCATAAGGCAGATGCTTGGGGTTATTAACAATATATCCGGTAATATTGCGGCTGCAGCCGGTTTCACCAGGGGGTTTAATGGCACCGATACACGACTCATTGTGCTTCCCGAATATTTCTTGTCTGGTTTCCCTATGGGAGAGCCTATCGCGCGTTGGCAAGCGCTTGCCGCCTTGGAGATTAATGGTCCCGTCTATGAGGCTCTTTCTAAAGTTGCGCAAGATCGGAAATGCTATCTCTCTGGCAACGCCTATGAGACCGATCCTAACTTTCCCGATCTATATTTTCAGTGCTCTTTCTTGATTGCTCCGTCGGGGGAAGTTGTGCTGCGCTACCGTCGCCTTATATCTCTATATTCCCCAACTCCTTTTGATGTTTGGGAACAGTATCTCGATCTTTTTGGCTTGGACGGTATTTTTCCTGTAGCTAATACTGATATTGGTCGCATCGGTTGCTTGGCTTCAGAGGAAATTCTGTACCCTGAATTGGCGCGCTGCTTAGCGATGCGCGGTATGGAAATTCTTTGCCACTCCACTTCGGAAGTTGGTTCACCCGGTCTTACGCCAAAAGAAATCGGTCGTCGGGCAAGGGCTATCGAGAACTCATGCTACGTGGTGTCCGCCAACACAGCGCGCATTCTAAACAGTCCGATTCCTAAGGAATCCACCGGTGGAATGTCCAAGGTGGTTGATTATAAAGGTCAAGTGCTCGGCGAGGCCTATCCCGGAGAGTCATTTTGCTCATCAGCTTTAATTGAAATGGATAGCCTGCGTAAGTACCGGAGGCTTGCGGGTATGAATAATTTGCTTTCCCGTCAGCCCTTAGAAATATATGCGGCCATGTACGCGGGTAAAACTATCTCGCCGCCTAACACTTTCATTCAGAGAGGAAGGGTAGAGGTTCCGGACCGTTCCCAGTTTGAACGGCGTCAACAAGGGGTCATAGAAAGGCTCTCAAAGTCTGGGATAATATAGTAAAAACAATTGTATAAAATATTTTCCTAAGGTAATTAATTAATAATTAATCGGCTGGACGCCGCTTCTCTTTGGAGGTGCTTGGTAATGGGCAACGGTAAGGATCTAGTAAGTAGATATCTACGAACCATGGAAGCTAGAGATTTGCACGCCGCAAGAACTTTTCTCGCTCCAGGATTCACGATGATGTTTCCGGGTGGTGCACGCATGAACACTTTGGAAGAATTGGTGGATTGGTCCGGCACCAGGTACCGAAAACTCACTAAAACATTTGAGGATTTCGATGAATTTGAGCGGGGTGAAGATACTATCGTATATTGTTTTGGAGTCCTGAATGGCGTAGCACTGGACGGTCATCCCATCAAGAACGTAAGGTTTATCGATCGGTTTGTGATCAAGGGTGACAAGCTGATTGATCAGAAAGTTTGGAATGATTTATCTGATTTTTTGAATTAGTGTTGGCTCCAAAGCAGGCATAAATTTCTGGCTTAAGACTTACGGGCCGCAAAGGACCGGCACTATTACAATAGGGCGCAGGGTGGGTAACAAACCCGAAGCCTGAAGTATAGGACAATTAGAGGTCAGGTACGGGATAGGAAGCTTGTAATGCTGCGCGTTAACGCGCGAATTTCTGCCGCGGCTGGACTCCAGGCCGCTGACTCCACGACCCCCTTTCCCTGCATTAGGCTGTGGGCGAAGGCTACACGGTTACCAAGGCGCACACCTGACATGGCTAGTTTATTCTTTTTTAGAACCTGATGGATGGTATTGGTCAGGTTAGCTCGTGGTGGCACCCGGTTTAGTACTAGTAGGGTTGGTGTGCCGGCCTTGATTGCTAATTTCAGTGTTGGGCCTAGAGCCCAAAGATCCATGGGGCTCGGTTGTATCGGAACTACGGCACAATTTGAGGCACGGATTGCTGCATTCACGGCTTTGGAGTTGTGAGGCGGAGTATCTATCAAGACGATGTCGTAGTCTTCCAACTCTCGCACTGCAGCCTTTAACTGGCCATTCCTTACTTTTACCATGTCGATTGTTTCTGACATCCTACCAAGGCGGTCAGTCTTAAGCGTTTCTTTGCGCATTTTAAACCATGCGGTAAGGCTACCTTGGGGGTCAAAGTCCACCAAACCAACCCATTTCCCGGTGTTGGCCCAGGCAGTTGCTAATTGTGCGGTTACCGTTGTCTTTCCAGCGCCGCCCTTGGATTGGGCGACCGTGACGATCAAAGCCATTGCAGGACTCCCTCTGGCGACGCGAAGCTTGCATGATTTTATCAGAGCTAGCGGGCGAAGCGAAGTACCAATAACGATGCTTTTGGTTTTTGTATGAATTGTTTTGATTAATACCGGTGTGCTCTAGGACATGTCAGGTGCGTTAGCCCCTTTCTAATTATGATTGGTCCATTATTGTGTCTCTTTTGACCAGAGGTTGTTTTTTTTACAAGTATCTATAGCGTTGTCCCCGGTTCGTTTGTTATGGCGTAGGCGGTCCGCATGAGCGGGCACCGGTTTCATTTGGGCATCTGCTGTGGACAACTTGCGCAACATTTTTGTCAGATCAACCAGATGTTTTACGAGTATATTGATAACCAATCCGTCCTTTTGCACGCGTCCCTCCGCATAGAGTAGACTTGCTCGATGGATTTCCTTACGGAAGGTCTGAAAAACACTGTGCCGGATGATAAGGTTGGAGACTCCAGTCTCGTCCTCGAGGGTAATGAATATAGTGCCACTGGCATTGCTAGGGCGCTGACGGCAGATAACAAGGCCGGCCACTGCAATGTTTTTTCCGGATTCGATTTCAGAAAGGCATGAGGCCTGGACCGAGCATATGCGGGCTAGGTCTGACCTTAGTAATGCCACTGGATGTGTACGGAGTGACAGACTTAGGGCGGAGTAATCCTCCACGACTTCTTCTCCAGGTTTAAGTATGGGCATTTCTATTAGGGGTTCGAATACAGAATCCCCAGTTCCTTGCCGTCCTGTAGGTGGTTGCTGAATGTTTTCAGTTTCAGCGAATACGAACAGGGGTAGGGGTGCCTGATTTAGCCCCTTTACTGCCCATAGGGCGTCGCGACGACTAAAACCGTTTTTTGCTGTCTTTTGTCCCTTGGAACGTGCTGCTAGACCACTCTTGATGCATGCGAAAGCATCAGCCTTAGCCATTTTTTCTAAGGTTTCTTTGATATTTAAGCCTAATGGATTGACTCTTTGCCAGACATCGTACGGATTGAGATAAGAAACCTGTCCCCTAGCGGTGACGATATGCCTTGCTTGATATTCGTTGATGCCATTGATTTGTCGGAAGCCGAGGCGTAGCGCTACCTTTGTCTCTTTACTGTGAGGGTTCTGGTGTGGTTCAAGAGTATTATCCCAGTCGCTGAGGTTGATGTCCACGGGTCGTACCTCAACACCGTGACGCTGTGCGTCCTGGATGATCTGGGTAGGGGCATAAAAGCCCATGGGCTGACTGTTGAGAAGCGCGCACGCGAATGCTGCTGGGTAATGGGATTTAAGCCATGCGGAGGCATAGACTAGGAGAGCAAAGCTGAAAGCGTGACTTTCGGGAAAGCCATACTCACCAAAGCCTTCTATCTGTTTAAAGCACTGTTGGGCGAAGTTATCTCTATATCCGTTAGCTTTCATGCCATTCAGAAACTTTTGACGAAAATTTTTAACGCTTCCGTTGCGGCGCCATGAAGCCATAGCCCGGCGTAGTGCGTCGGCCTCACTAGGCGTAAAGTTTGCAGCAACAATGGCAATATTCATCGCCTGTTCCTGAAATAGGGGTATGCCTAGGGTTCGTTTGAGGACTTTTTCCAGTTTTGGTGACGCATACTCGAATTTTTCCTTATCGTTACGACGTCGTAGATAGGGATGAATCATATCGCCCTGGATAGGTCCAGGGCGGACGATGGCTATTTCGATTACTAGATCGTAAAAACATTTAGGTTTAAGCCGGGGCAACATACTCATCTGGGCCCTGCTTTCCACTTGGAAGACACCAATTGTGTCTGCCCTGCTTAACATTTTGTAAGTAGCTTCGTCGTTAGCCGGCAAAGATGCTAGGCTTAAATGCTTTCCGTGGTGTTTAGATACAAGATCAAAAGTTTTGTGGAGGCAAGTCAGTATACCTAGGCCTAGTATATCCACCTTAAGGATGCCTAGTGCGTCGATGTCGTCCTTATCCCATTCGATAACGGTACGTTCTTCCATTGCAGCGTTGGCGATAGGTACTACTTTGGATAGCGCCGTTTTGGTTATAACGAATCCGCCCACATGCTGAGACTGATGGCGAGGGAATCCTTTTAGCTGATCCACCAAATCCAGAGTCAGGCCGATGCGTGTGTTGCTGGGATCTAGACCGGCCTCACTTATTTGAGCATCGCTAATACGGCTTGATGACGAGCCCCAAACGGTACTCAGAAGGCTGGAAACTGAATCCTTTGACAATCCCAAGGCTTTGCCTACGTCACGCATAGCAGAACGGGTACGGTAGGTGATTGTCGTTGCCGTCATGCCCGCATGATCCCGGCCGTATTTATCGTAGACGTATTGAATCACTTCTTCACGACGCTCATGCTCGAAATCTACATCGATGTCGGGAGGCTCATTACGGGCAGTGGAAACAAAGCGTTCGAATAGAAGTGGTGTGGCCAAAGGGTTAACGGCAGTGATGCCTAGGCAATAGCAAACGGACGAATTGGCGGCTGATCCTCTACCTTGGTAGATGATATTCTGGTTTTCGGCAAATTGTACGATATCGTGAACGGTGAGGAAGTAAGGAGCATAACCCAGCTTCTCGATGATACTAAATTCATAATCTATTTGTTGTCGCACTTTAGCTGGCAGACCTTGCGGATAACGTTTTTGTGCTCCAAACCATGTAAGCCTTTCCAATTCTGCCTGAGGTGTGGTGTTCGGGGGAACAGGCTCTGCCGGATATTCATAGCGTAGTTCGCCGAGGTCGAAGCTGCAGGCATCGGCAATTTCAATCGTGCATTTGAGGGCATCAGGATAGTTTTTGAATAGTCTCGCCATTTCCCAGACAGACTTGAGATGCCTTTCGCCGTTGAGCTGTGTACGCTGTCCAGCTTCGTCGATGGTACAGTTGGCGCGGATGCAGGTTAGAGTATCTAATAAGGCTCTCCTCTCTGGGGTATGCATGCGTACATCATTAGTGGCTACCATGGGTATCTGGCAGCGGTTGGCCAGGAGGTGGGTTTGCCAAAGCCGACGAGCGTCGTCGCCGTGATGCAAAGCTTGCGCAACAATATAAAAGCCAGTCTTAAAAATTTGCTTTAAAAGGTTTAAATAATTATAGAATTTGTTTTCACCATTCTGATCAAGAAAGGTCGTTTCTGGCACTATAGCGGCGGCTATGATGCCGTTAGAATAAGGTGATAAATCATCAAGGGTGAGGAAGCATTGAGCCTTGGGTGCACGTCGCTTTCCCAGGGTTAGCAGTTGGCATAATCGTCCGTAAGCAGCTCGATCGGTTGGGTAGACCAGGAGACTATGCCCATCTGGAACATCGCCGTTATCCTCGTCGGTTTGTTTACGCAAGTTTCGAGGTAGTGAGGACAGGTCGTATTCGACTGAGTCCCAGCACCAGCTGGGGTTTCTGAGTAGGTCTAGGCGGCAACCAGGAATAAAACGTAGGTTATTGTTTTTGCATGCTATATGAGCCTGAACCAATCCTGCTAAAGTGTTGCGGTCTGTTAGTCCTAAGGCGTGGTAACCGAAAGCGGCAGCTGTCTTTGATAGATCCTCGTAGCTCGAAGCACCCTGTAAGAAGCTAAAATTACCTAAAACCTGGAGCTCGGCATATTCGGGGATGATACGCAATATAAAGGCCTCGATAGCTCAGGCGAATAGGCCGTGGATGAACCAGCGAGGTTTTTCTTCACCGGGAGTACAGAAGGGAAAGCAGAAAAGCCAGAAGCGTTCACCGGTGACGGTTTCTACCCGCCAATAGTCTCGCACCACCCCTGCGCTCTCGGATAAGGTATTATAGTGTTCGGGGATGGTTGTGTGTTCTGCCGCAGACAGAGGCCGATGCCACCATTCTCCCGCGATACGCTCAGGGCCTTCGAATGCTACTAAATCATAATGTCGTTTCTGCCACTCAAAACATATAAATGGTAACGCCCCAGATGATTCTAACTCTGATATTGAGGGTTTAATACGTTCCGGCCGAGGCAGTAACATGATCGGTCTTATGCCGGGTCTCAATTGACGGAAGTTGGAACGCAGGCTTTCATCTTTTGTTAATCGATCTTTTCTGAATTTATTAAATGGAGTCTGGGTGGTCATTGCTCTTTCAGGAATATGGCAGTTACGCAGTGCTAAACTGTAGAGATTGTTTGATCCCAGCCTTAGCTTTAGCCCATCTACCAGCAGTGCCAAGTGCTCGGAAGTTACAATTTGTTTGTATTTTGTCTCTGTGGATAGCTTTTCCTGGACTTTTGAGAGGGGTTCGACCAAAGGTGCGGTAACAATAACGGCCTCGATTCCGAAACCGATGGCGAGTTTGTTGATTTTTTCACGGAATAGGCGGGTTAGGGGCTTTACTAGATGCAATGGGCGACTTGTACCGATCTTAATCTTCTGTGTAGTAGCATCTACTCGGAAAATCTCCATTTCCATCTGGCGTGCACCTTGGTTATTTTTTCCTAGTTTTTTGCAGATAGTTTCCGTGAGTTGGGTAAGAGCTGTTATCAATTGCTCGGGTTGACTAATGGGCTCAGCAAAGGCTATGCGAGCCAAATAAGGACGGGGTTCTTTACCGGGAGATAATGTTTCCTCCATGCGACCCAGAAGTTGATCTAGCCGTCGTGCTACTGTGGGACCAAAGCGGCGGACAAGCGGACCTCGCGGTAAATTTAAGAGCTCATCTATGTTGCGCAGGCCGAGCCGTGCCAGAGTGTCTAGAGTGCCTAAATCTAACCTGAGGGCGGCAACTGGTAGCTTGGCGAGGCGCTGGCGTTGTGCGCCTTTAGGGATCAAGGTAATGCTGCTTGCCGACCCCATATCGTTTTGCTCACCTTCAGACGCAAACCGCGCAGCAGCCCAGGCAGCGCCAGGGGTATCGGCGAGTCCCAGTTGGCTTATAAACCCAAGCCGTTCCAGTCGATTTCGTATATCAACGGCAAGGGTATTTTCTCCACCGAAAAGATGGGCGCAACCTGTTATATCCAACCAGATGGATGCTCCGCCGTAGTCATCAATTCCTCCTACTGCTGTCCAAGGTGTAAAGCATCGGCACCAGGTAGCTAAGTTATTCAGCAACTTTAAATAGTTAGTTGGGTCAGCATTTATGATCTTGATGCCTGGAAAGATAGCGCGAGCGTCGGTGAGTGAGAGCCCTGCTATGATACCGGCGGCTTCCGCCGCCATGTTGACAGCAGTCACTCTGAGCACTCCGCCTGTCGGAAAAACAGTGGCGAAAGGCTTATTTTGCCAGTATTTGAACTGTGCCGTTCGAGGTCCCGCATTTATCTTTGTCAGATAGTCTGTGGTAAAGCGGGGAAGCCAAATGGAAACAACACGCTTCATGGCACCATTCCACGTCCCAGCACTGTGTTGGAGCTCCCCGACATCGATCCAAGTTCAGCCTCCAGCAAGGGGAGGCTAGTCCCGTCCAAGGTGTTAGAGCACTGGGTAGTGCCTTCACTCGCCAGCGGGTAAAGGATGTACAAGAGGTGGTTAAGTATGTTCTTTCCTTGGGCTGAATCAGGAAGCCGGTGGTAAAGCCTGCAGCGGCGGCCAAATGTAGTCGCCGTTCTGCGATGTGGGTAAGGGTGTTTTCTGTCTCTCCTATGACTACGGCTACAGCGGCACAACGCAACCCTTCTTCCATGGTCCAGAGCACTTCGGCATTGTTTTTGCAGCGGGCGACCAAAAGATCTTCTTCGCCTAGTCCCATCATGTTCAAGCCAGGAGCGTAAAGGGTTCCGCCACTGCCATGGCGACAGCTGCACCACAATGTTATGCCACGGTTTTTGAGACGGGTAGCAATTGCGATTACAAATCCTACAGTTGCCGCACCACTCTGGTCTTGGTCGCCTAAAATTTGATGGAGACAATTGAGCGGTAGTCCGTTCCATGGCAGCGCTTGATCAATCTCTTCGATCCCGAGGGATAGAACGTCTTTTTTGGGGCGGGTGACCCCTTCAAGGGTGCGAATATGCGCCCGTAAATGATTCAACATTCTATTAATCCGGTTTATGGAAGTGTCCCTTGGCACCCCTTAGGGGACTACAGGATGCTTTCTATAAAATGTTCTTGTTTTGTTCTAATTAGAAAAATATCGGGAGTCAAGGGGGAGGCAGGAAGAAGTTATGAGGCCCGAATCAGAGCAGCTCAAAATCGCTCTAAACCAAGCCCGTTCATATCTATTTCAGGTTTCCTATCAGATAAAAGGTCGGCAATAATTTGGCCTGAACCGCAGGCCATTGTCCAACCAAGAGTACCGTGGCCGGTATTCAAATAAAGATTTTTAATAGTAGTTGGACCGATCAAGGGCACAGAATCTGGTGTCGTCGGACGCAAACCGCACCAAGGCTCGAGATCTTCATAATTGCCAGCTTTGGGAAAGAGAGTTCTTGTGTTGTCGATAATGGGGTTTAGTCGCATGGGATCAAGATCATCGTTCCAGCCTGCTAATTCGGCTGTTCCTGCAGCACGCAAACGATTCCCCAGACGAGAAAATACCATAAAACGGGTTTCGTCGGTGATGCTGATTTGTGGTGCAAGAGTACTTTCGGCGTCCTTCAGTTTTACAGTTATGGAATAGCCTTTGGCCGGGTAGACTGGTAGTTTGAGACCAATAGTTCTCGCTAAAATGGGGCTGTAGCTACCCAAGCACAAGACCACTGCATCCGCTTCAATATCGCCGGAGTCCGTTATAACCCTGGTGATCTTGCCATGATTAGTTTCTAGCCGTATTACCTCGGTGTTGAATCTGAATACAGTATTGTGAGCTTGGGTGAGTTTTGCCAATTCGGATGTAAAAACATTAGCGTCACCACTCTCATCGCTCGGGCTCAGCAGCCCGCCGAGTAGGTCGCGTGAAGCTATATGCGCTAATGCTGGCTCCACTTCCACACATTGGTCAGCATCCAAGATTTTTTGACTTAGGCCAAGCTCAGCAAGTTGAGAGGCAGTTTCACACCCATGGAAAAATGCGGTTTTATCGCGATAGATATGTAAGACACCCCCGCTCTGCCGATGATATTGGATTTTCGTGAGCTGCTGAAGTGACTTGAGAATCTCCCGGCTATAGAGTGCGACCCTGAGAATACGCTCCATGTTCTTTTGTTCTCGCTCTGACGTACAATTAGCCAGAAACTTAAGGCCCCATAACCACAGACTTGGATCCCACCTGAATGGACGGAAAAGTAAAGGTGCATCTTTCTTCCAAAGCCATTTGAATGCTTGCCAGGGAGCGCTGGGGCTTGCCCAGGGGGAAGCATGAGAAGCGGAAATTTGGCCACCATTCGCGAAACTTGCCTCTAAAGCAGGCGCATTACGCCGATCTAGGACTATTACTTTATGCTTGGCCTGTCCAAGGAAGTAGGCAGTCGCCGTTCCCACTACACCGGCACCTAACACCACAATACTCATGAACCGTTACGCTCTGTTAATTTTGGGTTGATGTGGGGTATCATGAACGCTGTATAAACGATCAGTGGCAGGTTTTGCTATAGTCCCATGTGGATCTGCTCAAGCATTTATCAATTATATTGTCTGCTATATAGTTTACTCTATTAAGTAAAGATAAGCCAGGGGACGTTTGATTTGTCGTTTTTGCTGACTGTGGAAGAGATGTATGAAGCCGATCGGGCAGCCTTGGAACTAGGAGTCCAAAGTCTCGTTCTAATGGAGGCTGCTGGGCGCTCGGTGGCCCATGAGATCCAGCAACGTTGGCCAAGCCAGCCCGTAACGATATTGTGTGGTCCCGGTAATAACGGTGGTGACGGTTTTGTTATTGCTCGGTATCTCCGGGAGGACAATTGGTCCGTTCGTGTTGGGCTCCTAGGCGAGGTGACTCGGCTCAAGGGTGATGCTGCGGTTAATGCTCAACGTTGGGCGGAGAGTGGTGAAATCATTGAACCTCTGACGCTTGATTTGCTTGAAGGCACCTCCTTAGTAGTGGATGCTTTGTTCGGTGCGGGTCTGTGTCGAGGTCTGCAGGGTTTTGTGGCAGAACTAATCGAAGAAATTAATAATCGAGGTTTGACATGTGTGGCAGTGGACGTTCCCAGTGGCATTAACGGTAATACAGGGAGCGTAATGTTACCACAGACGGAAGGTGAAGTTGGAATTGCTGTAAAGGCTAATCTAACAGTAACGTTCTTTCGTCCGAAACCGGGCCATTACCTTTTGCCTGGCAGTCAATATTGTGGGGAATTAGCGGTAAATGATATTGGTATTCCTGAGAAAATATTAGAAGAAATTCGTCCAGTTATAACCCTTAATGGGCCAGATTCTTGGAAATTACCCTCGCTCAGTCTAGTGGATCACAAATATAGCCGAGGTCACGCAATTGTTTTTGGAAGTAAAAGGATGTCTGGCGCTGCCCGGCTAGCCGCATCTGCAGCTCGCCGTGTTGGTGCAGGCCTTGTCACTGTTGCTGCTCCGGAAGATAGCATTTCCCTTTACCTGGCGGACTCACCTGGTCTCCTATTCACTCCTGTTGATAGTTCGGAGGATGTACGGGAGACCCTTGCCGAACCACGTTGCAATGGTGTGGTTTTAGGACCTGGCTACGGTGTTGGTTTTGATACGTGCCAACGGGTTCTGGATGTTCTAAAAACCAATAAGGCCTGTGTTTTGGATGCGGATGCACTGACTAGCTTCCAGTCCGAGCCAGAGCGGTTGTTTCAAGCTATTGCTCACAGACCGGAGGGGGCTCCTACGATAATGACACCCCATGAGGGCGAATTTGGGCGAATATTTGACTTAGTCGGGCCTAAGACTGACCAGGCTTTAAGAGCGTCTGAGTTAAGTGGTGCAATTATTGTTTATAAAGGGAACGATACAGTTGTCGCTGCGCCAGATGGGAGGTTGGCCCTAAATAGCAGTGCTCCACCCTGGCTGGCTACAGGTGGTTCAGGCGACGTTTTGACCGGAATAATTTTGGGATTGCTGGTGCAAGGGATGTCAGCCTGGGAGGCGGCATGCGCTGCTGTATGGCTCCATGGACAAGCTGCACAAGAATATGGAAGGGGTATGATAGCGGAAGATCTAATACTTGCTATACCAATGATTCTGAGGCAATTGACGTCTGATCCCAGGTGAATGGATACTATCTGAGGTCTGTATGCAATGCAGTTTTGAAATAAAAACAACGCTTGCCCTGCGGTTCAGTGTTGTCTAAGCAGGCAAATCCTTTTAAAGGAGTGCGGCGTCCATGACGACCGCAGTATCCCTTCGATCATGCGGGTGTGGCGGAATTGGTAGACGCGCTGGGTTTAGGTCCCAGTGGCTTTTGAAGCCGTGGGGGTTCAAGTCCCTTCACCCGCACCAATTGTTGGGGGCGAGGGAAGAAGTGTAAAGACATATGAACGTGTAATGGAAACGAAGATTACGGTTTAAACCGGATAAAGCAGCTATGGTTTTCGATTGCAGTTAGTAAGACGGGTGAGATGAGTCGATGCAAGTTAACGAGACAAGTTCGGAAGGACTAAAAAGAGAGCTGAGCGTTATAGTAGACGCTGATGCAATCGAACAAAAAGTTAATGTACGTCTAGTCGAAGTAGGTGGACAGGTGCGCTTGCCGGGATTTCGTCCCGGAAAAGTTCCTATGGATATTCTGCGCAAAAGGTTTGGCCAAACTGTCCGTGATGAAGTGCTTGAAAAAACTATCGAGGAGAGCACGCAAACGGTGCTTACGGATCGCGACCTCAAGCCTGCAGTGATGCCTAACGTGGACATCGTGTCTTCGGAAGAGGGAAAAGATCTAGAGTTCTCCATTAAATTGGAGGTTTTGCCAGAGATCAAACCTAATGACTTTGCTGAAATTAAGCTTGAACGGCACGTGGTTCCGATTAAAGACGAAGACTTGGATGATGCTCTGGGACGGATAGCTGAAAGTAATAAGGTTGCAGAGCCTCTGGCGGAAGATACAGGGGCTGAATCTGGTCATGTGGTCGTCATTGACTTTGTTGGCAGGGTGGATGGTGAGGAATTCGAGGGTGGTTCAAGCAATGACTTTAGCCTTGAGCTCGGAACTGGCAGTTTTATCGAGGGATTTGAAGAGCAGTTGATTGGCTCGAAAGCTGGGGATCGAAAAGATGTATCTGTAAAGTTTCCAGACGCTTATCATAACGCCGATCTAGCTGGAAAATCGGCTATTTTTGACGTGCAAGTTAAAGAACTGCGTCAACTGGTCTTGCCAAATATTGACGATGACCTGGGCAAGCGGCTTGGTCTGGAAGACTTGGAGGGCTTGAAAACTAAAACTCGCGAACAGTTGGAGCATGACTATTCTAATTTGTCGCGCATGCGCTTGAAACGTGAGCTTCTTGATGAACTTTCAGATAACCACGACTTCGAAGTACCGGAATCTATGACTGATATGGAATTCCAAAATATTTGGCGTCAGCTTGAACAGGCAAAAGAAGCAGGCCAGCTCGAAGAAGAAGATAAGAAAAAAAGTGAAGAGCAGCTTCGGGAGGATTACAATGCCATTGCTACCCGGCGTGTTCGACTGGGTTTGCTTCTATCACATGTGGGGCAACAAAATAGCCTTTCCGTATCCCCGGAAGACATAAATCGTGCGATTGGTGCAGAGGCTGCTCGTTATCCGGGACAGGAACAGGCGGTGGTTAACTACTACCAGAATAATCCACAAGCTCTTGAGTCCCTTAAGGCGCCATTGTTAGAAGACAAAGTTATAGATTTTGTAATCGAACTTGCAGACGTTACAGACAAAGAGGTTAGTTTCGAGGAATTGGTCAAGGAGACAGGTGCGGTTTCGACTTAGCTGGGCTTTTGCGAGCTTGGACAATAGGAGACGAAGGAGAATTGGTGGCCTTAGTTCGATAGTGTGTGTGTAACCTGCTGCTTAGTCTCTGTCGCGGGTCCAATGAAGGTAATAAATATGACAGAACTTGATCCTGTCGAAGTATATGGCAACACCTTGGTCCCCATGGTGGTGGAGCAGACCAACCGTGGAGAACGGGCGTTTGACATTTATTCACGTCTGTTGAAAGAACGTATTATTTTTCTCACCGGGCCAATTAACGATATGGTTTCATCGCTTGTTTGTGCCCAGTTATTATACTTGGAGTCTGAAAACCCAACTAAGGACATAGCAATTTACATTAACTCCCCCGGGGGGGTTGTTACTGCTGGAATGGCTATATACGACACTATGAAGTATGTCCGGACTGAAGTCTCAACTGTCTGCATCGGTCAGGCCGCATCTATGGGGTCGTTATTGTTGGCTGGGGGTACAGCCGGCAAGCGTTACGGATTGCCCAATGCGCGGATAATGATTCACCAACCTCAGGGCGGTTTCCAAGGGGCTGCTGCCGACATAGAAATTCAGGCGCGGGAGATTCTTGCCCTGCGAGCGCGGCTTAATCAAATCTATGTAGATCACACTGGCCAAACATTGAAAAACATAGAAAAAGCAATGGATAGAGACAACTATATGACGGCCGATGAGGCTAAGGGTTTTGGTCTGCTCGACGAAGTGGTTAGTGAGAGACCCAAACCTATTGATGCAGATGATGGATCCGAAGAAAGTAATGGAGATAATGACTGAGATGCGTTTGCTACCGATCTGAAGCAATAAAATCGTGGAAATATGTACTTGAGCTAGCGAAGATCACGATTAACTGTTTAGTTTGGTTTCTGTGTTGTGAGGCAAAAAAAGCGAGATGTTAATAACATAGAAAAGGTTTTGTCGTTGTCTGTAGGCCAAATCCTCGGCTAACATGCGCTTCTAGTTTGAGTTGTTATCGTTGGCCGTTGCCCTAGTTTGGCTGGCGAGCGGAGTGATAGGACAATGACGAAGCCCTCAAGTGGCGATTCCAAAAATACTCTGTACTGCTCTTTCTGTGGAAAGAGTCAGCACGAGGTTCGCAAACTTATTGCCGGACCAACCGTATTCATTTGCGATGAATGCGTGGAACTCTGCATGGACATTATTCGGGAGGAGAACAAGACCAATCTCATTAAATCCCGTGATGGTGTTCCAACACCCGTTGATATATTGGCCGTTCTCGATGATTACGTCATTGGGCAAGATCACGCGAAGCGAGTTTTGTCAGTTGCCGTTCACAATCACTACAAACGCCTTGGTTCGACGACTAACAACACTGATATTGAAATTGCAAAATCTAATATTCTTCTTATCGGACCGACTGGGTGTGGAAAGACCTTGTTAGCTCAGACACTTGCTCGCATTCTTGAGGTGCCGTTTACTATGGCGGACGCTACGACTCTGACTGAGGCCGGGTATGTTGGGGAAGATGTTGAAAACATTATCCTGAAACTTCTACAGGCAGCAGACTACAACGTAGAGCGTGCTCAACGGGGTATTGTCTATATTGATGAGATCGACAAGATATCGCGAAAATCCGATAATCCTTCTATTACACGTGATGTTTCGGGTGAGGGTGTACAACAGGCCCTACTAAAGATCATGGAAGGCACAGTTGCCTCAGTACCGCCGCAGGGTGGGCGCAAGCATCCTCAGCAGGAATTTCTGCAAGTTGATACCACGAATATTTTATTTGTTTGTGGAGGAGCTTTTTCTGGCCTAGAGAAGATTATATCTGAGCGCGGCAAAGGTACTTCTATCGGATTTGGTGCAGATATCAAACCGGCCGATGAACGTAAGACTGGTGAGATTCTTAGGGGAATTGAACCGGAGGACCTTCTCAAATATGGTATGATTCCTGAATTCGTAGGTCGTGTTCCGGTAATTGCAACCTTGGAAGACCTGGACGAAGATGCGTTGGTGGAGATTCTTAGTACGCCCAAGAATGCACTAGTTAAACAATATCAGCGGCTATTTGATATGGAGAACGTACAGTTAGCATTTACCAACGATGCGCTTAGGTCAGTAGCTAAAAAGGCTATTTTGCGGAAAACCGGCGCTCGGGGTCTAAGGTCAATTATGGAGGGGATCTTACTTGATACAATGTTTGATCTTCCTAGCCTTGAAGCAGTAGAAGAAATCGTCGTTAATGGCGAGGTAACAGAGGGACGCGCCAAGCCCTTGTATATTTATTCTGACCGCCGGGAGGACATAGGTACTCCAGCATGATTGATAAACTACAAGTGGCACCTTATGTAGATAGGCAGTAGTTGTTTGTCTGCTGCTGGTAGGTTGTGAGGTTTGGCCCGGAGCCTGTTACTAGGGTTCCAAAGTACAGTGTGAGGTGAGGCAGTGGTTGCCAAAGGGCAGTTATACCCAGTGTTACCGTTGCGGGATATAGTCGTATTTCCGCACATGATAGTTCCTCTTTTTGTTGGCCGTGATAAATCCGTTCGCGCTCTCGAAGATGTTATGGAGGACGATAAGCAAATTCTATTAGTCGCCCAGAAGGACGCTGCCCAAGACGATCCTTCGCAGGACGATATCTACAAGGTTGGAACAGTCAGTACAGTTCTTCAATTACTCAAGTTACCGGACGGGACTGTTAAAGTCCTTATCGAAGGTGGACAGAGAGCCCGAGTCAATGCCTATAAAGAAAATGATGTATTTTTTGAGGCTTATGCGGAGCTGATCGAAGACGAAGAGGAAGCTGCAGATCAAGAAGTAGAGGCACTTGCGCGTTCGGTTGTTAGTCAGTTTGAACAATATATAAAACTTAACAAAAAGATTCCTCCGGAAGTTTTGGTTTCGGTGAATCAAATTGAAGATTCGGCTAAGCTTGCTGATACGGTTGCATCCCATATGGCACTTAAGATTTCAGATAAACAAGAACTTCTTGAGACGGGTGCTGTTGCGGAACGGCTTGAACGAATGTTCGTTTTTATGGAATCGGAAATCGGCGTCTTACAGGTCGAAAAACGTATTCGCAGTCGCGTGAAACGGCAGATGGAAAAGACTCAGCGCGAGTATTACCTGAATGAGCAAATGAAGGCCATTCAGAAGGAGCTCGGTGAAACCGAAGAAGGTAAGGACGAACTAGCTGAGTTTGAAGAAAAAATTGTAAAGTCCAAGATGAGTAAGGAGGCCAAGGAGAAGGGCACAACTGAGCTAAAAAAGCTTAAGTCTATGAGCCCAATGTCGGCCGAGGCAACCGTTGTTCGGAATTATTTGGATTGGCTGACAGAGCTGCCTTGGAAGAAAAGATCTAGGGTTAGACGTGATCTAAATGCTGCTCAAGAGCAGTTGGATAGAGATCATTATGGTCTCGATAAAGTTAAGGAAAGAATTGTAGAATACTTAGCGGTTCAGCAACGGGTGAAAACGATAAAGGGGCCTATCTTGTGCTTAATCGGCCCGCCCGGTGTTGGCAAAACCTCTCTTGGAAAATCGATTGCCACGGCGTCGGGGCGGAATTTCGTTCGCGTTTCCTTGGGTGGGGTGCGTGATGAAGCTGAAATCCGTGGTCATCGCAGGACCTATATTGGGTCTATGCCGGGAAAAATAATTCAAGGAATGAAAAAGGCGAAGTCATCCAATCCGTTATTCTTACTGGATGAAATCGATAAGCTTGGTGCGGATTGGCGAGGTGACCCGTCTTCTGCGCTTTTAGAGGTGTTAGATCCAGAGCAAAACCATACTTTTCAGGACCACTACCTGGAGGTGGACTATGATCTTTCGGACGTTCTGTTCATAACGACTGCAAATACACTGCGTATGGCGCAGCCATTGCTCGATAGGATGGAGACCATCAGGCTTTCTGGATATACGGACGACGAAAAGGTTGAGATAGCAAAGCGGCACTTGATACCAAAGCAACTTGAGGCCCACGGGCTCAAGGAAGGAGAGTGGAGCATTTCTGAAAATGCGCTTCGGGCTCTTTGCCGCTACTATACTAGAGAAGCTGGCGTGCGCAATTTAGAGCGAGAATTGGCTAATCTAGCGCGAAAAGCTACAAAGCAAATTGTTCTAGGAAACTCCAAACGGATTAGGATAACCGGTCAGAACTTGAAAAAGTTTGCCGGCATTCGGAAGTACCGTTTTGAAGAAGTCGAGCAGGACGACTTGGTTGGTGTAACGACTGGCCTTGCCTGGACCGAGGTCGGTGGTGAATTGCTTTCTATTGAAGCGGTGTTGATGCCTGGCAAGGGTGCCGTTACGTTGACCGGACAACTTGGGGACGTGATGAAAGAATCCATTCAGGCGGCGCGATCATTTGTGCGATCGCGTGCTGTTGTTTTCGGCATTTATCCAAGAATTTTTGATAAGAAAGATATTCACCTGCATATTCCTGAGGGTGCTACTCCTAAAGATGGACCATCGGCGGGTGTTGCCATGATTACTTCGATAGTATCAACGTTGACCGGTATTCCGGTGCGTCACGACGTTGCCATGACCGGTGAGATCACTTTGCGCGGCCGGGTTCTTCCCATTGGGGGTCTCAAGGAAAAGTTGTTGGCTGCGTTGCGTGGTGGAATCAAGACCGTTCTTATTCCAAGAGACAATGAAAAGGACCTCGAGGAAATTCCAGACAATGTTAAACGTGAACTTAAAATCATCCCTGTTGCGATCGTTGATGAGGTTTTGGAAATGGCCCTGACAAAGACTCTGGTACCTGTCGAGTGGACTGAAGAAGATCAAAGGCGTTCCGATGAAGCCGAAGTTTCAACTGGAACTGATGACGCGGATGAGAGCGAAGATTTAGTTACTACCCACTAATTAGTATACCATATCTTGTGGTTATTACCGCTTTGTGACTCGGGATTCTTAAGCAACACAGAATCGGGTAAATGGGGATTATTAAGCTGGATACGGTGCGCATTTGGTGCTGAAACAGCAAGAATCATCAAAATATATCACTTATCGGCACCTTTTAGTCGAAAAACAGCGTGTCTGTCATTGACGTGAGAGAAAAACGCACCTTACAATTTTCATATGTCCGCTTAAAACCGGTGGAAACCTTGGCCTTAAGATGGTTGGGCAAGGGGGCGGGATCAGGTTTCGATCCAGTCTTGAAATTTATCGATTTGTGTCCTAGCGCTCAATAGCAAGGGGTTTAGTATGAATAAGAATGATCTAGTTGCAGCAGTAGCAAGTGCCGCTGGTTTATCCAAGGGTGATGCTGGTAAGGCTGTCGAAAGCACAATTGACTCTATTACCGCAGCACTTAAGGGTGGCACGGAGGTTCGTCTTGTTGGGTTTGGCACATTTAGTGTCAACGATCGTGCAGCAAGCATGGGCCGCAATCCACGTACCGGCGAAAGGATAATGATTCCTGCATCAAAACAGCCGAAGTTCAAAGCCGGCAAGGGTTTAAAGGATGCAGTGAACAGCTAGTAAATTATTTTAGGGACGCAAAAGAGGGAGTGCCGGCTGCTTAAGCGGCCGGCTCTTTCTTTTCGGAGTAGGCATGTCATAATTTCCCCAAGAGGGCGATTAGCTCAGTTGGGAGAGCACCTCGTTTACACCGAGGGGGTCGGCGGTTCGAGCCCGTCATCGCCCACCACACCCGCGCGTTCGACTGAGTCGGTTTATGAGATCTGCAGTGCTGCCTGTTGTGTATTGAAATAACCAAGGGTAGAGTCCACGAAGGTGTTAATTCTGTCGTCAATAAAGGATGATTCAATGCCATATGGTAGCAACCTCCGCGCCCTAGCCAGCACTTTGGTCTTGGCGGCTCTATTTTCTGTATCGCTGGTCACTAATGCCTGGGCAATAGCCGGTGTCGATTTTCCAGCAGAAGGTGATATTGATTTCACACCAGCCCATGAGGCCATAGATCAGGGAAACTTTACCGAAGCTATAGATTTCTTGGAGATAGAGATTCTAGAATGGTATCCCGATAACGCTGAGGCCTTAAATCTTAAAGCATACAGTTTACGTAATATGGGTAAGCTGAGTGAAGCTTTGAAGTTTTACAATCGTGCCTTAGAGGCTGATCCGGAGCATCAGGGTGCTTTGGAATACCAGGGCGAACTGTTTCTTCAGATGGGGAACCGCGCAGCTGCGGAAGCTAATTTGACTAAGCTTGTTGGACTTTGTCCACGCGGATGTGACGCTCATGAGGAGTTGCAGGCGGCGATAGAACGGTTCAAGGATGGCAAGGTAAGCTGGATTAAACCAACAGATAAGCAGCAGGCTGGAGGATAGGCAACGGCCCTTTGCATTGGTGATTTCTGTAGCTTAGATTAGACACGGACAAACGATTCTTTGATTTGTCCGACCAGTCCTTTGATTCTGAATAAGCTAAACGTTATCTGGGGTGCTCTTGAATGGAGCAATTACTAGCTGAATATCTGCCAATTCTGATCTTCATCGGAATAGCATTTGGCATTTCCTTGGCCATGGTCGCCCTTCCAGTTCTGACGGCTCCGTCGAACCCCGATGCGGAAAAGACGTCGACCTACGAATGTGGGTTTGAGGCTTTCGATGACAGTCGCGGAAAATTTGATGTGCGGTTCTACTTGGTTGCAATTCTATTTATCATCTTTGATCTGGAAGTTGCGTTTCTGTTTCCTTGGGCAGTCAGTTTATCAAGTATAGGTTTATTTGGCTTCTGGTCGATGATGATTTTTTTGGCAGTTTTGGGCATTGGATTTGTCTATGAATGGCGAAAAGGGGCGCTGGAATGGGAATAAATAGTCCCGTTGTGACCAAATCTAATTACCGAAAGCTGGGTGGCCAGGATGAGCATTCCGTCGTTGCACGGGTGGCGGAAGAATTGCAGGATAAGGGCTTCGTCCTATCGTCTATGGACAAGCTTGCTAATTGGGCAAGGACGGGATCGATGTGGCCGATGTCATTCGGTCTCGCGTGTTGTGCTGTAGAGATGATGCATTCAGGCATGGCCCGCTACGATCTGGACAGGTTTGGAATGTTTTTTAGACCTAGCCCGAGGCAGTCAGACGTGATGATTGTGGCAGGCACACTTACGAATAAAATGGCGCCGGCTTTGCGCAAGGTTTATGACCAGATGCCGGAGCCCCGTTGGGTGATATCTATGGGTTCTTGTGCTAATGGCGGAGGTTATTATCACTACTCCTACTCGGTAGTACGCGGTTGTGATCGTATTGTACCAGTTGACATATATGTTCCTGGATGTCCGCCAACCGCAGAAGCACTTCTGTATGGTATCCTCCAACTTCATAAAAAGATCCGGCGCATCGGAACGCTGGAACGCTGAAGCGTCGCATAGGCAGTTTCCCATGAGCGAAATCGGACCGCAGCGCGAAGCGCCTAGAGAGCTTGGTGAGTACATCGCAACTTCATTGAATGATGAAGTACTTGCCTTTGATGTGTTAGGTGGGGAATTGATTGTTGAAGTGCACAATGCATCGATATTAAGAGTACTCACATTCTTGCGTGATGACGCAAATTGTCGTTTTACCCAGCTGGTGGATTTATGTGGCGTTGATTATCCCGCTCGTGTGGAAAGGTTTGACGTTGTCTACAATCTTCTCAGTATGACTCACAATCATAGGGTTCGCATAAAAGTTGCGGCAAGTGAGGAAAATTCAGTGCCGTCTGCAACATCGGTGTTCCCGTGTGCGAATTGGCTCGAACGCGAGGTTTGGGACCTTTATGGCGTATTTTTTTCGGGACACCCTGATCTTCGTCGGATTCTTACTGACTATGGTTTTGAAGGACATCCGCTTCGAAAAGACTTTCCGCTGACGGGTTATACTGAGGTGCGCTATGACGAAGAGCAGAAGCGAGTCATCTATGAACCGGTAAAGCTTGCGCAGGATTTTCGGACGTTTGACTTCCTGAGTCCATGGGAGGGGGCAGAGGAACTTCATAGGCAAAACATTGCCGGTGACAATAAGGCCAAGAGCGAAGATTGAATATGGCCGAAACGGAAATTGAGAATTACACGGTTAATTTTGGTCCTCAACATCCCGCGGCTCATGGCGTCTTGCGTCTGGTCTTGGAGATGGGTGGGGAAACCATTGATCGTGTTGACCCCCACGTTGGCTTACTCCACCGGGGTACGGAGAAGCTGATCGAGTACAAGACATATCTCCAAGCAGTCCCCTATTTTGATAGGCTTGATTATGTATCGCCCATGTGCCAGGAACAGGCATTCGCCATAGCAGTGGAAAAGCTTCTAGAGATAGAAGTCCCGATGCGCGGTAAATACCTGCGGATGTTGTTTGCAGAGATTACTCGTATATTGAATCATATAATGAATATCGGCGCATATGCGATGGATGTCGGCGCCATGACTCCATTTCTTTGGACCTTTGAAGAGCGTGAGAAGCTGATGGGTTTCTATGACGAAGTTTGCGGTGCGCGTTTGCATGCAAACTATGTTCGTCCAGGTGGGGTTACTATGGATATGCCATCCGGGTTGGCTGACCGTATCTGGGAGTGGGCAGAGGCTTATCCTAAGGTTATAGAGGATATTGAGGGATTGCTTACCGAAAACCGTATCTTCAAGCAGCGTACCGTAGATATAGGAGTCGTGTCTAAGCAAGATGCTTTAGCATGGGGATTCTCCGGGCCTAACATTAGAGCATCAGGATTGGCGTGGGATCTACGTAAAGCACAGCCCTATGACGGTTACGATGAAGTAGACTTCGATGTTCCTATAGGTAAACACGGTGACTGTTACGATCGCTATCTTGTGCGTATTGAAGAAATGCGTCAGTCATTAAGGATTATTCAGCAATGTCTTGAGAGGATGCCCGGTGGGCCTGTGAAAGTGAGTGACCGTAAAATCAGTCCACCACCTCGTGCAGAAATGAAGTCATCCATGGAGGCCCTAATTCATCATTTCAAGCTCTATACCGAGGGTTACCATGTTCCCGAGGGTGAAACCTATGCTGCCGTTGAAGCGCCTAAAGGTGAATTCGCGGTCTATCTAGTGGCTGATGGGAGCAACAAACCGTACCGCTGCCGAATTAGAGCGCCAGGGTTTATGCATCTTCAGGGTATGGATCATATGTTGCGGGGACACATGTTGGCTGATGTGCCGTCGGTTCTCGGTTCCATCGACATAGTCTTTGGTGAAGTTGATCGCTGAGTGTGAGTATGCAAACAACTGAACAGCCGGATAGTTTTATGTTTTCGTCGGAAAACGTGCAGCTGGCTCAATTAATAATAGAGAGATATCCGGAAGGACGGCAGGCAAGCGCGGTGATTCCACTGCTAGATTTGGCACAACGTCAGGAAGGATGGATTAGCGAGCCTGTCATGGAGGTTATCGCCGAACTGTTGAAGATCTCCAGTATACGTGTTCTGGAGGTGGCAAGTTTTTACACTATGTTTAACTTGGAGCCGGTAGGAAAACATCACGTTCAGGTTTGTACGAACCTGTCTTGCTGGTTAAGTGGTTCAGAAGACGTTGTCAGAGCCTGTAAGGATAGCCTCGGTGTTGGCTTCGGAGAGACGACATTAGACGGTAAGTTCACATTGAATGAGATAGAATGTGCAGGGGCTTGTGTGAACGCGCCAGTCGTTCAGATAGACGATAACTATTTCGAAGATATAAATTACGACTTTATGACCGAAATCCTTGATGCCTTTAAGAAGGGTCAAAGGCCAGCCCATGGGTCTCAAACGGGACGAAATGGTAGCTGTCCTAAAGGTGGTGCAACAAGTCTTAGTTTCGATCCCACAGAGTACTCTAAAAAGCAGGATCTGACTGCTGCAAAAGCAGCATTTGAAGAATCTAAGTCCAGGGCGATGGCAAAAGGAAATGTAAAGGGAAATGCGTGATGCTCACCGACCGGGATAGAATTTTTACCAACTTATATGGACTTCATGATTGGCGTCTTGCGGGAGCGCGGTCCCGAGGAGATTGGGACGGTACAAAAGATCTGATCCGTATGGGCCAAGACTGGATAATTGAAACAATAAAGCTTTCGGGCTTGCGGGGGCGCGGTGGTGCCGGGTTTCCCACCGGCCTCAAGTGGTCTTTTATGCCGAAGCAGGAGGGGGTGCGCCCACACTACCTTGTTGTCAATGCAGACGAAGGAGAGCCAGGGACCTGTAAAGACCGTGATATGATTCGCTTCGATCCCCATAAATTGATCGAAGGTTGCCTTCTGGCCAGCTACGCAATGCGGGCTCATTCATGTTACATTTATATTAGGGGAGAGTTCTATGATGAGGCCTCCAACTTGCAAGTTGCAATTGACGAAGCGTATCAGGCGGGTCTGATTGGTAATAATGCTTGCGGTACAGGATGGCACTTTGATCTTTATTTACACCGCGGAGCCGGAGCATACATCTGTGGTGAAGAAACGGCGCTCATTGAGAGCTTAGAAGGAAAGAAAGGCCAGCCGCGCCTAAAACCGCCCTTTCCAGCAGGCGCTGGCCTGTACGGTTGTCCGACGACTGTAAACAATGTTGAAAGCATTGCTGTGGTGCCTACTGTATTACGCCGTGGAGCTAGTTGGTTCGCGAATTTAGGTAGGCCTAATAATACGGGTACGAAAGTGTTTTGTATTTCTGGGCACGTTAATAATCCCTGCAATGTTGAAGAGGAAATGGGGGTTCCCCTGCGAGAATTAATAGAGAAACACGCCGGGGGTGTTCGTGGTGGATGGGACAATCTTCAGGCTGTCATACCAGGTGGGGCTTCCGTTCCTGTTATTCCAAAATCGATTTGTGACACGGTCTTGATGGACTTCGATAGTTTGCAGGAAGTTAAGTCAGGACTTGGTACGGCAGCGGTTATGGTGATGGATGAGTCAGTAGATATACTTGCTGCTATCTGTCGGCTGTCAGCTTTTTATAAGCATGAAAGTTGTGGTCAGTGTACGCCTTGTCGGGAAGGGACGGGTTGGATGTACCGTGTAATGAGACGGTTGGTATCTGGAGATGCGAGGTCCCAGGAAATCGATATGCTTGAAGAGGTAACGTACCAGGTTGAGGGTCATACAATATGTGCTCTTGGCGATGCTGCTGCCTGGCCCATTCAAGGGTTAATAAGGCATTTCCGACCTGCAATCGAGCAACGTATCAAGGAATATCGTAACAGCAAGGTCAGGAAGGCCGCGTAGGGAGCTCCCATGCCTAGTGTAACTATTGATGGCATTGAGATTGAGGTTCAGCCGGGCACTACTATTCTGCAGGCCGCGGAGCTGGTGGGGGCAGAAATACCAAGATTTTGCTACCACGAGCGGCTTTCTATCGCGGGCAATTGCAGGATGTGTTTGGTCGAGGTTGAAAAGACACCCAAGCCAGTTGCTTCGTGTGCAATGCCTGTTGGTGAGGGTATGGTCGTTAAGACAAAGTCAGAAAAGGCGAGGAAAGCCCGGAGTGGGGTGATGGAGTTTCTTCTAATCAACCATCCTCTCGATTGTCCGATTTGTGATCAGGGTGGTGAATGCGACCTCCAGGACCAGGCCATGGCGTTTGGGATGGACCGCGGCCGTTTCCAAGAAACTAAGCGTGCTGTCAATGATAAATACATGGGACCTCTGGTATCAACGATAATGACTCGTTGCATACACTGTACTCGTTGCGTTCGATTTGCAGAGGAAGTAGCGGGTGTGCCAGAGCTGGGCGCGACTGGCCGTGGCGAAGACATGGAGATCACTACTTATTTGGAGGCCGCGCTGACCTCAGAGTTATCCGGCAATGTTGTTGATCTATGTCCTGTTGGCGCACTGACAAACAAGCCCTACGCTTTCACAGCGCGGTCGTGGGAACTAAGCAAAACCGAATCTATAGATGTGCTGGATGCCGTCGGTTCTAGTATACGAATCGATTCCAGAGGTCGCGAGGTGATGCGGGTGTTGCCGCGACTTAATGAGTTGGTCAACGAGGAGTGGCTTTCTGACAAAGGTCGTAATGCTTGCGACGGATTAAAGTACCAACGTCTGGATCGACCCTATGTTCGGAAGGCCGGAAAACTTGAAGCGGTCGAATGGTCTGAAGCGTTTTCCACAATTTATGAAAAGGTCAGTAGTTTGGATGGAAGCAAGGTTGCTGCTATTGCTGGCGATCTGGTGGATTGCGAATCCATGGTTGCACTGAAGGACCTAATGCAGTTGTTGGGTTCACCAAATATCGACTGCCGTCAGGACGGTGCGAAGTTGGATTCTTCCGTGCGAAGCTCCTACCTCTTTAACAGTACTATTGCTGGCATCGCGGATGCTGATGCGTTGCTGATTGTTGGATCAAACCCTCGCGTAGAGGCCCCGGTTTTAAATGCCCGCATCCGGAAGAGATATTTACAGGGAGGATTTAAGGTCGGACTCATCGGAACAGAATCTGATCTCACGTATGATTATGAGCACCTTGGTGAGTCCGCTAGTGTGCTGAGTGAGTTAGCGAATGGTTCACACCCATTTCTAGAATGCCTTAAAGCCGTAGAGCGACCCATGATAATTCTTGGGATGGCTGCTTTGACTAGGTCGGATAGTGTGTCTCTTCAGGCCGCCGCTCACAAAGTTGCGGATTTGACAGGAATGATCTGTGGTGATTGGAACGGTTTCAACGTTCTTCATTCGGTAGCAGCCAGGGTAGGCGGTCTTGAATTAGACTTTACCCCTGGGGATAAAGGCCTTGACACGCGATCTATTCTTGATGGAGCGGAGAGCGGGGAGATTGAGCTTGTCTGGCTGTTAGGTGCAGACGAAATTGCGACTAGCAAACTAAAAGGAACCTTCGTTATCTATCAAGGCCATCATGGAGATGCTGGGGCCCATGTGGCGGACGTTATTCTTCCAGGTGCAGCTTATACCGAGAAAAACGGGACCTACGTAAATACCGAGGGTCGGGTGCAACATGCATATCGAGCAATATTTCCACCTGGAGAGGCTCGTGAGGATTGGGCGATTATTAGGGCTTGTTCCGAAGTTTTAGGACACAAGTTACCATTTAATAGCATAGAAGATGTGCGGAGACGTTTATCCGATGTCAGTTCCGCTTTTGAACATGTCGATGAGATTGTATCTGCGGAATGGGAACCGGTCTTCGAGGTCGCGAGTATAAACGATGCTCCTTTCAAGTATCCTATAGAGAATTATTATCAAACAGATCCAGTGAGCCGGGCGTCACGCACCATGGCGGAGTGCACAGATCAATTTGTGCACAAAAAGCAATCGAACAAGACAGGCACAGATGGTTGACATTGAGGCAAACTATCTCGGGAATTTTCTCTGGATACTGGCTAAGATCTTTATGTTTTTGGTGCCTTTGCTGTTGGCGGTTGCTTACCTTACCTATGCTGAGCGTAAGATTATTGCTGCAATGCAGATGCGCAAAGGTCCCAATGTAGTAGGGCCATTCGGCTTGTTCCAACCTTTCGCAGATGCACTAAAGTTGCTAGTTAAAGAGACTATTGTTCCGTCTGGAGCAAGCCCAGTCGTTTTTTTTCTTGCTCCAATGGTAACCTTTTCTTTGGCAATGATTGCTTGGGCAGTGATTCCGGTAAGTGATGGCTGGGTTATATCTGATATTAATGTTGGTATCCTATATTTGTTCGCCGTGTCATCTCTCGGTGTCTACGGTGTAGTCATGGCAGGGTGGGCATCCAATTCCCGGTATAGCTTCCTCGGCGCCATGCGGTCGGCAGCACAGATGGTCTCGTATGAGGTTTCTATTGGCTTCGTAATGATTACCGTCTTGGTCACAGCAGGTACGTTGAATTTGTCTGCGATTGTGGAGTCACAGAGCGGGTCTTTTCTTGGTGTTTTTCCTGGTTGGTATTTCATTCCGCATTTTCCTATGTTTATTATATTTTTTGTATCAGTCCTTGCCGAAACTAACCGTCACCCGTTTGACCTGCCCGAGGCTGAGTCAGAGTTAGTTGCGGGTTTTATGACAGAGTACTCATCCATGGCGTTCGCTCTATTTTTTCTCGGTGAATACGCCAACATGATTATGATGAGTGCGATGGTGACCATCCTCTTTCTGGGGGGATGGTTGCCGCCATACGATGTCACACTATTTAATCTTGTCCCGGGTGTTGTCTGGTTTGCGTTAAAAGTAGCCTTTTGTTTGTTCGTCTTTATTTGGGTGCGCGCAACCTTTCCCCGGTATCGTTATGACCAACTAATGCGATTGGGTTGGAAGGTGTTTCTTCCCTTCTCGTTGATTTGGCTAGTGTTGACCGCTGGTTTTATGTTCGTCTTTGATAAGTTGCCTGCCTAATGAGGAAATTCTGAATAAATGGCATTCATAGATAAAACTGCTCGGGGTTTTCTCTTAAGCGAATTGTTTAAGGGCATGTGGCTTACTCTCAAGTACATGTTTCTTCCCAAGGTAACTATAAACTACCCCTATGAGAAGGGGCCTCTCAGCCCGCGCTTTCGCGGTGAGCATGCTTTGCGTCGGTATCCTAATGGTGAGGAACGCTGTATTGCGTGCAAACTCTGTGAGGCAATCTGTCCCGCTCAGGCAATCACTATAGAAGCAGAACCTCGGGATGATGGCAGTAGGCGGACAACACGCTACGACATCGACATGACGAAGTGTATTTATTGTGGGTATTGCGAGGAAGCTTGCCCTGTAGATGCCATTGTTGAGGGACCAAATTTCGAATTTGCTACCGAAACAAGGGAAGAGTTGCTGTACAACAAGGAAAAGCTAATGGCGAACGGCGACCGCTGGGAAAATGAGTTGGCCAAGAGATTAGAATTGAATGCGCCTTATCGGTGAGTTGGTTTGGATTTTCTATTAATGAGATTGGTGAATGAATCAGAACAATAAATATTCAGTTCATAGCGCGGGGGTCTGCCGATGATGGTTGCTTCGCTCGCCTTTTATCTATTCTCAGTGATAGCTGTGCTTAGTGCGTTCAATGTGATTTTGCAAAGGAATCCAATTCACTCAGTACTGTGGCTGATCCTCTGTTTCTTTAATGCTGCAGGGCTATTCGTACTGCTTGGGGCGGAATTCATTGCCATGATACTCATAGTTGTTTACGTCGGGGCTGTCGCAGTCCTTTTCCTATTTGTAGTCATGATGCTCGACATCAACGTCACCATTATCAGAGAAGGATTTCTGAAGTATCTGCCTGCTGGGGCGTTGATTGGATTGATATTACTGTTGGAATTGCTCACCGTATTTGGGAGCTGGGTGTTTTCGCCTGCAGCAGCTGGACTCAGACTGGCGAAAACGCCTGATGTCGAAGATGTCCATAATACGGAGGCCTTAGGGAACATTCTATACACCGACTACGCATACTTATTTCAGGCGGCAGGGCTCATCCTACTCGTTGCTATGGTTGGCTCGATTGTACTCACACACCGTCAGCGTCCAGGGGTACGGAAGCAAGTAGTCAGTGAGCAAGTTGGGCGCCGCGCTAGTGATACGCTTGAGGTAGTCAAGGTTCCGCCAGGAGTGGGCCTGCAATGATGGATGTTGGGCTCAGTCAGTACCTCACGGTTGCGGCGATTCTTTTTACGCTAGGAATCTTTGGTATATTCATTAATCGGAAGAACTTGATAGTTATTCTCATGTCAATTGAATTGTTGCTTCTAGCAGTCAACATCAACCTCGTTGCATTTTCGTCATTTTTAGGTGATTTGGTTGGACAGGTGTTCGCAATGCTGGTGCTAACCGTGGCGGCGGCGGAAGCTGCGATCGGACTAGCTATAGTGGTAGTGTTTTACCGCGGTCACCAAACTATTGAAGTCGAAGATATTAACGAGTTAAGGGGATAGGACCGGCGCATGTTGACTGCCGGTATTTTTTTTCCGCTCCTGGGGGCATTTGTTGCCGGCTTTTTTGGGCGAATTCTAGGTGATCGTTTATCGCAGATAGTGACTTGTATCGGTACCGGTCTATCAGCGGTGTGCGCAGTACCGATTTTCATAGATGTTGCATTTTCTGGGAACGAGCGGACACTGCAGATTGCTGATTGGATCTCTTCGGGTACCTTCGAGGCGGCTTGGGCCCTAAGATATGACACGCTTTCGGCAGTCATGGTCATGACAGTAAGTTGCGTATCATTTCTCATTCATATCTACGCTATCGGTTACATGGCTCATGATGACAGCAAGTCTCGTTTCATGGCTTATTTGTCGCTATTTACCTTTGCCATGCTCATGTTGGTCACGGCGGATAATCTAGTGCAGTTATTCTTCGGCTGGGAAGGTGTCGGACTTGTTTCATATTTATTAATAGGCTTTTGGTTCCGAAAGCCATCGGCTAATGCGGCCGCTATAAAAGCTTTTATCGTTAATAGGGTAGGTGATTTTGGTTTTTTGTTGGGCATCTTTGGAATTTATTTCTTATTTGATTCGGTATCGTACGACGTCATTTTTGCTTCTGCTGCCTCCTACGCTAATACCCAAGTCACGTTCTTCGGACTTGAAGCGCAATCTCTCAACATTATCTGTATTCTGTTATTCGTGGGAGCGATGGGAAAGTCTGCACAATTGTTTCTGCATACTTGGTTGCCCGATGCCATGGAAGGCCCCACGCCGGTGTCAGCTCTAATACATGCGGCTACTATGGTCACGGCCGGCGTTTACCTAGTCGCTCGAATGTCGCCACTCTTTGAATACGCGCCAGTAGCTTTAGGGATGGTTACCATCATTGGCGCCTCAACGGCGTTTTTTGCAGCGACCATCGGTTGTGTACAAAATGATATTAAGCGGGTGATAGCGTATTCAACGTGCTCCCAATTGGGTTACATGTTCTTTGCTTGCGGAGTCTCGGCTTATTCGGCTGCTATTTTCCATCTAATGACGCACGCTTGGTTTAAGGCATTGCTGTTTTTGGGTGCTGGCTCAATTATCCACGCGCTATCCAATGAACAAGATATGCGCAGGATGGGTGGGGTGTGGGCTCGCATGAAAATAACCTACACCGTGATGTGGATTGGATCTCTCGCGTTAGCCGGTATGCCGTTTTTTGCAGGCTACTATTCTAAGGACATGATTTTGGAGGCAGCCTATGGTGCTCATTCAGTTGTAGGTACCTATGCGTTTTACATGGGTATTGCCGCTGCCTTCATGACGGCCTTCTACTCATGGCGCCTTATTTATATGAGTTTTCATGGAAAAGCACGGGCTCCTGCAAAAGTGATGGAAGGTCTTCAGGATAGTCCGCCGATCATGACTATTCCGCTTATTGGACTTGCGTTCGGTGCTATGTTCTCGGGCTATCTAGGATATGAAACATTTGTCGGCGACGGGCGCTTTGAATTTTGGCGCCAGACCATTTTAGTTTTAGAAGACAACGACTCAATAGGGTTCGCTCATCATGTGCCATGGAACGTTGTTGCAGCTCCTCTTGTGGTCAGTGCTCTAGGTATTTTGTTAGCCACCTATTTTTACATACTACGACCAGACTTGCCGCCGAAGATCGCTACGAAGTTTCCAAAACTGTACCGCTTCCTACTGCGCAAGTGGTATTTTGATGAAATTTACGATTACCTCTTCGTTCGTTCATCATTCTGGATCGGAAGGGTATTCTGGAAGAAGGGCGATGAGGGTACCATCGATCGTTTCGGGCCTGATGGTATTTCAGCGTTAGTGATACGTGGGGCAAGACGTCTTTCCTCTGCCCAGAGCGGTTATCTATACCATTATGCATTTACTATGATAATTGGTGTCGCCCTATTTGTATCCTGGTACGTTGTCGGTCGGCTGGATTAATTAGCTATGATCGCCTTCCTTGATTCGCTGCCGATTCTGAGCGTGGTTACTTTCCTGCCCATGATCGGTGCGCTGTTCATATTATTTATTCGTGGAGATGACGCCGTCGTTGCTCAGCAAGCGCGCCAGGTGGCGCTTTTGGCGACAGTATTTACCTTCCTATTGTCTATGGTTATTTGGGTCAATTTTGATCGCACCACCGCGGACTTTCAGTTCCGGGAGCAGATCGATTGGCTACCAGATTACAGTATTTCTTATAGCATGGGGGTCGATGGCATATCCGTGCTGTTTGTCATGCTCTCCACTTTGTTAATGCCAATTTGTATTCTTGCTAGCTGGGAAGCAATCACCAAGATGGTTCGAGAATATATGATTGCGTTTCTGTTCCTTGAGACCATGATTTTAGGGATGTTCTGCGCCTTAGATATGGTCTTGTTCTATGTTTTCTTCGAAGGCGTTCTAATTCCTATGTTTATTATAATCGGCGTGTGGGGAGGGGAACGAAGGGTTTACTCAGCATTTAAGTTCTTCCTTTTTACTCTGACTGGCTCGGTGCTGCTGCTGATATCGATGCTATCAATGTATTTTATTGTCGGTACTACTGACATTCCCTCTTTAATGGCTGCCGATTTCTCCTTTCAAACGCAACTATGGCTTTGGCTAGGTATGTTTGCCTCTTTCGCTGTAAAGGTACCGATGTGGCCGGTTCATACGTGGCTTCCAGATGCGCATGTGGAAGCGCCGACGGCAGGTTCAGTAATACTTGCCGGGGTTTTATTAAAGATGGGTGCGTATGGGTTTTTGCGATTTTCCTTACCAATGCTGCCCGACGCTAGCCTCTATTTCACACCGTTAGTTTGGGGGTTATCAGTTATTGCGGTTATATATACGTCGTTGGTTGCCCTGGCCCAGAAGGATATGAAAAAACTCATTGCTTACTCCTCTGTGGCCCACATGGGATTTGTGACAGTGGGCATATTTGCAGCTACTCAGCAGGCAGTGGAGGGCGCTTTATTTCAGATGGTCAGCCACGGTTTGATATCCAGTGCTTTGTTTCTATGCGTTGGTGTTCTCTATGATCAGCTGCACACGCGTTTGGTGGAGCGCTACGGTGGACTGGCTAACAATATGCCTAAATACGCGTTTACGTTCATGGTCTTTATGCTGGCGTCAGTAGGGCTACCTGGCACTTCTGGTTTTGTTGGCGAATTCTTGGTGTTGACCGGTGTGTTTCAGGTTAGTACTGGGGTCGCTTTGCTGACCGCCACCGGTGTGATACTTGGGGCTACCTATATGTTGCATCTATATCGCAGGGTAATTTATGGCGAACTGACTAAGGATGACGTCAAGGCCATGATAGATCTCAAGCCCCGCGAGATCGCAATTTTTACGCCCCTGATCCTTGGTGTGATGTGGATGGGTCTGTATCCAGCCCCAGTCCTAGGTGTAATGGAGGTCTCTGTGGCTAATTTGATAGCAGACTACCAGGAAGCCGTAAGTGAAGAATTGGTCAATGGTTCAATCCACTTAACTGATGATCTGGTCCGATTAGTATCGCGCTAAGAGGGAAACAGAAATATGACTGGCGTTCCCAATTTTCTGCCGGCGTTACCGGAAATCTTAATTGCTTGCGGCGGCATGCTTTTATTAATGCTTGGAGTTTTTCGTAGGTCTGAGCCAACTGAAATGGTTGGTTGGCTTGCTGTTACCGTTTTAGTTGCGGCCATTTTGATTATCTCTGTGATGCCAAGCAATGAGAAGGTGACATTCAACAATCTGTTCTTGGTAAATGCGTTTACGAGTTTTGTTAAGATAATTACCCTGATTGGATCAGTCCTAACGCTAATTCTTACTATGACCTGGGCAAAAAATGAGGGGGTGGCGCGGTTTGAATTACCGGTGCTGATTGTTTTTGCTACCCTAGGCATGATGTTGATGATTTCGGCCAATGGTTTCATTGCCGCTTATGTTGGTCTCGAAATGCAAAGTTTATCACTTTATGTTTTGGCAGCTTTCCATCGCGGAAACACTAGGGCGACTGAAGCAGGTGTGAAGTATTTTGTCTTAGGTGCACTTGCTTCGGGGTTGTTGCTCTACGGAGCTTCTCTAGTCTATGGATTTTCAGGCACTACCACCTTTGATGGTCTAGCAATAGCATTTCGACAGGGCGGTATTAACGTTGGTGTGACAGTGGGCATGGTATTTATCGTTTGCGGGTTTGCCTTTAAGATGTCAGCTGTGCCATTCCATATGTGGACACCAGATGTTTATGAAGGCGCGCCGACGCCGGTTACCGCCTTTTTTTCAGTTGCCCCAAAAATTGCTGCTTTAGCTTTGTTCAGCAGAGTTTTGGCAGGGCCATTTGAGCCCATGATGGAGCAATGGCAGCAGGTTTTATTGCTAATATGCGTAGCTTCCATGCTTTGGGGTGCATTTGCCGCCATCGCGCAGACCAACATAAAACGTTTGCTGGCTTATAGCTCTATTGGGCATGTTGGCTATGCTCTTGTTGGGTTGGTTGTTGGTACACAGGAAGGTGCCCGAGGCCTTCTGTTCTATATGCTAATCTACCTCTTCATGAATGTTGGCACCTTTGCTTGTATTCTTTCCATGCGTGTTAAGGGGCGGTATGTGGAGGACATTAGCGATCTTTCCGGCATAGCTAAGAAGAATCCAGCCATTGCATTGGCTCTAGCTGTTCTAATGTTTTCAATGGCCGGGATACCTCCGTTAGCAGGGTTTTTCGGAAAATTTTATATTTTTGTCGCTGCGGTGAATGCGGACATGGTGCCATTGGCAGTTATTGGTGTTCTAGCCAGTGTGGTGGCTGCGTATTACTACCTGCATATCGTTAAAGTGATATACTTCGACGAACCAGCTAAAACCTTCGATAGACCGGACCTTTCGACTGGATTGATAATGGGTGTTTGCAGCTTCTTAATGCTAATATATTTTATTATTCCGGCACCTCTAATAGGTGGAGCCGAGACGGCAGCTGCGGCCCTGTCTCTTGGCTGATAGGCCATTGGTGAGTAAAGTTGTTCCAGCGGAAAAAACTGGCAGTGTGACCCTACCAGAAAGCTACCGTGTAGTACATCTTGAGGTGATTGACAGCACAAATAAGGAAGTAAAGCGTCGCGCCAAGAATGGTGAACGAGAAGGTCTCGTTGTTTATGCCGAACGACAAACGGATGGTCGAGGGCGTAGAGGACGGCGCTGGGAAAGTCCTCCAGGAAGCCTTTATGCTTCGATTCTAGTTGATGTAACATCACATCGGGAAAGGGTAGCCCAGCTTAGCTTTGTTGGAGTATTGGCTCTCTTAGATGCCTTAGATCACTTGTCAAAGGATGCTGCGGAAAGGCCACGGTTTGCCTGTAAGTGGCCTAACGATGTGCTTGCATGGGGTGCGAAGTTCTCAGGTTTTTTATTGGAATCCATACCGGAGACAGATCAAATTGTTCTTGGGCTAGGTGTAAATATTAAATCTGTCGCGGTACCTGATGCTTTGTATCCGGTGACATGTCTAAGTAAGGTGGGGTTTCTTGCTTTACCGGAAGAATTGTTGATGTCGTTTCTAGTGGCCTTCGAAAATCGCCGGGCTGATTGGGTTAGTAGGGGGTTCAAATACATTCGGCAGGACTGGTTGAATCGAGCTTACGGTGTAGGGCAGGATGTGACCTTGCGCTTGCCGGGCGAGATACTAACCGGGCGTTTTGTGGGTATGGATGCGGAAGGTGCTATACTTATTAGAAAAGACGGTATTTTGCGGCAGATTTTCGCCGGTGATCTGTTTTTTTGAGGCAGGAAATTGGTAATGTTATTGGCGATTGATTGCGGAAACACTAATATTGTTTTTGCGGCCTTCGAAGGCAACAAAATTGTTGGGGAGTGGCGTTCCGCCACTAAAATTCAACGGACGTGCGACGATTATGGGATCTGGCTCACAGAGCTTATGGTCCGCCACGGACTTAATCCCGCTATGGTAGCAGACGCCATTATAGCTTCTGTTGTGCCAGACAAAAATAAATACCTTTCGCAACTATGCGAAAGGTATTTCAATTGTACAGCAATGTTTGTAGGGAATTCTAATACGGATATTGGCATTAAGGTCTTGTTGAGAAACCCAAAAGAGGTGGGAGACGATCGCCTCGCAAATGCTGTTGCGGCTCATGAACGCTTCGGAGGGCCGCTGATCATCGTTGATTTTGGTACTGCGACTACGTTCGATGTATTGGATCCTGATGGAAACTACGTCGGGGGGGTAATTGCGCCGGGCATCAATCTATCGATGGAAGCACTGCATATGGGCGCAGCCCAGCTGCCGAGAGTTTCCGTTGTTGATCCAGGAAACACACCGGTCGTAGGGGATTCCACCGTTAGCGCCATGGAATCTGGCGTATTCTGGGGTTACGTGGGGCTTATAGAAGGCTTGGTAGGGCGCATACAAAGTGAGAGAGGTGGTAGTCATAAAGTGGTTGCAACTGGAGGGTTTGCCGACCTTTTTGCTGCTGCAACTAGTGTTTTGGAATATGTCGAACCTCACCTAACACTGTATGGCTTGCTGGCTGTTTGGCGGCTCAATAAAGGATGAAAAACGGAGAATCAACTTATCTCGACTTACCTCGACTAGACGAAGGTCTTTTTTTTGTGCCTCTGGGTGGTTCTGGCGAGATAGGTATGAATCTAAATCTCTATGGTTGCGATGGTCGTTGGCTGATGGTGGATTGCGGTGTGACCTTCGGGGATGAATCGATGCCGGGGGTAGATGTAGTTATGCCTGATCCGGATTTTATCGTCGCGCATAAGGATAAGTTGGAGGGATTGATCATCACACACGCTCACGAGGATCATGTGGGCGCAGTCGGCTATCTGTTACCCCAATTAGATTGTCCAATCTTTACCACGCCTTACACGGCTGAGTTTTTGCGCCAGAAATTGAAAGAAACTAAACTTCAGAATACGGCTAAAATAACTGAGGTCCCGTTGTCCGGCCATGTTGATCTAGGGCCTTTTTCCGTGGATTTCATTACGCTGACACATTCCATACCAGAGCCTAACGCTTTAGCCATTCGCACACCTTATGGTACACTTTTTCACACGGGGGACTGGAAGTTTGACTCCGATCCATTAATTGGCGAAATAGCTAATTTTGAGAAGTTGGCGGCTTTGGGCAATGAGGGTGTTTTGGCCTTAGTTGGCGACTCTACGAATGTCTTTTCTGAGGGCGAGGCGGGCTCCGAGTCAGAGGTCCGCCGAAGTCTTACGCAGCTATTTTCATCCTGCAATGCCAGAATCGCTGTCTCGTGTTTTGCCTCTAATTTAGCTCGTTTGGAGAGTATAGCTTATGCGGCGGAAGCTAACGGCCGGCAAGTTTTTGTCGTAGGACCTTCTCTATGGCGCATAATCGAAACGGCGCGAAAGACAGGTTACCTATCGGACAAATGGTCATTCCATCAGCCTGGGAAGGCCTCATTACTGGAGAAGAACGAGGTACTTTATGTTTGTACGGGTAGTCAGGGTGAAGGGCGTGCGGCGCTTAGTCGCATTGCTCAGGGCAATCACCGCGATGTAGCTTTAGAGGAGGGTGACGTAGTGATTTTTTCCTCTCGGGTAATTCCAGGTAATGAAAAAGCCATATTAAAGGTCCAGAACTTACTGGTTAGGCAAGGTATTGAGATCGTTACCAACCGAGAGCATTTTGTGCACGTGTCTGGTCATCCGGCTCGAGCAGAAATGCAGCGCATGTATCAGTTGGTGCGACCAAGAATAGCTATTCCAGTTCATGGTGAGCACCTACATATGCGGGCTCATGTTGAACTTGCTAAGGCGTGCCAGGTCTCTAAGACAGTGTTGGTAGAAAATGGTGATGTGGTTCGGCTTGCGCCGGATGGTTCGGGTGTCATAGGGGAGGTGTGGGCTGGGCGAATGGCCTGGGACGGGGGCCGGGTGATCCCCTTCTGGGATTCGGTGCTGAAAGACCGGAAACGCATTTTTTACAATGGCTCCGTTGTAGTCTCACTGGTAATAGATAGCGCCCTTCACCTGGCCTCAGCTCCGGCAGTTTCTATACTAGGGTTACTTGATCCCACTGACGGTGAGGAGGCAACCTTGGAAGAATGTGTCCAGAGTGCCTTTGAACTACTCCCACGGCGAACTCGCACGGAGGACGGTTCTGTGGAGGAGGCTGTGCGCAAATGTATTCGACACATATTCCTAACAGATCAGGACAGAAAACCTTTGACCCGTGTCCATATTGCCCGGATATGAACGGATTTAAGTGGAGTAACAAATGATTGGAAATCTGAATCACGTAGCCATTGTAGTTCCTGATCTTACTGCTGCCGCAGCTAATTATAGGGACACATTGGGGGCTAAAGTCTCTGGGCCGACCCACTTACCAGAGCATGGAGTTACTGTAATATTTGTCACGCTTCCTAACGCCAAGATCGAGCTGTTGTACCCTTTAGGTGAAAACTCTCCTGTTAAGAAATTTTTGGATAATAATCCCGCAGGAGGCATTCACCATGTCTGCTATGAAGTAAACGATATTCTCTCAGTGCGGGATAAACTTTTGGCGGATGGCAAAAGGATACTTGGTTCTGAAGAACCTCAATGTGGCGCTCATGGCAAACCAGTGCTATTCCTCCATCCTAAGGATTTCAATGGCACTCTGATAGAATTAGAAGAGCTTTAGTCGCCGCGGTGCTCATATGCAAAGTGTTTGCCGCGAGTCTTTTCTACATCGTAATACAGAAGGGTGGATTGTTCCGATGTGAAACCACTGTCATGGACTATTACATCGACCACGGCGGGTTTGCCCCTAATAGCAAGAGCACGGTCAATAGCTGGCCCGAGTTCTGATGGGTTGTCAACGCGTTCTCCTGCACAACCGTATCCCTTCGCAATGTGGTCATAGTAGACTTGGCCAAAATTGGCATTAATGGTGCGCCCTATCTGTCTTGGTTGGGAGTGAAACTCGTTGCCCCAACCGCCGTTGTTGGCAATGACGCAGACTAGAGAAAAACCTGCTTGTGCGGCCGACCCAAATTCTGACGGATAAAATCCAAAAGCACCGTCACCGGTGAGCATTACGACTGGTCGCTCACCGTTACCGGTCTTGGCCGCCATGTCTTTGGCTCCAGCAGCTGCGCCAAGTGCCAACGGGGTGCCCATGCCCATGGAACCTAGGGGCATCGTATCGATGTAGCCACCTTCAACTGTGATCCGCATAGCCGCCCAGGCCTGCACAAGGATGGATGCGCCATCATTGACGAAAATTGCGTCTTTGGGTATTCGAGACATTATCTCTCGTGCCAGCCGATAGGGGTGGATAGAGTCTTTTTCTAGCCCTGTGTTCTTGATAGCGGCAAGGCGATCTCTTAAGGACTCTTTGATCCATGAGCTGTTAAATGTTTTTACTTTATGGTCGTCTAATGCGATGAGAAGTGATTCAAGGCACTTAGCAGCATCAGCACAAATTCCAACTTCCACTGGACGGGAACGGCCAATTTCTTCCGGGCATATGTCGATCTGGATCATTTTTGCGGTCGTACTAAATCGAGGCGCTAGGCCATAACCGAACTTTTTTGCCATGCGCGCGCCTGCCCAAACCACTACATCGGCGTGTTTAGCCGCGGTCTGGGCCACTGCCCAACTCCAACCGATTAAATGGTCTTCCGGCACCATACCCCGGGCTAGCTCATGGGCTAGAACAGGAATCCCAAATTTATCCGCAAGGTTGCGGAGCTGCGTTCCAGCTCCAGCCCTGAAGGCACCGGAACCTGCAATAATCATCGGTTTTTCGGCACTAGCCAAAAGATTGGCCGCACCGATTATGTCTTCCTTGGCTGGTTCAGGTTTGGGAGGAGGGGTGGCAGGTGAGTTTAGTTCAACGCCAGGTGTTACTGGGTCCGATAGGAAATTCTTGGGGAATGCCACGACTACTGGGCCTTGACGTCCAGATAGGGCGCGTCGACATGCGGCTTCTACATATTCTCCTAGACGTTCGGGTGAGTGAACTGTGCGAGCCCATTTGGTTATGGAACGGAGCAGGGGTAGTGCATCGTGGTCGTTGTCTAGCTCTGGCTCTGTCCAGTCGTCGGGCTCGCGTCCAACGAGGACAAGTACCGGTGAACAGGCCTCAAACGCGGTCAACACGCCTGTGACTGCATTGGGCATTCCCTGGTCCACATTAACCATGGCAACGCCAATTTCTCCTGTGACACGTGAATAGCCATCTGCGGCGCCTACCGTGGCGCTCTCGTGTCGTGTTGGCACAATGCGCATTCTAGCCTTGTCGCACTCGTCGAGCAGGTGAGTTTGGGAGGCGCCAGCGAGTGCAAAAACTGTTTTGACTCCATAGCGTTGAAGTACCTTGCGGATAACGCTGGCTCCTGTCAGCTGGTTTTTATTACCCGACATAGTCTCCCCCTGGATTAGCTCCACATCGCAATTGCATTGCAAAACCCTAGTTTATAGGTCGAGTAAACGTTACTTGGAAGATTGCTTTCAAATAATCCACGGATTTAGTGTTTTGGGGCTTCTAGCTTGACAGGGCTGAACAATGGAGATGTCGCCCCAAAAACAAGGACCGTATGTGTTGGCTTCACCGCCGGCGTTGCCTATACCGTACCCTTTGCCTACAGTGCGAGCAATTGTATTTGATGATGTCCTGAGGTTAGTCATGCGGCTCACTCGTTATTTTCTGCCAACACTTAAAGAAACGCCGTCAGAGGCGCAGATCCTTTCGCACCGGCTGATGTTGAGGGCGGGTTTAATCCGCCAGCATGCTGCAGGTATATATAATTGGTTACCCTTGGGTACTAGGGTAATAAGAAACATAGAGCGGATTGTTCGGGAGGAGCAAAACGCGGCCGGCGCGCATGAAATTATTATGCCAACTATACAGTCTGGGGATCTTTGGAAGGAAAGTGGGCGTTACGATGATTATGGAAAGGAAATGCTTCGTATTAGCGACCGCCACGACAGAGAAATGTTGTATGGCCCTACTCATGAGGAGGTGGTAACAGATATTTTTCGCAATAATATCAAGAGCTATAAGGATCTACCGAAAAATTTTTATCAGATTCATTGGAAGTTCCGTGACGAGGTTCGTCCACGTTTTGGTGTGATGCGTGCACGCGAGTTTCTAATGAAGGATGCTTATTCTTTTGATGTTAGCTACGAGACTGCAATTAGTTCCTTCAACCGAATGTTTGTTGCTTATCTACGCACCTTTGCGCGTATGGGCCTTCAAGTGATCCCCATGGAGGCCGAGAGCGGACCAATTGGGGGCAGTTTGAGCTATGAGTTTATTGTTATTGCTGATACTGGCGAAAGTGCAGTGTTTTTCCATAAAGAGATGCTTGAGAAGGCAGCTTTTTTTGATGTCGATTACGAGAGTGGTTTGCAACCTATCGTTGATGATTGGACCTCCCTCTACGCTGCTACGGAAGACAAGCACGATAGATCTAGGGCGGATTTGGCGGACAAAGATCTCGTGTCGGCCCGTGGGATCGAGGTGGGTCAGGTCTTTTATTTTGGCGACAAATACTCAAAGTCAATGGGTTGCCATATTTTAGGTCCTGATGGTTCACCAATGCTGCCGCTTATGGGGTCATACGGTATAGGAGTGTCTAGGCTGGTTGGTGCTATCATCGAAGTATTCCATGACAAGGATGGCATTGTATGGCCAGAATCTGTGGCGCCTTTTAAGGTCGGGCTGCTGAATCTCAAAGTCGGTGACTTGGCGACGGATAAGGTTTGCGACGAACTCTATGGAAGGTTGACTGAAATTGGTCTTTCGGTGTTATACGATGACCGCGAAGGTCGGGCTGGCGTCAAGTTTTCTGACATGGATCTTATCGGTTTGCCGTGGCAGTTGATTGTTGGGCCTAAGGGCCTCAAGAATGGCCAGGTAGAACTTAAACGGCGCGATACCGGGGAGCGCTGGTCCTTGAGTTTAGAAGACGCACTAACCAAATTGACTACGTAAGCGGTGGCATTCAGATGTTTACTCCCTTCGAACGCATGGTCGCTTTTCGCTACCTCCGATCCCGGCGCAGGGAGGGATTTGTGTCAGTTATCGCTGGCTTCTCTTTGCTTGGTATAGCTCTTGGTGTGGCAACACTAATCATTGTTATGGCGGTTATGAATGGATTTCGTCAGGATATCCTCACTCGTATCCTAGGAGTCAATGGCCATTTGGATGTACAGGCCGTTAGTACGGCTCTTGGGGATTATGATCTTCTAGCGTTGCGTTTGGCAGAAGTTGATGGTGTGATATCTGTAACCCCCATTGTACAAGGACAGGTAATGGCGTCTGGGGGGGGGAGGTCATCTGGCGCCATTGTTCGTGGCATGAGAGCTGATGACTTAGCTACACGCGATATAATTTCTGGAAACCTAATTCTGGGTGAAATCCAAGGGTATGCTGAGGGAGACAGTGTTGTAGTTGGATCGCGTCTGGCCAACCGATTTGGTCTTACTATAGGTGACAATATCACATTGATTTCGCCAAAGGGTACTGTGTCTGCCTTTGGTACCGTGCCGCGCGTCAAAGCGTTTAAGATTGGAGCTATCTTCAATGTCGGAATGAGTGATTTTGACGGTTCTATGATCTTTATGCCCCTCGAATTGGCGCAAACGTATTTTAGATACCCTAAGGCGGTTTCAAGTTTGGAGATTTTTGTTGATAACCCAGATGAAGTGAGCCAAGTCGCGAACCACATTTCTGCAATTACTGGCACTGATATGAGAGTGCAGACCTGGCAACAGACGAACGCCCCGTTTTTCAACGCCCTCCAAGTAGAGCGAAACGTAATGTTCTTAATACTCGCACTGATTATTTTGGTTGCAGCTTTTAATATCGTGGCGGGATTAATCATGCTGGTGAAGGATAAAGGGCGCGACATCGCGATTCTGCGGACTATGGGGGCAACCCAGGGCATGGTAATGCGGATCTTCTTTATTACTGGAGCGAGTGTCGGACTAACCGGGACTTTAGCCGGCTGCGTGCTTGGGGTTTTGTTTTGCGAAAACATTGAACTCGTTCGTCAGTTTCTAGAAGGGATGACTGGCGTTGATTTGTTTTCTGCAGAGGTCTACTTCCTGTCGCAGATACCGGCAGACATGGATTGGAAGGAAACTTTGTCGGTGGTCACTATGTCTCTGGGCCTTTCGCTTGTTGCCACGCTTTACCCATCTTGGCGTGCCGCACGGTTAGATCCAGTGGAGGCTCTCCGTTATGAGTGAGGAGCAAGCGCAGAACCTCAGGCTTGATGGTATTGTTCGGACCTACCAGCAGGGATCCACCATTCTGAGGGTTCTAAAGGGCTGTAACTTGTTAGTGGAAAGCGGCGAAATTATTGCTCTTGTGGGTCCTTCAGGGTGCGGGAAGTCTACTTTGTTGCATTTGGCCGGGCTTCTTGAAAGACCGGATGCCGGTGAGGTCTATCTCAACGGCAATCTATGCGGTAGCCTGAGTGATAAGCGCCGGACAGGATTACGTCGCAGTAACCTTGGATTTGTATACCAGCACCATCATCTGCTTCCCGAGTTTACTGCTCTGGAAAATGTCGTAATGCCGCAGATGATTGCTGGAGCAGATCGCACGGTTGCGCGGTTGCGTGCGCAGCAGTTATTGGCAAACCTCAACTTAAGCGAAAGGGAAAATCATCAACCCGGTCAACTATCGGGTGGTGAGCAACAGCGTGTAGCTATCGCGCGAGCTTTAGCAAACGGGCCATCTATCCTTTTGGCGGATGAACCAACTGGAAATCTTGATCCAGAAACAGCCGGGGGTGTATTTGACCAGTTGCTGGAATTGGTCAGAGACCATGGTCTTGCTGCTGTCATAGCCACCCATAATCAACAACTTGCTGCTCGCCTTGACCGCACTGTGCGGCTTGAGAACGGTTATTTAAGGGGCTGATTCAAAATTTCTTGTGGATAACTCCTAAGCAGTGACTGACAAGGGCTAGGTGCTGTGGAATTAATGGCATCATGAGTCACGCATCTTTCGTCCATCTTAGAGTTCATTCGGCATATTCCTTGGCTGAAGGTGCAATTAAGATTCATGAGCTGGCAAACCTTTGTGTTCAAAATCAAATGCCGGCAGTTGCGTTAACTGATACTGGTAATTTGTTCGGTGCTCTAGAGTTCTCTGTCGCCTGCGCAGAGAAAGGAATACAGCCTATTATTGGGTGCCAAATTGCCTTAGGGCGCGAGGACAAGGCGCGTGGGCTTGCCGGAAACCTTCTAGAACCCGACCAGCTGGTGTTGCTTGTCCAAAATGAGACTGGATACCGTAATCTTCTGCATCTGGTAAGCCAAGCATTTCTTGGGACCCCGAGTGACGAGAGTCCCCAGGTGAGTTTGACGCAGATTGCGGAGCACTCGGCTGGTTTGTTGGCTTTGACTGGAGGTCCAAGGGGTTTGGTTGGACGTCTATTGCTCGAAGATCAACATGATAAAGCTGCGGATGCTCTGAGGCGGCTTGCGGATATTTTTCCGGATCGGCTTTATGCGGAAGTCATGCGCCATGGTGTGGTCGACGAAGACCGGATCGAACAAGCTCTGGTTGACCTAGCATACTTGATGGACTTGCCATTGGTAGCTACCAATGAGGCATGCTTTGCCGAGGCAGGCATGTATCAAGCCCACGATGCTTTAATTTGTATTGCTGAGAAGTCGTTTGTTTCTGTAGCTGATCGTCGTCGAATGACACCCGATTACTGCTTCAAGTCTGCGGAGGATATGACGCAGTTGTTTTCGGACCTTCCGGAAGCGGTGAATAACACTCTAGTAGTGGCGCGACGCTGCGCATACATGGTGAATCGTCAGGATCCAATTTTGCCGCGGTCCCCAAAAACTGGAACGAAAACTGAAGAGGCTGTGCTGGAGCTCGCGGCAAAGGAAGGCTTAGAAGAGCGGCTAATAGATACAGTTTACGACGTTGCAATGACTGACTCAGAAAAAGCTAGTGTGGCAGCGCCCTATCAAGAGCGGTTGGTGTACGAGCTCCAGATCATCAATGAGATGGGGTTTGCGGGTTATTTTGTAATAGTAGCCGACTTTATCCAGTGGGCTAAGCGGGAAGGAATTCCAGTAGGGCCCGGACGAGGTTCTGGCGCGGGTTCTGTCGTGGCCTGGGCTCTGACCATAACGGATCTGGACCCACTCAGTTTTAATCTGCTCTTTGAGCGCTTTCTTAATCCGGAACGGGTGTCTATGCCTGATTTCGACATTGATTTCTGCCAGGAACGGCGCGAAGAGGTTATCCGATATGTGCAAGCGGAGTACGGTAATGACCGAGTAGCTCAGATCATTACCTTTGGGAAGCTCCAGGCGCGTGCCGTCTTACGCAATGTAGGTAGAGTTCTCGAGATGCCTTTAGGATATGTTGATAAGATTTGTAAGATGGTTCCCATTAATCCAGCAAATCCAGTGACCTTGTCGGAGGCAATAAACAGCGAGCCACAACTGCAAACGCTTAGGGAGACAGATGAGAACGTTGCCCAGATGCTAGACATCTCCTTGAAGTTGGAGGGTCTTTACAGCCATGCCTCAACCCATGCTGCTGGTGTAGTGATTGGCGACAGGCCCCTCGAGGAAGTAGTGCCGCTCTATCGAGATCCCCATTCGGACATGCCGGTCACCCAATTCAACATGAAGTGGGTTGAGCAGGCTGGGCTAGTAAAATTCGATTTTCTCGGACTTAAGACTCTTACCGTACTTGACAGAGCGCTTGGACTTTTAAAACGCCGGGGAATAGAGATCAAATTGCTAAGTATTCCACTTGATGATTCCAATACGTTTAAACTCTTATCAAGTGGGGAAACTTCAGGCGTTTTCCAATTAGAGAGTTCGGGTATGCGCGATGTACTCCACAAGTTAAAACCTGACCATTTCGAGGATCTGATTGCTGTGGTTGCCCTCTACCGCCCTGGACCAATGGATAATATTGAAAGTTTTATAGAGCGCAAACACGGTCGTGAAACAATCACCTATATGCACAAGCTTCTTGAACCGATTTTGGAGGAAACTTATGGAATTATGATCTATCAGGAGCAGGTGATGCAGGCTGCTCAAGAAATAGCAGGTTATTCTCTTGGTAAGGCTGATCTCCTGCGACGTGCCATGGGGAAGAAGATTAAGGCCGAAATGGCTGCTCAGAGGGAAACCTTTTTAGCTGGGGCGATATCGCGTGGGACGTCGTCCAAGCAAGCTTCAGAAGTTTTCGAGACTATGGCTAAGTTCGCGGGTTACGGATTTAATAAGTCGCATGCAACCGGCTATGCTCTAGTTGCATACCAAACCGCCTATCTCAAAGCTAACTATCCTGTAGAGTTTATGGCCGCGACTATGAGTCTTGATATGCAAAACACGGAAAAACTATCAGGTTTTCGTGCTGAATTGAAACGACTTGGCATCGATGTCCTTCCTCCTTCCGTGAACAGGTCATCAGTCGACTTCCAGGTAGATGATGGTGCCGTCATCTATGCCCTGGCTGCCATTAAGCACGTCGGAGAGGGAGCTATGCAGGCGCTAGTAAAGGAGCGGAAGGCAAACGGCCCATTCAAGCAGGTGACAGATTTTGCTCGGCGTCTAGATACTAGAGTGATCAACAAGAGACTTGTTGAGAGTCTGATAAAGGCGGGAGCATTGGATTGCCTATGCGCCAACCGCGCGACATTGATGGCGACAGTTGAGGTTATTATGCAGGAGGCACATGCTACTGCGGAAGCGAGGGCTTCTAATCAGTCAAACTTATTCGGGGACGAGCAAGATTCCCGCCCAGTGACAATGACCAATATTGCGGATTGGCAGCCCATGGAGCGGCTGACCATGGAATTTGGCGCAATCGGTTTCTATCTTACGGCCCATCCGCTTGACACCTATGTCGATAGCCTTGTGGCGCTGAACGTTACGAGGGCGCGAGACATTTCCTCCTTATCCACTGAAGATTGTATGGTGCCGGTAAGGATGGCGGGGACGATGGTAGCCAAGCGGGAGCGAGTGGGTCGCCGCGGCAATCGTTATGCGTTTGTTACGCTTTCAGACGACACAGGAACGTACGAGGCGTTGTTTTTCTCCGAGGTAATATCAGCATCACGAGAGATGCTTGAATCAGGTGAGCCGCTTCTAGTCACTTTTGACGCCCGTATTGAAGAGGATAAGGTTCGTCTTATGGCAACTAAAGTGGAGCCCCTGGAGAAAGTCGTCGCAGCGCGCGTATCTAACATTGCAATCCATGTTACTGATCAGTTGTCTATCGATAGACTTAGCAAGACATTGGCAGATGACGGACATGGCCAGGGCAAGGTGATAATTGTAGTTCGCGCAAACAGTCATTTGGTAGAGATTAAATTGAATGATGGTTATGCCATTTCACCCACAACGGTATCAACTATACGTAATATTCCGGGAATAGTGGAACTTACCGTATCCTAATTAATTAGGTTGGGTGGTTAAGGCTCCAATACCAAACCTCTGACTCCAAAAATATCGAAAGCTAGGCTGGAAGCCGATCTATGTCCCGATGCTTCTTCGCAAGTGCTGGCAAAGGTATAAGAAATAGTAGTCATAAGACAGGGCTTGAAAAACACCGGAAAAACCTATACATACGCCGCAATCTCGCACGCAGGGATAACGGCTGATAGGAGTTCTGTTGGTCGATCCGGTGCCGGAGCAAGGGCTCCGGTGAACCCCCTGCGGAGGCTCAACCGGGGAATATTGATGGCGCTTCCTGTATTTTCTATGCGCCAGCTAATTGAAGCTGGCTGTCACTTCGGTCACAACACCCGCCGCTGGAATCCCAAGATGGAGCGTTTCATTTTTGGGGATAGAGACGGCGTCCATATTCTCGATTTGCAACAAACTGTACCACTGGTGCACAGAGCTATGGAAGCAGTGCGTGATGTCGTTGCCAATGGGGGACGTGTCCTTTTCGTTGGTACCAAACGTCAGGGGCAGGATTTAATCCAAGAATATGCTGAGCGTTGCGGACAATATTTCATTAATCATAGATGGCTTGGCGGTACTCTGACTAATTGGAAAACTATTTCTAATTCCATAAAGCGGCTTAAGGATCTCGAGGAACGCTTGGCTAATGATGATTTGCTTCATGGTTTAACCAAGAAGGAAACACTGAATCTTCATCGCGAGCGAGACAAACTTCATCGAGCGCTTGGTGGTATCAAGGATATGGGAGATCTCCCAGATATTATGTTTGTCGTCGATACGAACCGAGAAGACATAGCAATTGCAGAAGCTAAGATTCTTGATATTCCAGTTGCGGCTATCTTAGACAGTAATTCGGATCCCGATGGGATAACTTATCCGATTCCTGGCAATGATGATGCGATTCGATCGATTAGAATGTATTGTGAGTTAATAAGCGGGGCGGTTCTTGACGGTATCCAGAAAGAAATGACGGCAGCTGGTGTTGATGTTGGTGCAGGGGAAAAGACTCAGCAGGAAAATTTAGAAACGCCCGCATCCGATGTAGATGGAATCGCGAGTGGGGATGAGGCGACTGCTGACGGCAAAGAGAGTAAGCCAAGGATTGTACGCAATGCTGCTGCCGAATCTGCTTTCGGAAGCACAGCCGAAACGTCCGGGGAAGTTGAAACAGAATCGAAGGCCTCTCAACAGGAAGAAGTTTCATCAACCCCGAAAACGGAAACTAAGACGGTAATAGAAGAAACTAACGGCAAAACCAAGTTAACTGCGGCTGTTAAGAAGACTCCAGCTAAGAAAAAAGCGGCTAGCAAGTCGACGACGAAAACAAAACTTAAGCCGAAGAAAGCAACAACGGAAGAGTAGAGACGCGCCTGGTTCTGTATAGGTTATATGTATGGGCAAGCGGTGTCAGAACTTGTGAGGAACATCCATGGCACAGATCACTGCGTCTTTGGTTAAGAATCTGCGGGAAATCACCGGTGCAGGGATGATGGATTGCAAGAAGGCCCTCATCGAGTGTGATGGTAATGTGGAAGACGCCGTTGCTTGGCTCCGAAAAAAGGGTTTGGCGGCAGCTGCAAAGAAAGCTGGGCGTATTGCGGCTGAGGGTTTGATTGGTGTTATGACGAATGCTGCGAGTGGCGCCGTCGTTGAGATAAATGCTGAAACAGATTTTGTTGCACGTAACGAGACCTTTCAGGATTTTGTGGAGACAGTGGCTGGGGTAGTACTTGATCAAGGTGCTGATATGGAGAAGGTCAAGGTGACAACTTTTCCCGGTACAGCGCATTCGGTTGAAGATCAGATAACCCAACTAATCTCTACCATCGGTGAAAACATGCAGGTTAGAAGGGTGGCGGGCCTTTCAGTGAAGAAAGGAGTTGTGGCGTCATACGTTCACACAGCAGTTAGGCCGGGGTTGGGACGGATCGGGGTGCTGGTCGGAATTGAGTCGAACGCGGATGCAGGGAGCCTCTTAAAGCTTGGCAAACAATTGGCTATGCATGTGGCCGCGGCAAATCCTCAGTATTTAGCAACCGGTGATGTGGATGCCGAGGTTATTACTCGAGAAAAGGATATTCTTGCAGAACAGGCTCGGGCATCGGGTAAACCTGAGGAAATTGTGGATAAGATGGTGGAAGGGCGGCTTCGTAAGTTTTTCGAAGAGGTAGTACTTCTAGAGCAGGAATATGTGCTCGAGGAAAAGACTAAGGTAAGCAAAGCCGTTGAAAATGCCGCCAAATCAATGGATACAGAGATTCAAGTGACGGGCTTCGTCCGGTTTGCATTAGGTGAGGGTATAAAGAGAGAGGAAGCGGACTTTGCAGCAGAGGTCGCGGAAGCAGTCGGTGGGTGATTTTGTGTTTTGGCACCGGTGTTATGGTATTACAGCCGTGCAAATTGGTGTATTATTAACGAGTTGAGGGTGTGCTGCAGAGGGAGGATAGAGCTGTCAGACTCCTTTTATGGCAATCGGTTTGTGGATCGAACGGTTGGGGGCTCGTTCAATCATGCCTGAACCGCTCCCGTACAAGCGGGTTTTAGTCAAGATTTCTGGAGAAGGCCTCATGGGTCCCGACGGATACGGGATTCATAAGGATACAGTTCTCAAGGTGGCTAGGGACGTCAAAGCGGTGCATAAGGCGGGTATTCAAATCTGCCTCGTGGTGGGCGGTGGTAATATCTATCGCGGTATTTCTGGTGCTGCAGAGGGGATGGACCGGACATCAGCCGACTATATGGGTATGCTTTCTACCGTAATAAATGCGTTAGCAATTCAAAACGCACTTGAGTTGCTCGACGTGCAAACTCGTGTACAGTCAGCAATTGCAATGGCGCAGGTATGCGAATCCTACATTCGCCGCAGAGCGATGCGCCACATGGAAAAAAAACGAGTTGTGATCTTTGCTGCAGGGACCGGGAATCCCTTTTTTACCACAGACACCACCGCTGCATTGCGAGCCTCCGAGATGAGTTGTGACGTTCTGCTTAAAGCAACACAGGTTGACGGCGTTTACAATTCAGACCCAAATAAAAATCCGAATGCCGAAAGGTACGATCATCTTACCTTTGATACAGTAATAGCTAATAATCTTAAGGTCATGGATATGACAGCAATTGCTTTGGCGCGAGAAAACAAAATGCCAATTGTTGTTTTTAATATGCATGAGGAAAATGCCCTAGCAGGCGTTTTGTCTGGGGCAGGCCAGTTTACTCTGATCACTGAGGAGGCCTAATTCATGACGACTTTTAACTTGGTAGATGATCTGACGAAAGATGTGCAACATCGCATGCAGGCGTCTTTGGAGGTATTAAAAAAGGAACTATCAGGCCTTAGAACGGGTCGAGCATCTGTCAGCCTTTTGGAACCTGTGTTAGTCGATTCTTATGGTTCGCAAATGCCTCTTAATCAAGTAGCAAGTATTTCTGCACCCGAAGCTCGCTTGCTCACAGTCCAGGTATGGGACAACAACTTGGTTAAGTCTGTGGACAAAGCAATTCGTGAATCTGACCTAGGTCTCAATCCGGCAACGGAAGGGCAAACTATCCGGGTTCCTATACCAGCGTTAAATGAAGAGCGCCGCGTAGACCTAAAAAAGGTTGCAGGTAAGTATGCTGAACACGCGCGTGTAGCGGTTCGAAATGTTCGTCGGGATGGAAATGATGGGCTTAAGAGGATGGTAAAAAAGGGGGATCTTTCAGAAGATGCGCACCACCAGTACCACGATGAAGTCCAGAAGATGACTGATTCTATCATTACTAAAGTTGATGAAGCTTTAGGCATCAAAGAAGAGGAGATCATGCAGGTCTAATGCATGAGGATACTCTCCATAGCATAAGTCAACCGCGTAATGTGCCAGGCCATGTTGCGATTATTATGGACGGAAATGGCCGTTGGGCCAAAGCCCGCGGCCTTCCGCGTACTGCGGGCCATAAGCGCGGGGCAGAAGCGGTAAAGCGGGCCCTTCAGGCGGCTGGTGAGTTAGGTATTTCGTATCTTACGCTGTTTGGTTTTTCATCAGAAAATTGGCAACGGCCAGAGTCTGAGGTGCAGGATTTAATGGCTCTGCTGCGCTTTTACTTGAAGCACGACATTGAACAACTCATTGATGGCGAGGTTAGACTAAACGTGATTGGAGATCGAGGGCGATTTCCAGATGAAATTATTGAACTGATCAGCCGTGCGGAAAAACGGACGGCAGAGGGCACAAGATTAGTGCTCACGATTGCGCTAAGTTATGGAGGTCGCCAGGAAATAGTCTATGCTTCACGAAGATTAGTAGAAGATTGCATCTCCGAGAAGGTACGCATCGATGATATTGACGAAACCAAATTTGCATCTCATTTATTTACCAGCGATATTCCCGATCCTGACCTTCTGATTCGGACGGGAGGTGAACAGCGAATCAGTAATTTCTTGCTATGGCAACTTGCATACACGGAATTGGTGTTTTCCAATGTTCTGTGGCCCGACTTCGGATACGAAGGACTGGAGCAGGCTATTATTACATATCAACGGCGGGAGCGCCGGTATGGTGCGGTAACAAATTAAAGGCGCAAACGTGGTGATTCGGCTTATCTCGGGCCTAGTATTGGCTCCCATGGTTTTGGCGATAGTGTACATCGGTCAGCCATACTTTGTTTTGTTGGTATTGGCTCTAACTATTGCGATGGCTTGGGAACTCGAAGTTATCGCAGATAAAGTATTTAGTCCTTGGGGCATGGCCCTTGCTGTTCTTTCGGGTGCTGCCATTCTTCTATCAATCTGGGATATAGAGTGGGCTTTTTTCTCAGGTTTTGCTTTTGCTGTTATTTTAGCCACCCTGACTAAGGCTTTTCGGCAAAGGCGTGGGTTGTTTTTGGGAGCTTCTGCTCTTTACTTGATTATACCTGCTTTAAGTCTCGTTTATTTGCATCAGTCTTTTGGATATTTGTCTGTGCTTTGGTTATTCTTAGTTATTTGGGGCACCGATGTTGGCGCGTATTTATTTGGTACACTAATAGGAGGAGCAAAGTTAATGCCGTCTATTAGTCCTAACAAAACTTGGGCTGGGTGTCTGGGTGCTGAGGTGTCTGCAGTAGGGGTCTCGGCCCTAGTAATGTTATTTGTAACTGATAGTGTGGAGCCAATTCTCCTTGTTTTTGCTGCGGTTATAGCTTTGGTTGGGCAGGTTGGAGACCTTTGTGAATCCGTATTTAAGAGGAGGTTTGAAGTTAAGGACTCCGGTACTCTAATTCCGGGACACGGTGGAGTCATGGATCGATTTGACGGATTATGGGCGGCAGCACCTGTGGCGGCGCTATTCGGAGTTGTCATTCAAGGTGGATTGACCCAATGGTAGCGGTGGCCCCTAAGCGAGTTTCGGTGCTTGGCTCCACAGGATCAGTTGGAGCCAATACCTTGGAGATAATTCGTGAGAGACAGGAGGAATTTGAGGTCGTTGCGCTTACGGCGAACAGCAACGTCTCCAGCCTTGCTAAGCAAGCCAAGGATCTTAGGCCTAGTCTAGCGGTGATTGCTGATGCAAGCATGTACAGAGATCTTGCAGATTCCCTGGAGGGTACAGGAGTTCGTTCAGCTGCTGGCCCTGAGGCCCTTTTGGAAGCGGCCAGTTTGCCCGCTGACTGGGTCATGGCAGGTATTGTTGGCTCGGTGGGGTTGGCGCCCACGCTTGCGGCAGTAAAACAGGGTACGATTGTTGCTTTGGCTAATAAGGAATGTTTGGTTACTGCGGGCGCGCTATTTATGGATGCTGTCAGCAATCATGGCACAACTTTAATTCCGGTTGATTCCGAACACAGCGCGATTTTTCAAGTTTTTGACTTTGAGCAAAAGGACAAGGTAAAGCGAATTGTATTGACAGCCTCAGGTGGCCCGTTTCGCACGTTATCACTAAGCCAGATGGCACATGTCACACCTGAGCAGGCCGTAGCACACCCCAACTGGAACATGGGAGCAAAGATCTCGGTTGACTCAGCTACTATGATGAATAAGGGGCTCGAACTGATAGAGGCATTTCATTTGTTTGGGGTTGAGGAAGAACAGATTGACATTTTGGTGCATCCACAATCAGTTGTGCACAGCCTAGTGGAGTACGCTGATGGTTCTGTGCTGGCTCAACTTGGCAAACCCGATATGCGCACTCCCATTGCCTTTGCTTTAGGTTGGCCAAAAAGGCTTGAAACAGAGTTCGAGCGCCTTGACCTGGCGGAGATAGGTCAACTTACTTTCGAATCTCCTGATCATGAGCTATTTCCTGCCCTGAGTCTGGCACGGCACGCCTTGAGATCCGGTGGCTCAGGGTCCACAATCCTTAATGCTGCAAACGAGGTGGCGGTGGCTAAGTTTCTTGAAGGTCGTATAGGTTTTCTTCAAATAGCAAACATCGTAGATACGGCTATGGCGAGTTTTGGTGTGACCGAACTTAATAATTTAGATGATGTTATGATGATTGATGCTGAAGTTAGGCGTTTCGCCGATCAAGCAGAATATCTCGGTTCGGCAGCCGAGTAAGACCAAAGAGGAGTATAACCAGACGTGTTTGAGCAGTTATTCGGGGTTTCGTACACTCTTCTAAACTTTATCATAGCTTTGTCTGTGGTAGTTTTTGTGCACGAATTAGGTCATTTTGTAGTGGCGCGACGCAACAAGGTTCGTTGTGAGAGTTTTTCCATAGGGTTCGGTCCAGAGCTATTTGGATACACTGATCGTCACGGTACACGTTGGAAGTTCAGTGTCATTCCCCTAGGTGGTTATGTTAAAATGTTCGGAGAGTCTGACCTGGCGAATCCTGCACCAGGAGGGAAAGAGGATACCGGTGCGGAGAGACCTCGTGAGCCTACTTTAGAAGAAAAGTCTGTGTCATTTAAACACAAAACACTTGCCCAAAGAGCCGCAATCGTATTTGCGGGGCCGGCAGTGAATTTTTTATTTGCTATAGTCGTTTTCTTCCTAATTTTTACAACGGTTGGTAGACCGGTTACTGAACCCGTTATTGGATCGGTGCTGCCTGAGAGTGCGGCTGCTGAAGCGGGACTAGTTGTTGATGACCGAATCTTGAAAATTGATGGCCAGAAAGTAGATAGGTTTGAAGAGTTGCAGAGGCTTGTACCGCTTGGTCATGGTGCAGCTATGGTGATCACGGTTATGCGAGATGGCCGTGAGATTGAGTTAACCGCTTTTCCCCGTATATCTGAGGATAGTGATGCGTTTGGTAACGCGCAGAAGCGTGCTTTGCTCGGTGTTACAGCTTCTGGGAAAGCAAGAGTAATGGTGCGACACAATCCTATAGAGGGAGCTGTTCTTGCCATAGGCCAAACCTACACCGTTATAGACAGTACTTTTGTAGCTGTTGGCCAAATCATTAGTGGTCAGCGCGGCGCTGAGGATCTTGGCGGTCCCATACGTATTGCTAAATACTCTGGGCAGGCGGCCAAGAGTGGTTGGATTAATTTTATCGTTTTTATGGCAATTTTGTCGATCAATCTCGGGATAATTAACCTATTCCCAGTCCCATTGCTTGACGGTGGCCACCTCTTGTTTTACGCCATCGAGTATGTAAGAGGCCGGCCGCTATCCGAGAACACCCAGGAATGGGGGCTGAGGTTAGGTTTTGTCTTAGTGGTGGGACTGATGGTGTTTGTCACTTGGAACGATATTGCGCAGTTGTGAGTAAAGTATTGACGCTCGACGCGGTGCGGAAAAGGTTTGCACTTCCATGAATTGTAAAGACCGGCTCGCCCACCTCGGATTTTCTATCATTCGCAAAGGCACCAGTTACATATGTTGGGGTGTTTTAATGCTCATTATTTCCGTGAATCCAGAAATTCGTGGAGGTTCTGCGGAAGCCCAGCAGGGCGCTGATACTATTGAACAAATTGCAGTTCAAGGTAACCAGAGGATTGAGCCAGCAACAGTCCGCACATACTTAAGTGTCCGTGAGGGGGACTTTTTTGAGCCGGTGGATATTGATAGGTCGCTTAAGAACCTTTTTGCTACAGGACTGTTTGCCGATGTCTCTATTGCTAGGCAGGGAAATATACTCATCGTGCGTGTTGTTGAGAATCCTATTATCAACCGTATTTCTATCGAGGGTAACAAGAGTCTTGAGGATGATGAATTATTCCCTGAGATGCAGTTAAGACCAAGAGTGGTCTATACCCGGACGAAAGTGCAGCAGGATGTACAGCGCATCCTGGATCTTTACAGGAGGAGCGGTCGGTTTGCGGTAACTGTTGACCCAAATGCTATAGAACTCCCGCAAAATCGTATTGACCTAGTTTTTGAAATCAATGAGGGGGACCAGACCTACGTTCGAAAGATTAATTTTATTGGTAATAAAGAATACAGCGATGGTGAACTTCGTGATGAAGTTCTTACTACGGAGGAGCGGTGGTGGCGTTTTCTCACGTCTAACGATACCTATGATCCGGACCGTATGACTTTCGACCGGGAGTTGTTGCGGAGGTTCTACTTATCCAATGGATACGCTGACTTCGAAGTTGTATCGGCAGTAGCTGAATTGGCACCAGACCGTGAAAGTTTTTACATAACTTTTACCTTAAGGGAGGGGCCACGGTATAGGTTTGACAATGTTGCTGTCGATGTGGCAATCCCAGACTTTTCTCCTGATCTACTTACGGACTCAATAATCCCTAAGAAGGGTTCTTGGTATAACGCCGATGAAATTGAGGAGACAATAAACAATATCACCGATGCTGTCGGTGCATACGGCTATGCCTTTATGGATATCCGCCCACGCATCTTTACTAAGGCCGAGAACAAGACCATCAACGTTATATTCGACGTTCAAGAAGGTCCGCGTGTGTTCGTTGAACGAGTGTCTATCAAAGGCAACGTTCGGACGCTAGATGACGTTATTCGTCGGGAGTTTCTATTGGTGGAAGGTGATGCTTTCAACACGGCTAAGCTTCGTCGCTCTCGGGAGAGACTTCAAAATTTGGGTTTCTTTGCGGAAGTCGAGGTCGACAATGAGCCATCGGAAGTATTCCCCGATCGGACTATTGTCAATGTGGAAGTGGAAGAGCAATCCACAGGCGAACTACAGTTTGGAATCGGATTTTCTAGCGGCTATGGAGCGCTGTTTGATGTGGGTATTCGGGAGCGCAATTTGCTCGGTAAGGGTCAGGATCTTAGACTTAACTTTAGTATTGCTGAACAACGCACCCAGATAGATTTAAGCTTTACGGAGCCCTACTTTCTTAAGCGGCGGCTAGGTGCTGGCGTTGACCTCTTTGCTACTCGTCAGGACTTTCAGCGGGAGGCGTCCTTTGATAGTGCTACGTTTGGTGGCTCACTCCGACTTGGCTTTAATTATAACGAATACATTTTTCAGCGCGTGAGCTATCTGCTGTCAGCGACCAAGTTAGAAGGTATCAGCAGGTTTGCTTCGCAGTTTGTGCGGGAGCAGCAGGGAACGTCAATAACATCGCAAATCAGTCAGACTTTTGCTATTGATAGACGTGATAATGTTATTGATCCGACAGGTGGCTATTTCCTTAGTCTTTCAAGTGATCTAGCTGGTTTAGGCGGAACGGAAAAATTTATTCGAGCTAATTTTGGTGCCGGCTACTATAAGGAGCTATGGGACGGCTGGGTTTTGAGTACAACTGCTAATTTTGGCTACATCGTTGGTCTTGGTGAAGACATCAAGATCTATCAAAGATATCAATTGGGTGGTAATAATCTTCGTGGATTTAGAGATTATGGGGCCAGTCCGCGAGATGGCCTAACCGGGGATGCTTTGGGAGGTGATTGGATCGGAGTGGGCGAGGTAGAAATTGAGATTCCGATTGGAGTGCCGGACGAAATTGGGATTCAACCTAAGCTATTCACGGATTTTGGAACTGTTGGGTCGCCGGCTGATATAGACAGAGGACGGCGTAACACGATTCTTCAATCACAGAAAATTCGATGGTCCGCCGGCGTTGGAATTGAGTGGGAATCTCCCGTGGGTCCAATCAATATAGATTGGGCGCATGTTATTAGTAAGGCAGATTTTGATATTACAGAGAGCTTTCGAGTGAACTTTGGACAGAGGTTTTAGACATGAATATCAAGTTTTTGGTACACGTTAGGCGAGTTTCAGCAATGGCAGCAGTGGCGACAGCTTTAGCATTTCTGCCAACAAATATGGCGTTTGCAGTAGAGCAATTGGCCCAGGCACAAGCTCATCCTGCCCCAACAATTGGGGTCTTAGACTTGCAATTAATCTTGCAAAATTCTCTAGCTGCCCAAGGGGTTCGGTTGGAGCGCGATAAGTTCGTGAATAAGTATCAGAAAGAAGTCACTGATATGGAAACGCAACTCCGTGCGGAGGACCAGGAGCTTGCCGGTCAGAGGAATCTAATGAGCCAGGAAGTTTTCCAACAAAGAGCTCAGGAATTCCAACAGAAGATGGCTGAATTTCAGGCCGTAGTCCGGGATAAACAGCAGAACCTTGAGCGTGCTTTTCAGCAGGCTATGGTGCAGATTCAACAAGAGTTGTTTCTGATCGCTCGTGATATTGCGCAGGAGCGGGAGGTCAACGTCGTGACATATAGATCCCAACTAATGATCTTTGATCCTGCTATGGATATTACTCAGCCGGCTTTGCGCATGTTAGATGAACGTTTGCCGGAAGTGGAGTTTCCAGATCCCGAGGCGGCAAACGAAGATTCAGCGGACTAATAATGCCAGACCCGCGTTTCTACGAGCGGGAGGGTCCGTTTAGCCTACGACAGCTGGCCGAGATCGGCGGATGCACTTTGGGGACCGATTGCGACTCAGACCAGATCATAAAGGATGTGGCGGGCTTATCTACTGCGTGTCACGAGGACGCGAGTTTCTGTGCGGGTTCGAAGTATATTGACGACCTTAGAGGTAGTTCCTGCGGCGTTTGTGTTATATCTCAAGAGTTTGCGGACAAACTACCTGAAGGTTGTACCGCACTCATTTCTGATTCACCACAAGCGGCCTTTGCTCGCATCGCGGCAGCATTTTATTTGGATAAGCGGCGCGTTGATGATCAAGGGCCGTGGGTAGCTATACACTCCTCAGCGCAGATCGCCGAGACATCTACCATTGCGCCAGGTGTTGTAATCGGCGCCGACGCACTTATCGGAAATAATACTACGGTCGGGGAAAATACGGTTATCGGTTCAGGTGTCGTGATCGGTGATAACTGTAAGGTTTCCGCCAACGTTACACTAAGCTATTGCTTGATTAGTAACAGCGTAACTATTCACCCGGGTGTTCGGGTGGGGCAAGATGGATTTGGTTTTGTGGTTGATGATAGGGAATCGCTAAGGCATCTTAAGATTCCGCAGCTTGGCCGGGTTATTATTTATGATGACGTTGAGATCGGCGCTAACACAGCAATCGACCGAGGGGCTCTGGGGGACACGATAGTTGGTGAGGGCTGCAGGATTGATAATTTGGTTCAGATCGGGCACAACGTTGAGCTGGGGAAACGTTGTGTAGTTGTGTCCCAGGCAGGCATTGCGGGTAGTTGCCGCCTAGGGGATGATGTTCTGATTGGTGGTCAGGCTGCACTCGCGGACCATGTTGTTGTTGGAGACAAAGCCCAAATTGCAGGGAAGTCCGGGGTGATGCGAGACGTGCCACCCGGGGAGAAGGTCATGGGCTACCCAGCTAAGCAAATTCGCCAATTTTGGCGTGAGATTGTGGCATTGGCCAGCTTGACTAGACGCAAGGATTAGGTTTGCACCCGGTTTGCGTGTGAAGGAAGGAACTAAGTCATGGATGGGGAAGTGGTTGGAGCGTCGGCGATAACCATCGACATTAACCGTATTGTCCAGATGATACCCCACCGGTATCCATTTTTGTTAGTGGACCGCGTAGAAGAACTTATCTCGGGAGAGAAGGCTGTTGGAATAAAGAACGTAACGATCAACGAGCCATTCTTTCAAGGTCATTTTCCTGAGCGTCCGGTTATGCCTGGTGTTCTGATTATTGAAGCCATGGCGCAAACAGCAGCCGTGATAGTTGTTGAAGCATTAGGCAAACATGCTGAAGGCAAGCTTGTATATTTCATGAGTATAGATAGCGCTCGTTTCCGGAAACCAGTGGAACCTGGAGACCAGTTGCGTCTTATATGTGAGAAGCAGCGCCAAAGAGGTAATGTATGGAAGTTTAGCGGAGAAGCCCGTGTGGGAAAAACTGTGGTAGCTGAAGCTGTGTACGCTGCGATGCTTTTGGACAGCTAGATGGGCAATATTCACTCCACTGCGGTGGTCGACGCGTCGGCTAAAGTTTCTGACAGCACGGTCATAGGTCCGTATTGTGTGATAGGGCCCAAGGTTCAGTTAGGTGAAAATGTTAGCCTCAATGCCCATGTGGTGGTGGATGGTCGCACGACTATTGGTTCCAATACCACGGTGTATTCTTTTGCAACTCTAGGCTTCCCTCCGCAACATGCTAAGTATAAAGGCGAAGTTTCGCAGCTCGTAATTGGTGAAAACAATACTATCCGTGAACACGTAACTATGCATCCTGGCACTGAGGAAGGCGGGATGCTTACCGAAGTCGGAAATGGATGTTTGTTTATGGTTGGCTGCCACGTGGCTCACGACTGCAAAGTGGCTAACAACGTCATTCTTACAAACAACGTTGCACTTGGCGGCCACGTTAACGTCGGCGAATATGCGGTTATTGGAGGTTTGACGGGTATTCACCAGTACGTTCGAATTGGAAAGCATTCCATGATTGGTGGAATGTCGGCTGTGGAAAGTGACGTAATCCCTTACGGATCGGTCCGAGGAAACCGGGCACGCTTATCTGGTCTTAACGTGATCGGTTTGCGCCGGCGTGGTTTTTCACGGGATGATATTAGGTCTTTGCGAACGGCATATGGTCTTCTTTTTTCGCAAGGCGGGCAGATGGCTGAACGGCTCAACGAGGTGTCTGATCTGTTTGCCGAGCACAGAGGTGTAATGGACATTGTTTCTTTTATCCGCGAGGATTCGTCGCGGGCAATCTGCCAGCCGATCGCTGTTAACGGCAACGGCGTTTGAGTTATTCTTTCGCATAGGGTCAGCCACTATGACTACTAACCAGAGCCAAGCCAAGCTTGGAATTATTGCTGGTGGTGGGGAGTTACCAACACTGATAATTGATGCCTGTATTGCAGCTGGACGTCCGTATTTCGTGCTTGGGCTGTCTGATTTTGTCCAACCTGACCTGCTGCCAGAGGAACCCGGTGCCGTGATCCGTCTAGGTGAGGTGGGTAAAGGCTTTGACCACCTAAAGAAAAACGGGGTGAAAGAAGTAGTCATGGCGGGGCGAGTGGGTAGGCCAAGTTTGTTAAAACTGAAACCGGACTTGAAGACAACTAAGATGTTGGCACGGATTGGCATCCAAGCACTAGGTGACGATGGACTTTTGGCAGCTGTAATTGAGGAAATAGAAGGCGAGGGATTTTGTATGGTTGGTGTTGACGACATTCTGTCAAACCTGTTGGCTAAAGCGGGTCCATTAGGCGAATTTGAACCGGATAACACAGGATGGGTTGATATTGCGAGGGGGTGCGAGGTAGTCCGTGCTCTTGGTGGTGCTGATGTGGGTCAGGCTGCAATAGTCCAACAGGGGATAGTGCTTGGTGTGGAGGCTGCTGAAGGGACGGACGCTCTCATCGACCGGTGCAGGCATCTAAACGTAGGGGGGCCGGGTGGTGTATTAATTAAATTACGAAAGCCTGGCCAAGACCACCGGGCCGACTTACCTACAGTTGGTGCGCGTACAGTGGAGAGCGCCGCTGCGGGAGGTCTGGCCGGTGTAGCTGTGGAAGCGAACGGTGTATTAGTAATCCATAGCGATGTCATGATTCAAAAAGCGAACGCGGCGGGTATATTTGTTGTTGGAATCGACCCAACAGAGTTCGAGAGAATTGCGATCCGTGAGTGATAAACTGCAGCATCCTTTAATATACCTTATAGCTGGTGAACCATCAGGTGACCAAATAGGCTCGCGTCTTATGGTGGCACTCAGAAAGGAAATGGGGGGGGCTGTACGTTTCAGCGGAATTGGCGGGCCAGCAATGGTGAGCCAGGGCATTAAGAGTCTGATTAATTTCCAAGAGCTAGGGCTTATCGGAATACTTGAAATATTGCCAAAGGCCTTTCAAATTCTCAGGCATGTTCGCACAACTGTTGCAGATATAGAGCGAAGTCAACCAAGGGTCCTTGTAACGATTGATTCCTGGGGATTTACTGGACGTATTCATAGGGCCTTAGCAAACAAAGAATCGCCTATTAAGAGGATGCGCTATGTTGCACCGCAGGTTTGGGCGTGGCGTCCTGGCCGAGCTAAGGAGCTGGCGAGCTGGATTGATCATCTATTAACCTTGTTGCCATTTGAGCCACCCCTCTTCGAGAGGCACGGCCTAGCGGTAACTTGGGTAGGACATCCGACCCTCGAAAGCGGTGCTAATCTGGGGGATGGGGGCGCTTTTCGCCAAACATATGGTCTGGATGAAGAGGCTCCGATTATAAGTCTGCTACCAGGTAGTCGTCGCAGCGAGGTCCAGCGACTTCTGCCTATCTTCAAAGCGACCGCAAAACTATTAACGAAAAGTATTAAGAACCTGTGTGTGGTAATTCCGACTACGGACACAGTATCAGATCTTGTAAGAGGTCAACTGGTAGATTGGCCGTCACAGGTAGTTATGGTTTGCGGTAATGATGCGAGGAATAACGCATTTGCTGCAAGTAAAGCGGCCTTAGCTGCGTCTGGCAGCGTAACGATAGAGCTGGCTATGGCAGGTGTGCCGCATGTTATTGCTTATAGGGTGAATCCATTGTCTGCTCTTATATTCAAGAGTCTTGCCCGTACCCGATACGTAAATCTTATTAACGTTTTGCTCCAAGAGCACTGCATTCCAGAAATGCTACAAAGTAACTGCTGTGCTGAAACGTTGGCAAAGGAAGTAGAGGCACTCATGGAAGATGTCGGCGTTAGGAGAGCCCAGTTAGCAGGATTCAAGAGAGCATTGGGGCAGCTAGCGCCCTCGGGAGCGCTACCGTCAGATCTTGCGGCTCGTGCGGTTATAGATCTTATGAATGTGGGAACGTAAGTGCTGTAGCCGCTTCGCAACATGTCTTATGGAAGCCGCACGTTCGCCGTAAGTCCCTAATAAGAATCAGATCCCAAAAGTCAGCGCTTGTTTAGGGGTAAGAAGTCTCGCCGTGTTTGGCCTGTATACAGTTGTCGAGGACGTCCGATTTTTTGATGTGGGTCCTCTATCATCTCATTCCACTGCGAGATCCAGCCCGTGGTGCGGGCTAAGGCAAATAATGCCGTGAACATGGTTACTGGGATTCCCATAGCTTGGAAGATGATACCGGAATAGAAGTCTACGTTAGGATAAAGCTTCTTTTCGATAAAGTATTCGTCTTCCAGTGCGATCCTTTCTAGTTCTACTGCAATGTCTAACAGTGGGTTATCTCTTATACCGAGTTCTTTTAGAACCTCTTTGCAGGTTTCCGCCATAATCTTAGCCCGAGGGTCATAATTCTTGTAAACCCGATGACCAAACCCCATGAGCCGGAAGGGATCGTCTTTGGCCTTGGCCTTCTTCACATACTCGGTGATGCGACTAGTGTCGCCGATTGTGTTAAGCATGTTCAGTACGGCCTCATTTGCACCCCCATGCGCTGGTCCCCAAAGAGAAGCTATACCGGCAGCTATACAGGCGAATGGATTGGCTCCCGATGATCCGGCGAGGCGAACTGTTGAGGTTGATGCATTCTGTTCGTGGTCCGCGTGAAGAATTAGAATTCTATCCATGGCCTCAGCTAAGACTGGATTAACTTTATATTCTTCGCATGGTGTCGCGAACATCATATGCAGGAAGTTATCGGCATAGCCGAGGTCGTTACGTGGGTACATGAATGGCTGTCCAAGGGAATATTTATATGCCCAGGCGGCGATAGTTGGCATTTTTGAAATCAAACGGTATGAGGATATTCGCCTGTGATCCGGATTGGTGATGTCCAAACTATCATGGTAAAATGCCGATAAAGCTCCCACCACGCCACACATTATTGCCATGGGATGGGCATCGCGGCGGAAACCATTGTAAAAGTTATGGAACTGCTCATGGAGCATAGAATGGTGGGTGAGGTCGTTCTCAAAACTACCTTTTTGTTCCGCGTTGGGCAGTTCGCCATTGAGCATTAGATACGAGACTTCCTCGAAATTACAATTTTGCGCAAGGTCGTCTATGGCATAACCGCGATGAAGAAGAATACCAGCTTCGCCGTCGATATAACTAATTGAGGAATCGCAACTGCCTGTTGACGTGAAGCCTGGATCGTATGTGAACATGCCGGTGTCAGCGTAGAATTTTCGGATATCCACAACGTCGGGCCCTGTGGAGCCAGTGAGGACAGGATACTCAAAGCTTTCTCCTGAGTCTTGATTGGTGACTGTCACGATTTTTGACACTTGTCATTCCCCTCCTAGTACCGGCCGCTTTCACTCACGATACTTGTTTTTTTCTCTGCAGCCTATATGCCGCTCTGCTTATAATCGGCGTGTCGCCTATAATCAATCTTCGGCCTTGCTTTCGGTATGGCGATGCTATGGAAATCCTTTACTTATCAAGTAGATTTGAACTTAACGCATCTGATACCCGGGCGATGCATTCACTACGTCCTAGTATTTCCATAATTCCGAAAACCGGCGGCGAAACATTGCTTCCCGTCAACGCGGCCCTCAAAGGTTGAGCCAATTGCGCAAGTTTGAGGTGGTTCTCTTCTGCGTAAGATCTTGCCCACTGTTCTATAGCGTCTGAGGACCATGGAGAAATGCCATCCAAATGTGTAGCTATCTCCCCGAGAATAGCACGACTGCCAGCATCAAGGATTTTTTTGGCTTTCTCATTGATCATAAGTGGTCTGTTGCGGACGTAGAACGCAGAATTAGATGCCAAATCTATTAGTGTTCGGGCCCGCTCTTTGAGAGTATTCATCCCTCGTTCTAGCCGTTCTCGCTTTGCATAATTTATTTCTATGCTTTCATCAGCGACAATTAGTGGGCATATAAGATCAACGAGCCTCTTATTATCCGCTTCCCTTAGATAATGGCCATTAAGCGCTGTCATCTTATCTAAATCAAAACGAGCTGGTGCCTTTCCAACACCGTTTAGATCAAACCATTCTATCGCTTGTTCCGCAGAGATTATTTCGTCATTGCCATGTCCCCAGCCAAGGCGCAGAAGATAATTACGGATGGCTTCGGGGAGAATTCCCATCTTCCTATATGCATCTATTCCAAGTGCGCCGTGGCGTTTAGATAGTTTTGCACCATCGGCACCGTGTATTAATGGCAAATGGGCGTATTGAGGGGGCGGCCAGCCAAGTGCAAGAAACAGCTGTTTTTGCCGAAAGGCATTAGTGAAATGGTCGTTACCTCGCACTGCATGAGTGATCCCCATATCGTGATCATCGACTACAACGGATAGCATATAGGTAGGAGTACCGTCTGATCGTAAAAGAATCATGTCATCTAACTCGGCGTTAGCCACGGTGACCTTTCCCTGGACTGCATCTTTGATTATGGTCTCACCTTCCTCCGGCGCCCTAAAGCGCACGACAGGAGGAACCCCTGCTGGAGAGCTAGCAGGGTCTAGATCTCGCCAGCGACCATCATAACGTACGGGTTTACCCAGTTTCTTCTGCTCTTCACGCATGGCTTTGAGCTCATCGGGGGAACAGTAGCAGTGATAGGCTTTGCCTGACTCTAGCAGCGATTGGACGATTGCCGTGTGCTTCTTTCTCCTTTCGAATTGATAGATGGGTTCGTCATCATAGTTTAACTCTAGCCACGATAAGCCCTGTAAGATGGCCTCTATTGCACTGTCTGTAGAGCGAGCACGGTCGGTGTCTTCGATGCGCAGCAGGAACTTCCCACCGTGATGACGGGCAAATAGCCAATTGAACAGAGCCGTCCTGGCACCTCCGATATGTAGATAGCCTGTTGGCGAAGGTGCAAAACGGGTGACCACACTCATGACTTGTCCTTAGTTTCTTATGCTTACAGAAGTTTGTTCAGCTCACTTACTGAAATCGATCAGCAGTAAGCGTTGTGTAGCATATCACACATATGGCCGCATTAGCCGGCTTTGGATTTGTATTAACGATTAGGAGAGGCTATTCGGACGTAACAACTTGTCTCATTGCTACTGGCTTAAAGAAATAAGTGCTAGGCGGAAACTTTGACTAGTAATTCCTCAGGAGACCAACAAGCTTGCCCTGTACTTGAACGCGATCCGGGCCAAATATTCTCGTTTCATAATCCTTGTTAGCTGGCTCCAGGGCAATTGACTCGCCTTTACGACGCAAGCGTTTCAGCGTTGCCTCATCTTTATCGATAAGCGCTATTACTATTGCGCCATTTTCGGCGGTATCACACTGTTCAATTACAACGGTATCGCCATCGAGGATTCCAGCCTCAATCATTGAGTCCCCTTCGATTGTAAGCGCGTAATGGTCACCAGCACTGAGCATGCCTGCCGGAATAGAAATGGAGTCTGAATGATTTCGTAGCGCTTCGATTGGTGTACCTGCAGCTATTTTACCGTACAATGGTAATTCAACAGGCTGTGTAACGTTATCGTTCTCTGGCCGTTTTCTGCCTGATAGAACTCCTGAGAAATCGCCTTCAATGACTGTTGCTGTGAATGTTTCCAGGTCCTCATGACTGTCCTGGGGCAATTTGACAACCTCCACAGCCCTGGCTTTGTTCGGTAGACGGCGTAAATACCCACGCTCTTCCAATGAATTCATTAGACGGTGAATCCCCGACTTTGACTTTAGTCCAAGAGCATTCTTCATTTCATCAAATGACGGTGCAACACCGTTCTTTTGTAAACTATTGAGAATGTAAGTCAGAAGTCTGTGTTGTTTGTTAGTCAGCATCTTATCATTATCCTCGCACGCTCAGCTGCAGAACAAATAGGAAACATTTTTCATGTGTTCTACTTTGGTTCTTTTTCTTGGTCAAGCCCAATCAGCATCAACGTACCCAAAAGCTAAGTTATACTAGAGCAGGCGCTTCAACATAATGACTTGGACCGTGTCTCCTTGTATGGCAGCGGAAGCTCTAGGTGAACGCACTATTAGAGCGTTAGACTGCGCTAGAGCACCGATCATGCTGGAATCCTGCTTATCGAATGGCCTAACGGTTAGCCGCCCACGATCATCTAGTTTAGTGAAGGCGCGTTGATAATCCTGGCGTCCTCCATTCTCAGGTAGGTCCACAGATAGAGTGGCGAGGGATGTTTCGGGAGGATGACCCGGGAGGCCTTGCAAGCGATCTAATGCTGGTAAAAGGAACAGCAGGGCGCAGACCATTGCAGAAACAGGGTTTCCCGGCAGACCCAATAGAGCAGTGTTATGCAAATGGCCGAACATTAGAGGTTTGCCTGGGCGCATTGAAATTCCATGAAAGGCTACAGTAAGTCCTAGCTCGGACAGGGCCTTTAGAACGAGGTCATGGTCTCCGACCGAGACACCCCCGGAGGTCACTAGTAGGTCGCAGCGTGAAGCTGCCGCGGCCGCATCCTGCAAAGTTTCAATATTATCGCCCACAACCCCTAGATTTACTGGAATGCCGCCATGGTTGCAGATAAAGGCACATAAGCCTGGACCATTAGCACTCACAATCTGTGCCGCAGTGCGCGGTTCACCAGGAAGTACAATTTCGTCACCAGTAGACAAAACTCCTATTCTGGGTTGCTGATATACCTGAATCCAAGGAAGATCAGCAGCTGCAAGTAGTCCAATGTGGCGTGCCTCAAGTCTTGCTGGTGCTTCGAGCACACTGTTACCTTGCAAGAAATCCTGCCCTTTGGGTCGAATATGGCGGTGGGGTTCGATCCTATTTACTTTGACACTCTTGCCATTCGACTCTGTGTCCTCCTGTATAACTACAGTATCGGCTCCTGATGGAACTGTTGCGCCAGTAAATATTCGTACCGCATGGCCAGATTCTAGTGCTCTATGGTAGGGGTGTCCCGCTGCGGACTCACCTACGACTTCAAGTTGAATAGGTGTAGATGTTATATCAGAAATTCGTACTGCGTATCCGTCCATTGCGGACACGTCCTCAGGCGGATGAGAAATGCGGGCAAGGGTTGTAGTGGCTAAGACCCTCCCAAGAGCTTCAGATAGGGCAATTGTCTCGGTTGCAACGGGCGAGATGGCTTCTCGAATTAATTCCTGCGCTTGTTCAACTAAAATCATAACTTAGTCTCATAAGTGCCGGAATTTCCGCCTGATTTCTTAACTAAATAAATATTTGTAAGCCGGATACTACGATCTATAGACTTACACATATCGTAGACTGTTAGCGCTGCAATAGACACCCCAGTAAGTGCTTCCATTTCAACGCCTGTTCGGCCAGTTAGCTTGCAGGTGGAGGTGATTTCAACAGCACTTTTTTCTGGATCACACGTCAGTTCCACCTTCACCGATGATAGGTCCAGAGGGTGACATAGCGGTATCAAGTCCGGCGTTCGCTTCGCTCCCATGATTCCAGCTAGTTGAGCTATGGTTAAGACGTCGCCTTTCTTGATGGCGCGGTTCTCAATCATCGCAAGGGTTTCAGGTTTCATTATTACACTGCCCTTGGCAATAGCGACACGGTCGGTTTTGTCTTTGGCGGAAACGTCAACCATTAGAGCGTTTCCTTTTTCGTCAAAATGGGTTAAGTCGCTAGACATTATTTTCTGCCGATGCTCCAGTCTCTTCCTTCATGGTAGGATTAAGCAGATTGCGAGTAGCTTGCTCTACGTCTGTCTGACGCATGAGATGTTCGCCTATCAAGAAACGCTTAGCCCCGCAAGCAGCAAGGCGGTCTAGGTCCGCTCGGGCCGTAATCCCACTTTCTGCAACTACAGATTTTTCCTTAGGAAGCTGCGGCAAGAGACGTTCGGTTGTAGATATATCAACTTCCAAGTTTTCTAGGTTGCGATTGTTGATCCCAATGAGTTTGGATTCTAAGGTAAGTGCCCGCTCTAATTCTAACTCATTATGGACTTCGATTAGGACGTCTAGCTCATAGTCATTGGCACAGGATTCAAGTTCGGCAGCTTGTATATTATCAAGCACAGCCAATATTAGCAGGACACAATCTGCTCCAATGGCACGAGATTCGATGATTTGGTACGGGTCCAGCATGAAGTCCTTGCGCAGAATAGGGCAATGAGAGTTTTTTCGCACCACACGTAGGTAATTGTCGTGACCTTTAAAGTGATCTTCTTCGGTTAGTATTGATAGACAGGCAGCTCCGCCGGCGGCATAGGACTGGGCAAGTTGGCTAGGGTTAAAATCCGTGCGGATCAGGCCAGCGGACGGAGACGCTTTTTTCAGCTCTGCTATCAACGCATAACCCTCACTGTCGACCTTTTTGTCCAGGGCTTCGGAAAAACCTCTCAACGGAGGAGCATTCTTTACATCAGACTCTAGATTTGAAAGAGGCCTCTCACTCTTACGCTTGGCTACCGCTTCCTGTTTGATTTCGCATATCTTAGTAAGTAAATTACTCATTCGAGCGGACCTGAGCTGATTGATACCAGTTTGTCTAATGCGGCAGCAGCGCTACCGTTATCTATAGCGGCTGCTGCGACGGATACGCCGTCTTTAAGGCTGTTAGTTTTGTCGGCTACTATCAATGCGGCGGCGGCATTGAGCAGCACAATATTCCGGTAAGCGCTCGGTTCGCCCGCCAAGAGCCTCTTAAGTGCTGAGGCATTGGTCTTGGAATCGCCCCCTATTAGATCCTCCGGAGCTGACACCGGGAGGCCGGCATCCTCAGGTTTGATTATGAAGTTTTTCACTTTTCCGGATTCGAGGGCTGCAACAAACGTGGGTCCGGTAGTAGTCAGCTCATCAAGACCATCGGAGCCATGGACAACCCAAGCTTTCTCCGATCCTAAATTACCTAGGGTTTGGGCAAGTGGTTCAAGCCATTCCCGTGCAAACACACCTAGTAGTTGACGTTTGGTGCCAGCTGGATTTGATAGTGGCCCAATCAGGTTAAAAATCACTCTGATGCCGAGGTCTTGGCGGACTGCTGCAACGTGCTTCATGGCTGTATGGTGACGTTGGGCAAAAAGGAATCCGATGTTAGCTTGTGTTAGTGATCGTTCGATAACCTCAGGTGTTGCTTCCAGATTTACTCCCATTTCCGCTAGGACATCGGCTGTTCCTGATTTAGAAGACATTGCTTTGTTTCCGTGTTTAGCAACAGGAACACCACACCCAGCCACGACTAGTGCGGTAGCGGTTGAAATGTTGTATGTGCCTGATCCATCACCGCCAGTACCGCAAGTATCTATGGCGTCTGCTGGAGCTTTGACTTGAAGGGCTTTAGCACGCATGATTCGGGCTGCACCGGTAATTTCCTCCACCGTTTCTCCGCGCAGCCGTAAAGCCATTAGAAAAGCTCCGAGCTGTGAAGGGGTTGCCGTGCCTGACATAATTACCTCGAAGGCTTCCTCTGCCTCAATCTCAGACAGTGACCTTCCATTCGCTAATTTTGCAAGAAATAGCTTCAATCCGGACATTGCACAGATTCTTTGTTTTGGAGGTTTGGAGCTGTATGCCCTGTCCCTACTAGGAAGTTGTTCAATAGCCTATGACCATAAGTTGAGGCAATGCTTTCGGGATGAAATTGAACGCCATAAATGGGTTTTTCCCTATGAGCAATGCCCATGATAATTCCATCAGTCGTTTCAGCAGTTACCTCAAGGCAGTCCGGCAGGCAAGAACGTTGGAGTGTTAGAGAATGATAACGTGTAGCTTCAAATTGTGACGGAATACTATCAAACATCGTATGGCCGAAGTGTTGAACAGTGCTGACTTTGCCGTGCATGGGAGTTGTCTGCACGACCCTACCACCCAGAGCTTGCCCTATCGATTGGTGTCCGAGACAAACACCAAATATTGGGATGTTTTCCACTGCAGCTTGAACAAGTTCAAGGCAAATGCCAGCTTTATTTGGGTCACAAGGGCCAGGAGAAAGTATGATCCCTGCAGGCTTCAGCCGCAGAGCTTCGTCCACTGAGAAACTATCATTGCGATGCACTTGCACGTTGGCGCCGAGCTCGCCAAGGTAGTGCCAGAGGTTGTAAGTAAAGCTATCGTAGTTATCAATTAATAGATACATAACGTGCTGCCAAAAAAAAGCGTCAAAGAGTGTCCGCCAGGCTAAAAAGGGTCAAGTTTAGAAACTATCCTATTACTTCGAGTAATTTATCGCCAATAGGGCCTTAAGGCTGAACTTGTTACTATCGGTATTGTGCAGCCTGTTTAGCGGCGTGGATAAGTGCTTGAGCTTTGTTGCAACTTTCCCGGTATTCAGATTCGGGATCTGAGTCTGCAACGACGCCGCCACCGGCCTGTATAACAACCTCACCGTCCTTCACTAATGCTGTTCGCAGCGCAATACAGGTGTCCATATCGCCATTGGCGGCGATATATCCAATAGCGCCTGCATAGAAACTACGTTTTTCCTTTTCAAGTTCATCTATAATTTCCATGGCACGTACCTTTGGTGCACCGGATACAGTACCTGCAGGAAAGCCGGCCATTAGCGCATCCATGGCATCGTACTCTGGAGCGATTATACCATCTACGTTTGAGACAATGTGCATGACATGTGAGTAGTACTCGATGGCCATTTTATCTGTAACCGTGACGGTACCGATTTTACTTACCCTTCCAACGTCATTTCTGCCTAAATCCAAGAGCATTAAATGTTCAGCAAGTTCTTTTGGATCGTTAATTAGCTCATCGGCCAGGGCGGCGTCTTCGATTTGGTTCTTGCCGCGGGGGCGTGTTCCAGCGATTGGGCGGATGGTTACTTTCCCATTTCGGAGCCTCACCAGAATTTCGGGGCTAGACCCAACGATGGTAAAGCCGTCAAAATTTAGAAAGAACAAAAATGGCGAGGGATTTAGACTTCTTAAGGATCGATAAAGGGCGAAGGCGGGTTCTCTAAAGGGCAAGCGGAATCTCTGCGACGGTACGACTTGAAGTATATCCCCAGCAAAAATGTACTCCTTTGCTTTCTTGACCATGTTTTCATAATCGGCAGCGGTGACATTTGACAAAGGGGATGCGGCGACTGAAGAAAGTCTTGGATCTATCGGCCTGTCGTCTAAGGGCTTATCTAGGGCCTTTAGAATGATGGTAAGAAGGCGCTTCGCTGCACTGTACGCTTGTTTAGCACCTATCCTGTCGATAGGTCGGACAGGAGTTACAATCGTAATTGTGTCTCTAACATTATCAAAAATCACCATAACGGTTGGACGCATGAACATGCCATCCGGTATGCCAATGGTATCGGGATTTGTGTCGGGAATGTCTTCGACTAGTCGGACGGTGTCATAGCCCATATAACCGATAATGCCCGCCGCCATCGGCGGGAGGGTCTCAGGAAGGTCAACACGCGAATCAACAATTAACTTACGTAAGGAATCCAGTGTGGGGATGGAATCCTGCACAAATTCCTCATGGATTCCGTTATTAGTCTGGCTGATTCTTGCTGTGTCACCAGAACATTTCCAGACAACATCGGGCTTTAAAGCAATGAAGGAATAGCGGCCGCGCACTGCTCCACCTTCAACGGACTCAAGAAGGGCGGTGTAGGGGGATTCCGGGCCAAGCTTTAATGCTGCGGAAACTGGTGTGTATAGGTCGGCAACTATCTCCGTCCATACAACTTGGGACCGCCCCGCCTCGTACACTGATGTGAACGCATTGGGAGCGGGAAACGCTTTCATTACTGAAGTGCCAATTGATCAAGCGCTTCCTGATTGACGACCGCGGGGTAGCGTTCCGTTAGGCCGCGGAATAACTGTGTCAACAAGTCCTGTCCCATGGCGGTCTTGGCACCACTCAATATTTGATTTCGTGCAGAGTCATTACGGCCCTGTAGTCCCGATCCAATTTCCCTGAGCCTTGCAACTAC